>Ga0302314_10017638_pt1 | contig 11953 bp, 12 predicted proteins | sample III_Palsa_N2_3_FD_200533 | JGI IMG/M metagenome (GOLD analysis project Ga0302314, IMG submission 200533) | Peat permafrost microbial communities from Stordalen Mire near Abisko, Sweden - III_Palsa_N2_3 | ecosystem: Environmental > Terrestrial > Soil > Palsa > Peat permafrost | place: Sweden...
CTCGCCGATCGCCCGCCGGGTACTCGATCCAGGCCTGACCTGGTGGGGCTGGAAGATGCCGGCACTACTCGAGTGCGCCGTGATCCTGCTGCTCGGCCTGATCATGCTGAGCATCGCGATCTGGCGCTTCTCCGCCAGCGAATAAGACGTAGCTGCCCGTGGTACTGGCTAGCTGGCCAGTACCACGGGACAACGTCGACAGTTGCTCAGCTTCCGAGAATCGCGGCCTTCTGCGCCGCGAACTCGTCGTCGCTGAGGATCCCCTTGGAGTGGAGCTCAGCAGCTTTGCTGAGGCGCTCCATCGGGTCGGCCGGGGCAGCCGCGGCAGCCTGCGCCGCACCTGCCTGAGCCATCATGTCCTGCAGGCTCTGGCCGCCGATCATCACGTTCGGAATCGCTGCAGCACCGGTCGCGACGATCTCCTTCAGCACGGCCTCGCTTGGCGCATCCTTGGCGGTCATGAACTTGGTCGGCATTCCCGGCCCACCGGCAGCAGCGAGGTTGGCACCGGCCGCCTTCAGGTACTTGTTGTTGGTGTCTTGCCCCATCGACAGGTAAAAGATGATCTCCTGGCGGTCGTCCGGAATGCCTGAGAAACCGGCGGTCATCGCCGGCGCGCGCTTGACGAGAAAGCCCTCACGGTCCCAGGACTTGATCACGTTGCCGGCGACCAGCTGGCCTCCAGAGCGCTTGTCCTCGATCGCATGGATCTTGTCTGCCGTGACTGCGACGATGAAGCTGTTCGGCAGGCCACCGCCTTCCATCCCGCTCGCCATCTTGCCGACGCTGGTGACCGAGGTCATCTTCTTCATGCCCTTCATCATGCCCCGGCTCATCGCACCGACACCGGCGGCTTCGGCAGCCATGTCGCTGCTTACCTGCTCAAAGCGCGTAGCGGCTACAACCGGCTGTGAGAGCACAGTCGCCGCCACACTCGCCGCCTGCTGGTTGACCTGCAGATCTTCATCCGTCAAGGGTTTCGCCATGTTTCGTTCCTCCAGTTGGAAACGTGAGTTGACTTGCTGCGGCGTACTCTGACCGCAGCGGCACCCTGGCGCGTAATTTTTTTGGTGCCGCGCCAGATTGGCGCGGCTTAGCGGCCGACGAGCTCGCGCAGGCCGTCGTCAAACGATCGCGGTCGGAAACCGAGTTCGGCACGTGCTCTCGCGTCGGTGGCGAGGTAGGTGACGCCGTCGGATGCCGAGACCATTTCACGGAAGTTGGGGTTGAAGCCCATCACCGGACCGACGAGCGGGCCGAGCGGAGCTGAGACCTTCAGCACGGCCGTCGGCAGGCCGATCCGGGGAACCCACTTACCTGCCGCGCGCGCACTCTTCTGGACGATCTCCTTGAACGTCGCCGGCTCGCCGGTCAGCAGGTAGGACTCCCCCGGCTTGCCGGCGTCGAACGCAAGGATGTGCCCGGCCGCGACGTCGTCGACGTGGACCACGCAGATCGCACTCTTCGGAAACGGGATCAGCGGCAGCAATCCCTTGCTCGACTGACGGATCATGTTGCCGAGCTCGGAGTGGTCATGCGGGCCGTACACGCCTGCCGGCTGGACGATCACGATCGGCGCGCCGGCGGCGATCCGATCGAGCGCAACCTCGTGGGCGCGGTACTTCGCCTCGTCGTAGGTTGAGAGGAAGCCCTGCGACAGGTCGCGCTTGTATGACTCATCGACGATCTTGCCGCCGGTGTTGCCGAACACGCCAACGGTGGAGGTGTAGACAATCCGCGGAACGCCGGCGGCGATCGCCGCGTCAAGCGCGTTCTCGGTGCCCTCGATGTTCGAGCGCAGCATCGCCGCCTGCTGCGACTTCGGGATCCCGACCGCGTAGACGGCGGCGACATGGAATACGCCGTCACAGCCCTTCATCGCCTCGCGCATCACATCGGTTGAGGAGAGATCACCCTCGACGAGCTCACAGCCGATCTCCTGCAGCCGGCCCGCCTTGGCCGGATTGCGGACAAGCGCGACAACTTCGTCACCGCGCTCGCGCAGCTGAACTGCGAGGCGGCCGCCGATGAAGCCGGTCGCTCCTGTGACGAACATGCGCATCGCGCGGGGACTCTAACGGTCGGGGCGGTGCGAGGATCTTCCCTTGACGGTCACAACAAAGACACGCCGATACCCCCCGTGATGTTTTAGAACCCCATAGACATGGCGTCAGAACTCATTCTCATCGTCGTGATCGTCACAGCGATCGGTTTCGATTTCACCAACGGCTTCCACGACACCGCCAACGCCGTCGCGACCTCAATCGCCACCGGCGCGCTGAAGCCCCGGCAGGCCGTGCTGATGTCGGCGGTGTTCAACCTGGTCGGTGCGTTCATCTCGATCTCCGTCGCCGCGAAGATCGCCAGCGGGCTGATCAGCGCCACCAGCATTCATGGGAACAGCGGTCTGGTGCTGATATTCGCCGCGCTCTGCGGGGCGATCCTGTGGAACCTACTGACCTGGTATTTCACCCTGCCGTCAAGCTCGAGCCATGCGCTGATCGGTGGGATCGTCGGTGCAGCGCTGGTCGGCGGCGTCACCGTCAAATGGCACTCGCTGTTCTCAAGCGTGCTGATCCCGGCCGTTTTCTCACCGTTTATCTGTATGGGGATCGCGGCGCTATCGACGTTCATGGTCTACCGGCTCGCAAGATCAATCGGCGAAGGGCGCACTAACCGCGGCTACAAGCACGGCCAGATCATCTCCGCCGCACTGGTGTCACTCGCCCACGGCACCAACGACGCCCAGAAGACAATGGGGGTGATCACGCTGGCGCTGATCGCCTACGGCGAGACCCATCTGCTGCACAGCAAGGTCGGAGCGCACGGTGTCGTGATCAGCACCGCACTGAGCGTCCCGATCTGGGTCAAGATCCTCTGCGGCGGCGCGATCGCTTCAGGCACCGCGGTCGGCGGCTGGCGGATCATCAACACGATGGGCAACCGGATCACCGAGGTCGAGTCACCGCAGGGCTTCTCGGCCGAGACCGCGTCAGCCGCGGTGATCCTCGCCTCCTCCTATTACGGCTACCCGCTTTCAACCACCCATGTCGTCTCCGGCGGCGTGATGGGCGCGGGCATCGGCAAGCGTGCCGCGGTCCATTGGGGCGTTGCCGGGCAGATGGCGACCGGCTGGATCTTCACGATCCCCGCGGCCGGTGTCGTCGGCGCGATCGCCTGGTCGATCGCCGACCTGTTCGGCAAGGGTTCGGCGGTCGGTGCACTCGTGATAGCGGCGATTGTTGCCGTCGCGGCGGCGGGCGTGTTCCAGCTTGCGCAGCGTAAGCCGATCACCGCGGCCGAGCTGGACCGAACAGCCGACCCGATGGGAGCGACACTGACCCCGACCCCTGTAGCGGCGGCGGCGTAAGGAGCGCACCTGATGAACCCCATCGCAGCAGTCACCTACAAGGCTGTGCCGCCGCCCGTGCCGCTGGTCGACTGGACTGCGCTGTGGCACATCGTCGTGATCTCGCTGGCGTTCGGCTGCGGTCTCGCGCTCGGGTTCGGCCTGCTGCTGCTCGGCCTCAGCCGCGGCGGCGACGGCAAGCGCGGGGTCGAGAAGATCGGCGGCTACCTCCTAGCCGGGCTCTGCGGGGCGGCCTGCATCGTTGCGATCGGCGTCGGCGTCTATGTGATGTGCAACCCGCCGAAGTCGAAGCCCGACAAGGTCGTCGCTGTCACCAGCTCGTACGTTGCCGGCATCCGCACAGACGTAGCTATCTGACAGGACGCGCCGGCGGCGTGGCGTTAGGCTCCGCAGATGACCTACTCCCCACCCCCTGAAGTCCTCGAGCGCTACGCCAAGCTGCTGATCGATTACGCGCTCGGTGAAGGCGAAGGCATCAAGCAGGGTGACGTCGTCCGCGTGATCGCCAACGAGGATGCACGGCCGCTGTTCATCGAACTGTGCAAGGCGGTGTGGCGCTCAGGCGGCCACGTGATCCAGGATTACAACGTCGCGGAGGACTCCAGCAGCAGCCTGAAGCGGGCGTTTCTTGAGATCGCCTCCGACGAGCAACTCGACTTCTTTCCACTCGAATATGTGCAGGCGATGTTCGAGCAAATCGACCACTACGTGGTGGTCGAAAGTGTGCGTGACCCGCACGCGCTCAGTGGCGTTGACTCCGCCAAGCTGATGCGCTCACAGCGCGCCGGCGGACCAGCATTCGAGATCGTGATGGGCAAGATCGGCGCCGGCGAGTTGACCTGGACGGGGGTGCTGTACGGAACGCCCGGGATGGCAGCCGAGGCGCGGCTATCGCTTGAGGAATATTGGGGCCAGATCATCAAGGCGTGCTTCCTTGATGACGAGGACCCGATCACGCGCTGGCGCGAAGTCAACGCGCAGATCCAGGGCCAAGCCGCGTGGCTCAGCTCACTGCCGATCGAGCGCCTGCACGTCCTCGGCGAGGACGCGGATCTGCACGTCACACTCGGTCAGCAACGCAAGTGGATCGCCGGTGGCGGCGCCAACATCCCCAGCTACGAGGTGTTCACCTCGCCTGATTGGCGCGGCACCGAGGGCTGGATCCGCTTCAACCAACCGCTGTATTACAACGGGCCGGTGATCGAGGGGATCGAGCTGACGTTTGCGGCTGGGCGGGTGGTCAAGGCAACCGCGACCACCAACGAGTCCCTGCTGAGGGAGATGGTCGCGGTCGAGGGCGCCGACCGAGTCGGCGAGTTCTCATTGACGGACTCAAGGATCTCGCGCGTTGACCACTTCATGGCCAGCACGTTGTACGACGAGAACACGGGCGGACAGTTTGGAAACACCCACATCGCGCTCGGCTTCGCGGTGCCGTCGATGGTGTTCACCGGCGATCCCGCAGCACTCTCGGCGGAGGAATCCGAGCGGCTCGGTTTCAACCAGGCTCCGACGCACACCGACATCGTCTCGACGACTGACCGGACGGTGACAGCGACGATGACCGACGGGTCAGAGCTGGTCATCTACGAGAACGGCCGGTTCACCTTGTGAGCGAGTACACGCCACCGCGCGAGATCCTCGAACGCTACGCCGCGCTGCTGGTCGGCTACGGGATCGGTGCCGGCAAGGGGATGAAGGAAGGCGACGTCGTGCTCGTCATTTCCTGGGAGGACGCCAAGCCGCTGATGTACCACGTCTGCAAGGAGGTCTGGCGCCGCGGTGGCCACGTGATCCCGCAGCTCAGGCCGGCCGACGACAGCGACTACAACATGACCAAAGCATTCCTCGAGCTGGCGAGTGACGAGCAGCTCGCATTCGCACCGCTGAAGTACGGGATCGCCGCGATCGAGTCAGCCGATCACATCGTCTTTCTCGTCGGCGAACGCGATCCGCACGCGCTTGAAGGCGTCGACCCGGCGAAGATGATGGCCCGCAGCCGCGCCTCACGGCCGATCTTCGAGGCGAGGCTGGCGAAAGAGGCCGCCGGCAAACAGACCTGGACGATCGGCAACTACGCCACCGCGGGAATGGCGGCCGAAGCGCGGATGGGGATCGAGGAGTACTGGCAGCAGATGATCAAGGGCTGTCGGCTCGACGACCCCGATCCGATCGCCCGCTGGCTTGAGATCGGCGAGCAGATTAAGCGCTACACCGACTGGCTCAACTCGCTTGAGATCGAGCGTGTCCACATCGTGGGCGCCGATGCCGATCTGTGGATCACGCTCGGGCCCGCCCGCAGGTTCGTCGCGGCGGACGGATGCAACATCCCCAGCTATGAGATCTTCACCGCGCCCGATTTCCGTGGCACCAACGGTTGGATCCGCTTCAACGAGCCGATCTACCTGTACGGACCGATGCTTGAAGGCGTCGAGCTCGAGTTCAAAGACGGCGAGGTTGTGCGCGCTAGCGCAACGGAGAACGAGCAGTTGTTGCAGGAGCTTGTGGCGACCGATGAGGGCTCGGGCAGGCTTGGCGAGTTCTCGATGACCGACTCGCGGCTGTCGCCGATCACCGCCTTCATGGCCGACACGCTGTATGACGAGAACCGCGGCGGGCGCTATGGCAATAGCCATATCGCGCTGGGCTCAACGATCCAGGAGGCCTACACGGGCGATAAGGAGGCGATGACCGACGAGGACTGGAAGCGGCTCGGCTTCAACATCTCCGGGGTGCACACCGACTTCATCCAGACGACCGACCGGACGATCACGGCGGTCCTGGCCGATGGCTCGGAACAAGTGATCTACACCGACGGGAAGTTCACGCTTTGAGCGAACTTTGTCCTGCTAGTCGTCCATACTCATCTAGCGGGACAGAGAAAGACGTTCTCGCCTCCCGCAACCGCTGACGCGGAGCGCCGCGCGATCCAGCGGGGCACACAGGGGCCGGCGAATGCCGGCCCCCATAAACCGAGTTAAGCGATGGCGGGCTCTTCGACACGCCGCGGCAGCAGCGTCTCGCGGGCGATCACCAGGCGCTGGATCTGCGCGGTGCCCTCGTACAGCTGCAGGATCTTGGCGTCGCGCATCAGCTTCTCGACCTTGTACTCCTTGATGAAGCCGTAGCCACCGAACACCTGGACGGCGTCGGTGCAGACCTCCATCGCCGAGTCGGCCGCGAAGCGCTTGGCGTGCGAGGACTCGAGCGTCGCGCGGCGGCCCTGGTCGAGCATCGACGCTGAGCACCAGGTCGCCAGGCGGGACATGTGGACCTTGGTCGCCATGTCGGCGAGGATGAACTGGATCGCCTGGTGCATCGCGATCGGCACGCCGAACTGGACGCGCTCCTTCGAGTACTCAACGGCCATTTCCATCGCCGCACGGGAAACACCGGTCGCCATCGCGGCAACACCCGGGCGGGTCGAATCGAGCGTCTGCATCGCGATCTTGAAGCCCTTGTTCTCCTCGCCGACCAGGTGGTCAGCGGGGATCTCGATCTCAGGGAAGGTGATCGTCGCGGTGTTTGAGGCGCGCTGACCCATCTTGTCCTCGTGCTTGTCGACGACGACGCCGGCGTCACGGGGGACGATGAAGCAGGAGATGCCGCGGTGGCCGGCGTCCTTGTCGGTCTTGGCAAAGACCGTGTAGTAGTTGGCGTACTCACCGTTGGTGATGAAGCACTTCGAGCCGTTGATGACCCACTTGTCGCCGACCTTCTTGGCGGTGGTCTTCATCCCGGAGACGTCGGAGCCGGCATCCGGCTCGGTCAGCGCGAAGGAGGCAAACAGCGGCGCCTCGGTCAGTCGGCCGAGGTAGTCCTTCTTCAGCTCCTCGGAGGCGCCGATGATGATCGGCGCGGTGGCCAGACCGTTACAGGAGAGCGAGGTGGCGACGCCGGAGCAGCCCCAGCCCATCTCCTCTTCGATGATCGCACCGTCCAGGTAACCGAGGCCCGGACCGCCGTATTCGGCCGGCAGGTGGTTGTTCATCAGGCCCAGCTCCCAGGCCTTCTCGAAGATCTCGCCGGGCCAGGTGCCTTCCTTGTCAAGCTCCCAGGCAACCGGGCGGATCTCCTTCTCAGCGAAGTCGTGCGCCATCTCGCGCATCGCCTGCTGCTCGTCGGTAAGCGTTAGATCGACCACTTAAAGTCTCCGTTTGACGGGGTTTGGAGGGGTTTCCACGCGAGCGGCGCTTGGGCGCGTTGGCGGGCTTTGGCGCCCAGCGTCCGGCCTGTTCGTGTGGGCCGATTGACTAGTCAGTCAACCGCGCCTTAAAGATTAGCCGCTCGGCCGCCGGAAGCGCAACAATGTCGTTATGCATACGACGTTTGCAGCTGTGCTGTGGATTGTCTGCGGGGTCGGAATCGTCGCCGCATTTGCGATGCTGGCGACCAGTGGCAAGGCATGGGAGGAGTACGAGAGCCGTGGCCTGCTGATGGACCACGAGCGTGTGCGAGGTGTCGCCGCGTCAAGCGTCGCGGCCGTTGTCGCGCTGGCCGAACGGGAGACCGACATCCGCGAGATGCTGGGAGCGCTGAACGTCGGCCGGGCGCGGCGCGGCGAGCCGGTGATCGATGTTGAGGCTGAGCTGAAGCGGCTGACCTCGGATCGCGATCAACTGCCCGCTCCGTCGCTGCGCGAAACTGATTAGGGTTGGCCGATGGCCGATCCACGCCGTGTCGAGCTTGACGACCTGGTTATTCGTCCCGGCACCTATTTCAATCCGCAGACTGAAGTTCTGATCGTCGTTGACGACTCGCCTGAGATGGACGGCGAGATCTTCAACATGGAGGATCTCGAGGGCGCTGACTGGATTGTGATCTCCGAGGAGGTTCCCGTTGACGAGAGCCGCCGGGACGAGCTGCTCGAGAAGTTCCAGATCCACTACCACCCGGGCGCGAGCTCGAGCAACGAGGACGACGAGCTCGATGATGAGCTCGAAGAGGATGAGCAGGAGGCAGGGCGGGAGGACTGAGCGCGGCGGCTCAGCCGCCGTACTTGGTGACGCACTGCTGCATCTTCGCGACGCTGCTGCCGGCAGCGTCCATGCAGGAGTTGTAAGCGGATGAGGCACCGGCGCCCGCGGTTGTGCTTGGTGTGGTGGAGGAACCGCCCGAGCCGGACAGCGCCGAGGTGGCGATCGTCGTCTCGACCGCGGTCACCACCTCCCGGAACTTCGTCAAGAAGGCGGTGTAGGGCTGGGCCGAGCTGGGGGTGGCAACCGACTGTGGCTGGTTGATGTCGCTGTAGCCGAGCGTCAGCGCCAGCGTCGCCGAGCTCGCGCCGCCGGTGTAAGTAGTGAGTTGGCTGGGCAGCGGAAATGCCAGCGACACCGTCAGCCGGCGCAGTGTGTGATCGCTCGCCCCGGTCCAGAGGTTGACGCTCGGCTTGGTGATCTTGCCGGCGAACTCGGCCAGGACGGCTAGCGAGGACGTCGAGGGCAGCTTGGTGATCCCCGCCGCGGATGCTTTGTCAAGCACCGTCGCGAGCCCGGTCAGCAGGTTTGACACGTCGATACCGGCGCTGACGTCGATCGCCGAGGCACCGCCAACCGTTCCGCTGCCGACTACCTCAGGTGACCTCAGCCAGCTCAGCGGATCGATTCCGAGCTTCGACAGTTCGCTGCCGCCGGAGGTCGCGGAGGTTGAGGAGCCGCCGAACTCGGAGAAACTCGACTCGAGCTTCTGGTAGGTCGCCGTGGGCAACTGATAGTCGGTGCCGCCAACGGCCACATAGCCCGCCGTGCCCGTCGAGATGATCTGCAGCGCGCCGGAGTGGCCTTCGCCGGCGAGCGAGACCGCAAAGTCTGACTCAGGCAGCTGGTTCCTGCCGCGGCTCTGGAACGGCCCGCCCAGCGTCAGGCTGACCGGCTGCGTGAAGGTACGGGAGCCGTGCAGCTTGATCTTGATCGAGAAGTCGAGGATCCCGCTGTTGACCGTGTGCTTGCCCGCGAACGTTTGCTTGAGCAGCGTGCGCGCTGCCGCGCCGGTACCGGGACCGGTGGCGGTGCCACCGCAACCGGCGAGGGCAAGCGCAAGGGCCAGTACAGCCGCCGCCGCGAGCGCGGTCGCCGAACTGACGACCGGTTTCTGACGCGGACGCATCAGTCGAAAATACCAGCGGGGCCGTGGGGCGGCGCCGCCATAGACTGGGCGGCTTGAGCACACCCCGCACGATCCTCTACACGGGCAAGGGCGGTGTCGGCAAAACCTCGGTGGCTGCCGCAACTGCGCGCCGGTGCGCTGCGGCCGGCCTGCGCACCTTGGTCCTGTCAACCGACCCGGCGCACAGCCTGTCGGACTCGCTCGGCGTTTCGCTGGGGGGCGACCCGACCGCGGTCGACGGACTGCTGTCCGGGCTGGAGGTCGATTCGCAGCGCGAGATGGTCCGCAATTGGGCCGGCGTCCAAGGCTGGCTCGGCGAGATACTGGTCGACCGCGGAATCGACCGGATCGCGGCCGAGGAGCTGACCGTGCCCCCCGGGCTAGATGAGCTGTTCGCGCTGCTGCGCCTGCAGGAGCAGCACGGCTCAGGCAATTGGGACGCGATCATCGTCGACTGCGCGCCAACCGGCGAGACGCTGCGAATGTTGTCGTTCCCGGAGGTGGCGCGGTGGTGGCTGAACAAGGTCTTCCCGATGGAGCAAGCGCTGATGACGACAGTCGGCCCGATGGCTCGCTCGCTGCTTGACCTGTCGATGCCGCTGCCCGGGGCTGCCGTGTTCGGTGATCTGGAACGGCTGTCCCGGAATCTGCTGGGGATGAACGAGATCCTCCGCGATCTAAAGCACACGACGGTGCGTCTGGTGCTCAACCCTGACCGGATGGTGATCGGCGAGGCGATGAGAACCTTCACTTACCTGAACATGTACGGGTACCTGACCGACGCCGTGATCGTCAACCGCGTGTTCCCGCGCGAGGTCGGGGCGTACTTTGAGCGGTGGCGACAGTTGCAGGAAGAGCACCTGGCGCTGGTGCGCTCGGCGTTTGCGCCGGTGCCGGTGCTGGAGGCGCCGTTCTACGGCGAGGAGGTGATCGGCGTGTCGATGCTCGATCAACTCGGCGAAGCGTTGTTTGCTTCCGCTGCGGATGCGGCTGCGGTGCTGCACGAGTCGGTCACCCAGTCGGTCGTTTCCGTCGAGGGCGGAGCGGTTCTGCGGTTGACACTGCCGTTCGCGCAGAAGGATCAGATCTCTTTGAAACAGGTCGGGCGCGAGCTGATCGTGTCGGTGGCCGGAGCACAGCGGACGATCGCGCTTCCACCGGCATTGGCGGCGATGCGAACCAGCGGTGCCCGCTATGACGAGGGGGCGTTGGAGGTGAGCTTTACAAGTGACTGAGCAGCTGCCGTCGATCGAGGAAGTGCTGCGGGTTTTGGAGGCCCGGCTCGAGCACGCTGGGGCTGCAGCCGAGGGGTTGATCAACGAGGCCCTGGCATCGGGACAGCTGCGCGATCTGATCCCCGCTGAACTGCAAGCGCGGCTTGCCGTCCCGCCCGAGTTGCAGGAGCGTTTGACGATTCCGCCGGAGCTTCAGCAGCGCTTGGCGGAGGCCCTGCGGGAACTGCTGGTGGCGTTGCGAGCGCTGATCGACTGGGGTGTCGATCAGCTTGAGGAGCGCCGCAGCGAGCCGGTCGAGGTGACCGATATCCCGATCAGCTAGCGGAGGTCCAGGCGCCGCCTGAAGGCATGCTTACAATCGAGCGGTGGCGCGCCTGGCTCACGTCTGGAACACCCTCGCGCCCGAGCGCCGACTCGCGTTCGGGGCTGCCGCCGGGATGTTCGTGACGCTGTTTCTACCTTGGTATCGGGTGACCCTGGTGCAGGTCGACAACGGGCACACGAGCCACTACCGGCTGCCATTGACGCAGGTGTTCAGTGGTTGGGGGGCGTTCTCGTTCGTCGAGGCGGCAGTGTTGATCGTTGCCGTGGCGGTGATGGTGTTGCTGTTCCTGCGCGCCGAGGGCAAGGCGTTTCATCTGCCCGGCGGCGACGGCACGGTGATCGTGCTGGCGGGCGGCTGGACCTGCTTCTTGGTGATCTGGCGAATGTTCGACAAGTCCGGCCTCAGCGGCGCCGGTCAGGTGGCACTGTCGACCGGGATCGAGTGGGGCATCTTCGTCGCCCTGCTGATGGCGGCGTTCCTTACGTACACCGGCATCCAGGTACGCCGCGCCCACATCCCCGAGCCGCCACTGCCGACCGAGGGCGGGGCGGTGTTCGACGGTCACTGGCATACGCCCAGCGGGGTGCCTGCCCTTCAGGTCCAGGCCGCGCGCAACAGCCGGGCAGCCGCACGCGCGGCGGAGCGAACGGCCCGTCGCCAGCCGGCAGCACCGGCGCAGCGGACGGAAGCGCCGACAGAACCAGCGACTCCAACGGCTCCGGCGGTTCCGGCGGTTCCGGCGGTTCCGGCGGCACCGGCGGCACCGGCGGCACCGGCGGCACCGGCGCAGCGACCGGTCGGTGGCCAACCCCCGACCTACCAAACGGTCGACACCCCCGACGCATCGGTTCGTGATCAGCGCCCCCGGCCGAGCCGCTCAAACTGGCGCCCGGCTGACTCCCCGGAGTGGGGCGGCGA
>Ga0302314_10017639_pt1 | contig 11953 bp, 10 predicted proteins | sample III_Palsa_N2_3_FD_200533 | JGI IMG/M metagenome (GOLD analysis project Ga0302314, IMG submission 200533) | Peat permafrost microbial communities from Stordalen Mire near Abisko, Sweden - III_Palsa_N2_3 | ecosystem: Environmental > Terrestrial > Soil > Palsa > Peat permafrost | place: Sweden...
GGCACGAGGAGCACCGAGCGACGTAGAGGTGCTCTCCCTCGTCTACGCGGAGCTCGGTCATGGGCACGCGCCGCGCTTCGTCGATCTTGTTCCTCCCACGCCACGGCGGATCGACCCAGCGTGGTGCGTCCGCCGCCAGCCAGCGCACGTAGGCCGTGACCGCGCCGAGCACGTCGCTCCCCGCCGGGGGAGCCGTGCCGTTCTCGCTCCGCTCGAAGCACCCCTGGATGCGCTCTTCGATCGACATGAGCCGGTTCGATCGCCTCTGGAACAACGGGTACATCGCCTCGACGCCCACCAGCGGGAGCGCCGCCTCTTGCTGCCCTGCTTCGAGGTGGCAGTTGCGGCACGAGAGGTCGTTACCGACGTACGCCGGTGCGCTTCCCTTGGTGTCGCCGAAGATGCGCGCGCCGAGGCGGATGCGATCGGCCTCGGCCGGGTCGGCAGGGAGATCGCGATCGAGGCTTCGTGCGTGGAATGCGCGCGGGGGCGCCTCGGGAGGCTTGGCCTCGTGCGCGTAGAACTGCGAGAAGACGCGCGGCCCGAGATCCGTCGCGCGGATGTTCCCGAGCAACGGGCCCCCCACGCCGCTCGCCGGCGCGTTTGCGAGGTACGCGCGGACGAGATCGTGGTTGGTCACGTCGAGGCGGTGGACGTCCGCGACGCCGTGCATGCGGCACAGGACGTCCGCGGGATCTCCTTCGCGCTCGCACGCGCCGATCGTGTACGTGCGCGCGTCGTCGAGCGGCGCGCCGCCGACGCGGATCTGATCGACGCGATGACCGTTCGGCCCGAAGGCGCGGAAGCTGACGGACATGCCGTTCACGCGCGGGAGCCAACCCCCGAAGAGGCGGCGCGGATCGTCGGCGAAGACGTGATCGAGCTCCGACTCCCAGAACGCGCGGAGCTGCTTGCCGGTCACGGTCCCCGTCTTCACGCTCGAGACCACCGGATAGAGGCTCCACAGGTCCCCTTCGGTGATGGGGCCCTCCGCGATCGGCGTGCCGAAGCGGAACCCGTTGGAGAGGGCGACGTCGACGTGCGTGCCTTCCTTCACCGCCGCGGTGAGCACGTCGTCGGCCGTGCTCTCGACGATCCCGTAGCGTTCGAGCGGCGCCGCGGCGCGTCCGATCGGCTTCGAGAGGCGATCGCGGTAGGGCGCGAGCGCGGTGTCGACGGCGATTTTCACGTCGGGCGCCTCGGGAAACGCGTCGGCCGACAAGGAGATGAGGCGCCAGGTGAAGCGCGGGCGCGCGCCGGCCACGAGCTCTACGTCGAGCCGCCCCAGGAACGACGCGAAGCTTCCGGGCTCGACGACGAGCACGCCGTTCCTTTCGATTGGCTTCTCCACCCGCTCGTGCGAATCGGCCGAGAGCACGACGTCGATCCCCTTCACGCGCTCCGCGAGCGCGGCGCTCCGCCCGAGGCCGACGTGGGTGATGAGGACGACGATGTCCGCGTGATCCCGCTCGCGGAGCTCGGTGATGGCGGGGGCGAGCGTCTCCTCGCCGAGGTAGCGAAGCCCCCGCGAGTACGCAGGCGACTGGCGGATCGGCACGTCGGGATCGGTGAAGCCGACGAGGCCGACGCGAATGCCCCCCACCGTTCGTAGCGCGGTCGGTGCGAACACGAGCTTGCCGGAATCGGCGTCGACCACGTTGGTGGCCAGCCACGGATACCCGCTCGCCTCCGCGAGCTCCTTCATGCGCGCCGCGCCGTAGACGACCTCCCAGTTCCCGGGGATTGCGTAGTCGACGCCGAGCGCCCGCTGAGGCCCGAGCACGGCATCGCCGCGCGACCACGCTGCGGCCGCGGCTCCCTGGAACGTGTCTCCCCCATCGATGAGGAGCGCGCGCCCGTCCACTTCGCGCCGGATCGCGCGGGCGGCGCTCGCGAGGCGCGCGTAGCCTCCCGCGGCGATCGTCCGCGTCGCGCCGTCACTCCAGAGCAGCTCGGGGTGTGTCTCGAGCTGCGCGTGTGCGTCCGCGAAGAAGAGGAGCGTCGCCTGACGTGGCGCCGCCGCCTTGGGGCACCCCGCGGTGAGAAGCACGAGCGCGAGGATGACGACGCGGTCGAGCACGCGGAGAATCGCCATGCCGACGAGCATCGACGCGACGAAGACGATCACGCCGAGCTGCCCGCTGGCGAGCGAGACCACGGAAGGACCGGGGCACAGGCCGCTCAACCCCCACCCCACTCCGAAGATCGCCGAGCCGACGACGACGCGACCGTCGATCGCAGCGCGCGCGTCGGGGACATCGAAGCGATCGCCCAGAACGGGCGACGCGCGATGCGCGCTCAACCGGAACGCGATCGCGGCGACGCCCACCGCGCCGGCCATGACGAAAGCGAGGCTCGGGTCCCAGTGGCCGAAGAAGTCGAGGAACCCGAGCACCTTGCTCGGTCGCGTCATGCCGGAGAGCGAGAGACCCGCCGCGAAGACGAGGCCTGCGACGAAGGCGACGATGTTCCGTTTCATCGCCCGAGCCCGTGGCGAACGAAGAGGACGACGGCGGCGCCGAGGAACATGAAGGTCCCGGTCGCTGCGATCGATCGACGCGAGAGTCGACTCGTACCGCACACGCCATGTCCGCTCGTGCACCCGCCCGCGAGCCGCGTGCCGACGCCGACGAGCAACCCCGCCACCGCGAGCATCGGGATCGACGCCGCCATCGGCCCCAGCGCACCGGGCGCGACGACGCGCGTCACGAGACCGCCGACGACGAGCCCGGCGATGAAGAGCGCGCGCCACGAGCTCTCGCCCGGTTGCGCGCGAATCAATCCCGCGAGCACGCCGCTGATCCCCGCCACGCGCCCGTTCATGAGGAGCAGCAGCGCGATCGCGAGTCCGATCAGCGCGCCTCCGAGGAGCGCGGGGACGAATGCCGTGAAGTCGGTCATGCGGCCAATGTAGGACGCACGCGGGTCACGCGCTCTCCGAGAAGTAGTCCTCGGGCTTCGTCTCGTCCTCTCCGCGCGCCATTCCGAGCGCGTCGAGGACCAGCGTCGCCGCGATCGCCACCACCAGGTTCGTGATCAGCGCCCATAGCGCGGCGTACCCCGGCAGGCTGAGCGCGCCGAGCTTCAACGCGAACGTCGTCGACTTGAACCCTGTCGTTCCGCACATCCACGTCCCCACGCTCATCCCCGCCGCCCAGCCGGCGAGGAGGCCACCGCGGTGAAGCCATCGCGTGTAGAGGCCCAGGATGATCGCGGGGAACGTCTGCAGAATCCACACGCCGCCGAGGAGCTGGAGCTGGATGGCGTATTTCTGCGGGAGGAACACGATGAAGACGAGCGCGCCGAGCTTCACCACGAGCGAGACGATCTTCGCCATGCTCGCTTCTTCTTTGTCGGTGCAGCGCGGGCGCAAGTACTCGCGGTAGATGTTGCGCGTGAAGAGGTTCGCCGCCGCGATCGACATGATGGCCGCGGGCACCAGCGCGCCGATGCCGATGGCCGCGAACGCGACGCCGACGAACCACGACGGGAACGAGCGGAGGAAGAGCGCGGGGACGGCGTAGTTGGCGCCGTATTGCTGGAACCCACGCGCGAACTCGGGCGCGTCGCCTACGTGCGCGGCGATGGCCATGTAGCCGAAGAGCGCGATGATCCCGAGGAGGAACGAGTACGCCGGGAGGATCGCCGCGTTGCGCCGGATGGTGCGGCGCCCACTCGAGCTGAGGATGCCGGTCGTGGCGTGCGGATAGAGGGTCAACGCGCACGCCGATCCGAACGCGAGCGTGACGAACGTGCTCGTCTGCGCCGGCGCCAGGAGCAGCTTCTGCGGCGGGACCGCGGCGAAGATCTTCGCGAACCCGCCGAGCTGCATCGGGATGACGATGACCGCGGCGATGACGGTGACGTAGATGACGACGTCTTTGACGACGGCGATCATCGCCGGCGCGCGCAGGCCGCTGTTGTACGTGTACGCGGCGAGGATGACGAAGGCGATGACGAGCGGCGCTTCCGCCATCCACCCTTGCCCCTCGATTCCGAGCGCCGCGACGACCACCTGAATGCCCACGAGCTGGAGCGCGATGTACGGCATCGTCGCCAGGATGCCGGTGAGTGCGATCGCCAGCGCGAGGAGCGGACTCTGGAAGCGTCCTCGCACGAAGTCGGCGCCCGTGATGTACCCGCGCGCGTGCGACACCGACCAGAGGCGCGGCGTCACGACGAAGAAGATGGGGTAGGCGATGATCGTGAACGGCACCGCGAAGAAGCCGATGGCCCCTGCCCCGTAGACGAGCGCGGGCACGGCGATGAACGTGTAGGCCGTATAGAGATCGCCGCCGAGGAGGAACCACGTGACGAGCGTGCCGAAGCGCCGCCCGCCGAGCCCCCACTCGTGGAGCTGATCGAGGTCTCCCCTTCGCCACCGCGCGGCGACGAAGCCGAGGACGGTGACGACTCCGAAGAGGAGGAAGAAGACGATGGCGGCGGGGACGTTCACGCGCCTCGCTTCTCACGGGTCGCGAAGTAGATGACGCCGATCAGCGCGGCGCAGAGGACGATCCAGAGAAAGAGGTACCAGTAGAAGAAGGGGACGCCGGCGAGGGACGGCTCCGCGCGGTTGTAGAACGGGACCCACAGCGTGGCCACGAACGGCAGGACCAGCGGCGCGTACCACTTCCACGGTTCTCGACGGGGGGCGCTCACGCGGCGGGAGTCTAGATCATGCCGTCATCCGCGCGCGCCCACGATCGCACCGACCAGGGCGCCCCCCAGAACGAGCCACGTCGTGTTCACTTTGAAGCGGACGAGCAGCAGCGCGCTGGTGACTCCGACGAGGACGGTCGTCACGTCGACCAACGCCGTGTGCGCGAGCTGTACGGCGACGACCGCCATGAGCGCGAGCGCCGCGACGTTGACGCCGTCGAGGAACGAGCCGGCGACCGGCGAGCGACGGATGCGCGCGACCAGCGGGCGAGTCATGGCGACGAGCAGGAAGCCGGGGAGAAAAATCGCGACGGTCGCGACGAACGCGCCCCACCCGCCGCCGACGAGGTACCCGATGAACGTCGCCGTCGTGAACACGGGCCCCGGAGTCACTTGTCCTACCGCGACCGCGTCGAGGAGCTGCGACTCTGTGAGCCAGTGCAAGTGCTCGACGAGGTCTCGGCGTAGGAATGCGAGGAGCACGTAGCCGCTGCCGAAGACGGTCGCGCCGATCTTGAGGAAGGTCAGAAAGAGGGTGAACAGGCTCACCGGCGCGACCACGCTCGCCACGGTCGTGACACCAGCCACCGCCGGGAGCGCGAATGCGGACGCGCCGCCGGTGTTGCGGCCGGCGCGTCGTACGACGACGGAGAGCGCTCCGGCACCGAACAACACGGCGAGCGGCGGGGCGCCGAGCGCCGACGCGACACCTGCGATCAGGGCGAGGGCGCCGAGCGGCGCTGACTTGATGGCCTTCGGCGCCAGCGCACGGAGCGCGTCGACGATGACTGCGATCACGACGGGCTTCACGCCATAGAGCACCCCGGCGACGTGCGGGAGAGAACCGAATCGGACGTACGCCCACGCGATCGCCGCGACGATCAGCGCGGCAGGGAGCACGAAGCACACGCCGGCGACGACGAGACCGAGCCACCCCGCGCGCTCGAAGCCGATGTAGACCGCGAGCTCGCTCGAGCTCGGCCCGGGGAGGATGTTCGCCGCGCCGAAGAGATCGAGGAACCTCTCGTGCGACAGCCAACGCCGCCTTCGCACGAACTCGTTCTCCATCATCGCGACGTGCGACGCGGGGCCCCCGAACGCGGTCACGCCCAGCTTCAAGAAGAGGCGCGCGACCTCGGCGAGGCTCACCCGATCCGGATCAGGCACGGCGGCGTGGGGCGAAAGCTCGGGCATCGTCGTCGGTGCGTTCGCTACGCGCCCTCCGGTCCGGATTTCCGTACCGCGATGCGCAGGTCCTTCGGGTGATAAGAGAGACGAAGCCAGCGAATCCCCTTCGTGCGCGCGGCGTTCGCGCGGAGCACTTCGAGGATCTGCACGCCGAGCATCTTGCCTTCGTCCGCGCCTCCGTCCGCAAACGCCTCGTGGACCGCGAGAAAGAGCACCGACAGCGTTTCGAGATCTTCGCGCGTGTAGATCGACACCGCCGCGAGCCGGGGGGGATCTTGGGAGTCATCGAGCGCGTAGAGCGTCTGCGCCTCCGCGACGTGGGGCACCGAGAAGCGCAGGAGGCGCTCGCCGACCATCATCGTGGGCGTCCCGTACCGATGGAGCGCCTCGCGGAGCGGACGGTCGACCTTGTGCTGGTTGTCGTTGAAGTAGAGGAGCCGTTCGAGCTCGGCCCGACGAGCCACGGGGAGCTCCGAGGTGAACCGGATAGCGCTCCGCATCGCGAAGATCGACGGTAGCACCTGTTCATGGGCCGACGAGGCCTGCGGTATCTCGAGGCCTCGAGCCACCGCGCCTTGATTCGCGCACTCTTGACGACTCTCGCCGCGCGAGGAGAATCGGGGGATGACTGGGCCCAAGAAACGCCCGCCTCCTCCGCGGCGGCGCCTCGAAGCCACCGTGGCCGACCCGGTCAAGACCAAGACGCTCGCCGACAGGGTGAAGCGCGAGGTCGCGTTCGAGCAAGCGAGCGAGGTCGACCTCGCGACCACGGACGACCAGCAGGCCGCGGTGGTCGTCGTGCTCGGCCCCGACGGGATGCCGCGAATCGCGGGCGACGTCGAGGCGCCGCCCGTGGCGGTTCGCGTCGCTCCCCTGGAGACGAACGCGAAGCGACGAGGGTGACCTCCGCGCGCGCATCGTGTGAACCGGGCGACGCGGAAAGCGGGCGACGGGACGAGGATGTCCGGGCTAGAAGGCGGGCATGGACGAAGCAAGCACCGAGCGCGAGCCCGTTCAGCCCGAGGGCGTGACCGACGAGACGCCGCTCCCGCCGCACATCGAGAGGATCCTCGACGCCGCCCGGCTCGCCCCCTCGCGCGACAACCTCCAGCCTTGGAGGTTCCTCGTCGACGGAGAGACCATCTCGTTCCTGGTCGACCACGAGCGCGATCGCTCGCCCGCGAACGCCGACGGGCGGATGGCGAGGATCGCCGTCGGAGCCGCGATCGAGTGCGCGCTCCTGCGCGCCGGGCGAATGGGGACGGTCACGAAGGTCCAGGCGCCGCGCGATGGGGCGCTCGCGACGATCACGTTCTCGGCCCCGAAGCGGATCCCGGAGCCGGACAAAGCGCTCGTTCAACGGGCGACCAACCGGCACCTCTACGACGCCCGCGCCCTCGACGACGCGACGTTCGCGTGGCTCCGCGAAGCGACCCCCGTGCTCGAATCGGTGCGGACGCTCTGGTTCGGGCGCGAGCGGGCCAAGACGCTGGGGCCGATCATCGAAGAGGCGGAGACGCTGTTCTTCGCCGATCCGCGAAACCGCGAGGTCGCGCTCCAGGCCGTGCGCTTCGACGTGCGTGACCGCGAAGAAGTGACGCGCGGTCTCTCGCTCGGCTGCCTGGAGCTCTCGGCGTCGGAGCGGGCGACGTTCGCCGCGCTGCTCAAGACACCGCAGGAGCGCCTCGCCGCGATGGGGGTCTTCGCGAAGACGGGGGCGCGCGCGCGTCGGCTCGTGGAGAGCGCGTCGGGCGTGTGTGTGTTCACGGCGACCGGAGCGGACTCGGCGACCGACGTCGCGGTAGGGCGATCGATGCAGCGCGCATGGCTTGCGCTGACGAGACGCGGGCTGGTCGCGCACCCGATCTCGGCCCTCGCGTCGCTCGAGACGATGCAAGAGGCGGCCACGCGGGCAGGCACCCCGAACGCGGATGCGGAGCGGATCGCCGCGGCGCTGACGGCGGCGCGCGCGGCGTTCCCCAACTTGGAGCGGGAGTCGCGCATGCCGATCGTCCTCCGGTTCGGGTGGGCCCCCCCTCCGACGGCGCGCGTGCGCAGGCTACCGGTGGTGGAGAGCCTGGCGACCGCGCGCGCTGATACGCCACCGCCTCCGCGCGAGTGACGCTACGCTCGCGGTGTCATGTCGGACGCTCGCGCGATTCTCCGCAAGGTGCCCATGTTCGCCGCGCTGTCGGACGACGACTGCGACGCCGTGCTGCGCGTGCTCAAGGCGCGCGAGGGGCGCGCGGGCGACACGCTCTTTCGCGAAGGCGATCCGGGCGACACGCTGATGATCGTGGTCGACGGACGGCTCGAGGCGACCGTGAAGACCGCGAGCGGCGCGCAGGCGATGCTCTCGGTCATCGAGCCGGGTCACGTCGTCGGTGAGCTCGCGTTCCTCGACGCGGCGCCGCGCGCGGCCACCGTGTCGACGAAGTCGGGCGCGACGGTGCTCGAGTTCTCGCGGCGCGCGTTGCTCCTTCTCTGCCGCGATCAACCGCGCATCGGCGCGATCCTCCAGCGCAACGTGCTCGCAGACCTCGCGCGGCGCGTGCGCGCCATCGAAGGGACGTCGATCCCCGCGGGCCCGATGAGCGCGCGAGCTCCCGCCAGCCTTCGAGCGGGGAGCGCTCCGGCCGAGCGTGAGAGTCACGTGCCCACGTCGCTCCGAGCGAAGGGGCGCACGGTGACCGCCGCGCAGCTGCGCACCGTCCGGGTGCTGGCGTCGCACTCGGACGAGGACCTCGAGCTGCTGGCGTACATGGCCACGCTGCGCGTCTTTGCTCGCGGCGAAGCCCTGATGCAGGAAGGAACGGAGGGGGACGCGGCGTTCTTGATCCTGGACGGAAGCGTCTCGGTCACGCGCGCCGGCGAGAGCATGCCCGTGGCGACCCTCGAGCCGGGCGCGCTCGTCGGGCAACTCGCGCTCCTCGATCGCGCGCGCCGCTCGGCGACCGTGACGGCGCAGACCGACACGACGGTCCTCGAGCTGAAGGCCACCGTCTTCGGCAACCTGGTCAACGCTTCGTCACCTCTCGCGCTCCGCTTTCAGCGCGAGGTCGCCACGGCTGCCGCGCGACATCTGCGCGGCGCCAACGCGCGCTTCGTCGCCAGTGTGGGGATGCCGGCGCAGGCGCCTTCGCTCAACGAAGTCGAGGGGGACTGGAGCGACGGCTCCGACGAGCCGATCGAGCTCGCGGTCGATCTCGGCGCGATTCGACGCTGACGCGCCTCGCTACGTACGCGCGGCGCGTTCGCGCGCTTCCATGAGCTCCACGAGCTCCGCGTCGCCCGGACCACGACGTTCGCGCAAGCCCGCGATCACGAGCGCGCGCTCCTCCGGCGGCTTGTTCTGACTCAGCTTGAACGTCGCCTCGAACCGCGCCACCTCGATGCGGAACGCGACGATCCCCGGCACCAGGCGCTCCTGCACGCCCGATTCGAGCGCGCTCAACGTCCACGGCTCCGCCGCCCCCGCCTCGAAGCACGCGCTCACGTCGGCGAGCGTGCGCTCGGCCTCCGCGCGATCGACCGCGCGCGCCTCGCCGTGCGCGTGGACGACCGCGTAGTTCCAGGTGGGGACCTGCGCGCGCGGCGTCGCGTACCAACGTGGCGTCACGTACGCGTGTGGACCGCCGAAGACGACGACGACGTCGCGCGGCCGCTCGAGCAGGAGGGTCGCGATCGGATTGGCGCGCGCGACGTGGGCGCGGAGCACGCCGAAGGGCTCGGCCGGATCGAGGAGAAACGGGAGATGCGAGATCGCGACGCCCGCCCCGTGTGAAACGACGAGCGTGGCGAAGGGGTGAGCGAGGACGAGGTCGCGCGCGCGAGCGGCGTTCGGTTCGTCGAAGAGCTTCATGCGCGTGCAGGGTATCAGCGCGCGCAGCGAAGTCCGATGATGGGCCCGCGGACCGTCGGCGCCGTCGAGTCGAGCGTCACTCCCGACGGAAAGGCACGGCGTCCGCGACTCGCAGCGCGATCGCCGCGGCGACCTGCTTCTGCGTGGCAGTCCGCGCGTAGACGAGGGACGCCTTCTCGCGCCCTTTCGTCCATACCGTGAGGAGCTGCGCGTACGTCAGCTTCGAGGGGTCGAACGTCACTTCGACCGCGGCTTGCGCCCCCTCCTGGCCATTCACGACCTCGAGCACCCCGGCGGGCCTCGTGACCTGCGCGTCGCCGGCGGCGCGCGCGAAGATCGCTACGTCGAGCGTCGCGCTGCACCCCGGGGTCTCCCCCGGCGGAGGGAGCGCGCACGAGTTCGACGTCGCCGGCGGCGGCGAGTCCGCGGCCAGGGCTCCCCCGAACGACGGCGCGTAGGCGCCGTACCCTTCGGCCGCGAGGCGATCGACCGGGATGAAGCGAAGCGACGCCGAGTTGATGCAGTAGCGCATGCCGCTCGGCGCGGGCCCGTCGTCGAACACGTGTCCGAGGTGCGAGTTGCCGGCCGCCGAGACGACCTCCGTGCGCGCCATCCCGAGCGTCGTGTCCGTGTGCTCGACGACGCGCCCGTCTTCGATGGGCCTCGTGAAGCTCGGCCAGCCCGTGCCGGACTCGAACTTGTCGCGCGACGAGAACAGAGGCTCGCCCGTCGCCACGTCGACGTAGATGCCCGCTTCATGGTTGTTCCAGTACGCGTTCTGGAACGGAGCCTCGGTGGCCGCGTTCTGCGTCACCTCGAACTGGAGCGGCGAGAGGCGCGACTTGAGCTCGACCGCCGAAGGCCGCGTGTAAGCGCGGGTGGAAACCTGACGCGGGAGCGCCGCGGCGGCCGCGGGAGGGGACGACGAGGCCGTCACCGCGGCGGACGTGAGAGGTGGCGAGGCGTCGGCGGAGCGTGTGGGTGTGCAGGCGCCGAGCGCAGCGAACGAGAGCGCAAGTGCGAAGAGGGCTGTGGAGGATGAGCCGCGCATGACTTGAATACGCGCGGCGAGGCGATCGGGTTTCGGCGCCTCCCTGCCCGCGGACGTGCGTATGATCTGCGGCACCATGGCAGCCAAGAAGACGAAGAAGACCAAGAAGACCGCAAAGAGCCCCTCCGCGCCGGCGAAGAAGAAGCCGGCCATCGCAGCGAAGAAGCAGCCCAAGGCCGCCGCGAAGAAAGCCCCGAAGGTCGCCGCGAAAAAAGCCCCCAAGGCCGCCGCGAAGCCGAAGGCCGCCGCGAAGCCGAAGGCCGCCGCGAAGAACGCCCCGAAGGCCACCGCGAAGAAGGCGCCCAAAGCGGTCGCGAAGAAGGCGCCGAAGCTCGCGGCGAAGAAGGCACCCGCGCCGAAAGCGAACGCGGCCCCCGTCACTCGGCGTGACGGCACCGGCCACCTCAATCCGAAATACGCGGCGATGCTCCGCGAGAATGGGCGCGAAGGGCGCGTGCGGGATCGCGACGACGCTTTCATCGGTCGCTCGGGGCGTTCGACGGACGACCTCGCCGAAGGGTTGGGCGAGACCTGGGTAGAGACCGCGACGAGCGGCGAGGACGCGAACGAAGAGGTGTTCAACCAGGACGTCCCCGAGGACGAGGGGGGACCGTTCGTGCCGACGACGGCGGGCCAGGAGTTCGCCGAGGGGACGGACGCGTCGAACCCGAAGCGGTCGCTGCGGGAGCCTTTTCCGAAGACCTGATCCGGACGATCAAACGCTCTCGTCGGAGTGAGCGCCAAGGGGGCCGCGCCATGCGGCGGTCGCCGTCCCGCGGCTGTCACCCGAGATGAGATGACGGATGATCAGCTGCGTCCCCGGCTCGATCAACTTGCGAGCGTGATCCTCGACCGCGCGATCGTCGGCAGTCACGCGCGCGTGTTGCCGGACGTGCTCGCCCCAGTTTTCGGTGACGTACGTCTCGAGCCAGCGCGTGGGGAGCGCCGGGTCGCGGTAGAACGCCCACTCGACGGCGCCATCGCGCCGCCGGTGCCGCTCGAGCGCGCGAAGCGCGTGCGCGAACTTCACCGAGTTCTCGAGCGGGACCTGGTACTCGATGAGTACGAGCACCGGGCCGTCGTCGTCTTGTGGCTGACACAAGAGCTTCGGTGTCGGCCAGTGGAGCGTCGGGGTGAAGTCCCCTTCGGTCGCGGCGAGCGGGAAACGAAACCGCACGATCAGGAGCGCG
>Ga0302314_10017640_pt1 | contig 11952 bp, 10 predicted proteins | sample III_Palsa_N2_3_FD_200533 | JGI IMG/M metagenome (GOLD analysis project Ga0302314, IMG submission 200533) | Peat permafrost microbial communities from Stordalen Mire near Abisko, Sweden - III_Palsa_N2_3 | ecosystem: Environmental > Terrestrial > Soil > Palsa > Peat permafrost | place: Sweden...
GGGGCGTCTCCGGCCGCGCGGTCGCTAGCGGTGCCCCCGGCCGAACGGGCGGTTGCGGCATCGGACGCCGCCAACCCGGCCAGGCCGCCGTCGTCCGGCCACGTCACCCGGGCCGCCCGCAGCAGCGCCCGCCCCTGCCGCCGCGACGCGGACCGCTGCGCCGGCGACGGAGTGCGCGCATCCGCCTCGGCGTCAAGCAAACCCCATACGACAATCCCGTCCCAGACGTCACGTAGTGCGCGTGCGCACGCGGCGGCGGCGAGCCCGGCCGCGACCAGCCCGGCCGTCCGCAGCCGCCCCCGTAGAAATGCCTCAAGTGAGGCCAGGTCGGTCACGGTCCCCGCGGTCACCGCCGGCTCAACTCCGCCAGAGTGCGCGTGCCCCCCAGCCGGAAACCGCGAGTCCGACAGCAGCAGCGCCGGGACGCTCATCACGCCTCCCGGAACAGACTGAGGCCCGGCCCCGTCGTCGCCCGGCCCGATTGGCGCTGCGGGCCACGACGCCATGTCCCCGTTGGCGCAGTGGCCCATCGCGCTGAACCTATTGGCGCTATGGGCCACGACGCCATGACCTGATGAGCGCAGCGGGCCACAGCGCCAGTACGGAGGGCGTCACCCACCACCCGGGCGTCACACACGACGCGGCGGTCCCAGATCCAATGGCCCCAGTGCGCATTGAGGCCGGCCAGCGCGAGCAGGTCGGGCGCGGCGAGCCCGAATGCGCACGTTGCGCGCTGGCGGTTCATCATCAGAACAGGAAGTAGCGCTGGGCCATCGGAAGCTCGGCGGCCGGGGCGGCCTCGACCGGCTCGCCGTTGATGCGGACCGTGAACGTGTCGGGGTCGACCGCGATGTCCGGCCTGGCGTCGTTGTTCACCAGGTCCGCCTTGCCCCGGCCGGACACGTCGGCCACCGGGACAAGATCGCGGTCGAGGCCGAGCCTGTCGGCCAGGCCGGCCTCAAGCGCGGCGGGGGAGACGAACGTCAGCGACGTTCGCGCGGGTACCTTCCCGTAGGCGCCCCACATCGGCCGGGGCAGGACCGGTTGCGGGGTAGGGATCGACGCGTTGGCGTCGCCCATCGCCGCCCAGGCGATGAACCCGCCCTTGAGCACGACGTGCGGCCGCACGCCGAAGAACGCGGGGTGCCACAGCACCAGGTCCGCCAGCTTGCCCGGCTCGACCGAGCCGATGTGCGCGTCGAGCCCGTGCGCGATCGCCGGGCAGATCGTGTACTTGGCGATATAGCGCCGCGCCCGCGCGTTGTCCGCGCCCCGCGCGCCGCCGTCGTCAGAGGCCACCGAGCCGTAGCCGCCCAGCGCGCCGCGCCGTTCCTTCATCGCGTGCGCGGTCTGCCAGGTCCGGATCACGACCTCCCCGATCCGTCCCATCGCCTGGGAGTCCGAGCCGATCATGGAGATCGCCCCCATGTCGTGCAGGATGTCCTCGGCGGCGATGGTCGACGGGCGGATCCGCGACTCCGCGAACGCCAGGTCCTCGGGCACGGCCGGGTTCAGGTGATGGCAGACCATGAGCATGTCAAGGTGCTCGTCGACGGTGTTGACCGTGTGCGGCCGGGTCGGGTTGGTCGATGACGGCAGGATGTTCGGCTGCGAGGCGACCGTGATGATGTCGGGCGCGTGCCCGCCGCCTGCCCCCTCGGTGTGGTAGGCGTGGATCGGCCGCCCGGCGATCGCGGCCAGCGTGTCCTCGACGAACCCGGCCTCGTTGAGCGTGTCGGTGTGAATGGCCGTCATCACCCCGGCCGCCAGCGACACGGAAAGGCAGGCGTCGATCGCGGCCGGCGTCGTGCCCCAGTCCTCGTGCAGCTTGAACCCCGCCGCGCCGGCCCGCAGCTGCTCCCACAGCGCCTCTTCAGAGACCGTGTTGCCTTTGCCGAGCAGCACGATGTTCACTGGCCAGGCGTCGGTCGCCTCGAGCATCCGCGCCAGGTTCCACGCGCCCGGGGTGACCGTGGTGGCCTTGGTGCCCTCGGCCGGGCCGGTACCGCCGCCGATCAGCGTGGTGATGCCGCCGCCGAGCGCCTCGGGCAGCTGCGTGGGCGAGATCATGTGCACATGGCAGTCGATGCCGCCGGCGGTCAGGATCAGCCCGTTGCCCGCCATCACCTCGGTCGACGGGCCGATCACCAGGTCCGGGTGCACGCCGCTCATAATGTCGGGGTTGCCGGCCTTGCCAACCGCGGTGATCCGTCCGTCGCGGACGCCGACGTCGGCCTTGACGATGCCCCAGTGATCGAGGATCACCGCGCCGGTAATGACCAGATCGGGCGTCCCTGAGGCACGACTGGCCACGGACTGCCCCATCGACTCGCGGATGACCTTCCCGCCGCCGAACACGGCCTCGTCGCCGCCGGCGCACAGGTCCCGCTCGACCTCGATCAGCAGCGAGGTGTCGGCCAGCCTGATCCGGTCGCCCGCCGTCGGCCCGTACAGCAGCGCGTACCGCTCCCGGCTGAGCTCACTCACCAGGCTCCTCCGCATCCAAATCCGCACCAGAACCGGCGCCGGACTCCGCGGCAGAACCCGCCAGCCGCCGCCCGCCGATCTGCAGGCCCGGCACCACCCGCCGGCCGGCCAGCGGCACCAGCGAGACCTCGCGCTCGACGCCAGGCTCGAACCGCACCGCGGTGCCGGCCGGGACGTTCAGCCGGCAGCCCCAGGCAAGATCCCGGTCGAACCGCAGCGCGGCGTTGGCCTGCGCGAAGTGGAAGTGCGACCCGACCTGGACCGGCCGGTCGCCGGTGTTCGCGACCACCAGCGTCACCACCGCCCGGCCGACGTTCAACATGACCGGCCCATCGCCGCAAAGGATCTCGCCCGGGATCATGGGATGGGCTCGTGGACGGTGACGAGCTTGGTGCCGTCGGGGAAGGTCGCCTCGACCTGCACCTCGGTCAGCATCTCGGGCACCCCGTCCATCACGTCGTCCCGGCTGAGCACGGTCCGCCCGGTGGTCATCAGCTCGACGACCGGCCGCCCGTCCCTGGCCCCCTCGAGCAGGAACGACGTGATCAGCGCGACCGCCTCGGGGTAGTTCAGCCGCAGCCCGCGCGCCCGGCGCTCCCGGGCGAGTCCCGCCGCCACGTGGATCAGCAGGCGCTCCTGCTCATGCGGGGAGATCAGCATGCCAGCACGATAACCCCGGCCGTGGCGACGGATGTTACAGGGGCGTGACGAATTATCACCCTGTGTTTCACGCTAAGGCGCAGAGGCCGAGGGGCGGCCCCCGCTCCCGCCGTCATCGGGGGAGAAGTCAACACCGGCCCAGGGGTCGTAGTCGACCTCGAGCGGCTCCTGCGGCGGACGCTGGTCCAAGGGCACGTGCTCCAGGTTCAGCCGGATTCTGGTCCAGGTCGAGCTGCGGCCGCGCATCGAGTCGGTCAGCACGTCACGAGCCTCAAGCAGCGGCCAGACGTCGGGATGGCGCGCCTTCCACCGTTCCAGGCCTTCTAGCGCCTCTGCTTTCGTCGAAGCCCGGGCGATCTCGATCAGCGGCTTGGTCGATTTGCGCCGCCCAGTCGGGCTGGGCGCAACGCCGACGCCGACGCCGGCGCCGTCAGCGGTCGCGTCGGGCGCGGTGGCGGCGCCGTCGGCCGCCTTGCCGCCGCCCGAAGCAGCCGAAGCGCCCGAGCCGCCGGCCGCGCGCCGCTTGGACGGCTGCACCCGGGGCGCCTCGCCCGCCTGCTTCTCGTAGTTCGGCGGCCACGGAGCATCCGGCATCCCGGCCGCCTCGTCGGCCGCGGCCAGCTCGAGCAGCCCCGCCAGCGACCCGACCGCCTCGTCGATCCCCTCCCACGGATCGCCAACGGACGCGAACCGGTCCGGCACCGTGTCGATGGTGAACAAAGACGGATCGCAGCCAGGCACCTCGTCCCAGTGCAGCGGCGTCGACACCCGGGCGTCCGGCAGCGGCCTGACCGAGTAGGCGGAGGCGACGGTGCGGTCCTTCGCGTTCTGGTTGTAGTCGACGAAGACCCCGTGCCGTTCCTCCTTCCACCACTTCGACGTGGCCAGATCGGGGGAACGCCGCTCGATCTCGCGCGCCACCGCCACCGCCGACCGGCGCACGTCGGTAAACGACCACGAGGGCGAGATCCGGGCGTAGATGTGCATGCCCCGCGACCCCGAGGTCTTCGCCCAGCCGGTCAGCCCGAAATCTGCCAGCACGTCCCGCGCCACCAGCGCGACCGCGAGGATCTGCGGCCACTCCACCCCCGGCACCGGGTCCAGGTCGACCCGGAGCTCGTCCGGATGGTCGAGGTCGGAGTCCAGCACCGGGTGCGGGTTGAGGTCGATGCACCCCAGGTTGACCACCCATGCCAGCCCGGCCGCGTCGGACAGCACCACCTCGTCGGCCGTCCGCCCGGACGGAAAGCGAAGCTCGGCGGTGGAGATCCAGTCCGGCCGCGAGCTCGGCGCGCGCTTCTGGAAGAACGGCTCCGCCTCCGCCCCGTTCACGAACCGCTTCAGCGCCATCGGCCGCCCGCGGACCCCGCGCAGCGCCCCGTCAGCCACGGAAAGGTAGTACCGGATCAGGTCGAGCTTGGTGTGCCCGGTCCGGGGAAAGAAGACCTTCCCCGGATTGGACACGCTCACCGAGCGCCCCGCCGCCTCGACGACGATCTTGGCATCCGCCACCGCAGTCACCCCGGTCCGTTCGAAATAACTGATCTTGACTGAGAATTTCGGACAAGCTGTAGCTGACAGGCTCTTCCAGCTGCGCAAACGTGCACGACGACGGCGTGCGGTCGGGCCGCCAGCGGACGAACTGCGCGGTGTGACGAAAGCGCGTCCCCTCCATGTGGTCGTACCGCACCTCGAGCACCCGTTCCGGGCGCAGCGGCACGAACGACAGGTCCTTGCCGACGTTCCAGCGGCTGTACTGGGAGCTGCGCGGGGTGCGGGTGCCCGCCTCCTCCTTGGCCCAGTTCCATGGGTGCCCGTCGAACGTCGTCACCAGCGGGTCGAGCTCCGCCCGGAGCTCCCTGCGGACCGACATCGGCAGCGCCCCGACCACGCCCACGCTGGCCAGCTCGCCCGAGTCCCGGTACAGCCCGAGCAGCAGCGACCCGACCGCGTCGTCGCCGGTCTTGTGCGGCCGGTAGCCCGCGACCACGCAGTCCGCCGTCCGCTCGTGCTTGATCTTGAACATCACCCGCTTATCGGGCGTGTAGGGACCGGATCGCGGCTTCGCGATCAGCCCGTCGAGCCCCGCCCCCTCGAACTGGCTGAACCACTCGGCGGCGGTCTCGTTGTCCATCGTCGCCGGGGTCAGGTGGACCGGCGGGTCCGCCTCCGCCAGCGCCGCCTCAAGGGCGCCGCGACGCTCGCCGAACGGCACCTCCATGAACGACGTGTCGCCCAGCGCCAGCAGGTCGAACGCGACGAAGTGGGCCGGCGTCTGCGCCGCCAGCAGCCGCACCCGGCTCTCGGCCGGGTGCAGCCGCAGCTGCAGCGCCTCGAAGTCCAGCCGCCCGGTGTCCCAGTCCGGCAGCACGATCTCGCCGTCGATGACGCACCGGGGCGGCAGCTGGGCGAGAAAGGCGGTCACCAGCTCGGGGAAGTAGCGGGTCATCGGCCGCTCGTTCCTGCTGCCGATCTCCACCTCGTCGCCGTCGCGGAACACGATCGACCGGAACCCGTCCCACTTAGGCTCGAAGATGTAGTCGCCGGCCGGGATCGAGTCCACCGGCTTGGCCAGCATCGGGGCCACGGGCGGCATCACCGGAAGGTCCATACCCCCAGCCTGTCACGCTCGCGCGTCGGTCAAACGCATTCAGCCAACCCCGGCCCACGTGGCGCTGCGCTGCCACAGCAGTTCCGCCAGCTCCGGGGTGGCGACCGGGTTCGGCTCCAGGACCGCGCACTGGTCGTAGTAGCGACCCCCGTCCGCCCGCACGGAAGGCGACGTGGCGCAGTACAGCGAGGTCACCGCGCCCTGTTCGGTCGTCAGCATCCGGGCCGTGATCAGCGGTCGCACCAGCCGGGGGACCCGCCGCCAGATATCGGAGGCGACCACCCCGGGGTGCAGCGCCGACGCCGACACGTCAGACCCGGCCAGCCGGCGCGTCAGCTCCTGCGTGAACAGCACGTTGCAGAGCTTCGAGACCGCGTACTCGCGCTGGCCGGTGAACGACGCCGTGCGCCGCCGGAGCGCGTCGAAGTCGATCCCCGGCGCCCCGAAGTGCGCGGCGCTTGACACGTTCACGATCCTGGCGTCGGGGCCGCTGGCGGTCAGCCGGTCGAGCAGCAGCAGGGTCAGCGCGTAGTGCCCGAGGTGGTTCACGCCGAAGTGCAGCTCGAAGCCGTCGGCGGTCAGGCCCCGCTGGCCGCCAAGCCCGGCGTTGTTGACGAGCACGTGCAGCGGCTCGTCGAGGGCGAGGAACGCGGCCGCGCAGGCCCTGACCGACGCCAGTGACGCCAGGTCGAGCGGGAGCAGCCACACGTGCCGCGAGCCCGTGGTCGCCTTGATCGCGTCCACCGCGGCCGAGCCCGCCGCCGCCGAGCGGCAGCCGATGTAGACCCGTCCGCCGCGGCGGGCGAGCTCGGCCGCGGTGGAAAGCCCGATCCCGGTATTGCCCCCGGTCACCAGGAACGTCCGGCCGCGCGCGCCGTCACCGCCGACCTCGACGTCATCGCCGGCGCCGCCGGGAAGATCGCTCATGCCGGACATTATGCGCTACTGGGTCTTCGTCCCCGGCGAGCCGCCACCCCCGGCAAGCCGCGAGGCTCGCCGGACGCGAACAAGTGTCTGGCAGGATAACGTGGACAAAGCGCGATGCCCGTCTATCGCCACGCTAGTGGCCTAACCCCCCGGGAGCACGCAATGGCTGGACAGCCCCCCGAACCCTCCTGGCAGCCCGCCGGACAGGACCAGACCCAGGCCCGCGCGGCCTGGCCGCCGCCGCCACCGCCACAGCAGCAGGCGCAGCCGCCCTCCTTCACCCCGCAGGGCGGCGCCCCGCAGGACGCCTACGGCTACCCGCAGCAGTCGGCCCAGGGGTACCCGCCGCCGGCCTACGCCGCCCCGGCCCAGGACCAAGGCCAGCCGGGCTACCCGGCCCCGGAGGGATACCGGGCGCAGGAGCAGCCGGGATTCCCCGGTCAGGAGCAGACGTTCGCGGGCCAGGACCACGGTCAGTGGCAGCTACCGGGCACGCCGGCCGCCCACCAGGCGCAGCCGAAGGCCGACGGCGAGCGGGGGTTCTTCGGGTCGCTGTTCGACTTCTCCTTCAAGAGCTTCGTCACCCCGAAGATCATCAAGGTCCTCTACGTGCTGTTCTCGCTCTGGACCGCGCTGGTCGCGCTGATCCTGCTGATCGTCGGCTTCCGCACCGGCGGGCTGGCCGGCGGCCTGTTCATGCTGATCATCGTCGTGCCGATCTACGTGCTGCTGACGCTCGGCGTGTGGCGGGTGGTGCTGGAGGCGTTCATGGTGATCTTCAGGATCTATGAGGAGACCAAGAAGATCAGTGAGCGCACCGAGAGCCAGGTCTGACTAAAGAATTTACAGACGACGATCGTCCACAGCCGCCGTCGAACTGTCCACAGCGCATACTCCGTGCATGCACGGGCTAACCGGTTCGCGATGTCCACAGTCGGCACCCGCGAAAAGGGCCCGTGTTCCACAGGCCAGAGGCACTTACCCACCGGTTACGCACATGGTGATCCACAGCCAGCGTGGAGTACGTTTCCTGTCCCGGGGAAGTGGCGCGCCGGCATGGCGCGCGACACCGCGGGGACCGGGGAAACACGATGGCAAGCTTGGCAGGACATCAAGTCATGACCAGAACTCTGATGCATCCGATGGCCGCCGACACGGCCAGGAACAACCGCCATTTCCAGCTCATCGTCGATGTGCATCTGCTGTTGCTCAGCGATGGGGACCTGCTGCTTGGCAGGCGCGCGAACACCGGCTACGGCGACGGGGCTTACGAGCCGCCCTCCGACCGCCTGGCCGAGCGCGAGACGCTGGTGGAGGCCGCCGTCCGGGTCGCGGGGACCCAGGTGGGGATCGAGCTCGACGCGGGCCGGGTGTCGCTCGCCCACGTCATGCACGACGTATCCGGTCACGGCCGGATGGCGTTCTTCCTGACCGCGGACGGCTGGGAGCGCCCGAGCGACATCGACGCGGCCGCGCGGCTGGCGGGCAGCGGAAGCTACAGCGACTTCGGCTGGTACCCGCTGACCGAGCTGCCGGCCAACATGATCGACCGCGCCCGCGTCGCGGTCCGCAACTACGCGGCCGGCGCCCGCTTCTCCACCTATCCGGCCTTCGGCATGTGAAGGCCAAACCCAAGGCCAAACCGAAGGTCAAGGTCTAATTCCAGTCCATATTGAACGGTCCCGTGCTTCGACTCCACCGCGCATTGCTCAGTAGACTCGGTAGGCGATGAGGCTGATCAAGACCCACGGGTCACTCAACGAGATCTTCGCGCTCGAGGCGACGCCCGGCGGCTGGCCGTCCGACGCCGACCTGCGCGCGTTCGTGCGCACGGTCTGCGACGCAGACGCGTGGACCGGTGGCAGCGACGGCATCTATCTCTACGATGCGACCGGGCCGAACGCGCAGGCGTGGTTCTTCAACCCCGACGGCTCGTCGGCCGAGTTCTGCGGCAACGGGATGCGGGGCCTCGGGCGCCTAATCCTCGATCTGCGCGGCACCGACACCGAGGTCGTCGCCAGCGGCGGCCGTGACTACACGGTGCACCGCGCGCCGTCGACGCCAGACGGCGTTCGTCGGGTGGTGCTCGAACTGCCCCCGCTGGACTTCGACAATGCCGAGCTGCCCGCCCCGTTCGCGGGCTTCACCGCGGTGACCGTGCCCAACCCGCACGTGATCTCCGTCGTTGACGCCTACTCCGAGCCAGACCTGATCGAGCTGGGCAAGCGCGCCGACGAGGTCTTCCCCGCTGGCGCCAACGTCTCGTTCCTGCAGCCCCTCGACGGCAACGAGGTCTTCGTCCGCACCTTCGAGCGCGGGGCCGGCCTGACCCCGTCCTGCGGCTCCGGTGTGGTCGCCTCCAGGGCCGCTTACTCCAAGCTGACGGGCCTGGACCCGGCGCAGCGCCTCGTCGTTCGGAACGCCGGTGGCGTGGCGGTCGCATCGATCCAGGTCCGCGACGGCGCCTGGCACCCCATCCTCGAAGGCAACGCCACGGTCGTCTACCGCGCCACGGTCGACCCTCACGGCGGCCAGGTCGGCCCCGTCGAGTATGCGACCGAGGAAAACGCCGCTTATGCCGCCCTCGACGAGCGGAACACCGAGTACCTCAAAGAGCACGGCATAACCACCGCTCGCTCCTAGCCCAAGCTATTGTCTTGGTGACTCGTGATCTTGTGATTGCGGGCGGTCCGATGCCCTGCCAACATTTCTCTCCGTGGCCGCTTAGCGACCATTCCACCCTGCCCGCTGACCTGGGGTAAGGTTGCAACAATCACTGACTGTTGCATCACGCGTAGTTCTTTTCGGTTACGGATCGTGTCGGCGGCGGTTCCGCTGGCACCGCAAAGAGAGCCGGTGCACATGGCTGCTACAACGGCAGAAGCCATCGTCACTCCTGACATGTCAGACGATCATGACCTGTCGTTCGATTTCAACCTTGATATCGATGCACTAGAATATTCGCGCATTATGCGTCGCATCGGCATCGACGGCGATGAAACGGTCACGCAGGTCTCCGCCTTCAATTCGTCGATCTAATACTGCGTTGGCTGTTACCGGAAGCACCCTGCCCTTCCGGCAGTTCGTCCTGAAGGTCCACAGCCGCTGCGACCTGGCATGCGACCACTGTTACATCTATGAGCATGCCGACAGCAGTTGGCGGGGACGTCCGAAGGCAATCTCGAGCGCAACGGTCGCGAAGGCAGGGATGCGAATCGCCGAACACGCTCGGCACCATGCCCTGGCCGAGGTGCGCGTCATCTTGCACGGCGGAGAGCCGCTGCTGGCTGGCGCCACCCGGCTGGGTGAGATCGCCTGGCAGCTGCGCCGCGCGATCACCCCAGTTTGTGACCTCGACCTGCGGATTCACACCAACGCGGTGCAGCTTGACACCGAGTTCTGCGAGGTCTTCCTGGCCGCCGGGATCAAGGTCGGCGTCTCCCTTGACGGCGACCGGGCGGGCAATGACCTGCACCGGCGCTACCGGGACGGGCGCAGCAGCTACGACAATGTGATCCGTGCGATCGGCCTGCTCCGCGCCGACCGGTACCGCGAGCTGTACGCCGGGCTGCTGTGCACGATTGACATCCGCAACGACCCGGCCGCCACCTACGACGCGCTGGCCGCCCTCGAACCGCCCGCCGTGGATTTCCTGCTTCCGCACGCCACCTGGGATACCCCGCCGCCCGGGGCCGGGCCGGGGACGCCGTACGCCGACTGGCTCGCGACGGTGTTCGAACGATGGCTGGCCGATGACCATCGGGTGCCGGTGCGGATGTTCGAGTCGATCATCAGGACCTCGCGCGGCGCCTCCGCGCTGACCGAGTCCCTCGGTCTCGAGGCGAGTGACGTGGCCGTCATCGAGACGGACGGCACGATCGAGCAGGCCGATTCGATCAAGGTCGCCTACGACGGGGCGCCGGCCACCGGGTTCGACATCTTCCGCAATGAGCTCAGCCAGGCGGCCGGCCATCCCGCGATCAGGGCCAGGCAGCTCGGGCTGGCCGGGCTGAGCGGCGACTGCCGTCGCTGCCCGGTCGTGACGAGCTGCGGCGGCGGTCTCTACGCTCATCGCTACAGAACTGAAAACGATTTCGATAATCCATCAGTTTACTGCTCTGATCTCAAGAAAATCATCAATCACGTGCAAGCGCGGCTCATCCCCGCGCCGCTCTCGTCGGCGGAGGCTGCGATGGGAACCCAGGCACCGGGCACGCAGCGGTCGTCGACCCCCGATCTGGACGATGCTCACTTCGACGCGCTCGCGGCCGGGTTCGGCGACGCCGACTCGGTGGCTCAGCTGATCAACGGGCAGCGACGAGAGCGCCGCAAGCTGCTGCAACTGCTCCGCGTGCGGGCCAGGACGAGCGCGGACGGGCTTTTCCTGGCCGGCTGGGAACGGCTCGTCAGCCTGGGGAAGGAGCACCCGGCCGCGCTCGACCAAGTGCTCGCGCACCCGTACGTGCGGGCCTGGGCGGAGCACTGCCTGCGCGGCGGTGACACCGCCGCGCTGTCGGCCGACGCGGCCCACCTGGCGGCGATCACCGCCGCCGCGGCCATCCGGGCAGGCGTCCCGGCCGAGGTGACCGTCCCGGTCACCGAGGGCTATGTCTACCTGCCCACCCTCGGTCGGCTGCGGGTGGCGGAGGCGGCGCGGACGGCCGAGATCACCATCGGCGGCAGCGCCTTCCAGGTGCGGGCAGGCACGGGCAAGTGGGACGTGCACCTCGTTGACGCCGAGCCCGACGCGGACTGGCAGCCGATACGGACGCTGCTCGCTGCCGGGGGGTTCGCGGTCCGCCTGGAGGACACCGATCCCTATCGGGACTGCCACGGGTGGCCGGCCACGCCGCGGCTGGCCGAAGCCGACGTGGCGCGCTGGCAGGAACGGTTCGCGGTCGCCTGGGCGCTGATCGAGTCGCAGTACCCCGGCTACGCGGCCGGGCTCGCGGCCGGCCTTTCCACCATCATGCCGCTGGCCAACCAGGCGGCGGGCCGGGATATCAGCGCCGCCGCCAGGCAGGCGTTCGGCTCGGTCGGAGTGGCTCTCCCGGCCGACGGCGAGACCCTGGCGCTGCTGCTCATCCACGAGTTCCAGCACGTCAAACTGGGGGCCATGCTCGACCGGTTCGAGCTCTGCGATCCCGACGCCGACGCCGACGGGCGACGGTTCTACGCGCCCTGGCGCGACGACCCGCGCCCGGTGGAGGCGCTGCTGCAGGGCACCTACGCGCACCTGGGCGTGACCGACTACTGGCGCGCCCGCA
>Ga0302314_10017641_pt1 | contig 11951 bp, 6 predicted proteins | sample III_Palsa_N2_3_FD_200533 | JGI IMG/M metagenome (GOLD analysis project Ga0302314, IMG submission 200533) | Peat permafrost microbial communities from Stordalen Mire near Abisko, Sweden - III_Palsa_N2_3 | ecosystem: Environmental > Terrestrial > Soil > Palsa > Peat permafrost | place: Sweden...
CCTGCACCCGCCGGATCGAGGCGAGCGTGATCGACGGGGCACCGGGGAGCTCGACCCGCTCCGCGGTCATGCCCAGCCGCCGCTCGATGCCGTCCACGACCGACTCCACCGGCTGGGGAGCCCCGGAGGCCACGTTCACGGCCACGCCCCGGACGCCGTCGGCGAGCAGCCTGCCGATCACCCGCATCAGGTCCTTCACGTCGAGCAGGTCCCGGTGGGCTCCCCGCAGAACGGTCACCCGGCCCCGCTGGACCTGCTCGGCCAAGGCCGGGATCAGCTGGTGCGACCGCTGGTGGCTGCCGACCAGATGGCTCGGCCGCAGGATCAGGAATTCGACGCCCGCCGAGCGGACCGCGGACTCCAGCGCGAGCTTGTGGCGCCCGTAGACCGTCGGCGGAAACAGCGGGCCGTCCTCGACGCCCGGCACGGCCGGGAAGCCGTACATGGCGAAGGAGGCCGTGGAGAAGAAGAGGGCCGTACCGCCCCGGCGGCGACAGTCCCGCAGCATGTCGTAGAGCAACTCGGCCTCCCGGTCGAACTGCGCCGGGTCGGTGACCGAGGTGCTCGACACACCGGCCGCGTAGGCGGTGACCTCGGGGAACCGGTCGGCGAAGGCGTCCGAGAGATGCCCGGCGACGAAGCCGTTACCAATGATCTGCATCGCCATCCTCAGACATTCTCCAGCGTCCGCAGCGCCGCGACCAAGGTCCGGGCCTGGACGTTGAGGTAGTGGCTGTACTTCACCAACTCGATGAGCTGACGTGGGGTCATCCAGCTGAACTCCTCCGGAGTTTGCGCCGGAAAGTCCTCGTCCGCCTCGATGATCAGGTAGCGGGTCTGCGCCTGATAGAAGCGGCCGCCCTCCTCGGAGAGCACGGTGTCGAAGAGCGTCTGCTCGGGGCGCCGCTCCAGCACGGTGTCCAGGAACCGGGGCCGGTCCCGGGCCGGCAGATGCGCGTAGTTCTCCGGTGTGCACTGGACCGTGGGCGCGAGCTCCACCACGTCCAGGAAGCCCGGCTCGACGCGGGCGCTGATCAGGGTGTGCAGCACCCCGTTGAAGCGCTTGACCAGCAGGGCCACGATCCCGTTGCCGTGCGGCTCCAGCAGCGGCTGCCTCCAGGCCGACACCTCGCGCCGGTTCGAGCTGACATCGACGCCGATGATGCTGAAGAAGAGCCCCCACTCATGCGAGATGCTTCTCGCGGAGCGGCGCCAGCCGCTGCCCGCGTTCCGCTCCACCTCGCGCAGCGGTACCAGTTCGGCGCTGACCTCGTGCTCGCTCTGGCGTCCGGTGATCCAGCTGCGGATCTCGACATCGGAGTGGACGCTGCCCCGTCCGTCGCCGACGCCGGTGGGCCAGTACGGCAGGCAGGACATCACCGTGCGGGCGTCCATGTTGAGCAGGTTCTCGTGCCGCATCAGCGAGTTGAGCTGACGCAGGGTGAGCCAGCAGAAGTCCTCCCCCGCCTCGACCTCGGGGCCCACCTCCACCACCATGTTGCGGTTGCGCTTGCAGTAGAACCACGAGCCCTGCTCGGACTGCAGGACGTCGGCGAGCACGTGGCCGCGGCCGGATTCGGAGATCCGGAAGCAGTCCAGGTAGGGGACTGCCGAACCGCCGTGCACACGACTGTAGTTGCTCTTGGTCGCCTGCACCGTCGGGGACAGCTGCACCCCGTTGACGTTGCCCGGTTCGGCCTTCGCCTGCATCAGGCAGTGCAGTACCCCGTTGATCTCCCGGACCGCGATGCCCAGGATGCCGATCTCCGGCTGGTTGATGATCGGTTGCAACCACTCCGTGGTGGGGCCGACGTCCGAGCGGACCCGCAGCCCCTGCACGGAGTAGAAGCGCCCGCTGCCGTGCCGCAGGTTTCCGCTGTCCGGGTCGAACTCCCAGCCCGACAACTGGTCGAGGGCGATCCGCCGTACGTTCTGGACGTGCTCGTGCTGACGTCCGGCCAGCCACTCAAAGAACTGCGCGTCGCTCATCACCTCGCCGTCGACGGCTGTGGCCATGGCCGCCAGTCGGTGGGACAGCAGGGCGTCGGAGCGGTGCAGCAGACCCGTCACGCTGGACTCGCGCATCATCGCCCTCTCTCTGGAGCTCGTGACCTGGCTCCGACCCGGCGTCCGTCCCGGCTCCGCCCGCGAGCTCTTCCTACCGTGCAGCGTCTCCCGGGGGCTTCGGGCGTGCGGCCAGATATTGCGGCTTGCCAGAACGCCGACCACCCGCTATACGGCCCCATCCGAGGGCGGCAGCGGAACGGCGATCGCGGTCAGCACGAACCCCCCGCGCACGGCCCAGCGACCGCTGAACCCGTCGAGCGTCGAGCTGCCCCAGTCCGGGCCCGGGACGAGCAGCCGGGCGCTGAACGTCCCGTGCTCCGGGTGGAACTCGACCGCGGCCTGCTCGAACTCCAGGAACGTCCCGGTCAGCGGGAACCACGCCTTGTAGACCGACTCCTTGGCGCTGAACAGCAGTTTCTCCCAGGGCGCGGCCGGCGCGATCCGGTGGTACCGGCCGTTGGCCCGGCGCTCCTCCGGCAGCGACACCGCCTCGAACACGTCGGCGCTCATCGGCCGGGCCGACTCCACGTCCATGCCCAGGGACAACAGCTCGGTGCGGTGCGCCACGGCCGCCGCCCGATAGCCGTCGCAATGGGTGATCGTGCCCATCACCCCGGCCGGCCAGAGGGGTTCGCCACGAGCCCCGGAGAGCAGCGGGGCCGCGGGCTGCCCGAGCCGGGACAGGGCCTCGCGCGCGAGGCGCCGTCCGGTGGTGAACTCCCTCCTGCGCTTCTCCACGGAGTCGGCGACCAGTGCCTGTTCCTCGGGGAAGAGCGGCGGCCCGGGCCGGTCGCCGAACGCCGACGACACCCGCACCGAGTCCGGCAGCAGCATCTCGATCATCGGATCGCTCCTTGTGGGAAGACCTCGCGCAGCAGCGGGTCCGGCTTGCCCCAGCGCGTCCACTCCCGCGGGTAGCCCAGGGACACCTCACGGTGGGGCACCCCGTCGTGCCAGGTGACCCGCGGGATGTGCAGATGCCCGTAGACCACGGCCGCCGCGCGGTAGCGCAGATGCCAGTCCGCAGTGGCCTCGGTACCGCACCAGAGGGCGAACTCGGGGTGGCGCAGGACCGCGGTGGGCGCGCGGACCAGCGGGAAGTGGTTGACCAGCACGGTGCGCAGCCCGGGATCGCACGCGTCCAGCCGCCGGCGTGTGTAGGCGAGCCTGGAGCGGCACCAGGCCTCACGACTGGGGTGCGGGTCGGGGTGGAGCATGAACTCGTCGCTGCAGACCACGCCGCTGTCATCGGCCCGCGCCAGTGCCTCCCGGCTGTTCCGGGCACCGGCGGGCAGAAAGCTGTAGTCGTACAGGACGAACAGCGGCGCCACGGTCACCGGGCCGCCCGGACCGGTCCAGACCGGGTAGGGGTCCTCGGGGGTCAGCACGCCCAGTCCCCGGCACACGTCCACCAGGTGCCGGTAGCGCTCGACGCCGCGCAGCGTCACCGGGTCGTCCGGGTGGGTCCACAACTCGTGGTTGCCCGGAACCCAGACGACGGTGGCGAACCGGTCGGCCAGCAGCCCCAGTGCCCACTCGACGTCGGTGGACTTCTCCGCGATGTCGCCGGCCACCAGCAGCCAGTCGGCCTCGTTCCGGGGGAGGAGACCCGCCACGATCTGCCGGTTCTGTTCGTACGCCACATGGAGGTCACTCACCGCGTACAGCCTGCCGCCGGGCGGTCCGATCGCCGATCCCATGCCCACTGCCTCCGTCCGAGGTGCCGAGGAGCAGATTGTGCGTGACGAACGGGCGGGTCAGCGGCCTTCCTCGGCAGTACCGGGGAAACGACCAGAGTTCCGGCCCCAGGAGGCTGGTGGCCTTGCGCTCCTGGCGGGCGTGCCGTGGATAGTGACATACCGCAACCTCGGGCGACCGCCGGAAAGGACTGACCGGACTCATGAGTTCCCCCGTTGTGGACGACGGCCTGTGGTGCCGCCGCTTCCACCCCTCACCCGCAGCCACGCGCCGCCTCGTGTGCTTCCCGCACGCGGGCGGCTCGGCCAGCTTCTACCTCCCGGTGTCGGCCGCGCTGAGCCCGCGGGTGGACGTGCTGGCCGTGCAGTACCCGGGCCGGCAGGACCGGAGGGCGGAGCAGGGCATCGAGGACATCCATGTCCTCGCGGACCAGACCTTCGAGGCCCTGCGTCCCTGGGCGGACACTCCGCTGACCTTCTTCGGCCACAGCATGGGCGCGGTCGTGGCCTTCGAGGTGGCACGCCGCTTCGAGCGGATCGGCCTGGCGCCGGTGCACCTGTTCGCGTCCGGGCGCCGGGCGCCGTCCCGGTACCGCGACGAGAACGTGCACCTGCGCGGCGACGACGGGCTCATCGCCGAGGTGAAGGCCATGAGCGGCACCGACGCACGGGTCCTGGGCGACGAGGAGATGCTGCGGATGGTTCTGCCGGCCCTCCGCAGCGACTACACGGCGGTGGAGTGCTACCGCAGCGAGCCCGGCGCCTCGGTGGCCTGCCCGGTCACCGCCCTCGTCGGCGACAGCGATCCGAAGACCTCACTGGACGAGGCCCGCGACTGGCAGGAGCACACCACCGGGGCGTACGACCTCAAGGTCTTCCGCGGCGGCCACTTCTACCTCAACACCCGCGCCGCCGAGGTCATCGCCCTGCTCGACGAACACTTCGCCGCGGAACCCGTGGCAACGAGCCCTGGAGTGAACCCATCATGACCCAGATCAGCGAAGTCCAGGTCCGAGAGGTGCAGGTCGCCGAGGGCGTCTCCTTCTCCGTGCCGCAGGCGGAGGGGGCGCTCTTCTCCGAGGTGCACTTCATCTACAACGAGATCTTCGAGGAGCGCACCTACCTCAAGCACGGCATCGAGCTCTCCGACTCCTCGGTGATCGTCGACGCCGGCGCCAACGTCGGCCTGTTCTCCGTCTTCGTCAAACAGGAGTTCCCGGGCGCACGAGTGCTCGCCTTCGAGCCGATACCGCCGATCTACGCGGCACTGCGGGCGAACCTGGCGGCACGCGGCATCGACGGCGTCGAGACCCGGAAGCTGGCGCTGGGACGGCTGCCCGAGTCCGGCGTGCACTTCACCTTCTACCCGTCACTGCCCGGCAACTCGACGCGCTACCCGGAGCAGAAGAAGGTCGGCCAGGACCTGACCATCAGGCAGATCGGCCAGGAGGCGGTCGACCAGATCATGCTCGGGATGGACGTCGAGGCCGAGGTCGAGCGGCTCTCCGCGGTGCTCGCCGAGTGGGCGCCGACCGGCCCGATCGACCTGCTGAAGATCGACGTCGAGGGCGCCGAGTTCGAGGTCCTGGAGGGTCTGGACCTGGCGGACTGGGCGCGAGTCCAGCAGGTCATCATCGAGGTCCAGGACCTCGACGGCAGGCTCGACAAGATCACCGGCATGCTCGGCGAGCAGGGGTTCTCGGTGACCGTCGAGCGCGCCGCCAACCTCCCCGAGGAGTTCCGCTACTCCATGGTGTACGCCAAGCGCGCGTCCTGACGGTCCGTCAGGGGCGCTGAACCGTCGCTGCTCCGTCCGGCCGAGGGGCCCGGGCGGGAACAGCGACGGTTCTCGGGTGTCAGGCCGCCCAGGCCGGCACGTCGACGATGGTGAACACGGCCGAGGAGGAGACCCATCCGGCGCCCGAGGTGGTCATCAGGATGTTGTCGCCGGGGGCCAACCGACCCGTCGTCACCAGGTGGTTGAGCGTCACCGCCATGTCGCAGGCGCCCATGTGCCCGACTCCCTTGCCGAAGTCCCAGGTGGACCGGGACATCGGGAGCCCCAGCGGCTGCATCTTCATCTGGTCGATCATCCGGGCGTCGCTGTTGGCCACCACGACCCAGGCGATGTCGGAGGCATTGAGCTCGGCGTCGACCAGGGACCGCTGCACGATGCCGAGTTCGAACTCCATGATCATCTGCATGCACTTGTCCAGCGGGATCACGTTCTCGTTGAAGTACCCCAGCAGCGCCAGCGTATTGGCCGGGCCCATCGCCTCGTTCCGGTACGGCAGCATCGACTGCTCGCCGCGGTGCCACTGCTCCAGCGCGGGCAGCGTACCGGAGTTGAGCGAGCGCATCTGGGCGAATCCGCCCTCGGCGCTGAACAGGACGGCCGCGCCGCCGTCGCTGGCCGTGAAGCCGGTGCCGAAACCCTGCCAGCGGTCGATCACCGGCGTGGTGAAGTTCTCCCCCGCAGTGACGAGCACGGACCCGGCCTCGGCGGCGCCGGTCAACTGGCCCACGGCGACCTCGAACGCGGCGAGCATCCCGTTGGAGTGCTGCCGCACGTCCGTGCTCGGGATGCCGCTGACGCCGAGCTCCCGCAGGACGTAGCCGCCGGGGTAGGAGCCCATCGGGCCCTGCGGTGTGGCGCTGCAATGGACATGGAAGTCGATCGAGTCCGCGTCGAGCTGCTCTGACCGCTCGATCGCCTGCCGCGCGGCGGAGACCGCCATGTCCACCGCGGGCACGTCATTGGCGATGTAGGCGGCGGTCATCCCGGTCCCGTAGGCCAGCGAGTACTCGTCGTAGAGGCCCTGCTCCACGGCCATCTCGACGCTCACCCACTCCTCGGGCAGATGGACCCCCACCGTGTCGATGTAGACGCCGTCTGTCTTCATGCGCGATCTCCTTGTACTCAGGATGGTCGGTCAGGATGGTCGGTCAGGATGGTCGGTCAGGATGGTCGGTCAGGATGGTCGGGTTCTCAGTGCCGCAGCAGTTCGTGTTTGAGGTGCAGCGCCAGCTTCAGGGGAGTGCCCTGCTCGAACAGAAGTGCCGCCGGCAGGCGCAGCCCGGTCGACTCCTTCAGCTTGTTGCGCAGCGCGAAGGTGCTCAGCGAGTTCAGCCCGATCTCCCGGAACCCCTTCTCGGCCTCCACGTCGTCGGGGGACGGGTAGTCCAGCACCTCCGCCACGTTCACCCGGACGACGTCCATCAGCAGCTCGTCCCGCTCGGGGTCGGTCAGACCCGCCAGCCGCCGCTTCAGCAGGGTGAGCACCCCTGACGGTCCGTCCGCCTGCCCGACCGTGCGCCGGGCAGGCCTGCGCACCAGGCTCCGCAGCAGTGCGGGGCGCTCCCGGTGGCTGTCCCTGGCGGCCAGGCCCGCGACGTCGAACCGCACCGGCGCCAGCACCGGGGCTCCGAGTCGGCACGCGGTGTCGAAGAGGTCCATCCCCTCGTCCAGCGAGAGTTCGGCAAGGCCCGCGGCCGCCAGCAGCCGCAGACCGCTCTGGGACGGCTGGAGTCCGCTCGGCGCGTCCCACCGGCCCCAGCCGAGCGCCAGCGCCGGTAGGCCCCGGGCCCGCCGGCGCTGCGCCAAGGCGTCCAGGAAGGCGTTGGCCGCCGCGTACTCGCCCTGGCCGGGGGCGCCCAGGGCGCCCGTCAGCGAGGAGAGCAGCACGAAGGCCGCGAGGTCCGCTCCGGCGGTCAGCTCGTCCAGGTTCAGGGCCGCGTCGACGGCGGACCGGAGGGTCGCGTCGAGTCGCTCCGGTGCCAGCGAGGTGATCCACGCGTCCTCCGGCACCGCGACCGCGTGCACGACCGCGGTCAGCGGGTGTTCCGGGGAGATCCGGGCAAGCAGCCCGGCCAGCGCCGCGCGGTCGGCCGGGTCGCAGGCGGCCACCACCACCTCGGCTCCCCCGGCGGCGAGTTCCGTCGCGAGGTCACCAGTCGCGAGGTCACCAGTCGCGAGGTCACCAGTCCCGAGGTCACCGGCCGGGAGGTCGTCCGGGCTCGCCCCGTTCAGCAGGAGCAGGTGGCGGATGCCGTGCTCGGCGACCAGGTGCCGAGCCACCGAACCGCCCAGCGCCCCGGTGGCCCCGGTGATCAGCACGGTGCCCCGCGGCTCCATGGCGGGCCCGCCCGCCTGCGGCACCCCTGCTCCGGGCACTGCCGTCCGCGCCAGCCGGGGCACCCGGAGCACGCCCTTGCGCAGAGCCAGCGAAGGCTCCTCCGTGGCCAGCGCGGCAGGCAGGGTGCGCCAGGAGCCGCGGTGGCCGTCCAGGTCGGCGAGGACGAACCGCTCCGGGCTCTCCAGCTGGGCCGACCGGATCAGTCCCCACACCGGGGCCATGGCCAGGTCCGGCTCCCCCGGGCTCGTGCCGACCGCCACCGCGTCCCTGGTGACGAACACCATCCTGGAGGTGGCGAAACGGTCGTCGGCGAGCCACTGCTGGGCGAGCGTCAGCGCCCGGACCCCGGCCGCACCGCCCACCGCCACGCCGCCCACCGCCGCACCGCCCGCCGCTGTGGGCGCCGGGTCGGGGGGGACCAGGACAACCTCCGGAGCGGGCGTACCGGCATCGACGGCCGCGCCCAGCGCTTCGAGGTCGGGATACGCCTCGGTGTAGACACCGGCCTTCATCAGCGCCGACCTGACTCCGAGTCCGTCGGGACCGACCACTGCCCAGCGGACGGCCGACTTGGGCGCGGCGGCGGCCGTCCGCTGCCACTCCACCTGGAACAGCCCGGTGCGCTGACCGGCGCGGGCGCCGCGCAGCTGCGCCGCGGTCAGCGGCCGCAGGGACACAGCGGCGACCGAGGCCACCGGGGCGCCGGTGTCGTCGGCGACGGCCACGCCGACCGTGTCCGGCCCCGTGCGGGTCAGCCGCACCCGCAGCGCCGAGGCGCCCACGGCGTGCAGTGAGACGCCCTGCCAGGAGAACGGGTGCACCGCCCCGGGGCGCTCGGCCCGGTCGGGCCCGTCGAGGGCCAGCGGGTGCAGGGCGGCGTCCAGCAGTACCGGGTGCAGGCTGTACCGGGAGGCCTGCGCCCGCTCCTCAGCGGAGGGTTCGACCTCGGCGAACACCTCGTCGCCGCGTCGCCAGGCCGCCCGGAGCCCGCGGAAGGCAGGTCCGTAAGCGCTGCCGGTCCCGGCAAGCGCTTCGTAGAAGCCCTCCAGATCCACCGGCTCGGCGTCGGCGGGGGGCCACAGCTCCAGGTCGAACGACGGTTCCGGTGCGGAGGCGCTCAATACGCCGACCGCGTTTCGGGTCCAGGGGTCCTCCCGTAGCGCGCTGTCCGGCCTGGAGAACACGGCCAGCTCGCGCCGACCGGACTCCGACTGCTCGCCCAGGGTAACCCGCAGCCGCACCCCGTCCCGTTCGGGCAACAGCAGCGGGGCCTCCAGGGTGAGCTGCTCCAGCTGCTCGTAGCCGACCTGGTCGCCGGCCTGGACCGCGAGCTCCACGAACGCCGCCGCGGGCAGCGGCACCAGCCCCGCGACCGCGTGCTGGGCGAGCCAGGGGTGCGACCGCAGCGAGATCCGGCCGGTGAGCAGCACCGCGTCGGAGTCGGGCAGTTCCACCACCGCGCCGAGCAGCGGGTGGCGCTCCGCGTCGGGAGCGGACGGTCCGGACGCGGCGGCAGAGCTCAGCCCCGCCGACCGCAGCTCCGCCGAGTCCCCGTCCTCGGCTCGCGCCGCTGTCGGTTGCAGCCAGTAGTGGCGGCGCTGGAAGGCGTAGGTCGGCAGTTCCACGGTACGGGCGTCGGCGCCCGCGAAGATCGCGGGCCAGTCGGTGTCGATCCCGTGCACGTGGAGCTCGGCCAGTGAGGCGACCATCCGGTCCGCGCCGTCCTGGTCCGTGCCCGCCGCGACGACCGCCACCACCTCGGTACCGGCCTCCCGTGCGGTCCGCAGCAGTGCCTCCGTCAGCAGCGGACCGGCGCCCATCTCGACGAACAGTCCGTGCCCGCTGTTCAGCAGGGCGCGCACCGCCTCGTCGAACCGCGCCCCCTGCGGGCTGTCCGCCCAGTACCGCGCGTCCAGCCCCGCGGTGTCCAGCCAATCGCCGGTCACCGCCGAGCAGAAGGGCACCTGACCGGAGACCGGCGCGATCCCGGCGAGGCCGCCCTCCGGGTCCGGTCGCGGACCGCCCAGGGCGACGACCCGGGCGCCGTCCTCCAGGGAGAGCGCACCGGCGACGCACGCCGCGGCGACCTCCCCGCCGGCGTGGCCGACCACGGCCGCGGGCTCGATCCCGTAGCAGCGCCAGAGTTCGGCGAGTGACACGCTCACCGCCCAGCGCGCGCAGCGGACCACGTCCGCCTGCTCCGACCGGCCGGGCTCCGCGCTGCCGGTCACCACCTCCAGCAGGGACCACGGGACGAAGCCCGACAGCGCGTGGTCGCAGGCGGCCATCGACTCGGCGAACACCGGGGCGGACGTCAGCAGCGAGGCCGCGGTCGCGGCCCAGTGCGCCCAGTCCCCCTCACCGCCGAACTCGCCCGGCAACTCGCCCCCGAAGTCGCCCCCGAACTGGCCCCCGAACTCGCCCGGGAAGACGAAGACCACGGGTCGGCCCGGCTCGCCGGGCCGGGCGGTGCCCCGCACCGCGCCCGCGTCCGGCTCGCCCCCGGCGAGCGCCCGCAGCGTCCGCAACGCGCCGTCCCGGCCGTCGGCCAGCACCACCGCCCGGTGCTCCAGCGCCGACCGCGTGGTGGCCAGCGAGAGGCCGACATCCGCCAACCGCAGCCGCGGATCGGCCTCCAGCAGTCGCCCCAACCGTTCCGCCTGGGCCCGGAGCGCCTCGGCGCTGGTGGCGGAGACAAACAGCGGGGTGACCGGGAGCTCGGCCCGGTCGGCGGCGGCACCGGCGTCGTCCTCGGCGGGCTGCTCCAGGATCACGTGCGCGTTGGTACCGCTGATACCGAAGGAGGACACCCCCGCCCGGCGCGGGCGGCCGTCACGCGGCCACGGTATCTGCTCCTGAAGCAGCCGCACGCCGCCCTGCGACCAGTCCACATACGTCGACGGCTGCTCCGCGTACAGGGTCCGCGGCAGCGCCTCGTGGCGCATCGCCATGATCATCTTGATCACGCCGCCCGCGCCCGAGGCCGCCTGGGTGTGCCCGATGTTGGACTTGAGCGAGCCGAGCCACAACGGCCTTTCTGGGTCTCGTCCCTGACCGTACGTCGCCTGAAGGGCCTGCGCCTCGATCGGATCGCCCAGCGGCGTGCCGGTGCCGTGCGCCTCCACCGCGTCCACGTCAGCGGCGGCGAGCCCCGCGACGGACAGCACCTGCCGGATCAGCCGCTGCTGAGCCGGGCCGCTGGGCGCGGTCAGCCCGTTCGACGCGCCGTCCTGGTTCACCCCGCTACCGGCCACCACGGCCAGCACCGGGTGCCCGTTGCGGCGGGCGTCGGAGAGCCGCTCCAGCAGCAGCAGGGCGATGCCCTCGGCCCAGTTCGTCCCGTCCGCCGCCTCGCTGAAGGGCTTGCAGCGCGCGTCCGAGGCCAGGGTCCGGTCCCGGCTGAAGGCGACGTAGACGTCGGGCAGCGACATCACGGTGACCCCACCGGCCAGCGCGAGGTCGCACTCCCCCGAGCGCAGCGCCTGCGCGCCCAGGTGCAGCGCCACCAGCGAGGAGGAGCAGGCGGTGTCGACGGACACCGAGGGCCCTTCCAGTCCGAAGCTGTAGGAGACCCGGCCGGCGGTGACGTTGCCGGAGGTGCCCATGGTCATGCCCGAGGCGTAGTCGGTGTACATCACGCCTGCGAAGACACCGGTCCGGCTGCCCTTCACGGACGCCGGGGCGATGCCCGCCCGCTCGAAGACCTCCCAGGTGGTCTCCAGCATCAGCCGCTGTTGCGGGTCCATCATCAGCGCCTCGCGCGGCGAGATCCCGAAGAACTGCGCGTCGAAGCGGCCGGAGTCGTAGAGGAAACCGGCCTCGCGGACGTAGGTCTTGCCCTCTTTGTCCGGATCCGGGTCGTACAGTCCCTCGACATCCCAGCCACGGTCGGTCGGGAACGGCCCGACGGCGTCACCGCCCTCGGTCACCAACCGCCACAGCCCCTCGGGGGAGTCCACTCCGCCCGGGAACCGGCAGCCCATGGACACGATCACGATCGGGTCGTCGTCCACCCTGGCCGGCGACATCGGCCCGGCCGACCCGGCAGCCG
>Ga0302314_10017642_pt1 | contig 11951 bp, 17 predicted proteins | sample III_Palsa_N2_3_FD_200533 | JGI IMG/M metagenome (GOLD analysis project Ga0302314, IMG submission 200533) | Peat permafrost microbial communities from Stordalen Mire near Abisko, Sweden - III_Palsa_N2_3 | ecosystem: Environmental > Terrestrial > Soil > Palsa > Peat permafrost | place: Sweden...
ATGCTGGTCGGCGCCGTGGCTGCGGTGATACTGGTGCGACTGTGCTATGTGCGCCTCGGCGCGCTGCGTTTGAGCGACGTGCCGGTACTGCGCTGAATCAGCGCTTAGCGCTGCTCGGCCGCGGCGATCTTGCGGAAGAAGGCCTCGTGCCGGCCGATGCGCAGATCGGCGAGCACCGCGCTCTCGATGACGCCGGCGGTGTTGATCAGGAAGCTTGCCCGGCGTACGCCAAACCCGAGCGGCCCCATCACCCCGTACGCTTTGATCAGCACTTTGCCCGGATCGCACAGCAGGGTGAAGGGCAGGGCGTACTTGGCCGCGAACGCCGCATGGCTCGTAGCGGCCTGCGGGCTCACGCCCGCCACCGCCACTTTGGCGGCGAGCAGCTGCGCGTGCAGGTCGCGCACTGCGCACGCCTCGCGGGTGCAGCCTGGCGTGAAATCGGCCGGGTAGAAGTAGAGGATCAGCGGCCCGTGTTTCAGCAGATCGGCCAGTGAAACGGGCTCATTGTTCTGATCGGGGGCGGTGAAATCCGGTGCGCGGTTCCCTGGTACCAGCATTTGCAGCATCATAGCCGTTACGGCATTTGCCATCCCGGATTCGGGTGCTAGAATCGCCCGCTCTTTTGGGACCCGACGGCCATCCCGGCCTGGTTCCCTAGCGAACATGTGGGGCGGTAGCTCAGTTGGGAGAGCGTCGCGTTCGCAATGCGAAGGTCGAGGGTTCGATCCCCTTCCGCTCCACCATTAGGCCTTCCAAGCGCGTCCAAGCTGGTCCACCGGCATCCATGGATGTCGAAAATTTCATAGTAAAGTCAGTGACTTAGCGTCGGCGGGACGAAAACGACGTACACCGGCGTCCATGGGTAGCCAGATTTTGCTGGGGGTACCGCTGGGGGTACAGTCACTTCTGGAAAAGTCGGTACCCCCAGATTCACCACGCCCCTTACTGTCGTCGAGGTCAAAACCGCAAGGATTCTCGATAAGCCGTACAAGCTCACGGACGAGAGGGGGCTCTATCTGCTGGTCAGACCCACCGGCGCTCGCTTGTGGCGACTCAAGTACCGCATCGCTGGCGTTGAGAAACTGCTGGCACTCGGAAGTTACCCGGACACATCACTGCAAAAGGCTCGGTCAAAGCGCGACGCCGCCAGGGCGATATTGGAGGACGGCAGGGATCCGGGCGCCGAGCGCAAGGCCGAGAAGAGCGTGCGTGTCGAAACATTCGCTGCCATCGCGGAGGAGTGGCTGGCGACCAAGCGTGCCACGTTGACCGACAGCACCTGGCATCGCGATCGGGATCAATTGGTCAAGATTGTCGGGCCACACCTTGGCAATAAGCCCATCGCGGCAATCTAGGCTCCAGATCTGCTCGCGGTGTTGCGGAAGCTGGAGAAGAGGGGAGTCAACGACACGGCTCATCGAGTCCGAGCGGTCTGCGGCCCCGTTTTTCGCTACGCCATCGCCACGGGAAGAGCAAAACACGATATCAGCGCCGACCTGAAGGGGGCGCTCGCTCCGAAAGGCACAATCAGCTATCCGGCCATCACTGAACCCTCGCGAGGTGGGCCAACTGCTCAGAGCAATCGACGGCTTCTCTGGTCAGCGGACGACTTATGCAGCGCTGCGTATGGCCCCATACGTATTCGTCCGGCCCGGCGAGTTGCGCGGGGCGGAGTGGTCAGAGTTATCACTCGACCAGGCTGAATGGCGCATTCCTGCCGAGCGAATGAAGATGAACGAGCTGCACATCGTTCCTCTTGCGCGCCAGGTCGTGGATATTCTCAGGGACCTGCAGGTCTACACTGGAAGCAGTCGCTTCGTTTTCCCCGCGATCGGCCGCCAGCTCCGGCCCCTCAGTGAGAATACGCTCAGCGCGGCGCTGCGACGTATTGGCTACAGCAGTGAGGAGATGAGCGCGCACGGCTTTCGATCAGTGGCGAGTACTTTGCTAAATGAACAAGGCTGGAACCCCGACCTCATTGAGTTGCAACTCGCACACAAAGAAAGGAACAAAGTTCGAGCTGCCTATAACCGTGCCCAGCGGTTGGCTGAACGGAGGCAGATGATGCAAGCATGGGCGGATTACCTTGATGGTTTGAAGGCGCAGAATCCGTTCTCTAGCGATCCAACGAACCAAGTGCAGCTGGGAATCACTAATCGGGATGACAGGATGTAAACTTGCGACACCTACGTGGCGAAAGTCCTTGAGGCCTGTCTAGGCCTTTCCACACCCGTCCATCGCTGTAAGCAAGCACTTGAACTACTGTGAATATCGCTCTGCCGCAGGATAGGGACCTCGTCCTATAAATTAGGCAACAAAGGAGCGGTATAGCCCTGTGCATTCAGATGGCACCCTGGCTCCGGTTCTGTGCATGGTAACGCAGCCGATGAATGTCCGCTTCGGAGCGGTAATTTCGGTAAGTCCAGTGACCGCAGTTGGCCGGGATTTGCCTGATGGTCAGGTCCGAGGCTGCCGCTCCACCGGATTTCGCAGTCCCGGTTGTTGCAGTGCCCACCAAGCGTAACTCGTGACCCGATGGCAGCGGTCGTGTTCGGCAGCCGTCGGGTGGCGTGATCGTCCAAGCCTGAGCCTTCCGGGGCCGTTTTGACAGCGATGATTTGGTGAGCTCGAGACGGCGGGGTGTAGCAGTCGAGCGCGTTGCCGGAGCAGAATGGATCCATGACGCACGATAATGAACGTCAGGAATCGGTTTCCTCGGTCACGCGTCGCCGATTCATGCTCGGCACATCGATGCTGCCGTTCGCCACCTGGGCTGCGGGACTGGGTGGCGGGGTGACCGCGACGTCGGGGATTTCTGGTGGTACCGAGGTCGCGCCACCTAAGGTAACGGACGTTTTGAATGTCCGGGGTTTCGAACCCCTTGCCCGTTCAGCCCTGCCGCCAGCTCACTTCGGCTATCTCGCCACTGGCATCGATGACGATCGCACACTGCGACGAAATGAAGAGGCATTCGGCGACTACGAAATCCGCGCGCGGCGCTTTGTCGACCTGTCGCGGGTTGATACTGGCACCACGCTGCTCGGCACTCACTGGCGCAGTCCGGTGTATTGTTCTGCCGTCTCGGCGATGCGTGCTTTTCACCCCGACGGGGAAGCAGCGGTGGCGCGAGCTGCCGCGAGCCGATCGACCCAGCTGATGGTGTCTACCGGGGCCTCTGTTCCGCTCGAGCAAATCCTGGCACAACGCGGCGCCCCGGTTTGGCAACAGCTTTATCCGACGGATGACTGGACCGTCACCCAGGGCCTCGTGCGTCGAGCAGAATCGGCGGGTGCCGATGCCATCGTGCTGTCAGTGGATTCGGTCGTAACGAGGAAACCCAGCGCGCGACGATCGATTGTATTGCCGAAGTTGTCACCGCCGTCAAAGGCCATGTACCCGTCCTGATGGATGGCGGCGTACGACGAGGCACCGACGTGTTCAAAGCTGGCGCTGGGCGCTGCTGGCGTTGGTATCGGGCGACCTCAGGGTTGGGGCCTTGCCGCCTTCGGACAGGAAGGAGTCGAGGCTGTACTGGATATCTATGCACGCGAACTGGAGGCGATCATGCGTCAGGCTGGCACTCCGACTGTTGCTGCGATCGGAGCACGCGCTGTACTGCATCGCGGCGGAGCCTGAACGCTAAGTCTCTTCCTGACCCTAAGCCGCCGGATCCGACCGACCGCTATGGAGCCGCAAAATCGCGAACTTTCCCATAAACGAGTATTGGGGCGGATGCGCTGATGGAAACCATATCCCTGGAAATCAGACCTTCAGGCCGTTCTACAGCCCCATTTATGGCTCAAATTGGGAATGTCAGTACGATCGTTCTACTTCCGCTAGAGCTTCCTTGGTGATAATCGCTACCTCTCTATAGGAGGTCATTCGTCGGATCGCGAGTCTGGTCCCTTCTAGCTGCCCTTGTTGTGCCGTTTACATCGTTGCGAGCTGCTAGCCTGGATTTCCACGCGCCGCAGTTTCGCTAATGGCCTGTCGCGACGGGCCGACGAGGTTCTGCGGAACTATGGACGCAGCGCCCAGACCAAGAACGCACCTCCGATCAGCAGAAGTCCGTGTACTCGACGCGGATAAATCGTTCGTTGCACTCGAATCGAGTTTTGTGGAAAGCAGAGTCTCCAGCTGCCGGACACTGCTAATGCTAAAAGCAGCATCCAGAAATACCAGCCGCGCCAGAGGAAGCATGGAGTAGCCAACACCAGCAGCACGGCTCCCACCAATCGAACTGTGCGGGTGTTCCTCATCCAATGGTCCGTCGAGCTCGGCGCGGCGAGGTGGCAAAGTCCGGATACGAGCAAGAAACTCGCCAGTACCGCAATGTAGATTGTTCTCGACACCAACTACGCCACGGCAGGCGCTTGCTCGCAATTAATCTCCCACGGTACGCCGAATTGATCAGTAAGCACGCCAAAGCGTACAGACCAGAAGGTTTTCTGTAGGGCCATATGTACTTCACCGTTTTCGGCCAGGGCAGAGAATATGCGTTCCGAGTCCACCGTGTCATCGACGCTAAGCAGTACGTAGAAGCCTTGTGGCTTTACGTACTGCTCAGGAAGAACGTCGGCTCCCGCCAGGACCGTTGCTCCTACCGCAATGTTCGCGTGGACAATCTTGCCGCGCCATTCCGGCCGGACTTGTTCGGCCATGGGTGAATTGCCATAGGTGAGAATGTTGACAATCTTGCCGCCAAACGTCCGCTCATAGAACTGAAACGCTTCCTCGCACTGCCCGCCAAAAACCAGGTGGAAACTCGCTTGCATGACGCACTCCGTCTATCGTTCAATCGCCACAATGGGCGCTAAGGGCGCTGGCTCGATTCGACCGGTCGATGACTGCCCCCTGGTCCCGGAGTGATGCCGACCAGGCGGGTCGGCTCAAGAATCTGCACCAGATGCCATTCACCTTTGGAAACGATACAAGCTTCTCCAGGCCCCAACTCACAGGGCTCGTCCGGTGCGGATTCCCCGATGACTCTCACTTTTCCAGAGATGATGTAGATCAGCTCATCGCCATCCGGATGCAACTCGCCGCCGTGTGGCGGAGTACGAGTCATGTTCGCGATTGCAACGATGAGCCCGTCGCAGAGGGCCGGCGGGCCGGGCTGGTGCTCGACAAGAGACATGGATAAGTCGCGAGAAATCGCGATTGAGAACCGTGCGGAATCGACCTTGGTAATTTTCCCCATTGCACTCTCCCCAGCAGCCCAACCCGATGGTCATAATGGAGACCGTATCGCGGCCTGTTGCCACGAGAGACGCCAGCGACGTCTCAGACGCCACCATCATCACCGCCGGACAGTTCATAGTCTTGAAGAAATGGAAGCTCGTTGACGATCCAAGTCTTCGGCAAAAAGGGCGATCCCTATTTGAGGACCTTGCTGGTCCACTCCGCCCGAGCATTTTACTCCAGGGCTAAAAGCAGTCGCGATCCCAGGGCCGCATGGGTCTTGCGCCTGGCAGAAGCTAAGGGTGCCGCGGTCGCCATAGTCGCCTTGGCGGCCAAACACGCACGGATCATATGGGCAATGTTGTCGGTGGCGGACGTAAATTGCACACTTCTGGCGGCCCAAGCTTGCACAGTCAGGCAGATCCGGCGTCTGTACGCCATGCTAAGTGCTGAGTATGCATGGCGGAAATAACCTGGAACTCAGATGGCCTTCGGATGAAGATGCTCGCCAGTGTAATGAGCGGCTGCTCAGCTTTGGGTTCAGGATACCGTTTTGAGGTTAGCCCGTCGGATCTCGGCTCGTAGCCACTTTTCGAACGCCGCTACCTCAGCAGCGTTACGCAGGCTCGAGGAGCGAATGAGGTAGTAGGACACGTTTTCCACATGAAACCGCGGATCCGAAAATGGCGCAATCAATCGGCCGTCGCGTAATTCTTCTTCCGCTATGATCTCGCTTTCCAGGACGACGCCCAAGCCGTTTACCGCAGCTTCGACAGCCATGGCAGATCGATCAAGCCACAGATCGTGCGCGGGTCGTAGAGGCGGAGTTCCAATGCGCCGAAAGTAGTCCACCCAGTTAAGCGGGTTATTCGAATGGATCAGGGTGGCATTCGCCAGATCCTTTGGATCACTGAGGTCAAGTTCTCTCGCTAGTTGCGGACTGCACAAAGGCCGGAGTCGCTCGATCAAAAGCGGCTCGACGAGCTTTAAACCAGGCGGTTGAGGACCGTGCGCTATGGCAATATCGTAGCGGTTGGCATCCAGCTCGTGAGTGTGGAGGGTCGCCAGACGAACTCGAAAATGCGGATTTGCTTTTAGGAAATTTTCAAGACGAGGTTGCAGCCACTTGGTCGAGAAGCTGTTTGGCACCGCGATGGCGAGAGACCCGGCTTGAGATTGCGGTGCGATAAGGCTTGTTGCGTTAGCGATGGCACCAAAGGCCTGCTCCAATTCGCGCGAATAGGTTCGCCCCGCGACGGTGAGCACCGCCCGACCGGCGTAGCGCTGGAACAGTGGAACCCCTAAAAAGTCCTCGAGTTGTTGAATATGGTGACTGACTGCCGAAGCCGTAATGCCGATCTCCTGCGCACCCTGTGTGAAACTTCCATGGCGCGCTGCCGCCTCAAAAGCGATTAGCGACTTCAGTGGCGGCAAACGAGCTCGGCGAGTCGTGCCTCGTGAATTTAGCTCATCAGGTGCTGTCTTTTTTGAACTGGCGGTCATTCACGCTCCTGCCACACGCTAGGTACATTCAAGGGTATGCGATTATCATGCCAACGTTCTCGTAAATAGGCGCGAGTAGTTGGATTATGTGTGAAAGGCGACGATGAAGCGATTAATAAAGTTGGGAATGGTCCTCGCAATTGCCGCCTTGGCTTCTGCGGGCGTGCCAGCCTCCGCGGTGGAATGGGACTTCGCGACCGCAAATGCACCAGCCAGCTACCAAACGAAACTTGCTGAGAGGTTTGTGGCGGAGGTGGCCACCGCCACACACAATGAGGTGAAGATAGTCATTCATGCTGGCGGCCAGCTAGGTTTTAAGGGTCCGGAAATGCTGGGCGTGATACGCGACGGGCTCGTGCCGATCGGTTCATTCCAGTTCGCCCAGCAAGCGGGGCTTTCGCGGCTCTTAGGCGTACCCTCTATTGCCTATTTGGTGTCTGGCTTCGACGAAATGAATGACTTTCGTATCATCTCAAAGCCGTACTTCGACGTCGAGTTCAAAAGATTTAACCAGAAGCTGCTCTACACGGTGCCATGGCCCGGCCAGAACATTTTTTCGCAAGCGGAGCTTTCAAGCTTGAATACCTTTAGGACAATGAAGATTCGCACAATTGACCGGGCGGGCAGCGATTTCTTTCGGAGCCTTGGGGCGTCACCTTCGCAGATCCCATGGGGTGAGGTTGTTCCCGCGCTTGCTACCGGTGTAATCGACAGCGTTTCGACCTCGACGTCATCGGCCGTTGATGGGCAATTTTGGGAGTTCGTGAAGGTGTGCAATGTTGTGAACTGGCAGTCGAACTTCGACGTTGTTTCCGTAAATTTGGATGACTGGAATAAGCTAAGCCTGGAGAACAGGAAGCTGATCGAGGGAATAGCAGAACGCCTCGAGCCAATATTCTGGGAAGCGGCCAAAGCCGAGGACAGTAAAAACTTCCAGATGCTCAAGGCTAAAGGAATGGAGATATACGTTCCAGCAGCTCACGTTCGTGACGGAATGGCGGAAAAAGGCAAGCAAACTTGGGCCGTATTCCAGCAGAGCGTGCCCGCAGCCAAACCTCTGGTGGCAAACTATCTCAGTGCTGTTGGAAAATAGGGCGTCGTACTCAGCCGGAACGCGGCCCGTGTGACGCTTGGCCTATAGGGCGGCGAGAGTGTCGCCATCGAGTTCGATCAACCGAGGCACGCCCTAAAAAGGTCATTAGTTCGTTTGCCAGGCCCTCAGGTTGCTCTTCCGGAATATAATGATCGCACGCCACAATTTGACCTCCTGTGACTGTCTCACACAGAGCCTTCATCAATTCATAGATGTTTGGCGCGCTGCCGACGTCGCCACCTAGAGCGAGCACCGGTGTCTTGATCTTAATACCAAAGAGTTTCTGTTTTTTGCCGCATGTCCTCTTCGACGGCGCGATAATACCCGAGCATGCCGCGAAGCCGCGCAGTGAAGAGCATGCCTTCACGTACTCATCAATGTCGGCGGGCATAAAGGTTGCCATTGCGTTGGCGGTTTTCTTGTTAAAGAACCATTCAATGAGGATCCGCTCTTTTCCGGAGAGCAACGCTTCCGGAAGAATCATCCACGGCATTGAACAAGAAGTGCCAACTCCTCCAATTGGAAGGCGCCGTGATCGGCACTTTTGGCTTGAGAGTTATTCCGGAGATGTTTCCGTCTATGAAGACGACACCGTATAAGTCCGCCTCAAATTGGTGCGCGTATGGATAGGCAATCCAAGATCCGATGTCGTGTCCCACGAAAGAGTGTCGCCGCACGCCCATCGACTTCAGGAGGGTGGCGATCCGCCGTGCCGTGGTTTCCGTGTCGTAGCCGTTCAAGGTTATCGGAGTAGCCCTGACCGGGAAGATCTATCGCAATCGTACGGTACGAGCCAGCCAAAGGGGCTGAATACGTCTCCAAGCATAAGCAGTTTGCGGAAAGCCTGCGATAAGGACCACCGTGGGCCCGGTGCCTCCGTCGACCAGGTAGAACCGAACGTCTCCGCTTTGAATAAAGCGCCTGGAAAATGTCTTACCGCCTAGTTCAATCACTCCCGCCATGTCGGTTCTCGTCTTAAATTAGATTGCATCATTTGCCCAAGAGAAGCGGCTCATGTGATGTTATCGCCAGGGCCTACTAGGAGCTCTAGCATCCGGCGCCACTCACCCGTTGAGTTTAAGTCATCACTTCGTGTTTTGTTTGAACTGGCGATCAATCACCCTCCTACCTACGCTGGGTGAGGACCATGTGAGATGAGAATGCCACGCAAGGAAGATGTGCGACGGACGGTTTCAATGGAGAGGAAACTACCATTCCGGTCCCTTATGCTGCCCCCACTGATTTCGGATGCTCTCGCGGTGGCCGTGAACGTGTGATGATGCCGACCGGCTACACAGCGGACCCGTGCCCTCAGGGTTGTTAGGGTCTTACACTCGGTCCAAGGCCAAGGGGCGCGCCTTGGAAGCCCGAGAAAGCATTGGGCAATAAGAGCGTCAAAGAAAATGCCCGAAGCGCAAGGGAAGGCAGAATGCCGGTAGCAGCCGCTCCTGACGATAGGGGCCGGATGGGGGAGGCGGCGTCTTCCAGGTGCGAAGCGGGTCCGTTAAGCCCTCGACTGCCTTCGGGAAGACCTAGATGCAGTCCGTCGTCTTTCGTGAAGGGATGACCAAAGTGGAGCGAGATTTCCAATGACAACAAACGAAGCGAGTGAGTCTACGGTAAGTTCAAGGAGCCGAGCGGTAGCGAACAAAGCGCTGATCGCGATCGACAAGCTCGCGAAATTAGATGGGTGGTTGGGAGCGCTCTGTCTGGCCCTCTTGTGTCTCCTGATGATCGCGGGGATCCTGGTTAGAACGCTTTCGAACTGGATGCCTTGGTTGCCGAGGGACATTCCCATCGCTTGGGAGTACAGCTCCTACTTGATGGCGGTGACCTTTACGTTTGGCGCTGCTCTCACGCTTCGCGCTGGCGGCCATATCCGGGTCCGGGTGCTTCTGGCCAACGCAAGGCCGGCAACTGTGAAAAAGCTCGAAGGTGTCTCCGCAGCCGCTGGCTTCGCCTTCGCGACCTTCTTTTCTATAGCCATGGCGCAGTTCTCCTACCGCGCATTCGTCTCGGACGAGCGTTCCCTTGCAAGCAACACACCGTTGTGGCTTCCGGAGGCCCTCGTTGCCTTCGGAACGGTGCTGTTGGCGTTGCAACTATTGGCGCGGTTAGTTCGATTGTTCTTGGGTGAGCCTGCCGAGGACGGAAGCTTCATTCGTTAGCTGTCCATTAGGCTTCGCCCACGCAAGGCTCGCAAATATGGGAACAATACTAGCGACCATGGCAGCGCTGCTGTTCGGCGGTCTATCCGTCGGCATTTGGGTTGGCCTGACGCTCGCTATAACCGGTTCGATCGCCCTTTTCATTTTTAAGGATGTCCCGGTCGATCGGCTCATAGCTCACATCGCTTGGAATGTGATGACAACGCAGGAGTTGCTGGCGCTCCCGCTGTTTATAGTCATGGGAGAGATTCTTTTTAGAACCCGAATATCTACATCCCTCTTTCGAGGCCTGGCGCCTTGGGCAAGCCTTCTTCCTGGCAAATTACTGCACTCGAATGTTATCGGTTGCTCGATTTTTGCTGCGATATCGGGATCCTCCGCCGCAACGACGCAGGTGGTGGGGAGGGTTACGTTGGCAGAACTAAGCCGACGTAACTATGACAAGGGAATTTCAATGGGCAGCCTTGCAGGTGCCGGCACCCTCGGCTTTCTGGTGCCGCCGTCCAACATCATGATCGTGTACGGGGTTTTGGCTCAGGTGTCCGTTCTAAAGCTCTTTGCCGCGGGACTCATCCCCGCGCTGCTGCTGGCGGCATCCTTTATGACATGGATCGTCATCCACACCTCGTGGGACAAAACGCTAGTGCCTCAGGAGGATAGCTTTGCCGAATTGCCGTGGAGTGAACGCTGGTCTTCACTAAGGCATTTAGCCCCCGTCGCGTTCCTCATCATTGCGGTTCTTGGCAGCATGTACGGTGGACTTGTGACGCCATCTGAAGCGGCCGCGGCAGGCGTGGTCGGGGCACTCATAATTGCGGCACTCCAGAAAGAACTGAGCCTGAAGAAACTCAAGGAAGTGGCTCTGGGCGCGGTCATGACCTGCTCGATGATCGCTTTGATCATTTTGGGCGCTTCCATTCTCGGCAGCGCGTCCGCATTTCTGGGCGTGGGCCCGGCCGCAGGCGAATTTGTGCACCACCTGCATTTGTCGCCGCCTGCGCTCCTGCTCGTCCTGTTCCTGGGGTATGTCGTACTAGGGTCGTTCCTGGAAGGGTACTCGATGATCGTCATAACCCTACCTATTGCGTTGCCGATGGTCTTGGCAGCAGGTTTTAACGCGATCTGGTTCGGGATATTTCTAGTGATCGCCGTCGAGATCGTGCAGATCCACCCGCCGATTGGGTTCAACCTTTTCATTATCCAGGGGATCACCGGCGAAAAGCTTTGGGTGATCACCAAAGCAACGCTGCCATACCTTCTAATTCTGATGTCTTTCGGGATCGCATTAATCATGTTCCCGCAGATCGCACTGTGGCTGCCGGACCATCTCGGTCTCGTGTAACGAATGGCGCGCCGCTCTTTGAATGCTCGGGTTTCAATTGGGATTGATCAATAATGTCTAGGTTTGCTATCTCGGTGGATATCGGAGGAACGTTTACTGACTTCGTTCTTCTGGACGGCAACAGGAAAAGCGTTACGACCGCAAAGGTTCTCAGTACACCTGCAAGATCAGATGATGCCATCTTCGAAGGTATCGATCACCTGCAAAAGTCCGCGGAATTGGATTTAGCCGATTGCGACGTTTTCCTTCACGCCACAACAATAATTACCAATGCGGTCATAGAGCGACGCGGCCAAGACTTCATTCTCATTCACACAGAAGGGTTCGGCACCACACTAGAAACCGGTCTGGAACACCGATATAACGTGTCTAATCTCAGGCTTGCCTTTCCAAAGCCGCTTACCAAATATCATCTCAAAGTTCCCGTACGGGAGCGTATCTCCTACACGGGTGAAGTGCAGCAACGGCCAGATAAGCTGGCATTCCTTGACCATGTGCGTCGCCTCGTCAAGGAAACGGGAGTAAAGAATTTTGCCGTCTGCTTCTTACACGCCTATCAGAACCCGGAGAACGAGTTACTTACGGCGAGGTGGCTGGCTGAGGAAATTCCAGGTGCCGCGATTTCGACGTCGAGTGCAGTAGCGCCACGCGCCGGAGAATA
>Ga0302314_10017643_pt1 | contig 11950 bp, 9 predicted proteins | sample III_Palsa_N2_3_FD_200533 | JGI IMG/M metagenome (GOLD analysis project Ga0302314, IMG submission 200533) | Peat permafrost microbial communities from Stordalen Mire near Abisko, Sweden - III_Palsa_N2_3 | ecosystem: Environmental > Terrestrial > Soil > Palsa > Peat permafrost | place: Sweden...
CCCGCGTCATCGGCACTGTCAGCGACCACTCCAACCTCAGCATCGGCCTCGCCTCCACGCTCGTCACCATGCTCCTCGCCGCCGTCATCTTCTTCATCGGCTCCCGCTACGCCCCTCCGCTGCAGCATGAGGAAACCGTCGCGGCAGCATGATTCTTACCCTGAAACTCATCTCCTGGTTCATCGCCCTCGCCTGGCTCTGGAAGGCCATCACCGCCGCCCGCGGCCTTCCGCGCATCCCCAACCTCCTCCTCCCGCAGTACGACCTCACCCCCACCGGCAGCCCCTCCGTCACCGTCATCGTCCCCGCCCGCGACGAATCCGCCGCCGTCGCCGCCTGCCTCGAATCCCTCGTCCACCAGGACTACCCCAACCTCCACATCCTCGCCGTCGACGACCGCTCCACCGACCAAACCGGAGCCATCCTCGACACCCTCGCCGCCCTCCACCCGGAAAAACTCCGCATCCTCCACGTCACCGAACTCCCCACCGGCTGGCTCGGCAAAACCCACGCCATGGCCCTCGCCGCCCGCCACGCCATCTCCCTCCACCAGCCCGCCTGGCTCCTCTTCACCGACGCCGACGTCCTCTTCGCCCCCCAGGCCATCCGCCGCTCCCTCGCTCAGGCCGTCGCCACCCAGGCCGACCACTTCGTCACCTTCCCCACCCCCATCGTCAAAACCCCCGGCGAAGGCATGCTCCTCGGCTATCTTGGAGTCCTCGGCCTCTGGGCCAGCCGTCCCTGGCTCGCCGAAAACCCCAAAGCCCTCCGCGACGCCATCGGCATCGGAGCCTTCAACCTCCTCCGCACCCCCGCCTACCAGCAGCTCGGCGGCTTCGACGCCCTCCGCATGGAGATCCTCGAAGACCTCACCCTCGCCCACCGCGTCAAGCTCGCCGGTCTCCGTCAGCGCGTCGCCGCCGCCCCCGGCATGGTCACCCTCCACTGGGCCGCCGGAGCCATGGGCGTCGTCAACGGCATGACCAAAAACCTCTTCGCTGTCTTCCGTTTCCGCCCCACGCTCCTGCTTCTAAGCTGCCTCTGGCTCATCGTCTTCTGCCTCGCCCCCGCCGCTTTCCTGGCCATCCCCGCGACCCGCATCCCGGCCATCCTCACCTGCCTCTCCATCGCGGCCCTCTACCTCCTCTCCAGCCGCCACAGCCGAATCTCCCCCTGGTACGCCGTCCTCTTTCCCGTCAGCGCGGCCTTATTCCTCTACTCGCTCCTCCGCTCCATGTTCACCACCCTCCGCGACCGAGGCGTCACCTGGCGCGGCACCTTCTACCCCCTCGCCGAACTCCGCAAAAACATAAGCCCCCTCCGCTAGCCACACATCCTCCCGAAAGCCGGGCGCGCCATGTGACGACACACACCGCGCCCACTCCAACAGCGACCCTCAAAACTTCCTGAAATTCACCTCGATGTTCACCGCAACAGCAACCGCCTCGGCCGCCCGTTTCCCAGGCGTGAACCGATACTGCTCCACCGCTTTAATCGCATTCTCATCGAAATCAGGATTGAAGGAACGCACCACGTGGACCTCACGAGGCACTCCCGCAGCGTCCACCACAAGCCCGAGCACAACCGATCCCTCAAAGTTCCCCTTGATCTCGCGACCCGACTTTGGAAACTCAGGAATCACCGTCGAGATCACCACCGGCGCGCTGACATCCTTTCCAATCCGATACACCTGACCATACGGCTTCGCTCCATCCACCGCCTGCGGTTCCACCACCACTGCCATCGCCGCTCCGCCAACCGCCACCGTCAGCAGAAACAGAGTTGCCGGAACCACCAGACCATACTTCACCGCAGAACTGAACTGCCGCTTCCTCATATGCATCCTCATGATTCGTTTCTCCAGTATGTTGGCATCGAAGATCCCGATGGCGTGAGTGGTCGAGACTCGCGGGCCCGTCGCAATCATGGCCGCAAGCCGTAGCAGAGACTGCGTGTAGCTGCGTGCATTGATAAGCCGTTCCGTGGCCATCGCGTCGCAGATCATCTCCCGCGTCTGCGCGATCCGCGACTTCAGCATCCACGTCACCGGATGAAACGCAATCACCACGCTCGCCGCCTCGTACAGCAGATTCTTCCTGAAATCTCCCCGCTGCATATGGGCACATTCATGCGCCACCGCAGCCAGAAAGTCCTGCGCCCCGCTCTCCTCCGCGAACTCCACCGGCACCACCAGCACCGGCCTGCGCAGCCCCAGCGTGACCGGACCGGTAACCCGGCTCGAACTCAGAATGCCCGCATCCCCGACCTCGAACGCCTGCCTGCAGCGCCGCCATATCGCCTCTCGTTCCGCATCAGGCGCAACCGGACGGGCGCTGCGCAGCAACTCGTGAGCACAATAAAGCGACCACCCCAGCCGCGCCGCGAAGTACAGCAGACTCCCCGCATAGACGACCAGCAAAGACACCATCAGCGTATGCGGAACGACGAACACGCCCGCCGTATTCAGTCCCCGGCTCTCGGCCGCAGTCAGCGCAATCGAAGACGACCCCGAACCTCCCCGCGAAGCCCGAATAAGCTCCATCATCCAGCGCAAAAGCGGCAGCGTCGGTGTCACGATCGCGAGCCCCAGAGTCGACACCCAGACCACATGCTCCACCCGCGGCCCCAGTCGCCTGAGCACACGTCCCACCAGCCATCCCGCCCCGCCAACCAGCGGAATCTCCCACACCGAGTTCACCAGACACGAGGTCAGAACGCCCGCAACGCTACTCATCGCCATCCCCCTTCTCCTCCGCGAACCTCCGGCTCAGATCGGCGATTCGCTCCGGATCCACCTGACGGCTCTTGATCAGGCTCATCACCAGCTCCTCCGACGACCCGCCAAACATTCGTTCGACAAGATCGCGCACCGCCTGCCCCAGCACCGTCTCCTCCGAGACCACCGCGCAATAGACGAACGAGCGTCCCTCCAGCGTCCGCCGAACTCTGCCCTTCCGTTCCAGGATGTTGAGCATCGTCTGCACGGTGTTATAAGCCAGCTCCGTCTGCGCCGCCAAAATCTTCTGCACCTGCTGGACATTGCCCGGCCCATCGCTCCACAGCACCTGCATAATCTGCAGTTCGAGAGGGGTAAGGGAATCGTTGGTTTTCTTTCGTCGCACCATAGCATCTCCTAAACAAATAGGAGATTAGATCCACCCTTCGACTCTGTCAACCTAAATATTTAGGAGATCGGCCGGCGAAGCTCCTTGGCATGGCCAAAAAGAATGGAATCATTCAATCTGCCGCAGGTGGCGTCTCCAAAGCTGTCAAGCCCTTAACCCCATCAACCCTTTACGGATCAACCAGATACGCCTGGCGTAGCAGTTTCCTTCAACTGCTATACTGGATACAGAGCTAAAAAAGCCCCGCTACCAGCGGGGTTTTTTATTTGCAGGGCTGAAGCGATTCACTGTCTGGGTGCTGAAAATAGGAGCTAAGTCATTTAGAATGAATATTTTGACCTATAACTCCTTTAGAATGACGTTTTTGCGGCAAATTTCGAAAATAAGATGTTTGTTATCAATATTTTGACATCTACATAGGGGGAGGGGGGTACCCCCTCAAACAGCCGTGGAATGACAGGTGGGATCGTGGAAAGAGAAGATCTAAACCTCGACCAAAACCCGCCATTGCGCCTCCGGCAAAGATGTTCGTGGAAAGCGAAGGTCTAAACCTCTACCAGCACCCGCCCATAGCGCTTCTCGACATACTCATCGAGGATCACCTGAAACTCCTCGACGATCTGATCGCCCTTCAACGTCGTGAACAGCTTACCGTCCACATAAACCGGGGCCTTCGGCTCTTCAAACGTACCAGGCAGGGAGATCCCGATATTCGCATGCTTCGACTCGCCCGGCCCATTCACGATGCAGCCCATCACCGCGAGCTTCAGCTCCTCGACGCCCGGATACTGCTTCTTCCACTCCGGCATCGAAGCCACCAGATACCCCTGAATCCGCTCCGCCAGCTCCTGGAAGTAGGTCGAGGTCGTACGCCCGCACCCAGGGCAGCTCGTCACCTGCGGCATAAAGCTGCGAATCCCCAGCGACTGCAGAATCTGCTGCCCGCACCGCACCTCTTCCGAGCGATCCCCACCCGGAGTAGGCGTCAGGCTCACGCGAATCGTATCGCCAATCCCGGAAAGCAGCAGAGGAGCCAGACCCGCAGCCGAAGCCACAATGCCCTTCATCCCCATCCCCGCCTCGGTCAGCCCCAGATGCAGCGCATAGTCGCACCGCCGCGCCAGCTCCGTATAAACATCAATCAAATCGCGCACCCCGGAGACCTTCGCAGACAAAACAATCTGATCCCGCCGCAGCCCATACCGCTCCGCTGCCGCCGCATTATCCAGAGCCGACACCACCATCGCCTCCATCATCACATCGCGAGCGGGCAGGGGATTGGCCGACTTCGAGTTCTCATCCATCATCTTCGTCAGCAGCGCCTGATCGAGCGAACCCCAGTTCACCCCGATCCGCACCGGCTTCTGATGCTCCACCGCAACCTCAACCATCGTCCGGAAGTTATCGTCATCCTTCCGCCCAATCGAAACATTGCCGGGATTGATCCTGTACTTCGCCAGCGCCTCCGCGGTCGCGGGGTACTTCTTCAGCAGCTGATGCCCGTTATAGTGAAAGTCCCCAATAATCGGCGTATTCCAGCCCTTTTTCGCCAGCTCTTCCACGATATAAGGCACAGCCTTCGCCGCCTCGTCGTTATTGACGGTCACCCGCACCATCTCCGAACCGGCGCGAGCCAGCGCCGCCACCTGCTGCACCGTGCTCTCGACATCGGCCGTATCGGTATTCGTCATCGACTGCACGACCACCTGAGAGTCGGACCCAACCTGAACACCACCAATATTGACTGTTACCGCACGTCGACGCTGTATCTCTGGCATAAGTTCCCCACTCTCAGTTTATCATCGGAGCTGCGGCAAAGCCCCGCGATACACTACCCAGACGTGGCCCGGTAGCTCAGTTGCATAGAGCAGCGCACTCCTAACGCGAAGGTCGCAGGTTGGACTCCTGCCCGGGCCACCACTCCACAAATCTAACAGTTCGGTACCCGTCAGGACTCCTGCCCGGGTCACTATCGCGTAACTATCACCCGGCGGTATCCGTCAGGACTCCTGCCCCGTCCGCAGAAAGTTCCGGAGCACCTCTGCCAAGGCCTCCCGATCCTTCATCTCACACTCCCAGAGGCTGAGAACCCGCCACCCCAGCTCCTCAAGCGCGCGCTTTTTTTTCTCATCCCTCTCAACAGTTCCCGCTCGTTTCGCAGACCAGAACTCTGCCCTCGTCGCAGGAACAACCCTCCCATAACGACAGCTGTGCGAGTGCCAGAAACAGCCATGAACGAAGACAGCCACACGAAACTTCGGCAGAACGATATCAGGCTTTCCCGGAAGATCTTTGCGGTGCAGGCGAAACCGATATCCCAGCGCATGCAGCACAGAGCGCACCTTTATCTCAGGCTTTGTATCCTTTCCGCGAATCGCCGCCATATTCCGGCTGCGCTGTTCCCGCGTATGAACATCGGTCATGTGCTGGTCCCTGCCGGAAGCGACGGTTGAAGCGCTCCCCGCTCCAGAGCCAATCATATGCGGCTTTGTGAGGAGAGAGCGCCCGAACACTCCGCGACGGCTCACACGATCCAGAACAAGAAGACCATGCGCCCCCAATTCGACTAGAATTTGATCACTCCGAATGATGACAAACGCAACGCTCCAAAAACGCATCAATACTCCGCGCCAGGTCCTGTTTGCGAGTCTGATCGGCACCACCGTCGAGTTTTTCGACTTCTATATCTATGCCACCGCTGCGGTGCTCGTGTTTCCGCGTCTCTTTTTTCCGGCATCCGACCCAGCCTCCTCCACGCTTGCCTCACTCGCAACTTTCGGTATCGCCTTCCTCGCACGTCCCATCGGCTCCGCACTCTTCGGCCACTTCGGGGACCGCATCGGCCGCAAGAAAACCCTCGTCCTCGCTCTCTCCACGATGGGCCTGTCTACCGTTGCCATCGGTGCCCTGCCTGCGTACCACTCCATCGGCCTGGCCGCACCGGTGCTGCTTGCCCTCTGCCGCTTCGGCCAGGGCATCGGCCTTGGCGGCGAATGGGGTGGCGCCGTCCTGCTCGCCGTCGAAAACGCTCCACCCAACAAGCGCGCTCTCTACGGCATGTTCCCGCAGCTCGGCGCACCCATCGGCTTCCTGCTCTCCGGAGGCACCTTCCTCCTGCTGTCGCGCTGGCTTACCGATAAGCAGTTCTTTGCCTTCGGCTGGCGACTCCCATTTCTCGCCAGCGCCGTGCTGGTGCTGCTCGGCCTGTACGTTAGACTGACGATCACCGAAACACCCGTCTTCCAGGCCTCCCTCCAGCGCGCCGAGCAGGTCGGCGTCCCCATGCTTGCCGTCCTTCGCCGCCACACGCGCGCGCTCATCGCCGGCATCTTCGTCTGCCTCTCGACCTTCGTTCTCTTCTACCTGATGACAGTTTTCGCACTCTCCTGGGGAACCACCGCTCTCCACTACAGTCGCGCCAGCTTTTTGCTCATCCAGCTATTTGGCATCCTGTTCTTCGCGCTCACGATCCCCATTTCCGCGTTGCTCGCCGAACGCGGCCGCCGCCCCGTCATGTTCGGAGTCACGGCACTCATCGCCCTCTTCGGGTTCGCCTTTGCCCCGCTCTTCGCTGCCGGCACCACCGGAGCCGTCGTCATGATGGCCCTTGGACTTGCGCTCATGGGCCTCACCTATGGCCCGCTTGGCACGATCGTCTCAGAGCTTTTCCCTACACCGGTTCGCTATACCGGCAGTTCACTCGCCTTCAGCATGGCCGGTATTCTGGGCGCCTCGCTCGCACCCTATATCGCCACCTGGCTCGCCAGAACCTACGGTCTCCAATATGTTGGCTACTATCTCACAGCCTCTGCGATTCTCACTTTCTTCGGTCTGCTCCTGATCCGCGAAACAAAAAACGACGATCTCGCCGGTTCACCCAACTGACCTGTACATCCTGAGACACACCTCATCAGGTAGCTTCGTGACCCGTAGCCATACAACGTTGGCCTTGGTTCTAATTCCTGCGGCGTCCACTAAGGAGCTGCAGCACGGCTAAGAAGATGTTAATTGCATCGAGATAGATGGAGAGGGAGAGCGAAACGGCAGACTGACCGTCGCCTCCCGCGCGAATGCGAGCGAAATCGCCAATGGTCAATAGAGTAAAGATGCCGAGAGTCAGCCATGAGTAAGTGTCGGGCGTAAGGAAGTGCAGGAACATGCTGACGATCCCGAGGAGAATGAGAACCAACAGCGCGGCAAAGCCGATGCCGGCAATCCGGCGGTAGTTGATCTGAAAAAGATATGCGACACAGCCCATGGCGGCCATTCCGAGACCGGTGGTGACGGCGGCCTGAAAGACAAGCGCCGTGCCGAAGCTTTGGATGTAGCGGTGAATCAGCGGCCCGATCTCCCAGCCCATGAAGTAGGTGAGGGCCAGGAAAAGGCTCAACGCGAACACCGGACTGGCCCGGCGACGGGCGTAGTTGATAGCGAAGATCAGCCCAAAGACCGCGAGCAATCCGGGCAGCATGCTCCAGGGCGGGGCAGTCGCGACGCCGCATGCCGTGACGAGGAAGCCAAACGACGTAATGGCAAGTACCTTGGCCAGCAGCGAGGCGGTCTCTTCGCGTGGCACGTCGATGATGGTGGAGTAGGCATTCAGGCGGTTTTCATTCATTCGTTTACTCCTGCAGCGGTACCTCGAGAGGTGAGCGCTCTATTCAATAAGACGCAATCCTGAACTGTTAGTTATGTCAGCCGGGTGTCGGCTAACTGTCACTAAGTGCAAGGCTAATATCTCACCTTTGGAGCTTCTGTTGTTATTGCTATAACGTCACTGACTTAAATGTGGGTGCGCGCCTGTTCGGGTGGGGAGAGGCACGGCGGTAAACTAGGTAGATGGTGATTGGGCGAACGATGGCACTGGATGTGGGGAAGGTGCGCGTAGGTGTGGCCGTCACGGATCCGCTCGGTTACACGGCGCAGCCACTGCTCACGCTATGGCGCAAAACCCGGGGTGAAGATCTGCGCAGCCTGCTGCGGCTGATTCGCAGGCATGAGGTAACGGAGATTGTGGTGGGAAATCCGCTACACATGTCGGGCGACGTGAGCCCGTGGGCGGCGAAGGTGCAGGAGTTCGCCGAGGAACTGCGCGTGCGTTCCGGCCTGCCCGTGCAACTGTGGGATGAGCGGCTGAGTTCGGTTGCCGCGCACGAGATTCTGAACGAAGCCGGACATGATAAGCGGGATCGCAAGTATGTGATCGATCAGGTAGCGGCGGTCGTAATTCTGCGTGGATGGATGGAGGCGAAGGAACACGCCGCGGCCCGGGTGGCGCTGGAGCAGAGTGATTTGTAAGAGACGATCAGCGCAGGAGCGCGCGTCAGCTCCTGCTTCTCTTGCTTAAGTTGAGCGGTGCAACGGGAGAACGAGGGCCTTCCTCCATCTTCTAACTGCTCTCTGAAGTCCGTGGCTGCAGATGCCCCTTCCGTAGTGCTCGTTCCTTCATCATCACAAAGAAGACAGGCACCAGAATCAGGACATGAATCGTGGAAGTAATCATGCCCCCAACGATAGGTGCGGCGATCGGCTTCATCACATCGGAACCGATACCGGATTCCCAGAGGATCGGAACCAGGCTGGCAAGCACAGCGCAGACCGTCATCAGCTTTGGCCGCAGGCGGTGAACAGCGCCTTCAATGGCTGCTTCCTCTACATCGGCATTGGTCAACGCTCTTCCACTTTGCAGCTTGTGTTCGAGCGCCTCGTGAAGATAAACAACCATAACCACGCCGGTCTCTACAGCAATGCCGAACAGCGCAATATAACCGACCGCCACTGCGACGCTGAAGTTATAGTGAAGAAACCATTGCAGGAGCAGCCCTCCACTCATCGCGTAGATGGTCGGGAAGATGAGGACAAGCGCTTCTGCCACGGAATGAAATATCAGGTACAGCAACAGGAAGATCACAAAGAAGACCACCGGCAGAATCAGTTGCAGTCGTTGCCTGGCGCGTAGTTGAAGTTCATATTCTCCCGACCATTGGAAGGTGTAATTTGCAGGCAACGCGAGCTTGTCGTGGATGAGCCTGTTCGCCTGTGCGACGAAGCCGCCGTAATCGGAGTTCTTCAGATCGATGTAGATGTATCCCGTCAGCGCACCGTCCTCGTCCCGAATCATAGCCGGGCCATGCGTGAACGAGATCTTCGCTACTTGCCCTAGTGGAATCTGCGCGCCTGACGGTGTGCCGATCAGTACCCCACGCATCTTATCGACATTGTCGCGGAAGTCTCTCTGATAGCGAACATTGATGGGATAGCGTTCGCGTCCTTCGATGTTCTCGGCAACATTCTCCCCTCCGATGCCAGATGAAACCGCTGTCTGAACATCCGCGATCGTGAGACCGTAGCGCTCCGCCTCCTCTCGCCTGACCTCGACATTGACGTAGAAACCCTGTGCGACCTTCTCCGCAAAGACGGATCGCACCTGCGGCAGTCCGGAGAGAACACTCTGGAGCTGCGAAGCCAACTGCTGAATGCCATCCACATTCGGCCCCTGCACCTTCATGCCCAGCGGCGTCTTGATGCCGGTCAGCTCCATATCCAGGCGATTTTCGACCGGGCTCGTCCATGTATTCGAGAGCCCCGGAAACTGGAGCTTCTCATCCATCTGCTGAATGAGCTTTTCGTAGGTCATCCCCGCAGGCCATTGTTCCCTTGGTTTGAGCATGAGCGTGGTGTCATACATATCGAGCGGCGCATTGTCGGTTGCGCTGTCTGATCTGCCGGCCGCGCCGAATACGCTGGCCACCTCCGGAAAGCCGCGAAGAACACGGTCCTGCTGCTGCAGGAGCACCTTCGCCTGTTCGATGGAGATGCCTGGAAGCGCAGTCGGCATGTAGAGAGTGGAGCCTTCAAAGAGCGCTGGCATAAACTGGCTGCCCAGGCGTGTTGCAAGTGGAAACGTGACGAGGAGAAAGATCAGGTTGAGCACGATGGTGAGCCAGCGATGCCGCAGGCAGAATTTGAGGATAGGCAGGTAAATCGCCTGCGTGATGCGCGAGATTGGATTCGCATTCTCCGGCTTGAGCCGTCCTCGAATCAGCATCACCATCAGGACCGGAACAAGTGTGATGGCAAGGATGGAGGAAGAGCCGACCGCGAGGGTCTTGGTCCACGCCAGCGGACGGAACATGCGCCCTTCCTGCGCTTCGAGCAGGAAGACCGGCATGAAGGAAACAACGATAATAATCAGTGAAAAGAAGAGCGCCGGACCAACCTGCTTGGCCGCGTTGATGAGGATCGTCTGCCGCTCCGGCTCCGATACCGGACTGGCATCGTTTTCCTGCCGTTCCGACAAATGGCGATAGCCATTTTCGACCATCACAATGGAGGCATCGACGAGCACACCAACCGCGAGCGCGATGCCGCCCAGCGACATGATATTCGAGCTCACTCCCAGCCAGTACATCGGGATGAAAGCCATCAGCACCGCAATGGGTAACGCGACAATCGCGATGAGCGCAGAGCGGAAATGAAACAGAAAAACAATAATCACGAGGCTGACGATAATGGCTTCTTCGAGTAGATCGCGCTGCAATGTTCTGATCGACGCATCGATCAAATCGGAACGATCGTAGCCCGTCATGATCTGGACACCGGGCGGAAGTGACGGTGCAATCTCACGCAGCTTCTGCTTCACTCCGTTGATTACATTCAACGCATTCATGCCCTGACGCATGACGATGATCCCGCCCACTGTCTCCCCATCTCCATGCCACTCCGCAACACCTTCGCGGATATCCGGGCCGAAGCTCACCGTTCCCAGATCGCGTATCAGAACAGGTGTCCCATTCTTGCTGCCAACGGCAACCGCAGCGAGGTCATCCAACGAACGCAGATAGCCGAGACCGCGGATCATGTAGTCTGCGCCGCTCAGGTTAAGAACGCGACCGCCGACTTCATTCGTGCTCCTCTTTACTTTGTCGATGACTGTAGAAAGCGGGATGCCATAGGCAAGCAGCTTATTGGGATCAAGCTGTACCTGATACTGCTTGACGAAGCCGCCGATGCTGGCAACTTCAGCCACTCCAGGCACAGTCTCCAGCGCATAGCGCAGATGCCAATCCTGTAAGCTGCGCAGGTCGGCAAGACTGTGCCTGCCGCTCTTATCGACGATGGCATACTCATAGACCCAGCCTGCACCTGTTGCATCGGGGCCAATAGACGGATGCACGTTCTCAGGCAGACGCGCACTGATCTGTTGCAGGTATTCGATCACACGCGAGCGCGCCCAGTAGAGGTCCGTGCCGTCTTCAAAAACGACATAGACATAGGAATCGCCCAGCATGGTCTGCGCGCGAACCGCCTTGACATGCGGGGACGCCAGCAGGCTGGTTACGATCGGGTAGGTCACCTGGTCTTCGATGACATCGGGCGGCTCACCTGCCCAACCCGTGTGAACGATCACCTGCACGTCCGAGATGTCCGGTAGTGCATCCAGTGGCACATGCTGCAGCGACCAGATTCCGGCAAGTGTGAGCAGCAACACTCCCGTGAAGACGATGAAGCGATTGCGGGCGCAAACGTCGATAATCGTTGAAAGCATTACATGCCTCCTGTGACGTTCACGCGCAGTTGCTTCGTTGCGATCGATTGACCGTTTTTCTGTGCGGAGATGGTCGCCTGCCACGTGCCCCCGGAGCCGAGCGAACCGCTTCCTTCATACATGCCGTTGCCTTTGTCGATGAGCCTGGTGGTTGTGTTCATCGCCGCCATCCCCATCGCCGGCATACCAGCCATATAAAACGTGACCGTAACGTCAGCACCAGCCGTGGGAGTTCCATCTGCGCCTGTGAGCTTCACGCGAAAGACGTTGCTGCCCT
>Ga0302314_10017644_pt1 | contig 11950 bp, 13 predicted proteins | sample III_Palsa_N2_3_FD_200533 | JGI IMG/M metagenome (GOLD analysis project Ga0302314, IMG submission 200533) | Peat permafrost microbial communities from Stordalen Mire near Abisko, Sweden - III_Palsa_N2_3 | ecosystem: Environmental > Terrestrial > Soil > Palsa > Peat permafrost | place: Sweden...
CGGCACCGTGGCCCTCGGGGCGCGGGTCACCGCGCTGTCCCGCCGGGGCATGCCCGTCGCCGCCCACAGCGCGCCGCCGGACGCCGCCGCCGAACTGGCCGAGCGGGCGCGGGCCGTCGCGGGCGAACGGGGGTTCCTGGGCTACGGGGCCGCCGAGTTCGAGCGCCTCCCGGGCGGCGACTGGCGGTTCCTGGGCCTGAGCGCGCGCCTCACGCCCGAGCACGCGGTCGTCGAGGAGCAGTCCGGCGCGGACATCGTCGCGGCGCAGATCGCGCTCGCGTTCGACGCTGACGCGCCGCTGCCGCGGGCCGTCAGGGACCGCTGGGCGCTCGGCTTCGCCGTCGAGGCCGAGGACCGGGCGCGGGGGGCACTGCGCGCCGCCGGGACGGTGGGGTCCTTCCAGCTGCCGTCCGGCCCGGGAGTCCGGGTCGATCCAGGGCTCGGGGAGGGCCAGGTCATCGTGCCGAGCCGGGACAACAGGCTCGCCTATGTCACCGTCTCGGGGCCGACGCAGGCCCAGGCCAGGGAGCGCCTGGGGCGCGTGGCCGGCGAGATCTCCGTGCGCGGGGTGACGACGACCGTGTGGCTGCCGGGCGCGGACGGGCCGGCGGACCCGGAGTTCACCGACGTCGCGCCGGAGACCGGAGTCGTCGAGCTCGAGGTGCGGCGCGGCGGCACGTCCGTGCGCCTGGCGTTCCGTTAGCCGCGGGCGCCCGGCGCCCGGAGCTGCTCGTCCAGGTAGAGCAGGAACGTCGGCATCCAGTGGCTCCGGCCGAAGCCGTCATCCGGCTTGATGAGGGCCGCTCGTGCCCGGTGCGCTTCGGCGGCCGCGCGGGCCGCGGCCGCGACCGGGTGGCCGGGAGGCAGCGCCCTGGCCACGGCGTCGAGGCACCACGCCCGGGACACGAGCAGTCCCTCCAGGTGAACGGTCCCGGGATCGGCGCCGTCCGGGCTGAAGCCCGGCGGGTCCCAGGCCACCCGGGCCGGATCGGGCAGGGCGGCGCTCAGCCACCCGGTGAACTCGGGGGCGGGAAGGACGTCGGCCAGCAGCGCCGCCTCGGCCAGCTCGGGGGTGAGGAAGGCGTCGCCCGACGGGGAGCCGTCCCACTGCCGGGCACGCCGGTCGCCGAACATGCGCCGGGCCGCGCCGGCCAATGCGGCCTCGGCCCGCTCGTCGCCCCGGCGCCGGGCCGCCTCGATGATCAGGCGCAGGCTGAAGGCCGTGTTGCCGTGCGTGCCCGAGAGGATGGGGAACTGGAGCTGCCCGCCGAAGTAGCCGCCGAGCCGGCCGGAGAGCAGCCCGGCCAGCGGCGCGAGCGCCCGTGCCCACCGCTGGTGCCGCGCGTCCGGCCCGGCCTGGCACTCAGCGTGCAGCATGATCAGCCAGGCCCAGCCGTAGGGCCGCTCGTTGGTCGTGCCGGCCGGGCCGTCGAAGAACGCGTACTCGGCCGCGAGCCGGTCGCCGGACAGGTGCTCGTCGAGCACCGCGGTGACCGATCCGGCCAGCGTCGGCGGCAGGCCGCGGCCGAGCGCGCGGATCAGCAGCCAGTGGCCGTGGACGGCGGAGTGCCAGTCGTAGCTGCCGTAGAAGGCCGGGCTGAGCTGCCGGGGCGTGAGCAGCCGGGTGTCGGCCCGCACTTCCTGGCCCAGCCAGTGCGGGTACTCCCGCTGGACCGCGGCCAGCGCGGTGGCGGCCAGGGCGGCCACGTCCGGTGAGCCGAGCGGGATCATGCGAACGGGGCCACCGGCACCGAATGGGCCGCGAGGCCCGCGCGCAGCGCGCGGGCCAGGTCCACCGCTCCGGGCGTATCGCCGTGCACGCACAGCGAGTCCACCGCGAGCACGAGCGGGGAACCGTCGGCGGCTTCGATCTCCGCTCCGGTGGCGATCCGCCAGCCGCGCTCGGCGACCGCGCCGGGGTCGGTGATCAGCGCCCCGCTCAGCCGGCGCGAGACCAGGCGGCCGCCGGCCGTGTAGCCCCGGTCGGCGAAGCCCTCGCGCACCACACGGACGCCTTTCTTCGCCACGACCTCGGCGGCCGGGCTGCCCGCCAGCACCAGCGCGGCCAGGTCTCCCCCGTAGGCCAGGAGGGCGTCGGCGAAGGCGGCGGCCAGCTCCTCGTTGTCGGCCAGGTCGTTGTAGAGGGCGCCGTGCGCCTTGACGTAGCGGACGGCCGTGCCGTGGCGGCGGCAGAACGCCTCGAGCGCGCCGACCTGGTACAGCACGTCGGTGATGAGCTCGTCCGCGCTGACCCGGAGCGACCGCCGGCCGAAACCGACCAGGTCGGGGTAGGAGACGTGCGCGCCGATCGCGATCGCGCCGGCGGCGGCGCGGGCCACGGTGGCGTCGATCGTCCGCGGGTCGCCGGCGTGGAATCCGCAGGCGATGTTCGCGCTGGTCACGTAGCCGAGCAGCTCCTCGTCGGCGCCCATCACATAGGCGCCGAAGCTCTCGCCCATGTCGCTGTTCACGTCGATCATGCCGGCAGCGCCTCCTTCAAGGGGAAGTGGCACGCGGCCTGGTGGCCCGGGCCGAACGCGCGCGGGGCGGGTGCTTGCGCGGCGCACACCGCCCGCGCCGCCGGGCAGCGGGTACGGAACCGGCACCCGGACGGCGGCGCCGCGGCGGACGGGAGCTCACCGCGGATCGTGGTGGCCGCGGGCCGGCCGGGCACCGGGTCGGGCGCGGCGTCGATCAGCGCCCGGGTGTAGTGGTGGGCCGGCGCGCGGAACAGTTCCCCGGGCGGGCCGGACTCGACGAACGTGCCCAGGTACATCACGGCCACCTGGTCGGTGAAGTAGTGGATCACCGTCAGGTCGTGCGAGACCATCAGGTAGCCGATGTGGTGCTCGGCCTGCAGGTCGGCCATGAGGTTGAGGATCTGCGAGCGCACCGACACGTCGAGCGCGGAGACCGGCTCGTCCGCCACGATCAGGGCCGGGCTGGTCGCCAGCGCCCGGGCGAGGCCGACCCGCTGCCGCTGGCCGCCGGACAGTTCCCGCGGGTAGCGGCTGAGCTGCCCGGCCGCGATGCCGACCTCATCGGCCAGCCGCCGCACCCGGGCGCGGCGGTCGGCCCGGCTGATGCCGCCGCGCGCCCGCAGCGGCTCCTCGATGATGCGGTCCAGGGTCATCCGCGGGTTCAGCGCCGCGTACGGGTCCTGGAACATCATCTGGATCTCGTACCTGGCCGCCCGGCGCTCGCGCCGTCCCATGGCGGTGACCGGCGTGCCCCGCAGCCGCACGTCGCCCTCGGTCGGCTTCTCGAGGCCGACCGCCAGCCGGCCGAGGGTCGACTTGCCGCACCCGGACTCGCCGACGATCCCCACCGAGGTCCCGGCGGGCACGGCCAGGCTGACCCCGGACACCGCGCGCACGGGCGCGCCGGCGCCCGACCACAGCCCGCTGCCGCGGTAGTCCTTGCTGACGCCGACCAGTTCCAGCAGCGGCGCTTCCCCCGCGTTCATCGCCGCGCCTCCGGAACGCGCTTGGTCTCCTGGGCGGCCAGCGGGTGGTAGCAGGACCAGCGGTGGCCGTCCTCCTCGCTCGCCGCGGGCAGCCGGCTGGCGCACTCAGCGGACGCGGCCGGGCAGCGGGGCGCGAACGGGCAGCCCGTCCCGGGCGCGGTCAGGTCCGGCGGGCGGCCGGGGATGGTGCCGAGCCGCGACTTGCGCGGCGTCTCCATGCGCAGGATCGAGCCGAGCAGCGCGCCGGTGTACCGGTGCCGCGCCGCCGCGAAGATCGTCCCGGTCGCGCCCGTCTCGGCCTCCCGCCCCGCGTACATGACGAATACCCGGCTGGTATGCCCGGCCACTACCCCCATGTCGTGCGAGACAAGCAGGGTCGCCATGCCGAGTTCGGCGCTGAGCCGGTCGAACAGCTCGAGGATCTGGGCCTGGGTCGTCACGTCCAGGGCCGTGGTCGGCTCGTCGGCGATCAGCACCTTGGGCTCGCAGATCAGGGCGGACGCGATCACGGCCCGCTGGCGCATGCCGCCGGAAAGCTCGTGCGGGAACCGGTCGAGCTGCTCGCGCGGCCGGGGCAGCCCGACGCGGTCGAGCATGTCGGCCGCCGCCCGGAGCGCGGCCGCCTTGCTGGCCCCCCGCTGGAGCCGGAGTGCCTCTCCGACCTGCGCGCCGATCCGCTTGGTCGGGTTCAGCGAGGTCATCGGGTCCTGGAAGACGATGCCGACCTCGGCGCCGCGGACGGCGCGCAGCTCACGCTCGCGCAGGCCGACGAGTTCCCGGTCGCCGAGCCTGATGCTGCCGCGGGTCTCGGCCTCGGCCGGGAGCAGCCCGGCCAGGGCCAGGGCCAGGGTGGACTTGCCGCAGCCGGACTCGCCGACGACGCCGAGGGTCTCGCCTGCCCGGACCTCGAGCGAGACGTCCTGGACGGCGCGCACCACGGCGGACGGCAGCTTGATGTCCACGTCGAGCCCGGTGACCCGCAGGACCGGGGCGGTGGCGGGCGCGCTCATCCGTGCCTCGTGTCGAGGCCGAAGGCGTCGCGCAGGCCGTCGCCGACGACGTTGAACGCCAGGACGGTGAGCACGATGGCGACGCCCGGCGGGTAGGTCAGCCACCAGAACCCCGAGAAGGTGTAGTTCAGCCCGCCGGACAGCATCGCGCCCCAGTTGGTGGCGGGCGGCGCGATGCCCAGGCCGAGGAAGGACAGGGCCGCGACCACCAAGATGGCGTCCGCGACCTGGAAGGTCGCGTTCACCAAGATGGTGCCGATGCTGTTGGTGATGATGTGCCGGAAGATGATGGTGGGCGCCCGGACCCCCATGGTCTTGGCCGCGAGCACGTACTCGCGGCCGCGCAGGGACAGGGCCTCGGCCCGGATGAGACGGGCGGGCACCAGCCAGGCGGTGACGCCGACCACGATGATCAGCATCAGGACGCTCGGCCGGAACACCGTCGCGAGGAAGAGCAGCAGCAGGAGAGCCGGGATCGCGAGCAGCGCGTCGACGACGCGCATCATCAGCCCGTCGAGCAGCCCGCCGACGTACCCGGCGGTCGCTCCCCACAGGACGCCGAGCACGACCGCGACGGCGGCCGCGCCGAACGCGACCTCCAGCGTGGTCTGCCCGCCGGTCATGAGGCGGCCGAGCTCGTCGTAGCCGACGTCGTCGGTGCCCAGCGGGCGCCCGGTCCCGGGCGGGAGCGTCTCAAGCGCGAGCCGGGTGTGGATCTGGTCGGTGTGGTAGAACAGCGGGCCGGCGAAGGAGAAGAGCAGCAGCGCGACGATGACGACAAGGCCGGCGACGGCCAGCCGGTTCCGGGTGAACGCGCGCAGCCAGACGCCGCCCGCGGCCGCGTCGGCCTGGGCCGCGAGCGCGTCTTCCTCGGGGCCGCGGACCGTGGCGACGTTCTCCAGGCTCATGCGATGCCCGCCGCGGCGCGCACGCGCGGGTCGAGGATCGCGTGGGTGATGTCGGCGAGCAGCGAGCCGGCCACCGTGGCCGCGCCGACCACGATGACCACGCCGAGCATCACCGGATAGTCCTGGGACGTCGCGGCGTTGAAGGTCAGCAGGCCGATGCCCGGGTAGTTGAAGACGTACTCGGTGATGAGGGTGCCCGAGACGATGAACGGCAGCGACAGCCCGAGGAGCGTGACGACCGGGCCGGCCGCGTTGCGCAGCACGTGCCCGAACAGGATGACCCCCCGGCCGGCGCCCTTCGACCGGGCCATCCGCACGTAGTCCTGGGCCAGCTCGTCGAGGACCGAGGAGCGGACGTAGCGGCTGAACGCCGCCACCGTCACCAGGGTGATCGTGAGCACGGGCAGGATCAGGCCCTCGGGGTCGCCGAGCACGGCGGAGAACGACCCCTGGGGGGCCTCCGCCGGCACCGCGCGCAGCCGCACCGCCAGCACGTCGATCAGCAAGATGGCCACCCAGAACGCCGGGGTCGAGTACAGCACGAGCGTCACGGTGGTGACGACGTAGTCGCCGGCCCGGTGCCGCCGGACGGCCTGGTAGAAGCCGACCGGCACGGCGATGAGCACCGCGAGCAGCACCGAGACGCCGGCCAGGAACGCCGTCTTCGGCAGCCGCTGCGCGAGCAGGCTGGCCACCGGCTCGTTCTGCCCGTAGGAGAACCCGAGGTTGCCCGACAGGACCCCGGTCAGCCAGTGCCAGTACTGGACCGGCACCGGGCTGTCGAGGCCGTTCTGCCGGTCGAAGGCCGCGATGTTCGTGGGGGTGGCGTGCGGGCCGAGGATCGCCCTGGCCGGCCCCCCGGGCAGCAGGTGGAGCAGGCCGAAGACGATCAGCGACACGAGCACCAGCACGACCGCCGCCTGCAGGCAGCGCCGCAGCAGGAACCTGGTCACTGGGTGAAGTACCAGTTCTCTGGGGTCAGGCTCTCGATCGGGCTCTGCGGCGACGTGCCCTTGAGCTTGCCGCTGATCTCGGAGACCTGGTAGTCCGCCTGCGGCATCCACAGCACGGGCACCTCGTCGGCCAGGTAGTTCTCGTAGCCGGTCAGGCCGGTGTCGCCGTGCACGGTGGCCTGGATGAGCTTGTTGGCCGCCGGGCTCGAGTAGTTGCTGGAGTTGGAGCCCGAGCCGGTCTCGAACAGCTGGTCACCGGTCGGGTACGGGTCCACCCCGTAGGTCCAGCCGCCGCCGTAGTTCAGCATCTGCCAGGAGCACGAGGACTGCGACGACGTGCACGGGGCGAGCAGGCTGATGATGGAGTCAAAGGGCTCGGACGACAGGTTGACCGCGATCCCGGCGAGGGAGAAGTCCGACTTGAGCGCCTGCATCTCCTGGCTGACGACCACGTCGCCGCTGGCGTAGACCATGGAGAAGCTCAGCTGGGCCCCGGCCGCGATGCCCGTTCCGCACTCGCCGGCGCCGGTGCCGGGGGAGGCGCAGGTGGTCACCCCGTTCGGCTTCACGGTCCAGCCGTTGCTCTTGAGCAGCCTGACCGCGGTCGACGGCGAGTAGGGCCACGGGCCCTTGGCCTCGTAGGAGTCGCTGTAGGGGTTCGCCGGCTTCACCGGCACCGGGCCGTAGTTAGTGGTCCCCTCGCCCTTGAGCGGGCCGGCCAGGAAGGAGTTCTCGTCGATCAGCGACTGCATCGCCTGCCTGATGTAGGCCTGCCCGATGAGCGGCCCGGTCTTCGGGTTGTTGAAGTTCATCAGGAAGTACGTCGTGCCCCACCCCTGCCACGGGGTCGTGGTGTAGCCCTGCGCGGAGAGCTGGCTGGCCTGCGACGACTCCTGCGCGGGCAGGTACCCGTAGTCGATCGAGTCACCCGACCGCAGCACGTTGAGCTCGGCGGTGTCGCTGGTGAAGGGCTCCTCGACGAAGTACTTGAGCTTCGGCTTCGCCGGGCCCGCGTAGGCCGGATTCGCCGCGAACTTGGCGTAGCCGCCCGACTGGTAGTTGACCAGCGTCCACGGCCCGTCCACGGTCTTCCACAGCGGGTTGGTGCCGTAGGTCGCGATGTCCTTGGACTGCGCGGTCAGGAAGCTGAACACCGCCCTGGCCCCGGACGCGGTCTCGTCGTAGTCGCCGGCCTTACCGGTGGCCGACGTCTTGTCCCACGCCTGCGCGGGCAGCGGGGTGATCTGGGACAGCTGGTCATAGGTGAACCAGGTCGGGTTGTAGGACCCGTTGAGCGTGAGCACGATCGTCTTGGCGTTCACGATCGTGTAGCTCTTGAGGTTGTCGGGGAACTCCCCGGGGATGTAGGCGGCGAAGCTGGTCTTGTTCGCCTCCAGGAGGTTGATCCAGAAGGCGACGTCCCGCGTGGTCACCGGCTGGCCGTCGGACCACGTGTAGTTCCCCAGGGTGATGGTCACCACGGAGTTGTTCTTGCTGTAGACGGGCAGCGCCGCCAGGCTCATCGCCGGGTCCACGACCGGCTGGCCCTGGGCGTTGCCGATCCAGTACAAGGACCGGAACGACAGCCGCTGGAACTGCTCGATGTTGGCCACGCTGTAGTAGGCGGCGGTGAGCATCGGGAAGATGTAGTTGGGAGTCGTGCCCGGCGGCTCGGCGTAGGTGGCCGTCCCGCCGCTGACCGCCGTGCCGGTGGCCGAGCCGCTCGCGCTCCCGCCCGACGAGCCGCCGCAGGCCGTGGCGACCAGCGCCGCCGCGGCGACGGCGGCGGCGAACCCGAGCCTGACTCTATGCCTCATCCGAACTCCCTCGGTAGATGCCGCCCGCCTCGGCGGTCCGGCATGCCTCGATGACGAGATCCAGGCCAGCCGACTGCAGCGCCATCGACATGGACGCCTGCTGCTGCGGCTGGGTGACCAGCTCCGGCAGGAGCGGGACGTGCAGGAACCCGACCAGGCAAGGCAGCCCGAGGCGCCGCGCCGCCTCGGCGGCGGTGTAGAAGGACAGGTTGCACAGGTAGCTGCCGGCGGTCTGGGAGAGGTAGCCGGGGATGCCGGCCTCCCGCCAGGCCGTGAGGATCGCCTCGGCGGGCAGCGTGGTCAGGTGCGCGGCCGGCCCGCCGGGAGCGACCGGCACGCGGTCGACGCTCACGCCGTCCGCGTCCGCGGCGCTTTCCGGCCAGCTGGCCAGGTTCACCGCGACGGCCTCGAGGGCGAGCGCCGTGCGCCCGGCCGCGAGGCCGACCCCGAGCCAGACCCGCGGCCGGAACTCCTCCATGAGCTTCGGCACCTCGGTCGCGACCCGGTCGAGGGAGACGGGCAGCACCTCGGTGCGGATGCCGGCGTCGCCGCGGCCGGCGAGCGAACGGACGAGCAGCTCAGACGGGTTGCGGTCGAGGCCGCCGAAAGGTCCGAATCCCTGCACAACGGCAAACATCCCAACAAACCTCCCCGTTTCCGGATGCCTGGAACGTATCATTCGTTCAACGATCCGGCGATACCTGGATTGAATGAGATGTAGATTTAACACTTCAGCAACTCGGCCTCGAGCAGGCCGGTCTCGGCGAAGGGAACCAAGTGGCGGGTATCAGCGAGGAGATGACTGCTGCCCTGAGCCGCGAGCGCCCCGCGCTGACGCACGCCAGCACGGCCGGGCGGGTCACCGACATCTTGCGCACGCACATCACCCAGGGCCTGTTCCCGCCGGGCACGCGGCTGTCGGAGGAAACGATCGGGCGCGCGCTCGGCGTGTCCCGGAACACGCTGCGCGAGGCCTTCGCCCTCCTCAGCCATGAGCGGCTCGCGGTCCACCACCTGAACCGGGGCGTGTTCGTGCCCACGCTGACCCGGGCGGACGTGTCCGACATGTACACGCTGCGGCGGCTGATCGAGGGCGGCGCCGCCCGGACGGCGGGCACGGCCGGCCTGGCCGCCAGGAAGGCGGTCAGCGATGCCGTCGACTCCGCCGAGGGCTACGCGGCGGCCGGCCAGTGGCTCGACGTGCGCACCGAGGACCTGCGGTTCCACCAGGCCATCGCCAGCCTGGTGGGCAGTTCCCGGGTCGATGAGCTGATGCGGCGCGCGCTCGCCGAGCTGCGGCTCATCTTCTACGCCATGGACTCACCCGAGCAGTTCCACCGGCCCTACCTCGAGCGCAACCGGAGCATCGCCGAGTCGGTCATGCGCGGCGACGGCGAGACCGCGGAGCGCGACCTGCTGAGCTACCTGGCCGACGCGGAGGCCCAGATCCTCGCCGCCTACAACGCGCCCGAGCTCGCCGCGGCCGGGCAGTAAGGACGTCAGCCGGCGGCTGACTGCAGCTGCGTGACCATGTCCAGGGCCTCGCTGACGTGCTTGCCGATACCGGTCATCGAGTTGAAGACGTTCCTGACGATGCCCTGGCGGTCGATCACGTAGGTGACCCGGCCGGGAATGACGCCGAGCAGGGTCGGCACCCCGTAGAGCTTGCGCACCTGGCCGCCCTGGTCACTGAGCAGGGTGAACGGAAGCTGGTGCTTGTCGGAGAACGACGCGTGCTTGTCGGCTGAGTCGGAGCTGACCCCGATCACCTGCGCGCCGGCGTCGGTGAAGATCTCGTGGCTGTCGCGGAACGCGCACGCCTCGGCGGTGCAGCCGCTGGTGTCGTCCTTGGGGTAGAAGTACAGGACGACCACGCCCTGGCCGAGCCGGTCCTGCAGCCGGACCTGCTGACCTGACTGGTCCTGGAGGGTGAAGTCGGGGGCCTTGTCGCCGACCTGGATGCCGCGTGCCATGTCTTGCCTCCCAGCGTTCCCGCCCGGGGATCCCGAACCGGGATTCCAGCTTAGCCGGACTGGTCAGGCCGCGTACGTGAGCGGGGCGGTGGCGGCGACCATGCGGGCGGCGAATCCGGCCGCCTGCTGCCGCCACCAGGCCCCGCCGAGTCCCGGTGCCGTCGTGGCCAGGACGTGCGCGGACGGGGCGGTCACGGCGCGGACGGGCGCCGCGGACCGGGCGGGCTCGGTCGCCATGATCTGGCGGAAGATCGCGTCCGCGTCGGCCGCGGGCAGCCGGACCGCGGCGGCCCAGGCCGCGATGTCGTCGTCCAGGTTCATGACCCCTCCTGCGGATGATCGTAGTCGTCCAGGGCCTCGGCCAGCGAGCGCCGGGCCAGCGAGAGCCGGTAGCGGACGGTGCCGGCGGGCACGCCGAGCGCGGTGCCGATCTCGGCGCTGTTCATCCCGCCGGCCGCGGCCATGGCCAGGGTGACCCGCTGCTGCTCGGGCAGCTCCGCGATGGCCCCGGCCACGACCGCGGCGCGCTCGGCGCCGAGGACCGCGGTGCTGGCGGGCGCGCCCACCGGAACCGGCTCGCGGGCCAGGGCCCGTTCCGTGCCGGCCTGGGTCCGCTGGTGCCGCGCGGTGTCGACGGACAGGTTCCGGGCCACGGTGAACAGCCAGGCCCGCCGCCGGTCCTCCGGCAGGCCGGCCAGCGTGTCCCAGTGCTGCCAGGCCCGCAGGAACACCTCCTGCATCAGGTCGGCCGAGGCCTGGCGGTCGCCGGTGCGGCCGGTGAAGTACGCGTGCACCGCGGCGCGGTGGGCCTCGTAGAGGCGGCGGAACTCAGCCTGGGAGTCCATCACCGGCCGCCCGGATGTCGCCGAAGACGTCGGTGGCCAGTACCTGCACCGCCCCCAGGAGCCCGGCCGGCGCGATCACGTCGCCGAACACGGTGAGGGCGTCGAGCTTCTCCCCCAGCATGGTCTCGGTGACGCCTTCGGAGAGGGTGAGGTCGCCGAACACGATCAGGCTGGCGGGCTCGCGGAGCAGGCGGAAGAAGTCCGGCCCGAAGGTGGCGTCATCGTTGAAGATGCGCGGCTTCGTTCCCTCGTACCAGGTCGCCTGGCCCTGGATCTGGACGGCCGGCTCGATCACGTCCCGGCTGGCGGCCGGCGCGAGGAGCTGGCCGGCGATCAGCACGGTCCGGTAGCCGATCGCGTCGATCGCGCCGGTGATCGTCACCTGGCCCGCGGCGATGAGGGCGTCGTCGGGCCGGCCGGCCGCGTTGGCCAGCATCGCGGCCGACAGCCGCACCTGGCCGCTGAGCACCTTGATGTCCTGGCCTTCGGCGTACGGGTAGTAGCTGACGCCGCCCGACCCGCCGGCCAGCGACGGCCCGAGTGCCCCCTCGCTGCCTTTCGGGGCCAGCACCGACCCGACCACGTGGATGCGCCTCGGCACCGGGCCGGTGACCGGGCTGGTGACGACGAGCAGGCCGACGACGACGAGCACGTCGTCTTCCGCCCCGAGGCCGTCGCCGCCGACGATCAGCGATCCGGTGTGCACCCGCGTGTGCTGGCCGCTGGGCACGTAGACGGTCGAGGCCACGTGCGCGGACGGGATCGCCGTCCAGGCGGCCGCCAGCGACTCGGGCACGATGGCCGTGGCCACGTGCTCGACCCGCGCGATCGCGGCGAGCTGATCGGGCGACGTCAGGTTGCTGAGGTCGAGGACCGGCTGGTGACTGATGACCGCGCCCGGCCCGGCCGGTCCCGTGTCCGTCTCACTCATCGCTTCCGCTTACCTTCCCGGTGTCGTGGGGCGCGTCCCGGTGGCGA
>Ga0302314_10017645_pt1 | contig 11948 bp, 8 predicted proteins | sample III_Palsa_N2_3_FD_200533 | JGI IMG/M metagenome (GOLD analysis project Ga0302314, IMG submission 200533) | Peat permafrost microbial communities from Stordalen Mire near Abisko, Sweden - III_Palsa_N2_3 | ecosystem: Environmental > Terrestrial > Soil > Palsa > Peat permafrost | place: Sweden...
TGGTGGAGTACGACGTCCCGATGGAGAGGCCACGGGCAAAAGGATCGGGACCTTTGGTTGCGCGGAACGTGCGTTCATCGTCGTTCGTCTCTCTGGAAGTCGGTCCTCCAATCGAGAGGTTCTAGCCGCACCGACTTGTGCGCTCGCGTGGACCGCGGGCTAGGCTCAGTGGTGCGACGCCGTCGAGGGGACCGGTCCGGAACCGCTGGGGCCCGGCGCCAGGTTCCCCATCATCAGGCTGGCCACCATCGAGGCCAAGAAGATCAGCCACACGATTCCCATGGCCCTGCGCTGCGGGACGGACAGCAGGGCGGCCAGATGCCCGCGAGATTGAACACCGGTGCTCGCTGGCGTCGGCAGTAGCGAAACCAGGCGAGCCGCTATTGTCGCACTATCCGGTGGAGCGGGCGGATCGTTGACGACGCCATCGAGCAGCGATGACAGCCGCCGCGTCGCACTGTCCGCCGGCATTCCCGACAGCTCGGCGGCTTCCGTCCAGGGATCGAGGTCCAGGCGCGCCAAGACCGAGATCACGCTGAGCGGCATTCCATTCCGCTCTTCGCAGACGGTAGCGAAAAGGAAGTCGTTGAAGGCGGCGCTAAGGTTGGAGGTCGAAGACATCTTGGTCGTTTGAGCTAAGGGCTTGGAGGGAGCGGCTGACCGCGACAGGGTCACGCCGATGTGACCAGCGGCGGTGCTTGCGTCGGCAGAATATGGTCCACGCCGTTGGTGCGAGCGGGCTTTTCCCGCCTGCTCGCGCAGGTCGAGGAACGGCTTGATGATGTCGATCGGCATCGGGAAGACGATGGTGGAGTTCTGCTCGGCGCCGATCTCCGTCAGGGTCTGCAGGTAGCGCAGTTGCATCGCGGCGGGGATGCTCGACAGGATCTGGGCGGCGTCGACGAGCGTCTGCGACGCCTGGAACTCGGCCTGGGCGTGAATGATCTTGGCGCGACGATCACGCTCGGCTTCAGCCTGTTTGGCGATCGCACGGACCATATTCTCCGTCAGCTCGACAGTCCTGATCTCGACGTTGCTGACCTTGATACCCCAGGCCTCGGTCTGGGTGTCCAGAATGGCCTGGACGTCGGCGCTGAGCTTCTTGCGCTCGGAAAGCATCTCGTCCAGCTCGTGCTGCCCCAGCACGGCGCGCAATGTGGTCTGGGCGAGCATGTTGGTGGCGGGCAGGTAGTCCTGCACCCGAATGACCGCCCGCTCCGGATCGGCGACGTTGAAGTAGAGCACGGCATCGACCTTCATGGAGACGTTGTCGCGCGAGATCACGTCCTGGGTCGGTATCTCGACGACCTGAATACGCAGATCGACGCGCACCATTTCCTGGATGAACGGGATCAGGATGACGAGTCCTGGTCCCTTGACCGCCTCGAACTTGCCCAGGGTGAAGACCACGGCGCGCTCGTACTGCCGCAATATCTTGATAGCGGCGAAAAGCGTGACGAGCACCAGGAATACGGCGAACGGACCGGCGTACAGGAACAGGGGCGGCATCGAATGGGCCTTCACTTTGGGAAGCGCAGTTCAGACACCTTCCGACTTGGCGCGGCGCGCCAGCATTGAAATGTCCGCCTGTCCAACGCTGGCGCGCGCATTCCCGTTCCGTCCCTCGATCGCGCTAATTTGTATTCATTCCTATTTCGAAAGGTTTTCCAGAGCGGCTATTAAATTGACGACGAATTATGTCCAACTCATCGATGACAAGCTTAGCTAGTTAGCAAAAATAAGTGGTTGATCTCGTTTATTGAATATTTGCGCAGACCGTTGATCTCACGCAACTATGCCGAACCTGGGCCGTTTTCGATTCACGCGCTGGCTACCGGCTGATGCGCGCGGCAAGATCGAGGAAGCAATGCAGATCGGCATGATCGGACTGGGGCGGATGGGCGCGAACATGGCGCGGAGGCTGATGAAAGCCGGGCATCAGTGCGTCGTCTATTCGCGCACGTCGGCGACGCGACTCGCGATGGAGAAGGAAGGTGCGATACCCGCCGCCTCACTGGAAGACATGGTCGCGACGTTGCGTGACGGGCCGCGCGCGATCTGGCTGATGCTCCCGGCGGGCGAGACCACGGAGCAGACCGTCGAGCACCTGAGCCATTTGCTGGCGCCGGACGACATCCTCGTCGACGGCGGCAATTCGTTCTACAAGGACGATATTCGCCGGGCCAAAAAGCTGGCCGAAAAGGGCATTCGCTACGTCGACTGCGGCACCTCCGGCGGCGTCTGGGGCATAGATCGCGGCTATTGCATGATGATCGGCGGCCCGGAGGCGGCCGTGGATCACCTGGAGCCGATCTTTTCCGCGCTCGCGCCTGGGGTGGGCGACACGCCGCGAACACCGGGCCGGGACAAGGAGCTTTCGCGATCTGAGCAGGGCTTCATCCACGCCGGTCCGTCCGGCGCCGGGCACTTCGTGAAGATGGTCCACAACGGCATCGAATATGGTCTGATGCAGGCCTACGGCGAAGGCTTCGACATCCTACGCAACAAGGATTCAACCGACCTGCCGGCCGACCAGCGCTTCTCGCTCGATCTGACAGAGATTGCCGAGGTCTGGCGGCGCGGCAGCGTGATCTCGTCGTGGCTGCTCGACCTCAGCGCCACCGCGTTGCTGAAGGACCCCAGCCTGGCGACCTATTCCGGCTACGTGCAGGACTCCGGCGAGGGGCGCTGGACCGTCGAGGCCGCGGTTGAAGAGGCGGTGCCGGCCGACGTGCTGACCACCGCGCTCTATGCGCGATTCCGGTCGCGCCAGACGCACACCTTCGGCGAGAAGATGCTGTCGGCGATGCGGTTCGGATTCGGCGGGCACGTCGAAGGGGCCGAGGCGATCGATCCGGAGCCTAGACCGGCGCTCGCGGCCGAATAGAGAGAGGGCCGTAGCTCGCTAAGCAGCGGCAAGGTCCCGCGCAGGGCGCAAGACGAGCCGCAAGGGTTGGTCGCTGGAGAGTTCGCGCCGCTCGCCGCCGACGAACAGGACCATCGGTGCTCCGGCGATCAGGGTCGCTAAGAGCGTACGATTAACCTGGTCGATCTCGATCTGGAGGCGCCGCCCGCGCCATTGTACGCTGAAACGCATGCCCCGCCAGCCGGAGGGCAGGCACGGTTCAAGCGCCACGCCATCGTTGCGCAGCGAGAGCCCGGCAAACCCGAACACCGCCACCTGCCACAGGCCCCCGAGTGCGGCGATGTGCACGCCGCCTTCGATCGCAACGTGGGTGTCGGCGAGGTCGATCGCGGCGGTTTGCTGGAAGAAGCGCAACGCCAGTTCCGGGTCGCCCAGCCGGGCGGCGGCGAGGCCATGCATCGCGCGGCTGAGCGAGCTGCCCTGACCGCAGCGCGGTGTATAGTAGCGGAAATTGGTCAGCCCGCTTTCGCCGGGAAACGCTTCCGGCAGCAGCGCCAGCAACGCTACGACGTCGGCTTGTTTGACGACCTGCGACTGGCCGATGCGCTCGCGGCCAAGCACGACGTCCATCGGCACCGAGCGGCCCGCATACTGCACCAGGTCGATCGGCTCAAGGTCGAAATATCCAGCGAACTGTTCGCAGAGTCCCGTCTTCGGATCGAACCCCGTCGCCATCGCGTCCGCGACATCGAGCCAACTCTTGAGCTCGGCGTCGTCCAGGCCAATTTTGGTCGAGAGGCCAACCCACCGCGCGGACCAGCGCTCGCGCAGCAGCGTCGCCACCTCCAGCGCGCGGCGGATGTTCCAGGCGGCCATCGCGTTGGTGAAGGCATTGTCGTCGACGTGCTGGTGGTATTCATCGGGACCGATGACGCCGCGGATGTGGCAATGTTCGTCGGCCTCCAGCTGCGCGCGGCTCGCCCAGAACCGGGCGGTCTCGAGCAGGATTTCGGCGCCGGCGTCGAGCAGGAAAGTCTCGTCCGCCGTCGCCTGCCAGTATTGCCAGACGGCGTAGGCGACATCGGCGCTGATGTGCTGCTCCTGGCGGCCGCAGAGCACATCGACGACCTTGCGGTCTGGCCCGATCACCTGCTCGGGCGTCGCCTCCGCGCCGCTGTCAGCCGACTCCCAGGCGTACAGCGCTCCGCGCCATCCCATCCGCGCCGCCTTCGCCCGCGCGCCGTCCAGCGTGTGGAACCGATACATCAGCAGCGATCGCGCCGCCTTGGGCCAGGTGAGGGTGTAGAACGGCAGCAGGAAGATCTCCGTGTCCCAGAACACGTGGCCGCGATAGTCCTCGCCCGTGAGCGCCCTCGCGCCGATCGAGACGTGTTCGTCGGCCGGGTTCGCGGCGCCGTTAAGATGGTAGCCGGCGAACCTCAGCGCCTGTTGAGCTTCCGCATCGCCCTCGATCTCCACGTCACAAGACGCCCAGCGATCCGACCATGCCGCTTCGTGGGCCGCCAGCAGGCCGCTCCAGCCGAGCCGAAGCGCGCCGTCGAGCGCCGCCCGCGCACGCGGTCCGGGATCGATATCCGGGCCGTCGCTTCGCGCCATAGCGACTAGGCGGCGCAGGCGCAGGCGTTGGCCAGCCTGTGCGCACCAACTCCAGCACCATTTGAACGGCCCGGTCGAGGTTGGCGCTCTGTCGGCGCCGTCAAGCGATAGCGCGGCGTCGGCGGCCATCGCCACCCCTTTGCCAGAGCGCTTAGTCCGCCAGACCCCGAGGTCCTGCGCTTGGCGTTCTGAGACGAGCGCCACGTTCGCGGCCTCGGACCAGGCCTCGAGCGTGATGTCGGCGGCGCCGCGCTCTATTTCGAGCTCAAGCAATTGAAGCCCGAGGGCACGCTGGCTTAGTGAGACGCAGCGAAGCATGCGCAAGCGGATGCTGACGCCACACGCGTCGATCTGCCGGCTTTGCGTGAGCACGAGGCCCCGCTTCAGGTCGAGGGTCAGCGGGTGGGTCGACGCATCGCCGTCTTGATGGACGAGTGGCTTGCCCGACATTGAAAGACGCAACTGCAGCCAGTCGGGCGCGGGGATCAGGCTCGGAATTTGCGGTCCGTCGTCCGGCGTGTCGAACAAACCGGCGACGTAGGTGTAGGGCGGCGCGGCGCCATGGCCGGTCCGATTGATCGCTCGCGTGCTCCTGACGCCCAGGAAGCCGTTGCTGAGCGCGAAGCGCGTCGCGCGATTGCTCTCGCGCAGCGGATCGCTGCTGTCCTCGGTGATGACCCAGGCGTCGTCGAGGGTCGGAGTCAGCGCGCGGTTCATCGCGTCTCGCAAGGTCATATCGGTCGCCGGCAAAGCCGACCCTCGGTCAGAGCATCGACGTCGATCTCATCGAGCGTCGTCACCACCAGATCAGCGCCGGCGCGGTGAAGGGGGTCGGCATCGCCAAGCCGAGCCACGCCAAGCGCCGTCATGTCCCCTGCGCGCGCCGCCTCGATTCCTGCGGTGGCGTCCTCGGTGACGAAGCAGGTCTGCGGCGCCACGCCCAGAGCGCGGGCGGCCAGGAGAAAGATCTCTGGGGCCGGCTTGCCGTGCGCGAGATCGCGGCCGCAGACGTTGGCGCTGAACGCATCGACCAAGCTCTTGCCCGGCGCCAGGCAGATCGAACGCATCATCTGGTTGGCGTTTTTTGACGAAGAGGCGACCGCCATCGGGAGGCGTAGATCCGCCAGGGCCTCGACCAGCCGCAGTGCGTCGGGGAAGGCCGTCACAGCCCCAGCATGAATCAGCTCTTCAAGCCGCGCCTGCTTGGCTTCGGCGTAGGCGGGCGCCCGCCGATCCGCATCCGCGGCGCCCACGGCATGCAGCGCCGCCCGGGCGCCGTCGAGGCGCGGCTTGCCGGCGACCTCGGCTTGGTAAACCGCGGTGGTGAAACGGTCGGGGTCGCCGAACGCCTTCAAGGCCTCGCGCCAGGCGCGCTCATGTGGCGAGGCCAGCAGAACGCCGTCGACATCGAATATGCCGGCCTCCAGTTTCGCCTGGGTCATCGGAACTCGGCGCAGCGCGCGACTGCTGACGACAGCGCCCAGGCATGCTGTGCGATCTCTTCGTCCTCACGCGATGGCAAGACCAGCACTCTGCAGCCCGAGCCTTCATCGCTGATCGGGTTGGTCGCGGACCGGTTGCGCGTTCGATCGAGCCCCACGCCAATCCACGCGAGATCGTCGCAGATCGCCGCGCGAGCCACTGCGTCGTTCTCACCAATCCCGCCGGTGAAGACGAGCGCATCAACGCCGCCCAGCACCGTGATCATGGCCGCCACCTGTTTGGCGACAGCGGCGCAGAACATCTCCACCGCCAGCCGGGCGGCCGGGTTTGAAGCAGACGCGTCGTGCAGGGCGCGCATGTCTTCGCTAACGCCGGAGACGCCGAGCAGGCCCGAACGACGATCGACCAGATCCTCGATCATCGCCGCGTCGAACCCTTTCTCACGCATTAGATAGAGTAGAACGCCGGGGTCCAGGTCGCCACTTCGGGTCCCCATCATCACCCCGCCCGTCGGCGTCAGGCCCATGCTCGTATCGATCGATCGGCCGGACCTCACCGCGGTGACGCTGGCGCCCGCGCCCAGGTGGGCGATGACCAGCCGCTCCGGCGGTCCGCCGACGAACTGTCGGACGATTGATTCACAGGAAAGGCCGTGAAACCCGTAGCGCTGAAGCCCGTCAGTCTGCAGCTCTCGGGCGATCGGCAGCACGCGTGCGACATCGGGCATGCCGGCGTGGAAAGCGGTGTCGAAGCAGGCGGCCTGCGGAATGCCTGGGAAATGCGCCTGGGCGAAGCGGATGGCGGATAGGGCGGGTGGCATATGCAACGGCGCGAACGCGCTCGCGGCCTGCAGCTCTCGCACCACCGGCTCGTCGATGAGACAGTGCCGTCGCAGCCGGGGCCCGCCGTGCACGATACGGTGCCCGATGGCGTCCGGCTCACCGCGGTTCGCGTCGGCGAATACCCTGCCGACGAAGAGGAGCGCTGCCGCCAGGCTCGGAATGGCGACCCGTTCATCGAACAACGGCTCGCTGCGCGCGTCTTCAGCGCGACAGCGTCCGACCGGCTCGCCGATTGCTTCCACCTCGCCCGACAGCAGAATGTCGGCTACCGCGGATCGGACGCGATAGAGCCCGAACTTAAGCGAGGATGAGCCGGTGTTCAGCGCTAGCAAGGTCAATGCCGGCCGATCGTCCGTAGTCGGAACGATTGCGTTCACGTCGACCAGCGCCAGTCTCGCACCTCGGGCAGATCGTCGCCGTGCTCGGCGATATAGAGCTTGTGCCGCTCCATCATGGTCCAATAGCGCGCGGTCGCGGTTTCGACCTGATCCGCGAGGCGTGGAACCCGCGTGATGGCGTCGAGCGCCAACTGGTAGCGATCAAGGTTGTTCAGCACGACCATGTCGAACGGCGTGGTGGTCGTGCCTTCCTCCTTGTAGCCGCGGACGTGAATGTTGTCATGGTTGCGCCGCCGGTAGGTGAGCTTGTGAACGATGCCGGGATAGCCGTGAAAGGCGAAGATCACCGGCCGGTCGATGGTGAAAAGCTCGTCGAAGTCCTGGTCCTCAAGGCCGTGCGGATGCTCGGACTGTGGCTCCAACACCATCAGGTCGACCACGTTGACGACGCGGATGCGGATGTCGGGGACGTACCCGCGCAACAGGGTGACGGCGGCCAGCGTCTCAAGCGTCGGCACGTCGCCGGCGCAGGCCATCACCACGTCAGGATCACCGTCGTCGTTACTGGCCCACTGCCAGATCCCGGCGCCGGCGGTGCAGTGGCGGACCGCGCTGTCGATGTCGAGCCACTGCCACTCCGGCTGTTTCCCGGCGACGATCAGGTTGATGTAATTGCGGCTCTGCAGGCAGTGGGTCGCCACCGACAGCAGGCAGTTGGCGTCGGGCGGCAGGTAGATGCGCGCGATGTCCGACTTCTTGTTGGCGATGTGGTCGATGAAGCCTGGATCTTGGTGCGAGAACCCGTTGTGGTCCTGACGCCAGACGTGGGAAGTCAGCAGGTAGTTCAGCGAGGCGATCGGCGCCCGCCAGGGAATCGTGCGGCTCACCTTCAGCCACTTGGCGTGCTGGTTGACCATCGAGTCGATGATGTGGACGAACGCCTCGTAGCAGGAGAACAGGCCGTGACGGCCGGTGAGCAGATAGCCCTCAAGCCAGCCTTCGCAGAGATGCTCGCTCAGCACCTCCATCACCCGGCCGGTGGCGCTTAGGTTCATGTCGACGGCCTGGGTTTCGGCCATCCATTCCTTTCCGGAGACCTCATAGACGGCCTCCAGCCGGTTCGACGCGCTCTCATCGGGGCCGAACAGGCGGAAGTTCCGCTTGTCCATGTTGAGCTTCATGACGTCGCGCAAGAAACCGCCGAGGACGCGGGTTGCTTCGGCTCGGACCACGCCCGGTCCCGTCATTGCGATGGCGTAGTCGTGGAAGTGGGGCATAGACAGCGGCTTCAGCAGCTCCCCGCCGTTGGCGTGGGGGTTCGAGCCCATGCGCCGGTGGCCGGTCGGCGCGAGCGCGGCGAATGCCTCGCGGAACTTGCCAGCCTCGTCGAACAGCTCTCGCGGCCGGTAGCTCAGCATCCAGTCTTCGAGCTGCTTCAGGTGCTCAGGATTGGCCAAATTGTCGAGCGGCACCTGGTGCGCGCGCCACGTGCCCTCGACCGGCAGGCCGTCGACGAACTTCGGGCCGGTCCAGCCTTTCGGGGTGCGAAAGACGATCATCGGCCAGCGCGGCAGGACGGACTCACCCGTGTCCGGCGCCCGCGCCGCCGCCTGGATCGAATGGATGTCACCCAGCACCCGATCGAGGGTCGCCGCCAGGTCCTGGTGAACGACGGCCGGCTCGTCGCCTTCGACGAAATGCGGCTCGTAGCCATAGCCGCGCAGTAGTTCGGTCAGTTCCTCCCGGCCGATACGGGCGAGCACGGTTGGGTTGGCGATCTTGAAGCCGTTCAAATGCAGGATCGGCAGCACCGCGCCGTCGCGTGCCGGGTTCAGGAACTTGTTCGAGTGCCAGCTGGCCGCCAGGGCGCCGGTTTCCGCCTCGCCGTCGCCGACGACGCAGGCGACGATCAGGTCGCGATTGTCGAACGCCGCGCCATAGGCGTGCAGCAGCGAGTAGCCAAGCTCCCCGCCTTCGTGGATCGAGCCGGGCGTCTCCGGCGAAACGTGGCTGGGGATGCCGTAGGGCCAGGAGAACTGGCGAAACAGCCGGTGCAGACCGTTGCGGCTACGCTCGACCGCCGGAAAACGCTCCGTGTACGACCCTTCGAGATAGGTGTTCGCCACGATGCCCGGGCCACCATGGCCCGGCCCGATGACATAGATCATGCTGAGGTCGTTTTCGGTGATCAGCCGGTTGAGGTGGACATAGAGGAAATTCAGGCCCGGCGTTGTGCCCCAGTGTCCGAGCAACCGAGGCTTGATGTGTTCAAGCCGGAGCGGCGCTTCCAGCAGCGGATTGTCCTTGAGGTAGATCTGCCCGACCGACAGATAGTTGGCCGCGCGCCAGTAGGCGTTCATCCGGTCAAGCAAGTCGGCCGACAGCGGGCCGGACGGGCGGGTTCGTGTGAGGGTCTGCATGTCAGGGCGCCAGCACCGCGGCGCCGTCGAAGCGTCCGGCGCGTAGATCGGCCAGGGCCTGGTTGGCCTCGGTCAGGGGATAGGTGGTGGTCTGGGTGACGATGCCGATCTTCGGCGCCAGGCCCAGGAAGTCGATCCCGTCCTGGCGCGTTAGGTTGGCCACCGAGACGAGCTGTCGCTCCTCCCACAACAGATCGTAGGGGAAGCTGGGGATGTCGCTCATGTGGATGCCCGCGCAGACGACGCGGCCGCCTTTGCGGACCGCCTTCAGCGCCAACGGCACGAGATCGCCGACGGTTGCGTAGATGATCGCCGCATCGAGCGGTTCTGGCGGCGCCTCGTCCGATCCGCCAGCCCAGGCGACGCCAAGTCCGCGAGCGAAAGCCTGGGTCTCGACATCCCCGGGCCGCGTGAAGGCGAAGACCCTCCGGCCCTGGTACTTCGCCACCTGCGCCACGATGTGTCCCGCCGCGCCGAACCCGTAGACGCCGAGGGTTTGCCCCTCGCCGGCGAGACATAGCGAGCGCCAGCCAATCAGCCCCGCGCAGAGCAGCGGGGCGAGCGCAACATCCTCGCCCGCCTCGCCGAGCGGGAAGGCGAAGCGGGCGTCGGCGATCACGGAGGTGGCAAAGCCGCCGTCGCGCGTGTAGCCGGTGAACAGCGGCCGGTCGCAGAGGTTCTCGCGGTGGCCGACGCAGTAGCGACAGACCCCGCAGGTGTGGCCGAGCCAGGGAATTCCGACCCGCTCGCCCACCGTCAAGCCCGCGACGCCCGCGGCAAGCCGATCGATACGGCCGACGATCTCATGCCCCGGTATGATCGGCGTCATCGGGTTCGGCAGTTCGCCATCGACGACATGCAAGTCGGTGCGGCAGACCCCGCACGCACCGACCTTCACGCGGATCTCGCCCGGTCCGGGTTCCCGGTCGGGCATCTCAGTCCACTCCAACGGCCGCCCGACCGACGTCAGCACCATCGCCTGCATCTGGCTCTCCGGTTCGCGAACAACCCGACGGTCAGTGCGTCAGTTCCAGCTCGCGCTGGATCGCTTGGCCGCCGCTTCGCGCGGTCCCGAAGTCGAGCACGACCCTGGACGGCACATCGCCGTGCGCCAGCCGTGCGAAGACGTCATTGATCGAGGACAAAGGCTGCAGCTCGATGTCGGCCTTCACGGCGCCGTCAGCGGCGAAGGCGAGGCATTCGGCCATGTCCTGACGGGTGCCGACGAACGAGCCGCGGACGGTGATGCAGTTGGCCACCACATCGAACAGCGGCAACGGGAACTCGCCCGGCGGCAGGCCGACCAGAACGCAGGTCCCCCGCTTGCGGGTCATCCCGACGCCCTGCTTGAACGCCGGCAGCGACGGGGCGGTGATCAGCACCCCGTGAGCGCCACCCCCCGTCGCCTTCTTGACCGCCGCCGCCGGATCGCCGGACTTGGCGTTGACCACGAGGTCCGCGCCCAGACGGGTGGCGTGCGCGAGCTTGCCGTCGTCGATATCCACCGCGCAGACCAGCAGGCCCATCGCCTTGGCGTACTGGATCGCCAGGTGGCCGAGGCCGCCGGCGCCGGAGATCGCGACCCACTCGCCGGGCCGCGCGCCGGCCTCCTTGAGACCCTTGTAGGTGGTGATTCCCGCACAGATGATCGGCGCGGCTTCGTTGGCGGCGAGACCTTCGGGGATATGGGCGACATAGTTGGGATCGGCGAGGATGTACTCGGCGAATCCGCCGTTCCTGGTGTAGCCGCCGAACTGGGCCTCGCCGCAAACGGTCTCCCAGGCAGCCAGGCAATGTTCGCAGTGGCCGCAGGCTGAGTAGAGCCACGGCACACCCACCCGGTCGCCTTCCTTGACGATGGCCACGCCGGCCCCAGTGGCGACGACGACGCCGATGGCTTCGTGGCCGGGGATGAAGGGCAGCGTCGGCTTCAACGGCCAGTCGCCGTTCGCGGCGTGCAGGTCGGTGTGGCAGACCCCGCACGCCTCGGTCTTGACCAGTATCTGGCCGCGACCGGCGACGGGGACGTCCCACGTCTGAAGTTCGAGCGGCTTGCCGAACGCGGTGACGACAGCGGCTTGCATCTTGGTTGGCATATCAATTCCCCTTCGAGGGGCTTCGCAGTCAGGCGGGATCGCCTCGGTGTCGGCTAGGCGGCGGCGGCGAGGCCCAGGCCTCGGACCGCCTCGATCATCTTGACCAGGACGGCCTGGGCGTCGCCGTAGACCATGTTGCAGTTGTCGCCGTAGAAGAGCGCGTTCTGAATCCCGGCGTAGCCTTTGCCCTCGCCGCGCTTGACGACGTAGACTTGGCGGGCCTTGTCGGCGTTGAGGATCGGCATGCCGTAGATCGGCGAGGATTTCTCGGTCCGCGCCGCAGGGTTAACGACGTCGTTGGCGCCGATGACCAGCGCCACGTCGGC
>Ga0302314_10017646_pt1 | contig 11947 bp, 9 predicted proteins | sample III_Palsa_N2_3_FD_200533 | JGI IMG/M metagenome (GOLD analysis project Ga0302314, IMG submission 200533) | Peat permafrost microbial communities from Stordalen Mire near Abisko, Sweden - III_Palsa_N2_3 | ecosystem: Environmental > Terrestrial > Soil > Palsa > Peat permafrost | place: Sweden...
CGTAGCGGCAAGGCCCCCTCAGTCGCTTCGCGACAGCTCCCCCATCGGGGGAGCGATTCAGATCGCGGCCTAATCAAGCTAAACTCAACGCGCTCTAGAAGTTCGCGGTCACGCGGGCGCCGAGGGTGCGGGGGCGGCCGGGGTCGGCGATGCTGGCTTCCGGAATGAAGAAGTTCCGCGTCAGGTCGTATTTGGTGTCGAACGCATTGTCCAAAAACACCCCAAGGGTCCAATTGCCACGCGCCGGGCTCAAGGTGAGGCTGGCGTTGGAGAGCCAATAGGACGGCAGCTTGTAGGTCACGCCCGGATTGATCAGGTCCAGCCACGACGGATAGGTGTCGTGGAAGCTGTAGTTGAAGTCGCCCTCCAGCTTGTAATCGCCGGCGACCGCGACCCAGTAGGACACGTCGCCTTCATAGCTGCCTCGCGGGAACGGGATGTTGGTGTGACTGAGGTTGGCGAGCACCCCGCCCGGCGCCGCGTAGTTGGCGAAGCTGTCATAGGTGCCGACCTTGTAGCCGACGGTCTGGGAGATGTTCAGGTGCGGCAGAATCTCGCCCGACACTTCCGCCTCGACCCCGTCGATATGCGACTTGGGCGCATTGAGGAAGTGACCGATGGGCGTGCCGCCCGTGAAGATGGCCCCCAGCACCTGCTCGTCGGTGTAGTCGTAGTGGAAGGCCGAGGCGTTCAGGTGGACGTGGTCCGGCAGGCTCCATTTGAAGCCGGCCTCATAGGCCCACAACGTCTCGGGCTTGAACGGCGAAATCCCCGACGCCGCGCCGGTGTTGTAGGTGGTGAACCCCCCCGACTTCACGCCTTTGGAGATCGACGCATAGAGCATCAGGTCGGTGATCGGCCTGTATTCGGCCGCGACCTTGCCGGTGAGCGGGGTCATTGAGGTCGAGATATTGGGCAACAGCCCGACGCCGCCAACGGGGAACGCCCCGAACAGGAAGATGTTGTCGAAGTTGTCCATTTCGCGGGTTTCGCGCTCGATCCGCAGGCCGCCGATCAGGTTGACCTGGTCGGTGAGCTTGTAGGTCGCCTGACCGAAGGCGGCGATGGAATCCACCTTCTGGTCATAGTGAACCTCCCCGGCAAAAGGGGTGAAGTCCGACAGATAGGCTTCATTGAGGTCCTGGTGCGAATAGTAGACGCCGGTGATCCAGCTCAACGGGCCATTGCCGTTGGACATCAGTCGCAGCTCGTCGGAGACCACCTGCGGTTTGGAGTGAAAATAGACATCGGCGTTCGCGACCAGGCCCGGCGCCCAGTCCTGGAACTCCTCGCGATCCATGTAGTCGTAGCTGAGGATGTTCACCAGGTCGGCCCCGCCGAGGTCGTAGCGAATGTTCAGCGACGCGCCATACTGCTGGCTGTGCCGGAAGGGGGCGGTACTGGGTGAAATGCCGATGTCCTTGGCGAACGCCGGATCAAGCGCCCAGGACGTCGCAAACCGGCTCGGACTGGTCAGATAGTCAAACCCGCTCGACGCAATCTGGGCCGCGGTCGACGGGGTGAAAATGTATAGCCCATCGCCGTCGGAGTGATCCTGCGCGGCGTGCAACTCGAATTTCACGTCGAGCTTCGCGCTTGGGTTCCAGTTCAGCATCAGGCGCTCGCCGAACTTGTCGGCGTTGCCGAACTTCTGGCCGGTGTATTGATTGTACTGATAGGCGCCGCCCTGGTCGGTGAAGGCGGCCAGGCGCGCCGTCAGGTCCGGGGCGAGCGGGCCGGACACATAGCCTTCCAGGTGGGTGCTGTTGTAGCTGGAATATTCCGCGTCGAAGCCTTCGTGGACAGTGTCGGTCGGCTGGTTGGTGATCACGTTCACCGCGCCGCCGGTGGTGTTGCGGCCATAGAGGGTGCCTTGCGGCCCGCGCAGCACCTCGATCCGCGAGACATCGAAGAAGGCGCCCTGGGTCATGATCGGGATCGGATAGGCGACCTCGTTCACATAGACGCCGACAGTGGGCGCGTTGTTGGAGGCGTAGTCCTGGAAGCCCACCCCACGGATACGGAACTCGGGCTGGCCGCCGCCGAAAGCCGGCTCGACCTCGAGGTTGGGCGAGGCGTTGGCCAGGTCGTTGACCGTGACGACGTTTTCCTTCTGCAGGGTCTTTTCCGACAGCACGGTCAACGCGATGCTGACCTTCTGCGAGGAGGCCTCTCGGCGCTCGGCGGTGACGATCACTTCGCCAACGGTGGAGGCCTGCGGCGGCGCGGTCTGCGCCTGGGCTACGGCGCCCCAACCGGAGGCTAGCGCGCAAGCGGCCACGCCGATGAACAATGCCTTGGACATGAAATACCCCCCTCCTGAACGGCCCCGCCGCCGCCTCGTTTGAGGTCGTGCGGGCGATGGGCCGGGAAGCCGCGGATCGATCCGGGTTCGGACCGGTGACGGCGCAATCTAAGCATTGATCATTTTGGAGAGGTCAGCAACGTTCAATTCATCGCCGCGGGCGGCTCACCCAATATTCGCGGGCGAGTGTGACCCGCGATAGACGGTTTGGGCGGGTTTGGCGCCGCCGCCAATCGGTTTGGTTGAGTATTCGCCAACGCAATCTCAAGTCGTGCCGCGTCGTTGAATGTCGATCGGAGCGCAGCGCCAGGCCCAACAATCTGGGCGCACAATGCGCCGGTGCGTGATCGCCTCGGCGACGACTAGGCCCGGTCTGGTCATCGGGCCGCCGGGGACCGGCATGTCCTGTCGCCGCTTGACGCAGCGTCTTCCTTGACCTCGGCGCCGGTTGCGCGTGAGTTGGCGCGGCAATGGGCAAGACGCCGAAGCCTGAGGGACGGAACGCGATATGAAGACCAGGATCACGGAACTGTTCGGGATAGAACACCCGATCATTCAGGGCGGCATGCATTTCGTCGGCCTGGCCGAGCTGGCCGCGGCGGTGGCCAACGCCGGGGGCCTTGGCCTGATCACCGCCCTGACCCAGCCTTCGCCTGAGCACCTGGCCGCCGAGATCAAGAAGTGCCGCGGCATGACCGACAAGGCGTTCGGGGTGAACCTGACCTTCCTGCCCTCGGTCACCCCGCCGGACTATCCCGGCTATGTGAAGGCCATCGTCGACGGCGGGATCAAGGTGGTCGAGACCGCCGGCAACAATCCACAGAAATGGATGCCGGGCCTGAAGGAGGCGGGGATCAAGGTGATCCACAAATGCACCTCGGTCCGCCACGCCCTGAAGGCCGAATCCATCGGCGTCGACGCCCTGTCGATCGACGGGTTCGAATGCGGCGGCCATCCGGGCGAGGACGATGTGCCCAACTTCATCCTGCTGCCCCGTGCGGCCGAGGAGCTGAAGGTTCCCTTCGTGGCTTCCGGCGGCATGGCCGACGCCCGCTCCCTGGTCGGCGCCCTGGCCATGGGCGCGGAGGGGATGAACATGGGCACCCGCTTCATCGCCACCAAGGAAGCGCCGGTGCACGACAACGTCAAGGCCGCCATCGTCGCCGCCAGCGAGCTGGACACCCGCCTGATCATGCGCCCCTTGCGCAACACCGAACGGGTGCTGAACAACGCCGGCGTCGAGACCCTGCTGGCCAAGGAGAAGGCGCTGGGTTCCGCCATCACCTTCGCCGACATCGCGCCCGAGGTTGCCGGCGTCTATCCGCGCATCATGCGAAACGGCGAGATGGACGCCGGCGGCTGGAGCTGCGGCATGGTCGCCGGTCTGGTCCACGACGTGCCGACGGTGAAGGAGCTGATCGACCGGATCATGCGCGAGGCGGAACAGATCATCCGCGGGCGGCTGATGGGATTTCTGGATGGGGTTCCGGCGAAGGCGCCCGCCCACGCGTGAATTAAATCACCCGTTCCCCAGGCCTTGTGCCTGGGGCCCATTGGACGCCGAAGGGCGAACAGGATTGCAGTAGTGGCGCCATCTGCTCTCAAAATGCGGTCCGTTCGAGCTCAATGGATCCCAGGCACAAGGCCTGGGAAACGATCATTTGAAGGAACCACCCCATGACCGACACCCTGGACAAACCCCCGGCCGTCAAGACCGCCCCGGACGAGGTGCTCTACGAGGTCTCCGAGGGCGTCGCGACCCTGACGCTCAACCGGCCGGAGCGGATGAACGCCATTTCCGGGCCCATGCTGGCGCGGCTGACCCAGCTGCTGATCAAGGCCAATGAGGACCCCCACGTTCGCGTGATCGTGCTCACCGGCGCCGGCCGCGCCTTCTGTGTCGGTCTGGATCTGGTGGATGCGACCCAAGGCTCGGGCATCGGCTCGACGCAGCAGGCTTCTTCGGTCTCAGTGAACCTCGACCTGCGCAACACCCCGCCGACGGTGCTGTTCGCGCTCGACAAGCCCACCATCTGCGCCCTCAACGGCTCGGCGGCGGGCTATGGCATGGACACGGCCATGGGCTGTGACATCCGCATCATGGCCGAGAGCGCCAAGATGGCCGCCGCCTTCGTCAAGCGCGGCATCGTGCCGGAATCCGGCGGCACCTGGATCCTGCCGCGCCTGCTGGGTTGGGCCAAGGCCGCCGAGCTGATCTTCACTGGCCGGACGCTCACGGCCACGGAAAGCCTCGACCTGGGCCTGGTCAACCAGGTCGTCCCCGACGCCGACCTGGCGGGCGCCGCCCGCGCCATGGCCCTGGAGATCGCCGCCAACGCCCCGCTGGCGGTGCAATCGGCCAAGCGGCTGATGCGCATGGGCCTCAGCGAGACCTTCAACGACCACGTCCACCACGTCTATCTGCAGTTCCTGCAGCTGGTCCGCACCGGCGACTTCCGCGAAGGCATGACCTCGTTCCTGGAAAAACGCCCGGCCGACTTCAAGGGCCGCTAGCTAGCGGCGAACCGCGACAAAGTTGGCGAACATGAAATGCTCGTCGCGCTCGCTGTACGATGTCATCGGGTACAGGCCCAGCGGGCTCATGCGATAGAGGTCAAAGCCCGCGTCTTTGAAGAAATACCAGAAGTCCTGCAGATACACCTTGGTGTCGATGCCGGTGCCGCCGAACTCGAACTGAATGACGCTGGTGTGCCTGATGGCGTCGCCGAAGCTGTTCAGCACATCCAGCTCATGACCTTCCACATCGAGCTTGACGATGTCGATGGTCCTGCCTCCCAGGACGTCGCGCCAATAGTCCTCGAGTCGGATCGTCGAGATGGTTTCGGTATGTTCGAAGGGTATGTTGGCGTGGTCTAGCCGTCGCTTGGTCAGGCTGCCTAGCCCAGACCCCGCCGCGTTGGAGTAAAGCACGGTTTCGCCCACGAGGCTGGAGACGGCTGACGGGACGACGGTGATGGTCTCGTTCGTCCCGAACCTGGCGCGCAGCTTGGCGACGTTGACCGCGGCAGGCTCAAAGACGTGGACTTCAAGCCCCGGGCTGCGCTGGATGAGACAGGCGGTGTAGTCCCCGGCGTTACCGCCGATGTCGAGGGCCAGGCGCGGCTCGGTCTTTAGCGCGTCTCTCGTAAGGTCGACTTCACGCTCGATTGCCGCCCCATAGCCCTTACCGGTCAACCTAGCGGCTTGAAACTCGACGCGCCTGGCCACCGCCCACAGCAGGTCTCGTAATGCGGAGGCAGCAGGCACGACGACTTCCCTGGGCAACGGTTGGAACGGCAGAGCCCTTCTACACGAGACACGGTACACGTCTCTGGTCTGGAAATTCACCGCCAAATCCGAAGTCGGCCGGGGTTTTCGCGGCCTAGGACGGCGTCCGGTAAATCAGCTAGAAACGCGCGGTGGCGCAGCTCCCCGACATCACGTCCCGATGAGACTCCCGACTGTCCGGAGGCTGGCGGATCAGGCTGGCCGGGTGATTGCCGGCCGGTTCCTGCGGGACGGGCTGTGGATCTTCGGCGCCTATGCCGTGACCATCGCCGCCGGCCTCGTCAGCGTGCGGCTGTTCACAGAGCTGGCGACCCAGTCGGTATTCGGCGGCGCGAACCTCTTGTTGGGTGTCCTGACGCTGGGAACCCAGACCCTGCTGGCGCCGATCACCCAAACCCAGATTCGCTACCACGTGGGCTACAAGGACGCGGGAAGCGCGGACGCCTACACTTGGCGAATGGCGCGGTATACGGCCGGCGCCGCGGGGACGATGGCCGCCGTGGTCGCCTTGGCGTTGCTTATCTGGCCGTCGGCCCGGGCCGGCGCACACGTCTGGGTCATCTTCGAGCTGGCCGCCTGGACCGCGGTCTCAAGCTACAGAAGCCTGCTCCTTAATCGCGTTCAGGCCGAGCGTCGGCAAAAGCTCTATTCGCTGTGGCTGGGCGGCGAGTCGGTCTCGACCATGGTCTGCACCGCAACCGTGCTCTACTTCTTCGGAACTATTGAAGGCTACATCGCCGGACAGGTGCTGGGGACCGCCCTGACGGCGCTGATGTTCGGACGCCTTCCGCCGCTTTCAACTGCCAGGCGGCTGGGGCCAGACGACCCCGATCGCGAGACCGCCAGGCTGCAGATCAGGCGCTATGGCGTTCCCTTCGCACCGTTCGCCCTGCTGGCCTGGGTGTCGAACCAGTCCGATCGCTACGTGCTTGCGGCCGACCTCAGCACCACCGCCGTCGGCCAGTATGTCGCCGCGTTCGGGATCGCCAGCCGGCTGCCGTCCCTGGTCGGCGGCCTGCTCGCGGACCTGTTCAAGCCGGCGCTGTTCGAAGCGGAGAACCGGTCCGATTTCGTAAGGGCCAAGCGCCTGCTGGCGATCTGGTTGGCGACCTTGGCTGGCGCGACCATCGTCCTGATTCTGGCGCTGTTCGTGTTCGGCGATCAGGTTGCAGACCTGCTGCTGGCGAAAAGCTACCGGCCGGGCGCGAAGGAGATCATGTGCTGGATCGCGGCGGGCTACGGCTTCACCGTTCTGGCCCAGGTGCTGGAGGTGCAGATCCTGGCCCTGGGCGACTCGCGCGTGCTGCTCTGGACCAAGCTGGCGGGCGCTGTGGCGAACCTCGCTTTAGCTATTGCGATCGTTCCGATCTTCGGCGTTATAGGCGCCGCTCGAGCCAACGTCGCCGGCCAGCTGTTTCAATTCGCCGTCACCTTCTGGTTCGGCCGACATCTCCAGCGAAAACGCGACCTGCAGAGGGCTGGATCGCCACAGGAGGCCTCGTGAGCCTGCGGGAGTTGGTCAAGGGCGGCTTGAACGGCCTGTTGCGCGGCGTCGGCGCCCGGATGGTCAATGCGGACTGGGGCCCGAAGGGGTTCGCCGCCTGTTTTGAACGCGCAAAGACTGCCGGATTTGAGCCCCGCACCATCGTCGACATAGGCGCCTCCGATGGGCGCTGGACCCAGGAGTGCGCCGAAGTCTTTCCGACTGCGCGCTACGCCTTGTTTGACCCCCTCCCCGAAAACGAAGCCGCCCACGCCCGCCTCGCCAAGGACGGTCTCGACATTGCCTCCTGGCGCGGCGCGCTCGGCGCCGAACCCGGCGAACTGGTCCTCAACGCCCACGGCCATCAATCGAGCTTCTTCAGCGCGCCCGAGTTTCCCGGCGAACCGATGAGAGTGCCGGTGCGCACGCTGGACTCGTTCATTGAGCCGATGGGCTTCCGAGCGCCGATGCTGATCAAGGCCGACGTTCAGGGCTATGAACTCAGTGTGCTGCGCGGCGGCGTAGCGTGTGTTGAGATGACCGAGATGATCCTGCTCGAAGTATCGTTCCGTCAGGTCTACAGCGACAGTCCGCTGGCCCATGAGGTGATCGCGGAACTCGCCGGCAAGGGGTACCGAATCTACGATATCTGCAGCTACGCCCAACGCGCCTCCGACCGGGAGCTGGCCCAGGCCGACATCGCCTTCGTCCGCGCGGGCTCCAAGATTTTCCGGTCCGAGTCATGGGCCTGACCTCAATTCCAGCACCGTCCTGAAGGGCGCAGCCCACCTATGCTTCAAGGCCTGAAGACCCTGATGTTCGGAACGCCGCTGTACTACCGCGTGCGCGAGCTGCGAACCGTGCTCACCGCCGGCGCCCGCCGCAGGGAATGGGAAGGGCTTGGCCGCCCCAATCCGCCACCGCATGAGGTGAAGGAGGCGGCCATCAGCAAGTGCGCCCAACAATATGGCGTACGGACCTTGGTCGAAACCGGCGCCTATCTCGGCGACATGGTGCAGGCGATGAAGCCTCGTTTCGACAAGATTTTCACCATTGAGCTCAGTCCCGACTATGCGGCGCGGGCGCGCAAGCGTTTTGCCTCCAGCCCGAGCGTGACGGTCCTCGAAGGCAGCAGCGACGCGGTCCTGGCGAGCCTGGTCGGCAAGTTCAAGCAGCCGGTCTTGTTCTGGCTGGACGCGCACTACTCCGGCGGCGCCACCGCCCGAGGGGCGCAGGACACTCCGGTCATTCAGGAGTTGGAGCTGATCTTCAAACCCGGCTCGCCCCGGCATGTCGTCCTGATCGATGATGCGCGCCTGTTCGGAACCGATCCGGCCTATCCAACCGTGGACGCCCTGACGGACTTTGTCCGCGCGCGGGCGCCGGGCTATTCGGTAAGCGTCGCCGACGACGCCATCCGCATCCTCCCGAACCTTGCCGCCTGAGCCGCCGCGCCCGCCATGCCCGGCTATCTGAAGACCCTGACCGACGCCCCGCTGTTTGCCGAGGCGAAGTCGCGCCTGCGGGCGCGCCTGCAGGAGACCGCCGCCGCCAAGGCCAAGGCGCGTATTCACCGCGAGGCGGCCGTGCGGGGAATCGCGACGCCGACCACGGCCGAGACGGTCGCGGCCTTACGGGCGCGCCTGGCGGAACGAGCCGCGCGCCACGGCTGGCCCAAGCGAAAGGGCGACCTGCACGTCTTCGTCGCCTTCCGCCACTTCGACTGGGAAGAGGTGCTGATCGACGCCTTCAAGCCGTTCGGCGAGGTCACCGTCTTCGAGTGGAGCAGCCAGGGGTTCAACCAGGAAGCCGGCGACTGGCCCGAGCGGCGCCCGCACATGAACCGGGCCATGCTCGAGGCCTTCGAGGCCGCCAACGCGCGCCGGCCCGTCGATGTGGTGGTGGGCTATCTGTCCGGCTTCACCACCATGCCGCAGACCGTGGACGCCATGACGCGCGCCGGCGCGGCGGTGTTCAACTTCAGCTACGACGACAAGCTCGACACCGACGATCCGCTGCCCGACGGGGTCATTCGCGGGCCGACGGGGCTGGCCCCGAATGTCGACCTGAGCCTGACCCACGACCCGGACGGAATCCTCAAATATGTGATCCGGGGCGGCCTGGCGCACTTCCATCCGGAAGCGGCCGAGCCGCACATCCACCACCCCCATGACGTCCCGTTCAAATATGACGTCAGCTTCGTCGGCGGCATGTATGGCGCCCGGCCGGGGTTCATCGACAAGCTGAAGAAATCCGGCGTCGATGTGGTCGCCTTCGGGCGCGGCTGGCCCGCCGGAACACTGACCCTCGATCAGATGGTCGAGATGTTCTCGCTCAGCCGCATCAACCTCGGTTTCGGCGGCATTGGCCACTCGCTCAAGCTGATGTGCCTCAAGGGCCGAGACTTCGAAATCCCCATGGCCGGCGGCCTCTACCTGACCCAGCACAATCCCGAACTGGACCTGGTGTTCGAAGTCGGAACCGAAATCGTCACCTATACCGACGTCGCCGATTGCGTCGCCAAGATCAAGGCCCTGCTTGCTGACGACCCGCGCAGCGCCGCCATCCGCGCCGCCGGCCGCGCCCGCTGCCTGACCGACCATAGCTACGAAGCCCGGTGGACCAAGGTGTTCGAGATGGCCGGGGTGCTGGAATAGCCGAGGCCAGGCTCAGCCGCCCGTCTTGACGAACCGCCCGAACAGATTGGCGCGCACCGGCGCCAGCAGCGGGGTTAAGTTGACCAGCCGCTCATAGGCCGTCCCGATCAGGAAGGCCGGCGTGTTGAACCGCAGATAGGATGGCTCCATCTCGACATACTTCACCTCCAGCTCGCCAAGGCCGGCCTGACGCCCGAGCCGGCGCAGGCGGCCGACGGTGTTCATCCGATAGTGGGTCCGCCAGGGTTCCTGGCTGCCGGTGGGATTGTCGCGCACGGCGTTGGCCAACAGGCCGTGGACCCGATGCGGCGTCAGCGCCGAGATGATCGCCACATAGTGCAGGAAGTTGGGCGTGCGGAAAAACAGGCTGCCGCCAGGTTTGAGGACGCGCGCCGCCTCGCCGAGAAACTGCGCGGGATCGGCGACGTGCTCGAACACATAGTCGCTGACGATGACGTCGAAGGCGTTGTCCTCAAGCGGTATGCGGCCGTCCTCGATCATCACCGCCCGATCGAGTTCAGGGTTGTCGAGCACACAGGCATCGACATCGGCGCCGACCACTTCGGCGACCTCGCCCTTCAGCGTCCGGATCGGGCTTTCCGTGGCGGGTCCCGCGCCAAGGTTGAGCACGCGGGTCTGGGGCGTCAGTCGCTCGCGGACGCCATTGTAGAACAGCAGCGTGCCGTTGTAGCGCGGGCCGCCGTACAGGCGTTGGACCAGGGAGTCGGATACGGCCACGGTTGAGCGGCTCCAGCAGACCTCGCCCCTCGCAGCGCGAGCGGCCTCAAAAACCAACCAGCGCGGCGCGCCGCAACATGCCTTATGAGGTCGTATCGGCCGCCGCAAGCCCACCGTGCCCTGGCCGTCGGACCGCGTCGCAAGCTGTGATAATGGCGGCGCGGATTCAGATGTGCAGCATGAAATCCGCTGAGGCGCAGCCTGAAGTCCAGCGTGGCGTTGAGCATTGCACGAGGCGGGACTATGGAAGCCAGCGGCGACGGCCGTCAGGACTGAGGCGCTTCTTCCGGCTGCACTTGAACGGCAGTGCGGGCATAGATCTCAAGACCTGCCCTAAGCATCCAATAGGCGACAACGGCAAGAATGGTCGTTGCGAAGAGGGTGGGGACCACGAAGCCATCTGCGTTGGTCCCCGTACGCATGCCAAGCATGCAGAGCGGGAAGTAGTACCAATTTCCGGTTCGCAGCACCGACAGTGAAAATGACGACCAGAGCTGAAGAATGATGCCCACCGGGATCATCATCAGCACGACACCGGGCCAGCCATAGTCCCAGTAGGCCTCCGCGAACCACCCGGGACTGGTTCCCGATTGGTCGTTGCCATTGGCGATATAGTTGAACTCCCGCCCGATCGCGGTCATGTCCGGCTTATCAGGCCACAGAAATCTGGGAATAAACGCCGCCGGCAGGGTCGCCATTGTGCCCCCGGGGTTGCCGCTGTCGTACAACGCCAGCGCCAGGGCGCTGCCGTTCACATAGCTGAATCTCAGCAGCCCGCTCTGCTGATCTTCGCGGCGCTCATCGGGGGAGCTAAAATTAGCGTCGGCGATTTCGATGCGTTCGGACAGGCTCGCCCCGCCGATGTTTTGATAGCGCCGGGAGATCTCGTCGCGGCCCTGGCCGACGTACGGCGCGATGAAGCCGAAAACCAGCGTGATCGTCAGGCCGATAACCACCACGCGAAAGAGGGTGACGCCCCTGGACATCCACGCCAGCGCCAACACCAGAATCGCGAATATGACTTCCGTCTTGCTGAATTCCAGGAACCCGACAACAACCTCAATGACGGTCAGGCTGATGGGCAGGATCAGCAGGCCCGGGCGGAAGTTCCACGCCCATACCGCGATCATATAGATTCCCACGTCGGCCAGCAGCGCTAATGAACCCAGTGATCCGATGAGGGTGACGCCCTCGCCCAGGCCGAGGGCCGAGGGCATCGTATAGAAGACCTTGACCAGACAGCCGATCACCAGAAACACCATGCCGGTCGTGTACAGCCGCTTTGGTTCGACCACGCGATTGGTTCGAACAATGTCCCTCGCGGTCGTTCGCCTGTGATTTCTTTGAATCCGGTCGACGAAGAAGGCCGTTGTCAGGACGACCAGGGCGCCAAGGGTGGTGACGGCGTTCAGCTTGGTGATGAAGTCCGCGTACTGGGCAAAGAACTTCTCAATTTCCCGCTGACTGTCGGGATTG
>Ga0302314_10017648_pt1 | contig 11947 bp, 8 predicted proteins | sample III_Palsa_N2_3_FD_200533 | JGI IMG/M metagenome (GOLD analysis project Ga0302314, IMG submission 200533) | Peat permafrost microbial communities from Stordalen Mire near Abisko, Sweden - III_Palsa_N2_3 | ecosystem: Environmental > Terrestrial > Soil > Palsa > Peat permafrost | place: Sweden...
CACCCCGGAGATGGAAGGGACGCGCGCGTCGCTCGCCAGCTCCACGGTGCGCAGCAGCGTCGGCGTCGTCGTCGCGTGATCGAACGCCACGAGCGCGATCGACCCCGGGCGCTCCACCGCGAAGAACACGTGGTCCTGATGAAACGCGACGTCCGTGTACAGCACCGGCCCCAGGTCCGCCGTCGTGAAGCCCGACGTCACCGTAGGCGCCGTGGTTCCAAGATCGAACGCGCGGTACGCGATCGGCGTGTCGGTCGTCTGCCCGTCGCTGGCGACGAACACGCGCCCCTCTTGCGCCGACACCGACGCCCACGTCCCCGCGAACGTCACGGGCGGAGGCAACGAGTCGAGCACCGTCCCCGCGTCGCTCGTCGCCACCACGTTCACGCGCACGAGCCCCGTGGGCCCCGTGGGGACGTTCGCGTCGACCGCGGGCGATCCTCCATCGGTCGGCACGGTCGCGTCTTCCCCGCCGTCGCTCGTCGCGCCGGCGTCGTCCGCCGCCGCCGTGCCGTCCTCCGCCGGCCCCGCCTCGACCTCCGCGTCGCTCGTCGTCCCCGCGTCGTCGCCATCGTCGTCGTCGTCATCGCCGCTCCCCGCCGCTACCAACGCCACCACCTGATCCGACGCCGCGACCCACGCATCGCTCGCGCGACTCCCTCCGCCGAACGTCGACGTCGCCCCCACCGTGAGGTCGCTCACCTGCGCGACGGTCGCCACGTCCCCTTGCACGTACGCCAGGAACGTCCCCGCGCTCGACGACGCCAGCGCGTGCGCCGTCGAGAACAGCACGCGCGGCACCCCCTCCGACGTGAACGCGGTCTTCCCGAACGCGCCCGTGTCGTCGACGCCGTAGAGATCGACGCCGCCATTGCCACCGCACCCGGCGCGCGCTTCGGCGACGACGCCGCCCGTGCCCGAGAAGACGATCCCCGTCGCGTCGCTCAGCTCGCTCTCCTGGCACGCCGTCTCTTGCGTTTGCTGTGGAGCGCCCGCGCCCCCACCTTGATCGATCGGGATCGCCGTCACGCGCGCGAGGCCGTCGCCCGTGTCGTCTTCGCGGTACGCGATGAGAAAGCCGTCGTCGGTCGCGGCGATCGCAGGCGCGCTGACGATCGTGCCGCCGGAGAGAAGCAGCGGGTCGGCGAGCGGTCCCGCTCCGATGAGCTCGAGCGAGCACCCTGCGCCGGCGGCGGGGTTGGTGTTCGTCCCCGGCGTGCAGCGGCCGTCGTTGCACACCGCCCCGTCGATGCACGCGCCCTCAACAGGCGTAGCCGCGTCGTAGAGGAGCACGTCGACCGATTTCGCCGACGAGAGATCCACGTCCGCGCACCCGGCCGCGACGACGCTGCAATCGGCGGCGCGCGCGGCGACGGCGATGGCGTAGTTCGCCCGCGGGAGGTTCTGCAGGAGCGGCGGCGTCGGGTCGCTCTTCAGGAACGCGATCCGCTCGATGTACCCGCTCGCCGGCACTCCCCCCGAGAGCTGCGGCCCCAACGTCGCGCACGCCGGCCCGTTGAACACGCCGACCTCGAACCACGTCACCTGCGACGCCACGTCGCTCGGCACGCTCAGCGTGAAGTCGAGCGACGGCGTCTTCTTGCACGCGAGGACGAGGGTGACGGTGAACGCCGCGATCGCGGTGACGATCATCCGTCGCGCACGCGGGCGCCGCGCGCGCGGGATCACGGCGTCATCGGTTGGCGCACCGTCGTCGTCTGATCACCCATGACGATCACGCTGACGATCTTCGTCGCCGACGGATTCGAGCTCGTCATCTTGAGGCGGTGTTCGCCGACCGAAACGCTGCGCTTGAAGATAGGGGAAGGGCCGATGGTCGAGCCGTTGTCGGAGACCGAGTCGCACGCCGGGAAACAGATGATCGTGAGCTGGCCGTGATCGCCACCCGCGGCGGCGGCCATGGGGGCGGACGCGCGGCGCGGCGCGCGGGTCGGCGCGGCGGCGAGAGGCAGCGGGGGCGCGGGGCGTGGGGGAGGGGGCGCGCTCGTGGCCGTGTTCGCGTTGGCGGGCGCGGAGGCGTTCGCGGGCGGGGCCGGGGCGGGGGTCGTGGTCGCGGGCGGGGTCGGGGTCGCGACGGCGACGATGGGGGCCGGGGCCGAGGTGACCGTGATCGCGGTGGTGAAGGCGGCGCGCGCGGAGCCGAAGGGGCCCGAGGTGGCGGGGATCACGTGCGGGGTCGACGTCGGGGCGGGGGGCGCGATCGGGGGTGCGACGGGGAGGGCCGTGGGGGCGACTTGCGCCACGGTCGTCGCGCGCGACGAGGTCCACGTGGCGAACGAGATCACCGACGCCGCCGCGATCAACGCCGCGACCCCCGAGCCCAAGGCGACCATCCACATCGGCGGCGGACGCTTCATCTGCCGCGCCGTATCGGTGCGCAGATCCATCGGCATCGGTGGCGCGAAGAGGCGCGGAGCGGTGGGGTTGTTCGCGCGGTACGGGGCCGGCGGCGGCGGCAAGCGCAGCGCGTCGTCGAGGACGTCGGTCACCTGCGGCGTGGGGGGCGGCGGGTGCCCGCGCTGCTCGGCGAGCGCTTCGGCGAGGAGCGCGTCGACGTGCGCGGTCGAGCGCTGATCCATGTTCGGCGCGGGCGGCGGCGGCGGCGGCGCGACGACCACCGCGGGGAGCGGCAGCGGCGCAGGCCCACGTGGCGGAACACTCCGAGGGGGTGCGGCGAACGCCACGTTCTCGCGCGGCGGAAACGACGGCGCCACGCCCCGCTGCGTCGCCGGCGGAGGATACGTCGCCGGCTTCCCCGCGGCCGGCGGCGGCGTGCGCACCGACATCGGGTGCACGCCTTCGATGCGCGTCGTGGTGACGATCGTGTCGTCGTTGTCGTCGAGGTCGTCCTCGTCGCCCTGCGTGGCCGCCGCGCCGAGCGCGACCTCCATCATCTGCGCGCGCGCTTGCGGCGACGCCTGCAACGTCGGCCCTTCGTCGGACGCGGGGTGACTGTCTTGCTTCTGCCTCGCCGGTGGACGGATCGTCGGCGTCTGCGGCAAGCGCGGCTGAGGATTCGTGGGATTGGTGAGCGTCGGAGGGCGATTGTCGATCGGCGCTCCGGCCGCCGGCCTCACGGCGACGTGCTTCGCCGTCACGGGGGCCGGCTGCACCTCCGAGTTGTACGACTCGATCGAGCTCTCGTTGCCGATGGGCGGCTGCGGACGGGTGAGGATCCCCTCGATGTTGATCGTCTGCGTGACCTCGGCCGCCCACCGCAAGTGCGCCTCGCGCTTCTTGATGCGCTCGTCGAAGATCATCTTCATGTACGCCGCGACCTCGTCGCTGGCGATGAAGAGCCCGCGTCGCATGAGCAGCGACTGCAAGGCGCGTGAGAACTCGCGCGCGCTCTTGAAGCGCTCGCCGCGGTTCTTCGAGAGCGCCTTCATCACGATCTTCTCGAGGTCGATCGGGTAGCCGCGCACGATGCTGCTCGGCCGCGGCACGTTGCACTCCTGGACCTTCGCCAGCGTGTCGAGGTCGCTCTCCATGCGGAAGAGGCGCTGCCCGGTCGTCAGCTCCCACAGCACGACGGCGAGCGCGAAGATGTCCGTGCGGCGATCGATCCCCTCGCCGTGCACCTGCTCGGGGCTCATGTACGCGAGCTTCCCCTTGAGGGTGCCGGCGCGCGTGCTCGACATGCGCGAGCTGAACTTCGCGATGCCGAAGTCGACGACCTTCGTGTTGCCGTCGTACGTGACGAACAGGTTGTGCGGAGTCACGTCGCGGTGCACGAGCCCGAGCTTCTCGCCGTTCTTTCCGAGGAGCTCGTGCGCCGCGTGCAGGCCTTCGGCCGCGTCGGCGATCACGCGACACGCGATCTCCGGCGGCATGGGCTGCGCGATCTCTTCGGTGCGCCGCATGACCTCGCGCAGCGGCTCGCCGTGGAGGTACTCCATCGCGATCCAGTACGTGTCCTCGTGCTCGCCGAGGTCGAACACCGTGGCCACGTTCGGGTGCGAGATGCGCGCGGCGTCGAGGAACATGTGGATGAACGTCTGGTCTTCGACGAGGTGCGGGTGGATGCGCTTGATGGCCACCCACTTCTGGAACCCGCCCGGCCCGTCCATGCGCGCGAGGTGCACGCTCGCCATGCCGCCGATGCCGATCTCGTCGACGACGCGGTAGCGACCGAGGAAGTACGTCCCCGCGTTGCTCTTGCCGTCGGGGATGGAGCCCTGGCTCGGATGTCCGCCAGGGGGCGGATGATCGGAGCGGTGGGCGTTGTCGTGCGGCACTTCGTCTTTCCTCAACGCGTCGTCACGCGCGCCGCGCCGAGCGACACGTCGTCGGTCGGGCGCAGCTCGTAGTAGGTGACGGCCCCGCCGGCCGCGAGCACGAGTCCGCCGATGAAGTACGGCCACGGCGACGACCAGAAGCCGTGCTTCTCGCCGTGCTCCTTCGAGCGACGGTCGCCGCTGTCGGTGTCGAAGGTCAGGGTCGCGGGGGCGTCTGCGGCGACCGCGCCGGCGCTCTTCGGTAGGTCAGTGACCGCGGGGGTGTCGCCGGCTTCGACCTGGATCCGCTGCTCGCGCGTGGCGAGGCGGTTGTCGTGCGGGTCGAGCGCATCCACGCGGACCACGAGCGTCGCACCGGGCAACGTGACCTCGGCGGGGACTTCGAAGTGGACGGTGGGGGCGGCGACGTCGTTCGTGGAGAAGTGCTTGCCGCTGAGCGGGTCGCGCGCGTCGATCCCGATCTTGGCGGTTACACCGGCGTGACGCGCGTCGAGCGTGGCGTCGACCGAGAAGGACTCGCCCGCCGGCACAGACTGGGGAATCGTGGCGTTCAGCTTGATGGACCCGAGCTTCGCCTCGTCGCGTCGCGCGAGCGCGGCGATCTTCCCCGCGCGCCTCCCTGCGACCCGCGGGAGCGTGGGGACCTGGAAGTGCGCGTCGATCAGCGCCGCCTGCCGGAACGCCGCCCGCGACAGATCCGTGCGCCCGAGCACAGCCCGCGCCGCCCCGAGATGGACGTAGGCGTCGAGGGTGTCGTCCGGTGGGAGCCCCCCATGATCGAGCGCCGACTTGTAAAGTGGCTCGGCATCTTTGAAGTGCTTCTGTGCCCAAGCGTTGCGCGCAGCCGCGAGCGCATCGGCCCCGGCGGCGGCGGGGGGAGCCTGCGCGTGGCTGGGCTGCGCGACGACGCCGCACGCCAGCGCCAGTAGCGCCGCGCAGGTCCGCGTCCGCACGGAACACAGGTTCCCGGATTTTCGCACGGTAGGAATAGGGTATCGGCGCGCTCCCACCCACGCAAGGATGCGAAAACCCACGGCCGACGAGTTTGAGGGGCGTGTGAGCGTGTGGGCGACCCTCAGCCGCGGGGATCGGGTGGCGAGCGGGTCAGGGAAATGGCTGCGCCGGACGGCCGCGTTCGAAATAGAACTTGAAGCTCCCCTGGAGAAAGCCGCGGCACCGCGGCGGAGGGCCGATGCCGCCAGGGCAGGCCTCGCGCGGATCGGCAAGGTAGACGCTGAACGTCCCCTGATTGAGGCGCTCTGCGGCCGAGACCTCGTCGATGTTGCCGTCGAAGAGCGAGGTGAAGGTGATCGTGCTGTGACCTACCGGCGGCGTGCTCGCCTGCGCACTCACGCCGCCGTCGAGAGGCGTACCTGCGCTCGCATCTGCTCCGCCTCCGCCGTCCGGCACTCCGCCGTCGGCGATGCCGAGCGATGAGCCCGGGCAGACGACCTCGGGCTCACCGCCATCGCGCGGATCGCAGTTGCCGTTCGGATTGAGCGAGACCGACTCGAGCGCGTAGAGGGCGACGTCTTGCGTCTGGCACGTGCGGTCGAGGTAGAGCGTGAGGTGCACGGTCGAGGGATCCGCGTTGGCGGCGATGGGGATGCCCGGCGGCTCGACGCCCACGGGGAGCGAGACGGTGAGCGCATCGCCGTAGAGGCTCGGTCCGGGGCCGCCGCGGATGGTGGAGAGATCGTCGATGAGGATCTCGACGCCGTCGCTGAACGCCTCGAAGTCGGGCCCGTTCTGGATGCGGAGCTCGAGAGTGTTCTCGTAAGGGACGGCGGCGAAGAAGCTCGGTTGAAGATCGAACGGGCCTGACCAGCAGTCGGGGACGTCGAGCGTCCCGGTCACCGACCCCGAGCCGGTCCCGAGCGAGCACGAAGCGGCGCTGGCGCCGCCGATCGCGACGAACGCGGCGAGCGATACGAAGCGAGTGGTAGCAGCGACTCGCACGAACCGAGGTTAGCGCGCGTCACGCAATCGCGCGCGCGATTCGCCCGCCGCCGAGCACGCGATCGCTCGCGTCGTAGAGCACCGCGACCTGCCCCTTGGTCACCGCGCGCACCGGCTCGTCGAACGCGATGCGTGCGGTCGCGCTGGCGGAGTCGCCCGGCCGCGTGACCACGGCGCGCGCCCCTTCGTGCCGATAACGAATGCGAACGCGCGCCGGCGCCGGGAGCTCCACGCCGTCGGCGAGCGACACGTCGTCGAGCTCGGCCGCGGTGGAGACGAGCACCCCCGCATCGGCCGGCGCGAGGTGAACCGTGGCCGACTCGGGATCGATCTTCGACACGAACACCGGCTCCCCCAGCGCGACGCCGAGCCCCTTCCGCTGCCCCACGGTGAAGCGATGAACCCCCGCGTGCTGCCCGACGACACGCCCCGCGTGATCGACGATCGCGCCGGGCCTCACGCGATCTTTCGCGCGCTCCTCGACGAACCGCGCGTACGCCCCCGCGCCCGCCCCCACGAAGCACAGCTCTTGGCTTTCGCCTTTCGTCGCGCCCGGGAGATCGCGCGCGACCGCTTCGGCGCGCACTTCGCTCTTGGTGCTCTCGCCCAGCGGGAACACGAGTCGCTCCAGCCACGCGCGCGGCGTCGCATAGAGGAAGTAGCTCTGGTCCTTCGACGCATCGAGCCCCGCGGCGAGGCGCGGGATCCCCTCATCCCGGCCGTCCGAGCCCTCCTCCTTCACGATGCGCGCGTAGTGCCCCGTGGCCACGAACCGCGCGCCGAGCTTGTCGGCGATCGCGAACAGCTCGGCGAGCTTCACGCCGCGGTTGCACGCCGTGCACGGGCTCGGCGTCTCGCCGGCGAGGTACGCGTCGACGAACGGCTCGACGACGGTCTTGGCGAACAGCTCCCGCTTGTCGAACGTGTAGTGCGCGAACCCGAGCGCATCGGCGGTGCGTCGCGCGTCGTATTGGTCTTCGGGGGCGCAGCATCGCCCGTGAGCCTTCGCGCCGGGATCGCTCTCGTAGTCCCACAGGTGGAGCGTCACGCCGACGACATCGACGTCGCCCCGCGCATGAAGGCGCGCCGCGGCCACGGCCGAATCGACCCCTCCGCTCATCGCCACGACGACTCTCTCGCGTTCTTTCACGTCGATCTCGCGCGGAGGGTTAGCACGCGATCGCCGCTGCTGCCCTTCAATCACCGCCTTCGCCGCGTGTCAGCGCTCGAAGCGCGCCCGCCTCAGCGACCTTGCCACGCCGGCCGTCGCCTGGGCGAGCAGCCGACTCGACCACGATCGCGACAATCCCCCGGAAGCTTCTTCGAGGGGCCTTCCCTCGAAGTAGTACCGTTCCAACATCTCGCGCTCTTGCGTCGGTCGGTCTGCGATCGCTGCGCGCACGCTCGATTTCAGCTGCTCGCGCATCGCCTCGTCTTCGAGCGTCCCGCGCTCGTCCTCGATCGCTTCGAGGAGCCCGTCGTCGTGGACCATCATCGAGCCCATCGCCATCGAGGTCGCGATGGCCGTGAGGTACGAGGTCAATCGCTCGTCGGCAGCTTCCGGCGTCGAAGGGGGCGACGATGCGTCCTCGTCGATCAGCCCCTCCTCCGCGTCGTTCGCAGCGGCGAGCGCCCGGAGCCTCGCGTGAAAGTAGCGCGACATCTGGCCCTCGCGCCGGAGCCCGTCGAGGATCGCGCCCCGAATCTTGAGCGTGGCCCATCGATCGAACGGAACGTGGCGCGCCTTCTCGAACGTGCGCGCTGCGACGAGCACCCCTTGGTACCCGAGCGCGACGAGGTCTTCCGCGTCGACGCGCGCGGCGAGCTGCGTCTGCAACTGACGAACGACCGGCTCCACGAGCGGCATCCCCTCGGCGACCAAGGCGATCACCTCGGGCGGATCATGCGCGTCGGGACCCTGGATCATCGTCGCACTCATCGTAATCGTCTCGCGCGGCGACACGCGAGGGTGACATTTGCGCGTTCGCCCTTTCCCTCGAGCTGGAGCATTGCTAGACCGCGCGCACGATGGTCGGCGCAGGAGGGGAGCGCGACGAAGATCAAGCGCCTGCGAGCGCTGGAGGGATACCCACGCCGCCGCCGTGCGAGGCCGCCGCGATGGACCCTTCGCGCGCGCTCGGCGCGTGGCGCTCGTGGCTCACCGCGCTGGCGACGGACGCGGAGGCGGCGTTGGCCGCGGCGATGACGTACGCCTCGCTCGCGGGCGAAGCGCGCGACGCCTGGCTCGACGCGCTCGACCGTGATCGCGGCTCGGTCGACGTGCCGCACGAAGCGCTCTACGCGCCGCTCCTCGCCGTGGAAGCGGACGAATCGCGTCGCGCGCGGATCGAGCACGCGATGGCCCCTCACGAAGCGGGCGACGCGCCGAAAAGCGCGCCCCCTTCGAGTCGCGCGGCGCCCGCGCGAACCCGCGCGCTGCGTGGGACGACGAAATCGGGCGACGTGGTGTGCGCGGTGGCGACGCCGCTGTACCTCGATTTCGTGGAGCTGCTCGTGTGCCGCTATCGCCCCGATCGCGGCGTTTTCACGGCGCACCATGAGCCCTTTCGCCACGCGGACAGCGTCGTGGCGTCGGTCGCCTCCGCGCTCGAGCAGCCGATCGACCTCCAGCCGGCTTCGCTGCGCGACGTGATCGAAGAGCTCGCGCACGCCGTCGTCGCCGATCGTCGCGAAGGGCGCGTCGCGCCCGATGCCCTCGCGCGGTTCTCCCATCTGTTCGGCCCCGATCTCGAAGAAGACCGCCCGTCGGCATGAGCGATCTCGAAGGCCGCTGCGGTACGTGCGCGCGCTTCGTGCGTGTGATGGAGATCGCCGACGCCAACGGCGAGATTCGCCGCGAAGGGGAGTGCCTCCTCAACGTGTGGCCCTCGCCGCTCAAAGAGACCGCGACGTGCTCGCACTACCTGAAACGCGGAACGGCGCACCTGCGCCCCGCGCCCCCCACGAAGACCAACCGAACGCGATCCGTCTCGCGCGGATCCACCACGTCATCCGAGCCCGATTCGCGTTTGCCCCCCGCGCCGCTTCAACTACCAGAGGAGATTCTCGACATGAGCCCCGAAGAGTTCCGCGCGGTCCTGCGCGAGGTGATCCGCGACGAGCTCGGTGCCAGCGAAGTCGAGCTGGGCGCGCGGTGGGTCGGCGGCGAAGTGATCCTGAAACCTGGAAAAGAAGGGACGCAGGAGAAGCGCGTCCCCATCGATGCTTTTTTTCACAAGGTGGTCATGATTCGGGACAAGCTCCGCGTCCTCGAGCAGCGAATCAATGCGCACGCAAAGCTCTCCGACGAAGAGAAGATCCAGATGCAGCAGTACGTCACCGGCTGCTACGGGACGCTCACTACCTTCAACGTTCTCTTCGCCGATCGCGACGCCGGATTCACCGGTCAGAAGGGCGACGAGTGAGATCGCGAGAGCGACGAGAACGACCGCGACCGCGGCGCTGATCGCCGTCGCCGCATCCGCATGCGCCCACGCGCCGTCGAACGAGATCATCGTCGGCAAGTCGGAGCGACCCGAAGGGACGCGGCCCGCGGACTTCTCGTTCGACTCGCTCGATCAGCGCCCCGTGAACAGCGTCTCGATCCTCGGCAAGCCCACGGTCATGGTCTTCATGACGACGTGGGATCTCTCGAGCCAGGCGCAGATCGATTTCCTCGTGCCGATGTCGAAGAAGGACGGCGCGCAGGTGAACTACGTGATGGTCGCGCTTCAGGAGACCAAGGATCGCGAGCTCGTCGAGGTGTTCGCGCAAGGGCTGGGGGTGACGTTCCTGGGAGCGTTGGCCGACGCGGAGATCATCGAAGGGGGCGGGCCCTTCGGTCCTGTTCGCGCGGTGCCGACGATGGTGATCCTCGATCGGTCGGCGCGAATGGTGTGGCGTCATGTGGGGCTCGCGAAGCCGGAAGAGATCCGCGAGGGGCTCAGCGGATTGTAGGGATAGACTCACCGGGACTCCGGCTCCGCGCGTCCCATGACCGATCGCAAGCTCACAGGCACGGAAGACACCGTCATCGCGGGCATCACCACGAGCGACCCGGGTCTACAGCGCGGGGCGGCCGACTCGATGCGTCTGCCGGTCGCGCTCTTGATCGCGTCGCGGTACGAGCTGCTCGGCCTCGTCGGCGTCGGCGGAATGGGGAGCGTGTACCGCGCGCGCGATACGGAGCTCGACGAGGTGATCGCGCTGAAGGTCCTGCGGCGCGAGCTGGTCGATGCGCCGGGGATGCTCGAGCGTTTTCGTCGCGAGGTGAAGCTCGCGCGGCGCGTGACGCACAAGAACGTCGCGCGCACGTTCGACATCGGCGAGCACGCCGGCGAGCGATTCCTCACGATGGAGTTCATCGAGGGGGAGTCGCTGGGGCGCCTGCTCGAACGCGAAGGGACGATTGGCATCTCGCGCGCCATCGAGATCGTGAGCGCGGCGTGCTCGGGGCTCTCCGCCGCGCACGCGGCGAGCGTCGTTCATCGCGATCTCAAGCCCGACAACGTGCTCATCGCCAGCGACGGGCGCATCGTCATCACCGACTTCGGCGTCGCGCGCGGCGGCTTCGAGGCCAGCCCGCTGCAGACCCTCGGGCTCCCGGTAGGAACGCCCGCGTACATGTCTCCCGAGCAGGTCGAAGGGGCGCTCGACATCGACGCGCGCACCGACATCTATTCGATGGGGGCGATCCTCTACGAGCTGCTCGTCGGCGAGTGCGCATGGGCGGGGCCCTCGCCGTATTCCGTCGCCGCCGCGCGACTCACCGCCCCCGCGCCCGATCCGCGCCGGAAGCGCCTCGACGTGCCCGACGCGCTCGCCGAGATTTCAATCCGGTGCATGGCGCGCGAGCGTGCGCACCGCTACGCGAGCGCCGAAGAGGTGGCCGGCGCGCTCGCGGAGGTGGCCGCGCAGATCGACCCCACGACGGGGCGCACGCGCGTCGCGCGCCGGCAGTCGTCACAGCCGCCGCCGCGCGAAGTGGAGAAGCTCGTGCTCGTGCGCCCCTTCGTGAACCGCGGCGATGCGGCCGACGAGTACATCGCCGACGCGCTGACCGAAGATCTCATCGAGGCGCTCGCGCAAACCAAGGGGCTCCGCGTGACGCCCCTCGGCGCGGCGATGGCGGTGAAAGCGAGCGACGCTGATCCTCGTGAGATTGGCCGGGAGCTCGGAGTGCAGGTCGTGGTCGAAGGGACGCTCAAGAAGACAGGCGACGTGCTCCGTGTCTCCGCGCGTCTCGTCAGCGTGGCCGACGGGTTTCAGCTCTGGACGCGGCGCTACGAGCGCACCGTCGCCGATTTTCTCGCCGTGGCCGACGAGGCGGCGAACGCGATCGCCGAGTCGCTCACGGTGCGCAGGTTCGTCCCTGCGCGCGAGGCGCCGTCGGATCCGGGCGCCATCGATCTCTACCTGCGCGCGCGCCACGAGTACCACCAGGGGTGGGCGTCGAACGTCCTCACCGCCATCGGGCTCTTCGAAGACGCGCTGAAGCGCGCGCCGAACGATCCGCGCATCCTCTCCGGCTACGCGCTGGCGCACATGCGACGGCTCGCCAACGAAGACTCGAGCGAAGGGACCGCGCACGTCGCGCTCCGTGCCGCAGAGCGCGCACGCGCCGCCGCGCCCAACACGGGGGAGCCGCTCGTCGCGCTGGCGACCTACCACCTGACGATGGGCGAGTACGGCACCGCCGCGCGCGAAGTGAACGACGCGCTCCGCCGCGC
>Ga0302314_10017650_pt1 | contig 11946 bp, 11 predicted proteins | sample III_Palsa_N2_3_FD_200533 | JGI IMG/M metagenome (GOLD analysis project Ga0302314, IMG submission 200533) | Peat permafrost microbial communities from Stordalen Mire near Abisko, Sweden - III_Palsa_N2_3 | ecosystem: Environmental > Terrestrial > Soil > Palsa > Peat permafrost | place: Sweden...
TGCCACCCGGGCCCCACCGCTCGGCAGTCTGCCCACCTGCCTGGCCCCCGTCAGCTGCCGGTGCCGTCCGGCAGGAGCTGCTCGCTCCAGATGACCTTGCCGTCCGCGGTGTAGCGGGTGCCCCAGCGGTGGGCGAGCTGGGCGACCAGGAAGATGCCCCGTCCACCCTCGTCGGTCGTCGCGGCCCAGCGCAGGTGCGGGGCGGTGCTGCTGGCGTCGGACACCTCGCAGACCAGGCTGGTGTCGTACAGCAGGCGGACCCGCACGGGAGGGGTGCCGTAGCGGATGGCGTTGGTGACGAGTTCGCTGAGGATGAGCTCGGTGGCGAAGCCGATCTCGTCCAGGCCCCACTCCGCCAGGCGGCGCATGCAGGCGGAGCGCAGCGGAGCGACGGCCGCCGGTTCGGCCGGCACCTCCCAGGTGGCCGACCGGTCCGCGCTCAGCAGATCGGTTCTGGCGACCAGCAGTGCCACGTCGTCGGCCGGGTGCGAGGGCAGCATGCTCCGGGTCACGGCCTCGCAGATCTCCTCCGGGCCGCTCGCCACGTCCCGTGCCACGCTCTCGGCCAGGACGGTCCGCAGCCGCTTCAGACCGTCGCCGATGTTGCCGGCGCGCGACTCGACCAGCCCGTCGGTGAACAGCACCAGCCGTGAGCCGCGGGCGAGATGGAGCTCAGTGGTCTCGAACGGGTGGCCGCCGATGCCGAGCGGGGGCGAGAGCGCGAGCTGCGGGTACTCCACGGCTCCGTCGGGCGTGATCACGGCCGGTCTGAGGTGGCCTGCCAGTGCCACCGCACAGTCGCCGGACACCGGGTCGTACACCGCGTACACACAGGTGGAGCCGGAGATCTCCGGGCCGGTGCCCTCCTCGTCGAACTGCGCGACCAGTTCGTCCAGCCGGCCGAGCACCTCGTCGGGCGGGAGGTCCAGCGCCGAGAAGTTGCGGATCGTGGTGCGCAGTCGTCCCATCGCCACGGCGGCGTTGATGCCGTGGCCGACCACGTCCCCGACCACCAGGGCCGTGCGGAAGCCGGGCAGGGCGATCACGTCGAACCAGTCTCCGCCCACCCCCGCGTGGGCGGGCAGGTAGCGGTAGGCCACCTCGAGCGCGGTCCGCCGGGGCAGGGTGCGGGGCAGCAGGCTACGCTGCATGGCCACCGCCAGCCCGTGCTCCCGGGTGTAGCGACGGGCGTTGTCGACGGACACCGCGGCCCGGGCGGCCAGCTCCTCGGCGAGCACGAGGTCGTCCTGCTCGAACGGCTCGCTGGTCGGCGCACGGCGGAACTCGACCAGTCCCAGCACGACCCCGCGCACCGACAGCGGCGCCACGACAGCCCGGCCGCCGGATCCGTCCCCACCGGGCCCGTCCCGTTCCAGCACGGCCCGGCCCAGCGCCAGGCTTCGACCCCGCACCGTCCCCTCCGCAGCGGTGAGACCACCGCCGACCTGCGGCGAAGCAACCTCATGCCCGGCTCCGCCCAGTGCCATCCGGCGCAGCCGCCAGCCGGTGGCGTCGGGCTCCTCACCCCGCGTCACCGCCTCGCGCAGGTCGACCGCGACGGTGTCGGCGAAGCCGGCCAGGGCCACCTCGGCCAGGTCCTCGCAGGTGCGGGTCATGTCCAGGGTGCGGCCGATCCGCATGCCGGCCTCGTGCAGCAGCTGCCGCCGCTGCCCTGCGGCGGCCACCCGGCTGGTGAGGTCGTGCAGCTCGGTGGAGTCCCGCAGGGTCACCACCCTGCTCGGCCTGCCCCCGTACGGGGCCGTGGGCCGCTTGCTCACCGCGAGGAGCCGCCCGCCCGCCGGGTGGATCGCGTCCGTCAGGTCGGCATCGGAGGTCAGCAGCGCGGCCGTCCCCGGATCGAGGCCCAACTCGGCGACCGGCCGGAGCTCGGCCCCGGGCGGCAGGTCGAGCAGCCGTCTGGCCTCGTCATTGGCCAGCAGCAGCCGCCCGTCCTCGCCGACGATCAGCACCCCTTCACGGACCGCGTGCAGCACCGCGTTGTGGTGGTCGTACATCCGGGCCAACTCGGTGGGCCCCAGGCCCCTGGTCTCGCGCTGCAGCCGCCGGGCCCCCAGCGCCGTGCCGACCGCCGCCAGCACGAGCGCGGCCGCCGCGGCACCCAGCAGAATCGGGATGTGGCTGCCGACCACCGCGTTGACCCTGCCGACGGTGATGTTGACGGCGACGACGCCCTTCGGGGTCCCGTTGGGCGCGAAGACAGGCACTGCGGTGGTGATCGAGCGGTAGCCGGCCTGGCCCGACTGGTCGAAGGTGACCGCCCGCCCGGCGCGCAGCTGGGGAAGGACATCCCGCGCCACGTTCTCCGGCGGGGCGTAGGGCCGGCCCACGTAGCCGGGATAGGGAGAGGTCAGCTGGATGTAGGAGGTGTTGAAGACGACCACCGAGTCCACCCCGGTGGCCTCCCGGACCGCCTCCGCCTCGGGCTGCAGCACCGCCGACGGGTTCGGGCCGTCCAAGGCCTGCACGAGCCCGGGCCCGTGCGCGAAGCTCTCCGCGACGCTGCTGGTGACCCGGCGGGCGTCGCTCTCGGCACTGGACCGGGCCTGCAGCACCATCGCCGTCACAGCGCCGACCACCAGCAGCAGCACGATCACCAACTCGACCAGGAAGATCCGCCCGGCCAGGCTGCGCACTGACAGCAGGGAGCGCATCCCCGTCGTGTCCCGTGGCAGCGCCGGGGCGCCGTCACGGGCAGACGGGGACCGGCGCCGGAGTCTCACCACACCCCATCATTGGCGGCGCCTGCGCACGGCCGCAACCGAGGACCCGGGGACCGCGCTGCGGCAGTGGGCCGTCTCCGCCCCCAACGGGAGCGGCACCATCGCAGGGTCGCTCGGGCGTACGGCTGGGGCACCATCGGCAACTGTCGACGGTTGGCCGGTCAGCTCTTGTGCAGCACCAGGATCGGGCCGTCCTCGGTGACTACCTGGAAGCCCAGTGTCCGCAGTTTTGCCAGGTAGGGCGGGATGTCGGCGGGGCCGATCGGGCATGCCGGGTTGGCGGTGTCCACGGCGGCCCAGTCGCCCTTGTCGACGTTCGATCCGACCAGGGTGACCGTGTCGCGTGATGCCAGTGGGATGGCCAGGTTGTCGGTCGCCCTGACCTCGACGCCGGGAGGTATCGCGGCCAGCGCGGTGTGCACGTCGGCGACCCAGGAGGGCTTGGAGGTGAAGGCGTCGGCGGAGAGCCAGGTGTACACCTGCCGCCGGTCGATGTGGATCGTCACCGCCAGCGAGCACACGGCCAGACAGGATCCGGCCAGTACGGGGAGCCACGTGCGGTCGAGCCGGGGTACGAAGCGCGGCAGCAGCCGGACCACGCGCTGCAGGCCGTCGACCGCGCCGATGAAGGTGATCACCATCAGCGGCATGTCGTAGTAGAGGGTGTCGGACCATTCGGTGCTCCGGGAGGAGAGCATCCGGGTCACCATCATCGGCGCCCCCAGCAGGGCGATCGGCGAGGCCAGGCACATGCAGGCGACCGGTGCCAGCAGGTCCAGCCAGTCCTGGCGTTTGGCCGGGTTGTTGAAGAGCAGGTGCAGGCCGAGGCGCGGATGGGTGGCCAGTTGTTGGATCAGCTGGTCCATGTTGTTCGCGTGCAGATTGGCCGCGTAGTCGGAGGCGTAGGTGAAGCCGCCCGGGTTGTAGTGCGGGATGATTACGTCGATGGTGAGCAGGAACATTCCTATGCCCCACACGAACAGGGCCAGCGCGTGCCGCCACTTGCGGTTGATCAGCGCCCATACGGCGAACATGACGACCATCGCGCCCATGTCCTCCTTGACGAAGACGCCGGCCGCGATGATCAGCGAGGCGGCGGTCCACTTCTTCGCCAGCGCCCGCTCCAGCGCCCAGGCGATCAGCGGTGCGCCGAACATCACTTCGTGCACAGGGAAAGCGATCGACCCCTGTATCCCCATGCTGGCCAGGTAGGCCGTGGTCACCCCGGCGGCTATCCAGCGTCCCCAGGCCCGGTGGACCACCAGGTAGACCGGTATCGCCGAGGAGCAGAGCAGCACCACCTGCGCGAACACCAGGGTCAGTGGGGAGTTGTAGATCCACAGGGCGGGCGCCAGCAGCATGAAGATCGGCGAGAAGTGGTCGCCGATCTGCGGAAACCCCTTGATCGGGTCGGTGGGGAACCCGTGGAACGCCCACCCCTCGGTCGCCTGGTAGAAGATCCCCAGGTCACAGGCGCCGGTCTGCAGCTGCGTGTACTGGTGGTAGGCGAAGAGCGAGTAGAGGGTGACCGCTGCAGTGACCAGCCAACTGCACGGGCTGCGGACTGCCTGGCGCAGCAGGTCCGGGAGTCCCTTCCGTCGGTCGGGGCGCTCCGACGCCTCGTGCTCTTCGGCTGCCGCCAGCTGCTTGGACGACTCTGTCAGAGACACAGGCGTTCCAGCTCCTCACATTTCAGTGCTCAATATGGCCACCCGAACATGTGAGTGATATGGGAATTCTAAATGATCGATTCCAAGGGATAGGCCCTTGTGGCGATCATCACGGTGCCCCTGGTCACCGCGCTCCTGTGCGCAGATGGGCCGGGCTGTTGCCGAGCGATGCTGGGCGGGGTTCAGCGCGGCAACACGTTGATCTTGAGATTGGCCGCGTTGCGTACCCGTGGATTGCCTGCTCAACGCCGGGTGCGGACGAAATCGAGTGGTTGGGGCTCGGGGGAACGCGAGAGGGCCCCGGCGCCGCCGACCTCGTCTACGCGTGCGTGCTGTCCGATACCCGCTGGGACCGTCAGACCGAGGAACGGGGCTCCTATCTGGCCCGGCTGCTCAGACGCATGGAGTTGCCGCTGGCCCCGATCGAGCGTCATCTCCTCGACGACGGCGGCAGCGAGGAGGAGGACATCGAACACACCGTGCGGGTGCTGGCGCTGCTGCCGTTCGTGGGTCGTTTCGACGCGGTCTCTGTCCTGCGCCGCTACGTGCGCCAGGGCCGGTACTGGGCCTTGGCACTGGAGGCCGTCGACTCGACCGGCGCGCGGAAGATCCCGCGCATCTGGGACGGGCTGGACGAGGATGTCGTCGCCTGCCACGACGATGCGGAACTCGCCGCCCAGCTCTACGCCTGGAGCCCGTGGACATCGTGGCTGGACGCCCATCCGACGCTCCGGCGCATCCTCGACAGGCACACGAGCTCCCGTCGGCCCGCTGCAGCAGTCCGGCGTCCCCTGGCCGTTGAGTTCACCGACGTCGGCGTCGAGGATCTGATCAACCAGATCAGGTCTGGCACTGGGCCTCGTCGGCGGATGGCTGTTGAGGAACTGGGCAGGAGGGGCGACCTCACCGTCCTCGACCTGGCCCAGGACACGAGCCTGCGCAATGCCGCAGGGGTGCTGCCAGGACTGCCCCGTGCGCTGAGGTACCTCGGAGGCTCCGCTGTCTCGCGGAGAAGCTGCGGGTCACCCTCCAGATCGTCAGACGGAGCGACGAAAAGACGCGGGCCCAGCGGTGCCGGGGGATCAGCGAGGACAGAGCGGAGAACCAGAGCCGGTCCGCCGGCTCGTAGCGCACGGGCGAGGCCAATTGCCTGCGCAGCACGGCGTTCTCATGCCGCAGGACCAGTACTTCCGCCTCTACCGACGCCTCCCGTCGGAGCAGCAGCTCCGGCAGCGACAGGAGTCCTCGAACAGTGCGGTACACCAGCGACACGATCATCACCACAGCGTTCCAGATCATCGACCCTCAAGTACCCCACCTGCAGCGATGGCTTCTCGAGCCCCTCAGGATCGCTGTCCCAGGCGCGACTGTTGCCGTACACGCCGCCCGTCGCCGACCGGAACCGGTTCGCCACAGGCACCCGCGCGTCCCAGTCCACGGCGCTGCGGTACAGGGCGGCCAGCACCGCCGCCTTCATCGTGCTCGCCGCCTCGTGCGGCACCTGCGGTTTGCGCGCGAACACCGGAGTACCCCGTTCGGGCGCGACCACCATCGAGAGCAGCGTGCCAGCGTAGGGCGTGCCGGCGCCCGGCGGCCGACTCCAGCCAGGCCCCCCGCACGCGGGTCTGCGCTGCCCGGCCGTACTCGCGTCAGTGCCCTGCGCGGCTCCACCGGTCGGATCCCCCGTTCGGTGGAGGGCGGAACCACCGGCTGACCGGCGGATCGGGGAATCCCGGCGGAGCCCGGCGCGGCGGAGGCTGGAGACAGAGCCGGACGAACAGAGTCCCGGCACCACTCACCAAGGCGGACCCCATGAACACCCCGACCGGCAGCATCCACATCTTCAGCGCCATCGGCAGCCTGTTCCGGATGGTCGCGGACGCCCACAATCGCCAGACGGACGCCTGGGAGCGTTTCCTCACCTGCCCGAGGTCGACCCGCAACGGCCTCTGAGGGCGGTTCGGCGGTCACAGGCGGCGGCTGTGGCCGGGCTCCCGCAGCGGCAGCGCTCCTAGAATGGTGATTGCCGCTTCGGAGCGCCGCGACCGCCCTGGCACCAGCCCGGGCGCGGGGCAACAGTCCGGCGTGCGGCCGGAGGTGGGCTTCCGTGAGCGCCGTGAACGACATCGTCACCGTCGTCCTCGCAGACGACCACCCGCTCTACCGCGAGGGGGTGAGTCGAGCGCTGACCAACAGCGGCCGGTTCCAGGTCCTCGCCGAGGCCCCGGACGGCCGCTCCGCGCTGCAGGCCATCGCCGAGCACCATCCGGACGTTGCCGTCGTCGACTACCACATGCCCGACCTGGACGGCATCGCCGTCATCCACGCCCTGACCCGCGACGGCCTGCCGACGCGGGTCCTTCTGCTGACCGCGTTCGACGACAGCGCGCTGATCTTCAAGGCGGTGCAGGAGGGCGCTGCCGGATACGTCCTCAAGGACTCGCCCCGCGACGCCATCGTCGAAGCGGTCGCCCGGGTGGCCCGCGGGCAGACGGTCATTCCGCCGGAGCTGGCCGGCGCTCTCGCCGGGGAGATCCGGGACCGGCGCGCGGACGACGCCCCGCTGCTCAGCGACCGCGAGCGCGAGGTGCTGCGCCTGTTCGCGGAGGGACTGAGCATCCCCGACGCCGCGGAGCGGCTGTTCCTGGCACCCAGCACGGTCAAGAGTCACGCCCAGCACCTGTACGCCAAGCTCGGGGTCTCCGACCGGGCCGCCGCGGTGGCCGAGGGTATGCGGCGGCACCTGGTCGAGTAGCAGTACCGGGCGGAGGTCGCGGGTGGTCAGGGGGTCGTGTCGGCGTCGGTGGGGGTGGCGGGCGGCGTCGCGGGGGCGGCACGGCGCGGCAGGGTGACCACGGCCAGGGTGCCGCTGGGCCGGTTGGGGGACAGGACCAGTGTCCCGCCGGAACTCTCGATCCTGACCCGCTGGGAGGCGAGCCCGATGTGGCCCTCGGCGACCCGCTGCCGGACGCCGCCGGCCGACAGGCCCACGCCGTCGTCGGCGACCTCCAACCGGATCTCGTCCGCGCTCGCGTACAGCCGTACCCGGACCAGGCCCGCCCGAGCGTGCTTGGCCGTGTTGCCGAGCAGCTCGCGCGCGCAGTGGTAGAGCAGCCGGTCTGTCTCGTACCCGGCATCGGGGGCCCGGCAGTCCACCTCGACCCGGAAGTGGGCGCGTGCGGCGACCTGCCGGGCCAACTGCTCCAGCGCCTGCCCCAGGCCCCGGTGCTCCAGCACGGCCGGGTGCAGCTCGGACAGGCAGGACCGTAGCTGCCCGGTGGCTTCGCGCAGCGCCTGCTCGGCCCGCCGCAGCTCCTCGGAGGGGCCCTGGGCCCGGGCCTCGTCGATGTCCTGGCGGGCCACGAGCACGTTCTGCAGCGCGCCGTCGTGCAGCGCCTCGGCGAGGTCGCGGCGGTCCCGGTCGCCTGCGGACATGGTCTGCGCGAGCAGGTCCGCCCGGTGCTGGGCCAGCGCGGCGATCATCGCGGTGCGGGACTGCTGCACCCAGGACAGCAGTACGGCGGCCACGCTGACCAGGGCGATGAACAGCGCGTGCAGCGCGACATAGTGCGGGTCGGGCGTGGCATGGCTGTGGCCTGCGGTGGTGGCGGCCGCGTAGACCAGGGTCGAGGCCGCGCCGCAGGCCGCGGTGACCCTGGGTCGCAGTTGGAACGCGGCCAGGATCGGGATCAGCACGAATGCGTCGTCGGTGAAGGGCGAGGCCCAGGTGGGATCGGAGAGGCTGCCGGACACGGCCAGCAGCGCGGTCAGCGCGGGCAGGTCGACCAGCAGCACCGTCCACACGCCCCAGGACGGCAGGGCGTCGCGCCAGGCTCCGGCCAGCAATACCAGGCTCCAGGCGGTGTAGACCGCGACGATGGCGATACTGGCCGCCACGCGCTCCCGGGGCGGGAAGAAGACCAGGTTGACCAGGATGCCGACCACCACCACCAGCCGCAGGACGCTGACGATCCGCCCGGCGCGGCGCTGGGCGATGGCGCGGATGGTCGCGATCGGTTCCTGCGCGCCGCCCGGCTGCGGTACCGCCTGGTCCGGTGACGGCACCGGCTGGAAGCGGCCGCTGAGGGCGGAGACGGCCCGGCGCAGGCGGGCGCCGGAATGGGCCGCGGAGTCCTGCGGGGCGGTCCGGGCAGGCGCGGTCCGGGTGGTACCGCTGGCGCCCTCGGTGGTTCGGGTGGTGTCGCTGGCGTGGGTGTCCATGGTGCCCGCCGTTCTGGGAACGGTGCCGCTTGCTTGCCGCGGCCGACGCGGGCGGTGGGGCGGCCCGGCCTCCCCACCATCATCGCGCGCCGACCGCACGTTGGGCCTGTTGCGCGGCCCCGGACCGGGGCCGGGGCCGGGGCCGGGGCCGGGGCCGGCTCCCGGCGCGGCCACTGCCCGGCGGGGCCAGGTCACCGCGCCGGCGCCGACCGGTACGGCGGCGGCACGATCGGCGGCAGGGCGATCCCGGCCGTCGGCGCCGACCGGACCGGTCCGCCCCGGAGCAGGTGCGGCGTCTGTCCCGGTGCCGGGTGCCCGGCCGGGCGCCGCTCGGCGGTGCCGTACAGGACGGCGGCGGCGTAGGGGTCCATCAGGGCCGCACCTTCGACGAAGGAGGCTGCCGCCGACGCCAGTCGGTCACGGATGCGCATGGGGAACTCCCTGGGTGAGTGCGGCGCCGGGGTCTAGCCGACGGTGATGGTGGTGGTCGCGCCGGCGGAGGAGTCGGGGCACTGGGCGTGGACGGTGGACGTCCCGCTCTTGGCGGCGATGGTCGGGTACCCCTGCAGGGTGGGCCGGTCCGCGGACGGCAGCAGCGGGGCCGAACCGCCGACGAAGGCACCCGATGTCGTGGTCCCGCCCGGCGCGCCGCTGTTGCAGCCGGAGACCACCACGTCGGCGGTGTCGCCCGGCCGCAGCGCCCCGGGGACCGGGCCGTCCTTGGTGAACTTCGAGACGGTCACCGAGATCGGGTCGGAGGAGGCTCCGGGCGGGGTCGCCGCGAGCGAGGTGACCTGCAGTGTCCCGGCGTTGATCGGGCCGGGGGCGAACGGGATGGTCAGGTGGCTGGTCTGGTCGGGCGGGGTCACCAGCAGGTGGGCCGGGGTGATCGACCGGACGCCGTTGGGCTGGCTCCAGGCCATGGCCGCGTAGGCGGACTGGCCGGGCCGCAGGGTGACCGGGTGCGCCCCGGGGTCCTTGGCGAAGTAGGTCGAACCCCAGGCGACGTCGATGTGCTGGTTCTGGTGGTGCGCGTTCTGGAGTCCCAGACCGGGGTGGCCCTGCACGGTGCAGGTCTGGTGGGAGGTGTTGGTCAGGGCCAGGAGGGCGCCCACGTTGCCCGCGCCGACCTGGCCGGGGGCTGTGCGTACGGAGGCGGCCAGGGCCGCGGTGCGGCAGGTCGGCGCGGTGGAGCCGCGGGTGGCGGCGGACGCGGTGCCCGCGCCTGCCGCGACCAGCAGCGCGGCTGCGGCCGCTCCGGCTGCCACGGTGCCGCCCTTGGTGAACCGTATCGACATGATCTTTCTCCTCTGTCTGCTGTGTCAGCGTCCGGCCCCGTCCTACTGGGGCGTCCCTTGCTTCCCTTCCAGTCTCGGCAGCCACGGTTGCGGGCGGGACCCACCGATCGGAGGACCGACCGGATGAACCGCCCCTGGCCGACCGGCTGCACCCTCATCGAGGCGCGCCGGGCACTCGGGCCGGGCTTCAGGAGGGACGGCGTTGCGGGCGAGGTCCAGGTGGCGGTCGATGGCGCGCAGCGCCATCCCCTCGTCCGGCAAGCTGTGCACAGCGAGGTGCAGGCGGAAAGTGCGGGCGGCGGTCAGGCCGCCGGACCGAGGCGGTGCTCGTGTCCGGTCCGGGCTCGGGGAGACAGTCGCAGTGGGCCGCCACGACCTCGTAGACCTTGCGCCCGGGCCCTTGCCACAGGTGGACCCGGTCGCTGACCGATGGCCGGGTGCGTGCGCAGCCAGGCGGCCAACGGATCGGCGGTCCGCGTGTCCCAGACGTCGATCGGCAGCCGGCTCTCCGAGCCGACCACCAGCGTCCCATTGCGGCGTCCGCGGCGTAGCGCGAAATCGTCCGCGGTCACAACCTGCAGCACCGGGAGCGGTGGATCGGGCTCCCTCATCAGGCAGTTGAGCAAAGTGGCCCAGCTCAGGGCCTGGTGCAGGTGGGCCAGCAACCGTGCGCCGGCCTTCCCGGACAGTGCCGTCGCCACGGCCGCCACGACCGCCTCCAGGCCCGGTGCGCGTCGCTGATAGCGCACCGTCAGCCCATCGACCTGCTCCGCGAACGTGGTCTTCCCGCGCCCTGGGTTCTCGCAGTACCGACGGCGAACCCGCACCGCGTGGCCGCCGATGGCCTCGTCCGTGACATGCCGCACGTAGCGGCTGCGCACCCAATCGGACCATCGACCGCACCCGACACACACGGCCGGCCCGCCCTGCTCCATGCCGAGGCCACCACCATGTCCCCAACAACATCGACCGACCCGACCTCGACAGCAGTCAACTGCGGTAACAGCTTCAGGATTTCGACACACAGTCGCGGCATCCCGCTGCCCGGCCGAGGTGTCTGGCTGCCGTTGATGAACTGCGTGATCTGCACCTGGCGGTCGACTCCGCCGCCCACCACTTCACCCCCTGGTAGTCGTGCCAGCTGTTGCCGTAGCCCTGCAGGATGTCCTGGTCGGCCGTGCAACCGCTGATCGACACAGCCTGGCGGACCTACGCGGTGGTGGCGGATGCCGAGGACGCGCCCAGCAGCGCGGCGGCGGCCACCGCGACGGCGACGGCGGACATGGAGAATTTCCGGTTCGCGCATTTCCCCTTTGAGGTCACCATGTTTGATTGATAGTCGGATTGTGGTGACGGATGATGTCCTTCATCACACCGAAAACCTAAGTAAGCATGGGCAGTACCCGGATCAGTCGCAGGGGCAGTTGGTGATGGTGAGGACGGGTGATTCGATCATGTCGTGCCAGACGCCGTTGGTGTCCAGCCAGCTCATGGCCACGTAGAACTTCCCGTACCCATCAGCGTTGTAGTAGGGCGTCGTCACAAGGTCTACCGAGTAGGGGCCGCGAGTGTCGCCGCTCACGGCGTTCCACGACCCGTTGCTGGACTGCTTGTAGAGCGTCAGGTACCAGCCGTAGACATTGCCTCCGCCTTGCATGAACGACTGGGGCGCGGAGATATCCCCGGCGCTGTCTTCCATCTGGATACAGGGCCGCAGTATCTCCTGGTCGGCGTCGGGGTACGGGGCTCGGCACCCACCCCCGCTGGCGACGATGGTGTTCGCGTTTGCGACGCCCGCGCTTAGGCCGGTCAGCCCCACAGCCAGCATTGCCGTGGCGGCGCCTGTGCCGATCGCCCGCTTGAATTTCATTCAATCCCACCCATTTTCTCGTCCCGGGGGCGAAGGTGCGACCGGGGTCCTGGAACCTACCGAGCCGGAAGAACCGGCGGACCGTCACGAAGAGTCGAGGTCAGTCGCAGCCGAGGTAGCGGTCCGTGTTGAACACCCAACTCCCA
>Ga0302314_10017651_pt1 | contig 11945 bp, 7 predicted proteins | sample III_Palsa_N2_3_FD_200533 | JGI IMG/M metagenome (GOLD analysis project Ga0302314, IMG submission 200533) | Peat permafrost microbial communities from Stordalen Mire near Abisko, Sweden - III_Palsa_N2_3 | ecosystem: Environmental > Terrestrial > Soil > Palsa > Peat permafrost | place: Sweden...
GGCTGCAACCCGCCCAGGCTCGCGATGCGTCTCCGCAAGTCCTCGCGGAACGGTGCGGCAATCTCTGCTGCGTCCACTGCACACGAGAGCTTGGCTGACTTGTCCATGAGACTCTGAATGAGAGCGTGTGTGTGGCGCGATCGCGAGGCGGGGCGGCTCCCGCGCACTTTCAAGTTTCCGCAAAAACGCGAGACGACGACGACGATGAGCACCGACGCCGACTTGCTGCGGCAGCGCACGCGCGCGCTCGGCGGTGAGACTGTGTACGTGGTGTTCGACGCGTCGGCGGCGTGGGCCGATCGACGCGGTGCGGTGACCCATGCGCTCGCCGTGTACGCGCAAGCGCTTTTGACGTTCCACGCCAACAACCTCGTGCGCTTCGTGGCGCAGCGCGATGGCAGGCCGCGCGTTTTCGACGCCCTGCCCGCCGACGCGACCGAGTGCCGTGTCGAGAGCCTTGTAGACGTTGCGCTTCTGCACAGTTGCAAGCAGAAGCGCGCGCTCCCCACCCGCATAGTCGTGGTCACTGCGACGCCCATTACGTCGTTTGTGGCCGGCATGAATGGCGCGTTTGCGGCTCAAAAGCTCGAAACCGTCGTCGACGTCGTGGACCTCTCAGCGTTGGGCAGCCCCGAGCTGGTCCAAGTAACGCAGCTCACGCAGGGCATTTACCTGCGGCCGCAGAGAAGCGTCGCGAGCGACTTGATGCAGCTCGTGCCCGACGTTGCCACGCGCCAAAGCCTCGCGCCCCCGCCTCGCCCGGCGGTGGACCTGCGCGCCGAGTGCTTTTGCCATCGACTACCCGTCAAAACGGGCTACGTGTGCTCAGTGTGCCTGGCCGTCTACTGCCAGGTCGAGCGCACCTGCCCGAGCTGCAACGTGGCAGTCATGTAGAAACATATATACTGTAAAAGTGAAAGTTTACCGACCGCAGTATAGCAAGCGGTGAAACGCTGAGCGGCGCGGCGGCTGCGGCGGCGGCGGACCGGTGAGGCTGACGACGCGCACGCGCGTTTCCCTTGCGCGCTCTTCGGCGTGCACCGCTTCGGATTCGGCCAGCGCGGCGAGCGCGACGTTGCCGTCGCCCTTGGAGAGCCTTGCAACGACGCCTCTGAGGTCGACGGCCACCGCCGACAGCATGTCGATGGCGAGCTGCACGTTGTCCGGCTTGGCCATTTGCTCGCCAATAAAGACGCTCATGCAGCTCGTGATGACGCGCGGCGGTTGCGGGATGAACAAGTGCACGCGCGTCACAAAGCGCCACGGTGCCACCTTGCGCGCGTCCCAGCTCAGCTCGCGCCGCGACCAGTCCGCCGCGGGCTTTGCGTGCGAGAGCACAATTTCCTCGTGCACGGCCACGGCGGCGTTGGCGTCGTCGTCGCCCGCGATGGCGTCAAAAAACTCGTTGTCGTCGTCGCCGTCGTTGTCCGCCTCTGTCTCTGCCGCGTGCGCAGCCGGATCCTCCATGGACATTTGCACGACGGGCAGCTCGCCCGCGCCCACGGTGAAGCGCATCCTAAAGTGCTGCATGAGCACGAAGCGCAGCAGGTCCAGATTAAAGAAGGGTCGCAGCAGGAATGACGTCATCTTGCGCTCGCCCACGTGGGCCACGGAGAGGGTAATGTGGGCCGCGGGAGCGCCCTCGGGACCGTACGGGTGCGGCAGCAGCGCCTTGCCCGCTTGGTACTCCATGCGCGTGACGATTTGCGGCATGCCAATCGAGCCGCACCCGAGCTGCGGAATGCGAAACGTGCCTTCGATTACAATGCGAAACGCCGTTCTGTACCCGGGCGCGTCCTCCTCGAACGCGATGGGCAGCGCCACGCCAGCCGCATCCACGCAGGGCTGCTGCGTCTTGCGGTCGAACCACAGCAGCCCGCCGCCCTCGCCGCCGGCCAGCATGGTGGTGACCTCCATCTTGAGCGTGCCGCGGTCGTGGTGCAGGCGGATGACCATCATCGTGCGCGCGCTCTCGGGCGGGCCGGCGGCGGCGTCGTCGTCCACCATGACAATGTAGTAGTCAGCCAGGTGGTTGAGCAACGATTCCATGGACGGGTACAGCTCTCTAATCTTGGCCACGTCCACCTCGGCGGACATTTCCAGGAACATGCCCGCGCCAGCGCGCTCGGTCATTGCCAGGTCCACCGTGTCCAGCACGACCAAGTTGCCCACCAGCGATGAAAAGTGAGGAAAGCACATGCCCATTGACTTGAGAAGTGCGCGGCCCTGCACTGCAGGCGACACGCGCGCGGGCACGCCCTCGACGGCCATCTTCATCGCCATGCGGCCGCGGCGCACAATGACCGCCAGCGGCAGCATGCCCGCAACACCCATAAAGCAGCGCAGCTCGTTGACGGCCATTTTGCGCTTGTTCATTTCAATCGACGACGCGAAGAATTGCGCGAATAAGTCAACGTCGCCCACCTTGTAAATCTCCGGGAACGGCGGCTTGGTATCCTTCTTGTCGTGTCGCACGACGACTTTGGTGGCCCGCTCGGACACACGCACGCCAATCTCCTGGAATCCAGCGTCGAACAAGAAGCGCTTGGTCACCTGCTGCACCTGCTCAAAGTGCGCGTCGATGATTATCGCCGACAGCGACGCCGTGATGCGTTCGAAAAACTCGGCGAGATCGGAAGCAAACTCCACGCCGAATATTCGATCGATGCGAGCGCCTAGTGATTTGGCCACGATGGAAACGTCCATCGTGCGCCGTTGTCCACACCTGTGTTTTGTGTGTGCGCGCGCGCGCGAGCGCAGCGGGTTTGGCGTAAAAAGCCGCACATGCTGGTTGAAAAAACACAAACGGCGGCGCTCAACGCACGACTATTGGCGCACATGGACAAGTGCGTGGAGGCGCTCAACGCCATCGAGCTCGCCGAGGGCGGCGTGACGAGCGCGGAGGATTTTTTGAAACAGGCCCAAGCGCTGCGCGCCTTGCTTGAACATGCCTCATTTCTCGTCCGCCGCGCCGAACCTGGAGCGGATCTCTCGCAGCTGTTTCTCTACGTGGGTACTGGGTTGCCGGAAGCATGTCGCAGGGCCGCCATGCAGGCCAATCCCGAAGGTGAGTCAGCTCGAGCGACATATTGGTGCAAACTGATTCCCGGGCGCAAGCCATCTCGCTTATCATCTGCGCCGCACTAGAGCTCTGCGGCTCGCTGCTCATCCAGCAGCAGGGCACCGAGGGCATTCTCGCGCTCACGCGCATTCTGCTGGGCGAAGGACCTCCACTCGACGTCTTCTACACCAAGTTTGGCAAGCCGGTGGTGGACTCGCTCGCGGGACAGTCCTTCAACCGCTGGCCGCACGACGAAGCAGCCGTGCTCGCTCGCGGGTGCGCCATGATTGGCCGCCCGCTGCGCAGCAAGAAGGGCGTCGTCACCGACTTTGACCTCGCCACGCGGCGGTTTAGTTACACGGGCGCGGGCGACGAGGTCGTCTCAAACGTGGAGCTCACCGACGACGTCGACGGCCTGAGCGCCTTTTACTCTGAAGCCAGCGCGCAGCAGCAGCCCGCCGCGATGGCGGCGACGGCAACGGCAACGGCGGCGCCAACGCTCAAACTTTTGATCCCCGCCAACCCGCGGGCGGCGCTGGGGCGGTGGGTGCTGTGCCGCGTGCTCGAGGACAATGTCGTCGTGACCGAGGAGGGCGAGCTGCTCCGCTTCGCCGACCTCGCGCAGGAGCGCAGCAAGCCCATGGCCGCCGTGGACGCTGCAGTAGACCCGCTTGCCGCCGTCGTCGACGCCGTCGTCAAGGCGTACGCGGCCAAGCCCGACTTTACGTACGTGCAGCTGCCGAGCGCGCGCCTCGTCGAGCCCGACGCGCCGTCGTGGTACTTGTACTCGCACGTGGAGGCGCTCGGACAGGCCGGCGGCATTGACGGCATGGCGTGGACCGCGGCTACGATTGAGGACCTCGTGCACGTGGCGGGCGCCATTGAGCGCCTCCTGGCCTGCCTCAAGCCCTCGCGCGCCCTCGCGCTGGCCGCCGAGCTCGTCGCCGACCTCGATAAGCGCGAGTACGACGTGCGCGGCGCCTCGGTGGCGCAAATCGACGCCACGCTGCAGCGCATGCAGGGCCTCGTCGACCGGCTCTCGCGCGGCGCCACGTCGCTGGTGCCGCACCGTCTGTCCACGCTGCTCAAGTTCATTACCGGGCCGGTGCTCGCGCAGCGGCTGCTGGCCGCGTCGCTGCTGATGACCGTGGCTGAAAAGTGGCCGGTGGAGACGACTGCGTGGGCGCTCGAGTCGCAGGCCCTGGAGCGCATGCTGGCACAGCACGTGCACGTCGAGGTCGTGCGCCGCGCGTCGCCTTTCGTGGACTTTTTGGCGCGGCGCGGGGCGCTCACCAAGGCGCACTTGCAGGCCGTCTGGGAGCTGTCGCGCGCCGGTGACGCCGACCTCACGCGCGCGGCGCAGGCCATCCTCGTCGCCGCCGTGCCGCTCGTCGCGCCCGAGCTCGCCGCATGGCTGCTGGCCGAGCACGTCGGCCGCCTAGCGCTCGCCGATGTGGACGAGGACCGACTCCGCTTCGTCCGCGACTTTGCACTCGCGTCGCCGCGCTTCCCCGCCGACGCCAAGCCGGCCACCGACTTACTCTTCAGGCTCGTCAAGGAGCCGCTGGGCTCGCCCGCGCTGTGCCGCTGCGCCATCGCCATGCTCGTCGACCTCGCCGCGCTAGCGCCAGCCAAGCTGCGCCTCGAGTACGTGGACCAGTGCATCGCCGACGTGCTCGCGGGCGCGCACGTGGCGCCCTGCCTGCTGCTCGTGGAGGGCCTCGTGCACACCTTCCCCTCGAGCGCAGACGTCGACGCGCCGCGCAAGTTCTTTTCCTTTTCCAAGGCCAAGTCGGCGCAGTCCGTCGTCCTGCACCTCGAGCACAAGCACAAACTGCTCGCCCACGTCGTCGCCTCGATGGACAAGCCGCCCACCGCCAATGGCTTCTCCGCGGGCGAGCTCGCGTTCACTCGACTTGAATTCCTCAGTTTTCTGCTCACGAGCTCGTCGCTCAAGCTGAGCGAAAAGCTCGTCGAGTCGCTGTGGCACAGCGCCGTGGTGCACGCCGCCTCCCCGGCGCTCATGGAAATCGGCCTGCTGTGGTTTGGCCGTGCGCACGGGCCCATTTCGCAGAGCCCGATGGCGACGCCGCTTTCGCCCTTGTTTGAGCGCGGCGCGCCGCTGGCCGAGGTCAACCCCAAGAAGGCCGCGCTATCGCGCTCGGCGCTGTCGCCCGAGGCCGAGGCTTGGCTGCTGAGCCGCGGCCTGCACGACTGCAAGCTCGAGACTGCCTCGCAGGCGCTCTGCGACGTCGTCGTCGACTACGTGCTCGCCGTCAACCGCAGACTCAAGCACGTGCGCGCGCCCTCGCCCACCGAGCAGGACGTTGCATGGCTGCGCGCGCAGAAAAAGTACCGCGCCGCCGGTGCCGCGGCGGCCGACGCCGTTGACGCGGACACGCGCCGACAGCGCGTGCTGGACTCGATTGAGCGCGTTACAACGGAACTGGTGGGCGCCGAGCTGCTGTGGCGGCTGGTGCTCGAGTGCAAGGACGCGCGCGTCGCTGAGTGGGCCTGCCTCGTATGCGCGCAGCTACACCTGCCCGCGGCCTCGCCCAAGCTTGACGCGCTCAAGCTCGCCTTCTGCGCACGCTGCGTGGAGAAGGACTCGCCCGCCTCGGTGCGCGCGCTGCTCTTGTTTCTCAAGCGCGCCGCCAAGGCCGACCGCGAAGCCGTCGAGCTCGTCGTCCTGCCGCCGCTGCGGGGCGTTCCGGGCACGCTCGCGCGGCGCGGCATGCCCATTCTCACCAAGACGGCGCCCGTCGTGCTCGCCGTGCCGCTGGCGAGCACGACGCTGGGCGCGCTGCGCAAGCTCGTTGCCGAGGCGCTGGACATGCCGCCCAAGCGCGCGGCGGTGGGACTGCGCGTGGTGCACCTGCACGGGGATGAGATGGGCCCCTTGCTTCCGGCGCGCTTCGACGAGGACGCGCTGGCGGCTTTGTGCCTGCCCAGCGCCACTTTGCAGGTCGTTGATGCCGACGACGAGGAAGAGGCAGGCTCGGGCAACGACGGCGACGACGACACCGAGGCAGGCGGCGACGAAAGCGTTGGCGACATGCTGTCGCTGGAGACGGAAGTGGGCGACTCGTTTGACGCGCACCCGGGTGCCTGGCCGCCCGATCTCTCGCAGCCCGCGAGCCCCCGCGCCGTGGCGGCTGGCACGGACGGCCTTGCAGCCGTGCTGCCCGTGGTGGACGCCGTGGTGAAGAAGCTCGAGGCCGGCCGTCGCGACGACGCGCTGTGGCAGTGCCTGCTGCTGCTGCCCGGCGACCCGGCCGCGGCGGAGCAGATGCGCGCGCAGCAGTGGGATGCGCTGCTGCCCGCGGCAAGCCTGCACCTCGTCGCGCACCTTCGCACCTTTCTCGCCGTGGCGCGCGAGCAGGACGCAGCCTGGGCGGCCGCCATGTGCGCGTCGGTTGCGCCCGCCAAGCTGCTCGCCGCGCTCAAGGGCAACGCGGCGCTCCTCAGTGGCGCTGAGCCGCGCGTGCGAGCCGCCGTGCTGCCACTGCTGCTTTCGTGCCTCAAGACTTGCCTGCCAGCCTTTGGCGCCGCCGCCAGGGCCGAGCTCGTGTCCGCGCTGCTCGCCACCGCGCGCCAGGCCGAGTCAGCCGCGGCCGCGCAGGCCATTGCGCTTGCGTCGCAGTGCGTTGATGACAAGGGCGACGCCCTCGGCGCCATCGCGTGCGACATCGAGGCGCTGCTCGCGGCCGCGCCCGCCGTGCTGGACGAGCCCGCGTGCGCCGCGCTCGTGCGCCTCGTCGACGCGCACGCCGGTCTTTCAGCAGCCTTGTACCCCGCACTGGGCGTGCCGCTGCTGTCGCGGCTGGCGACGCGCGCCGACGCCGCCGTGCCCGACTGCGTCTTTGTGCTCCTCGCGGCGCTGCACGCGCGCCCGCCCACGCAGCCCGACGCTGCGCTGCTCGACTTTTTGTGCGCCGCGCTCGCCAGCGCGCTCGCGCCAGGCGCCCCGGCGCCGCGCGGCGATGTTGTTTTGGGCCTGCTTCGCGTGACCCGCGCGGTGGTGTCTCTTTCCGACGGCATGCGCGAGCGTGCACAGCCCAGCATTGAACTCGTGTTTTCCGAGGTGTTTTCCTCGCGCGAGGTGCGGTTGATGCCGGCGGCGCGCAACGCCGCGCTGTACTTGCTGGTGGAGCTGTCACGCGACGCGGGCTGTCTGCGGCAGGTGCTCGCGTGCGCGGCAGCGCTCAAGCCCGAGGTGGCGCCCACGCTGTGGGGCTACGACCCTTCGGTGGTGGCGCACCCTATGCAATACGCGGGCGTGGAGAACCTTGGCACGACGTGCTACCTCAACTCGCTCGTGCAGCAGCTCGCGCACGCTGGCTCGTTCACGCGCGAGCTCGCCGGCCTGGCGCCCAGCGAAGACAAGGGGCGGCTGCTGGGCGAGCTGCAGAGCATGTTTGCCCACATGCAGGGCGACGCGCGCGGCAAAGTGTTTGAGCCGCGCGCGCTGTGCGGTGCGTGCACGGAGTACGACGGCAGCGCCATCGACGTCATGGAGCAGAAGGACGTGCAGGAGTTTAGCGACTTGCTCTTCACGCGGCTCGAGGAGGGCGGCGCCAAGGCAGTGCTCGAGGCGCATTTTGGCGGCCAGCTCGTGCAAACGACGAGCAGCAGCGACCCCGCGCGCCCGCACACGAGCGAGGTCGCCGAGCCCTTCTACCTCGTGCCCATCGAGGTGCGGCCCACGCTGGCGCAGGGGTTTGAAGCCCTCGTGCGCCCCGAGCGCCTGGTGGGCGACAGCAAGTACGAGCTGCCCTCGGGCGACAAGGTCGACGGCGTGCTGGTGCACCGCCTGCGCACGCTGCCGCCGCACCTGCTCATCCACCTCAAGCGCTTCGAGTTTGACTACGCCGCCATGAGCAAGCGCAAGCTCGACGACTACTGCGCCTTCCCCAACACGCTCGACCTCGCGCCGTACTCTGTGCCCGGCCAGCCCGCTGGCTACTACCAGTACGAGCTGGCCGGCATCCTCGTCCACGCCGGCGGGCCGGACTCGGGCCACTACTTTTCCTTCATCCGCGAGCGCGTCGCCAGGGACGCGCGCGTGGGCCGTGCCTGGTACGAGTTCAACGACAACGTCGTGTGGCCGTACGCCCCCGACCGCATCCCGCACGACTGCTTTGGCGGCACGCAGACTGTCGAGCGCGCCGACGGGACCAAGGCCGAGGTGCCGCGCCAGCAGAGCGCCTACGTGCTGGTGTACGACCGCGTCGGCCTCGCGCCGCCGCCCACGCTGCCTGCCCCCGCGCCAGCGCTGAGCCCGCTGGACGCGCTGTTTGCGCCCATGGGTGCCTACTTTATCCTGTCCGCGGTGCGCGGCGCGCTGGCCGCTCAGGCCGATGCCGCGCTAGGGCTGGCGGGCTTCCAGCTTGGCGTGCGCTTCCTCGTCGAGGTGCTCGCGCGCGCAGCGCCGCCGTCGCGCCACCTCGTCGTGCACGAGTGGTTTTCAGTGCTCGTCATGGGCGCTGCGTCGCTGCTGGAGGCCTCGCGCTGGCTCGTGGAGACGCTCGCGCTGCACGCCGACCAGCACGGCAGCTGGCTGCTCGCCATGCTCTTTCAGTGCCCCGAGCGCTACGTCCGCAGCCAGTTCTGCGAGCTGGTCGTCGTCGCGCTCCACAGGCTAGCGGGCGAGCCCGGCAGCCGCGAGCTGCGCGCCATGCAGCCCGTGGGCATCAGCGACGCGCAGTGGCCGGTGCTATACCGCACGCAGGGCGAAGGACCGCAGTCGCGCCTCGCGTGGCTGGCGGATGCGCTAATGGTGTGCGCCTCGTGCGAGCTGCCATCGGACGAGTACTTTGACATTGTACTGTCGCTGTGCAAGCTCGACGAGGCGCTGCGCGGCTACCTGGCCGACAGGGGCGCCGTGCAAACGTTTGCCGACTTGTTTGTGCGCGGCGCCGACGACGGTTTCGCGCGCCAGCGCGCGCTGTCGAGCAGGCACTCGACGCAGCCGTACCGTGCCAAGGCCGCGCACAACCATGCCGGCAAGCCGCCGCCGCCGCAGTACCGCCCGATGCGCATGCGGCCCTTGCCGCACCTTGTGCTGTTGTTCGCGCAGGACAAGCCTGTGGCGCTCTTGGCCATGGCCGACGCGGTGGTGGACGCAGCCATGAAGCGCCGCGAGGACGACGTGGCCGCCGCACTCGTGGATTTGCTGTGGGTGCCGCAGTCCATCATTAGCAAGCTGCTCGTGTGGGCCAAGAAGCGCCCTACCGACGTCAACGTTCTGTACCAGTACGCCGTGCAGACTAGCCGGCAGGGCGACGTCGCGAGCGCGCTCGTCTTTGCGCTGGATGACATGCTGCAAGAGGGCGAGCCGTTTTCCAACCACTTTGTCTTTCAGGCGTCGCGCGCGCTGCACCGGCTCGAAGGCTCCAAGCTGGCCACGGAGGAGTTTAAGCGGCACCGCAAGAAGATTGCCCAATGGCCCAAGCAACTTGCGCGCAAGCTGGGCGGTGGCTAATTTCTCTGGGATGGAGGTAAAAAGACACGAACAAAAAAAAAGAGGAGGGACTAGTAAGGTTAGGTTATTGTGAGGGTCAATTGTTCTCGCCAATTTCAATGCCGAGCGCGTCTTGGATGATACGCGCCGCCTGCGCCGTCTCCTCGGCCTCGGGCAGCGCGCCTGGCTGGTCAAGGTCTTCGCGCGAACGGAGCATGTGCACTGAGCGGTCGTGGATGATACGCAGCGCGCACGCCAGGCAGCGCGGCGAGGGGTCGCCGGCCCTGTCGGGCTTGTGCTGGTGCGGCACCTGCTTGCGCAGCACGTAGAAGCGCCCGTCGACATCCATCAAGGCGCCGTCGGGGGGCCGCGCGCCCGGCAGGCAGTGCACCTTCTCCTTGGCCTCGCGCAGGCGCTCGAGCTCGCGCGACACGCGCACGAGCACTTGCGTGCTGAGCGGCCCAAGAGCGCGCTCAAATTCAGCGCGCGAGGAAATGATCGACGACGACTTGGGCGCGCCGCCCTTGCCATCGGCCCCCTGGGCGGACTTGCGCACCGCTAGAGTCTTTTTGCGGCGCCGCGGCACGCTCTCCTTGGCCTTGCTCTTCTTCCGCGACGGTTCATTCACGGCCACCGGGATGAGCGAGGGAACTTCCAAGGCGCGCTTGATCCGGCGGCCCTGCGGGGTCTACGTGCCCGTGGTGAGTCGTTTTCGCTGCGCGCGCTGCACGCCTGTGCACTTTTTGCCGCAGAGAGCGCGCGTGGCGAACCTCGTCTTGGAGCACGGCGAGGTGCGCCACGCGCGGGAGCTCGGAATCCAAAGGCGGGTTGTGCACCAGAACGGAGAGCAAGGCGCTGGGCGTGCGCTGCTGCGCAGCGTCCGCGGGATCAGAAAGCGCGCGCTCAATGGCGTCCCAATCGTCCACGCGGTCGAGGGCGGCGTCAATGTCGGCAAGCAGGCTGGCTGGAATGGGCACTGAATATGTTTGCGGCGGCGTCGGCGCGAAGGCGAAATCCTGCGCCGCGCGCTCAAGCGGCGGTGAGGGCGGCGACTTTTGAATGCCGTAGTCTAGAGGCGTCTGTGTAAAAGCAGTTTGTGAGCTTGAATACACGCACACACACACACACAAGCGCGCGCGCGGTTACGCACTTTGGGGTGCAGCGCATAGCCTTGCGACGTAGGCCGGGCGATCATCGTCGCTCTCCGCCTTTTTTGTGTTGCGCTGCGCCAAAAACAAGAGGAGGTGCGGCGTTTTACGCGTTATTCTGAGCTTTTTTTGTACGTTAAACACGAGCGGCTAAAGGGCCCCAAATCCACCGGCAATCTATTGGTGTGGTGGTCAGACTCGATTACGATCATGACGGCGGTGCCCATTTTTAAAAATAAAGCGTACCGGAATTACGTTGCCCGTCATCTTTGGGGGGGTCAGTGCTTGGAAGGAAAGGAGTCGCACAAAGCCACATTCGCCCACGGCGACAAATTCACACAGCGCAGCGAGCTCATCAGCGGACCCCAGGCGCTTCTGAGGCACGTTGGCGAGCATTTTCTTCATGGCTGCCGCGTCGTTGGTTACAGAGTCGGGAAAGTATGCAGGCGTCTGTCAAAGAAAAAGAAGCGCGGTCAGTGCCATCCGCCAACGGCAAAGCAGCCGCAAAAAAGCGACCTTGATGTAGTTGGGTGCCCTTCGTCGGCCCAAAATGTGTGTTATTGCGAAACGCGCCATGCGGTAAGCGACAAAACGAACACTGCATTGACGCTAATGTTAAACGGCGCCAGCCTGGCCGGGGCGGTGGCGCGCGTGAGTACGAGAAGGGGATGCACAAAACGACGCACTCCTTGGCCAACGCGAGCACCATTGCGTTTTGCGCGCCTCGGGCCACGCAGTACATGGAGTAATTCGCGAGGCCGCGCAGGGCGCTGGCACTGGACACGACAACGATGCGCGACGGTGACGCCTGGGTTTTCAAATGCGGCACGAGTTCCTTCACCAGGGCAAATGGGGCCACCACAAGAGCATCGAATCCAGCTCTGAGATCCTCGAGCTTGGCCTCGCTCACCGGAGCGCGAATGGCGGGAAAGTAGTCATTGCAGACCACGGCGTCAATCCGTCCCTCGGCCAGGGCGTTGCGAGCGTATTGCGCAATGGCCTTGGGCTGATCCGAAGCATACAAGAGGGCCAGCGGCCCAAAGCGCGCAGCATAGTCGCTCATGAGCGCCGCGTCCGTAAACGCCGCATCGCACGCGACGACCGTGTGGCCCTTGGATACCAATCGGCCTTTACTGGCGCGTGAGCTGCTGCAAACTGCGCGTCCACGCACTCAGGATGGCAGGGCCGGCGAATCGCGTTACGCTTGTGAGGATCACGTTGGGCATCGCCGCCTACGTTCTACGTTTTTTAAAGGTTTTAGTGTTTTCGCGGA
>Ga0302314_10017653_pt1 | contig 11944 bp, 9 predicted proteins | sample III_Palsa_N2_3_FD_200533 | JGI IMG/M metagenome (GOLD analysis project Ga0302314, IMG submission 200533) | Peat permafrost microbial communities from Stordalen Mire near Abisko, Sweden - III_Palsa_N2_3 | ecosystem: Environmental > Terrestrial > Soil > Palsa > Peat permafrost | place: Sweden...
GTTCATGAGCGATGCGCCAGCCCTCGTCGCCATCCTTGCGGAACACCCGTGTGGCGCGTCCGGCCCCTTTGACCTCGGCGCCCCGGGCTATGCCCGACCATTCAAAGCTGTAGATGACCGCCGCGGCCGTCTCGGACTGGACCAGCCAGATCTGGTCCAAGGTCACATATTTGTAGTTTTCGACGACCGCCCAGCTGGCCGTCATCGTCGCGGCGAACGCGTCCTTGCCCAGGATCGCGGTTCCGTTGCTGTAGAACAGAACCACGTCGTCAGTGAGCAGCGGCAGCGCCGAGGCCATGTCCCGGCCGATCAGGGCGGCCGCGAAGTCCGACATACAGTCCTGTGGCGATGCGGCGGGCATGGGCTTCAACCTTCCACGGCGGAGGGCAGCAGCACCAGCTTGCCATGGGCGCGGCCGCTCTGGCTGATGTCGAGCGCCTCGCGCCAGGCCTCGAGCGGGAAGGTGCGGGCGATCGGTATGGTGAAGCGGCCCTCGGCGGCCAGCTGGGCGAACTCAGCGAGTACGTCCCAGCGCGTGATCGCCCCGTCTGGCCCCGTGCCGGCCTCGCCCAGGCCGATGCGGACGCCCAGCTTGGCGGCGTTTTGAAAGTCGCCACAGGTGACGATCCGTTTCGGATCGCCGCCGGCGATCTCGATCAGGTCGGGCAGCACGCCGCCAGGACGGGCGATGCCGGGGTTCATATTGGTCGGCGCGGTGTCGAAGATCAGGTCCGGCGCGCCGCCGGCGATCTTGCGAACCCGCTCCACCATGCCGTCGCCATAGGCGGTCACCTCGGCGCCGAGGGCGGCAAGCTGCTCACTGTAGGTCTGGCCGGCCGTGGCGATCACCCGGGCGCCGCGCAGGAGGGCGATCTGGACGGCGGCGAAGCCGATCACTGTTCCCGCGCCATTGACCAGCAGGGTCTGGCCCGTTTTCACATCCAGCCAGGCGAGGTAGCGAAACGCCGTCTCCACCGCCATGGGTAGGGCGGACGCGAGGGTCATGTCGAGGCCCGCCGGCGCCGGCGCCCAATGCTCCAGGATCGCATAGTCGGCCGCGCCGGCGCTCGGGCAGCCCGCATAGTCCGCCGCGCCCAGCACCCGGTCGCCGATGCTGACGTCCGTCACACCTTCGCCGACGGCGTCGACCGTTCCGGATACATCCAGCCCGATCCCCCGCGGCAGCTCGCTGGCGAACAGGCCCCGGCACAGCGCCCAGTCGGCGGGATTGAGGCCACAGGCCTGGACCTTGACACGGACCCGGCCCGCGCCTGGCGACGGAACCTCGGCGTTCTCAAGGCGGAGTACATCGGCCGGTTCGCCGTATTCATGGAAGCGAATCGTTCGCATGGCCATCTCCACGTTGCGTCAGTCACTGACGTATAAGCGTAGAGACAGTCACTGACAATAGCGCTATGACGTCGCGCATGCCACGCAGTGGAGAAGACGCGCGACGCCGCCTGCGGGATGCGGCCTTGGAGCTGTTCCGCGAGCGTGGCTACGACGCCGCCACCACGGCCGAGATCGCGGCCAGGGCCGGCGTCACCGAACGCACCTTCTTTCGTCATTTCCGCGACAAGCGCGAGGCCCTGTTCGACGGCGAGACCACCCTCCGCGACGCCCTGATCGACGGCGTCCGCGCCGCTCCCGTGAACCTTGAGCCCATGGTCGCCCTCATCTGGGCCTTCCGCTCGGTCGAGCAGATGCTGCTGGACAACCGCGCGTTTTCCGCGCCCCGGCAGGCGGTCATCGCCAGCTCGCCGGCCTTGCAGGAGCGGGTGCTGATGAAGACCGCCGGCCTGGTCAGCGCCCTGGCCGAGGCCCTGCGCCGGCGTGGCGTCGAAGCGCCTCTCGCCTCCCTCGCGGCCCACACGGCGATGGCCGCCTTCAACTATGCCGCCGCCGCCTGGTTCGAAGACCCCGCCACCTCGCTGGACGCCCACCTGACCCACGCCTTCGAGCAATTGCGCGGCCTGTCCTTGCCAGGTCTCGGGGGTGATCCGGACGCGCGCTGACCGGCTTCCGCAATGCCTGCCGCGAAGCCGCGCGCGCCGGCGCAGGTGGAACTGGGCCAGCTGGTTGATCAGCAGCGCGGCCTGGAACGCCATGGTGGCGAACCAGCGCATTGGTCGCCGAGTGGAAGCTGGTGACGAGCGAATTCCAGCTCGCCGTGATGATCCCGGCGGGGGAGCAGTTGGAAAACTAGCTCGCCATCGCCACGGCCGGGCGGGTCTGGCCGGCCCAGTGGTTGATCGCCGCCAGCATCTCGCGCGGATTGATCGGCTTGCCCAGATGGGCGTCCATGCCGGCGCGGCGGTATTCTTCCACCTGTTCCGGCAGCACATTGGCGGAGAGCGCGATGATGGGGATGTCGGCCGCCTCGCCGCCCAGGCCCCGGATCAGCCGCGTGGCCTCGACCCCGCCCATGACCGGCATGTGCACGTCCATCAGCACCAGGTCATAGGCCCGCGCCTTCACCGCCTCGACCGCCTCGGCGCCGTTGCAGGCCAGGTCGACCTCGACGCCGACGGCGTGCAGGATTGTGGTGACCAGCTCTTGGTTAGCCTCCGCGTCCTCGACCAGCAGCAAGGTCACGCCGCGCGCCTGCTCGGCCGGCGCCTCGGCCTGTTCGACCAGGCCGGGTCCCGCTTCCGGCAGCGGCACGGTGAACCAGAAGGTCGAGCCTTCGCCGAACCGGCTCTCCACGCCAATCTCCCCGCCCATCATCTCGACGAGGCGTTTGGAAATAGCCAGGCCGAGGCCGGTGCCGCCAAAGGTGCGGGAAATCGAGCCGTCCGCCTGGGCGAAACGCCGGAACAGCCGCCCGACCACATCTGCGGGAATGCCGATCCCGGTGTCGGAGACCTCAAACCGGATCCGATCCCACATCGGGTAGACCCTGGCGCTCACCGACCCCTTGGCGGTGAACTTCACCGCATTGCTCATCAGGTTGAGCAGCACCTGCCGCACCCGGCCGGTGTCGCCGAGGACATAGGCCGGCACCGTGTCATGAACCTCGACGGTGAGCGCGATCGCCTTGCGGTCGGCCTGGTCGGCTAGCAGGGCGGCGGTGTCCGCCGCCAGGCTGCGCGGATCGAAAGGCTCCAATTCCAATTTGAGCGCGCCGTCTTCTAGCTTGGAGAAGTCCAGCACGTCGTTGACGATATCCAGCAGAGCCCGGCTGGCCTCGTCCACGCGGCCGACCCAGTGACGGGCCTGGTCGGGCAGGGCGTCGTGGGCGCGGAGCAGGCCGGAAAAGCCGACGATGGCGGTCAGCGGCGTCCGCAACTCATGGCTCATATTGGCCAGGAACTGGGCCTTGGTGCTGGCGGCGGCCTCGGCCCGGTCCCGCGCCTGCACCAACTCGGCCTGGATGGCGTTGCGCTCGGTGACATCGTGCACGATCCAGATCTCGCCGACCGTGTCCTCGCAGGCGCGATATTCGATCACCCGCTCCTCACCATCGCGGCGACGGATCGCGCCCATGACGGTTTCGGGGAAGCCCTCGGCCCGGCGCTGGTGATAGCGCTCGATCAGCCGGGGCGCCTTGTCGCCGTTCAGCAGGGTGAACCAGGCTTCGAGGCTGTTCAGTTCCTGGCGGCTGTAGCCGGTGATGCGCTCGACCTCGGCGTTCACCGACAGCACGCCGGCCTGCACATGCACCGCGCCGGCGGGCAGGCGTTCGATGATGCGCGCGAGCCGTTCGGCGCTCATGGTCTGTTCGGACTCCGCGCGGGCGCTGTCACCGATGTCAGCGTTAGCGGCGAAGAGACCGTTCGCGTCTCGCTCTTCGCCCAAGACTATCGACATCGGTCCCTTGATCTCCAAGTCGCGTGCGCCCTGCGTATACGCAAGAAAATCCAGAACGCTATTTTAATTTTTTACTTAGTATTAATACGGGTTAACGGTCGTGTTACTTAAATTCGCCCATCCAAGCGACCAGACCGCGCTGGATGTTGCGCATGCCGAGTAATTTGTAATATCTGCGGCTTTCCGTTGCGTATCCGTTAAACGACGTTCAGCGAACGAGATTCTACGAAAGTTATTCGTGACCTCATCCCCGCATCCTCGCCGCCCGACCTTCGCCCGCCCGTCGTTCGCCCGCCCGCCGTTCGACTGCATCGCCCTGCTGCTCCAGGGCGGCGGTGCGCTGGGCGCCTATCAGGGCGGCGTCTATGAGGCGCTGGCCGAGCGGGACCTGCATCCGAATTGGGTGGCCGGCATCTCGATCGGGGCGATCAACGCCGCCCTGATCGCCGGCAATGCGCCCGATGATCGCGTGCAAAGGCTGCGGAGCTTCTGGGAGACGGTGACCGAGCCGGATCAGCCGTTCGGCCCCGTGGACTTCGCCGTCGAATGGGCCTGGGCCAATCCCTTCGCCGGTTGGGCCGCGCCGCTCAGCGCCACCCGCGCCCTCGTCGCTGGCGCCCCCGGCTTCTTTACGCCCCGCGTCCCGCCGCCCTTCCTGCAAAGCCCGGGCGGCGCCTCCGCCACCAGCTTTTACGACACCGAGCCGCTGCGGAAGACCCTGGAGCAGCTGGTGGACTTCGACCGGATCAATGCCGCCGAGATGCGGCTGAGCGTCGGAGCGGTCGGCGTTCACAGCGGAAACTTCACCTATTTCGACAACCGCGCTCACCCCATCTCGCTGAAACACATCATGGCCAGCGGCGCCCTGCCGCCCGGTTTTCCCGCGGTGGAGATCGATGGCGAGCCCTATTGGGACGGCGGCCTGGTCTCCAACACGCCGCTGGACTGGGTGCTGGAGGATTCCGGCGTGCGCGAGGACACCCTGGCGTTTCAGGTCGACCTCTGGAGCGCCCGCGGCCGCACGCCTCGCACCATCTCGGAGGTCGCCGCCCGGCAGAAGGAGATCCAGTTCTCCAGCCGAACCCGCGCCAGCACCGACCGTTTCAAGCGGACCCAGGCCTTTCGCGCGCTGCTGGCCGAGGCCATCGCCGAGGTTCCCGAGGGCCGGCTGAGCGACGCACAGATGCAGACCCTGAAGGCCCAGCTCGACCCGCACGTCTATTCGCTCGTCCACCTGATCTACCGGGCCGACAAGGAGGCGCGGGAGTTCAACGACTATGAATTTTCGCGGGCCAGCATGGAGGCGCACTGGAAGGCCGGGTATGATGACGCCGTCCAGTCTCTCCGCGACGGCAAGGTGTTCGAGCGCCCGGCGAATCCGGAAGGCCTGGCGATTTTCGATCTCGCCGAGCGCGGCCCAGGCTAGGCTGGATCCACACGCCTTATGAAGAGGACTTCGCCATGCGTCTCAAAGACAAGGTCGCCCTGGTCACCGGCGCGGCGAGCGGCATCGGCAAGGAGATCGCCACCGTCTATCACCGCGAGGGCGCCAAGGTGGTGATCGCCGACCTGAACCTGGACGGCGCCGAGGCGGTCGCCAAAGAGCTCGACCCCACGGGCGTCACCGCCATGGGCCTGGCGATGAATGTTGTCGATGAGGCCGGCGTCGAGGCGGGCGTGGCCAAGGCGATCGAAAAATTTGGCGCCCTGGACATCCTGGTCAGCAACGCGGGCATCCAGATCGTCGCGCCGCTGGAGGAATTCAGGTTCGAGGACTGGAAGAAGCTGCTGGCCATCCATCTGGACGGCGCCTTCCTGACCACCCGCGCGGCCCTGAAGCAGATGTACAAGCAGGGCGGCGGCAGCATCATCTACATGGGCTCGGTCCACTCCAAGGAAGCCTCTGTGCTGAAGGCGCCCTATGTCACCGCCAAGCATGGCCTGATCGGCCTGGCCAAGACCGTGGCCAAGGAGGGCGCCAAGCATGGCGTCCGCGCCAACGTCATCTGCCCCGGCTTCGTGCGCACGCCCCTGGTGGACAAGCAGATCCCTGAGCAGGCCAGGGAGCTGGGCATCTCGGAGGACGACGTGGTCAAGAAGGTGATGCTGAAGGACACCGTCGACGGCGAATTCACCACCGTGGCCGATGTGGCCGAGGTGGCGCTGATGTTCGCCGCCTTCCCGTCGAACGCCCTGACCGGCCAGTCCATGGTGGTTAGCCATGGCTGGTTCATGCAGTAGGCGTTAGCGCGGATCCGGAGCGCGCCAGGATTAGCCTACGGTGATTTTGCGCGCGGATTTGTGATGGCTTCGTCCGATCCCAATAGGCAAGTCGCCCGTGCCGACCCCTATTTATCGTTCTTCAGGTTGCCGCCCTCGCCGATCACCTGGCGGACGCGCTCGACCGCCGCGATGGCGGCCTCGACGCCTTCGGACTGTTCGATCTTGGCGATGGTGCGGGTGATGCCCGTGACCAGCTGCCGCGATTCCGGCGTCAGGTGGCGCACCGCCTCCAGGAAGGCCTCGGCGTCCTGCGGCTCGATCTCCGCCAGCGGATCGCCGGGGTTGATCTCCAGCAGCATCGAGCCTGAGATATTCAGCTTCTCGCGCATCTCCTCGACGGCGGCGGGGCAGGCGTCCACCTCCACGGCGACGCATTCGCCTTCGCCATAGTTGCCGGGCAGGCCGATCACCTTCATCCGCCAGCCGGAACGCATCACCGGGCCAACCAGATAAAGTTCGCTCATGCCGACGATGCGGCGAATGCCTTGCTGGACCGCGAGCTCGATCAGGGCCAGGCCCAGCTCGCCTCGGCGGCTGAAACCTTCCGGCTCACGGGCGCCGCTCATGGAATAGAGGCGGCACATCTCCCAGACGTCCAGATTACGCACCGAGGCGACGTCCGGGCCGATGAAATGCGGATAGACGTCGCCGATCACCGACCAGTCCGAGGCCTTGCGCACCCGCATCGACCGCTCCACGTCGCCAGTCGGCGACAGCGAGAGCAGATAGGTGGCGTGCTCGTCGTCGCCCTCGTCATACTCGCCGCCGTCATCGGACACCGGCCGGTTCCAGCCCATGCCTTCCACGAACACCTTGGTGCGCTGGCGATGCATCTGCAGCAGCTGACGCGCGTAGAGGCAGCGGTTGGCGGCGGTGACAACGTGGATCATGAGGCGGCCCTGAAAACGACAGCCGACTGTGGGCACGCCCCGTTTCATGCGTCACCTAGGGGAAAGGGTAGGCGGCGATGCTGGAGAGACGCTTGACATCGGTAGCGCGCCGACGGTGCGACATGCGCCTGTCGTCCTCCGGCGCCGAGCCGTATCGTCAAAGGCAAGTCGGGATTTAGCCGCGCTTGGTTCTCCGGCCGGCGCTCGCCCCCTCCGTCGCTTCGCGCCGCTGCGCTCGCTTGCAGGGGAGGAGAAGCGTGCGCTGATCTTATTCCTCCCCCGTGAGCGTGGCGATACGGGCGGAGGTGGCGCGGCGCTGAAGCGTAGCGGAAGCGACGTGACGGAGGGGGCGAGCGCCGGCGAAACGGCTTGGGCTTATGCCTACAGGCGTGACAACGGCCAAAGGCCAGGTAGGCGTCGCCTAGGGACTCTCGTCGAGCAGGACGCCGCGCAGCCAGGCCGCGATCGGGATCTGCGCCCGACGGGTGACGTTGAGCTTGGTCTTCACGTTTTTCAGATGATAGGCGACGGTGTCCTCGCTGATGCCGAGGATGCGGCCGATCTCCCAATCCGTCTTGCCCTCGTTCACCCAATAGACGCACTGGATTTCGCGGCGGCTAAGGTTCGGATCGGTGTTGGCTTCCTGGGCGATCTGCACCAGGCCAAGGCCGCGGCTGGCGAAGATCGTGGCCGCGACCTGCATGTTCATCCGCGCCTGCGGGTCGATATCCCGGTCGTGAGGACTGATCATGGTGACCGCCATCACTTCGCCCATGGGGCCATGCACAGGAACGACCAGACCGTTTTTGGCGCCGAACGCGCGCGCCTGCTCGAACACCTTCAGGCCGGCCTTGTCGGAGGTGCGTTCCTCGATTTCGGTCCAGGTAAAGGCGGTCGGCGAGGTGAAGACGGCCCGGATGGTCGGATCGTACCGCGACAGCCGCTCCTGGGCGTATTCGGCCGCCCAGGCGCCGAGGTTCCAGCCAAACAGGTTTTGCAGCGCCACCGGCTGACCCGGCGAGGCGACGTGGATGCAGGAGCCCATTGAGAAGCCGGCCAGCTCCGCCACATGGGCGAAACTGTCGGTGAGCGCCTCGATGGTGGAGACGCTGATCGCGGCCTGGAAGAAATCGAGTGCGGCGCGGTTTGTATCGTCCAGCTGAGCAATTCCTTTGGCGCTCGTGAGTTTGCTACTCGCCGGGGCCCCACTCGCCGGGCCCCCACTCGCCGGGAGCGTGAGCCCGGAACGGGTCTCCCGGTTTAGCCCTATCGCGCTGGTCACTGGATCGGCCACAGACCCACAATCTCACAAACTGTAACAATTGGCACCGTAGAGAGTAACAGAGGGCCGCTCAATGCCGCACCAGCCGCCTGCGACTTGAGGTCGCGAGAAATTTCCGGGCGCCCGATCCGCGCGCTCTACTGCCACAAAATTGTTGTCGGCACGCCGGCGTGCCGACAACAATTCACTGTTAGGTTGTTTTTGTCGGATGCGTCTAGCCTGATTAGCTAGCCCGCGCTGACATCAGGCTCAGCTGTTATTCGCTGTCGGGATCGCCATTCGGCGAAAAAACGCCGGCACCTGCGCGCGTCCCTTGAGCTTCAGCTTGCGCGCCAGCGAGGTCAGGTGAAAGGCCACGGCGCCCTCGCTGAGGTTCAGAATCTGGCCGATCTGCCAGTCCGACTTGCCCTGCCCGGCCCAATAGCCGCAGGCGTTCTCGCGCGAAGTGGGATGCGGATTCGGCGAGGACTCAACCTCGATCTCGGCCAGGGCGACCCCATGGGAGGCCAGAAGCGCCGCGGCGACCTGCAGGATCATGCGGCCCCGCTCATCGAGCGGATCGGGTGTGCAGCCGAACACGGTCACACACAGGGTCTCGCCCATGGGGCCGTGAACGGGGATCAGCCATCCCGACGGCGCATCGAGACCATCTTCGAGCTCGCTCCAAGGCGCTACCCTGGAAGACATCAGCACGTCATTCACCCGCGCGTCCGCTTCCGCGAGCCGCCGGCGCACGCCGCCCAAGTCTTCCTCGGTCAGGTTCCAGCTGAACGCCAGGCGGATCAAAACGGGCTCGCCCGGTCGAAATGCTTGGAAGCAGGCCGCGGACGACAGTCCCATCGGCTCGACAACGGTTGCAAAGGCCTGAACCAGCCGGCCCAGGGAATCGGCGTCGCCGGCGTCTTTAAAGAACGCGAGCGCCGCCCCCTCAATGTCGCCCATACTACGAGCCTTGCACAGGCCCCGACATTAAGAAGCCGACCGTCATTGTAGTGACAAACGTCACCGTTCCAAGGCTTTCAACCTGCGGCCAATTCGATGTCGCCCTTCAGTTGAATGTCCGTGGCCGACGCGCCCACCAAAATCCGGTATCGGCCGGCGTCGGCGACCCAGCGGTTGGCGTCCGGATCGAAGGAGGCGAAGTCTTGTTCCACCAAGGTGAAGGTCACCACCTTTGACTCGCCGGGTTGCAGGTCCACCTTCCGGAATGCTTTCAGCGCCTTTGGCGGACCCGTCAGGCGTGGTGCGACCGGGGCCAGATAGAGCTGCGGCGTCTCGGCCCCGGCGCGTTCGCCGACATTGGTGATGCGGACGCTGACGTTGACGGCGTCGCCGACCCTAGCCGTGGCCGGAGTCTGAAGCTCGGCATAGGCGAAGCGGCTATAGGTCAGGCCGTGGCCGAAGGGGAACAGGGGTTCAACGCCCGTCGCGTCATAGTGGCGATAGCCGACGAACAGCCCCTCGTCATAATGGGTTTCGTCGCCGCCCGGATAGTAGGGATAGCTGGGATTGTCCTCGATCCGCTTCGGGAAGGTCACCGGCAGCCGGCCTGACGGAGCCGCGTGTCCAAACAGCATATTGGCCAGGGCGTCGGGGCCTTCCTCGCCCGGCAGCCAGGTCAGCAAGACCGCCGGCGCCGCGTCGATCCAGGGCATGGCCATGGGCGCGCCGGCGTTGACGGCGACGACGGTGCGGGGATTGGCGGCGACGATCGCCGCGATCAGCTCGTCCTGCTTGCCCGGAAGCTTGATGTCGTCGCGGTCGTAGCCTTCCGACTCCGTGGACGCCGCCGAGCCGACGATCAGCAGCACCGCATCGGCCGCCCGGGCGATCCCCACGGCCTCCTCGATGGTGCCCGAGGGCTGGCGCATGCCGATCTGGCAGATTTCGAATGGCGCGTCGGGGCGAGCGGCCGCCCATTTGTACTGCACCGTGATCGGATAGCCCTGGCCGGCCTTCAGGTCGATCTTGCCGATCCGCAGCTTGGCCGAGGCGCCGCTGGGGTCGTGGGCGTCCTCGACCGAGGGCGTGTCCGTATCGATCACGGTCTGATCGCCGACGCGCATCACGCAGTCGCCGTCGCCGCGCAGGGAGAATTCATGCGGCCCGTCCTTCTCCGGCCAGAAGAAGCCGCTCCAGCGCAGGGCCTTGAAGTTTTCGCGCAGCGCCAGCGGCGTCAGCGCGCTGATCCATTTGGTCATGCGGCGATCGACGGTGGTTTTCACCGGCTCGCCGGAAGATTCGGAATCCTCGAAATGCTCAAGCAGCAGGCCGAGCACATCGCGCGTCGAGTCGGGGCTGAACAGGGCGCGGACCGTGGCCGGCGGGAAGGGGTCATTGTCGACGCCCTTGGCGTAGGTGATCTCCACCTCGTCGCCCAGCAGGGCGCGCAGGCTGTCGATCGGCGTGGGGCGCCGACCAGGCCGCACGTGCGAGCTGCCGTCGCCCTGCAGCCGCATCGCCGCGGCATTGGGCCCGATCACCGCCAGGGTGCGGATCGCCTTCTGGTCGAGCGGCAGAAGCCCCTTGTCGTTCTTCAGCAGCACAAAGCCCTGTTCCGCCGCCTTGCGGGCGATGGCCTGGTGGCGCGGCGTGCGCAGCTCGCCCTTGGGCGGTTCGGTTCCGTCAAGCAGGCCACAGCGCAGGATCAGCCGCACCAGCCGGCGCGCGGCCTCGTCGATATGGCCCTGATCGACCTCGCCGTCCTGCACGGCCTTGAGCAGCTTGTGGCCCCAGTATTTCGGCGGCCCGGGCATTTCCAGATCCAGGCCCGCGCGGGCGGGCGGCGCGGTGGAATGGACGGCGCCCCAGTCGGAAACCACCACCCCGTCATAGCCCCACTCCTCCTTCAGGATGGTGGTCAGCAGATGCGGGTTCTCCGAAGCATAGATCCCGCGCAGCTTGTTGTACGAGGCCATCACCGTCCACGGATTGGCCGCCTTGACCACCCGCTCGAAGGCGGCGGTGTAGATTTCGCGCAAGGTGCGCTCGTCCATCTCGACGCTCACGTCCAGGCGCCGGTGTTCCTGGTTATTGGCCGCATAGTGTTTCAGCGAGGCGCCGATCCCCTCGCCCTGCAGGCCGCGCACATAGTCGATCGCCAGCTCGCCGGCGAGATAGGGGTCCTCGGAATAGGTCTCGAAGTTGCGGCCCCACACCGGGGTGCGGTTGATGTTGATGGTGGGCGCCAGCACCACATGCTCGCCTAGGGCCTGGGCCTCCCGCGCGATGGCGGCGGCGACCTCGCCGGCCAGGGCGGGGCTCCAGGAGGCGGCGAGGGCCACCGCCACGGGGAACACTGTCGCCGCCTGGCCGACATTGGAGCGGACCCCAGTAGGCCCGTCGGTCATGCGCAGAGACGGCACGCCCAGCCGCGCGATCTCCGGCAGGGCGAAATAGGAGGCGCCCGCCATCAGCTGGACCTTCTCCTCCAGCGTCAGCCGGCCGAACAGGTCCTGGGTCCGCGCTTCCAGCGGCGCCTTGGGATCTGTGTAAATGTCGCCAGCCGTCACCGTGTCCGAGGCCATGCGGCTACTCCCTATGAACGATCGCTTTGTCAGGCCAGACCCAGGCGAAGGAACTGCCCGGCCGGCGCCTCCAGCTCTTCTAGCGCGGCCTTGAGCCGGTCGCGATAGTCGGCTTCCAGCGCCGTGCCCGCCAGGTTCCGATCCTCGCCGGG
>Ga0302314_10017654_pt1 | contig 11943 bp, 7 predicted proteins | sample III_Palsa_N2_3_FD_200533 | JGI IMG/M metagenome (GOLD analysis project Ga0302314, IMG submission 200533) | Peat permafrost microbial communities from Stordalen Mire near Abisko, Sweden - III_Palsa_N2_3 | ecosystem: Environmental > Terrestrial > Soil > Palsa > Peat permafrost | place: Sweden...
GACCTACAGATCAACGGCTACGGCGGTCTCGATTTCAACGCAGAAGGCCTTACTCCGCAGGTAGTAATCGATCTCGCGCGAAGTGTGCTCGGCACCGGTGTGACGACGTTTCTGCCCACGATCATCACGCAATCTGAAGAGCGGATCGCCGTCGCACTTCGCGCTATTGCAATGGCTAGGCGGATGCATCGCTTAGTGGCGCACATGATTCCCGGCATACACATCGAAGGCCCTTCGATATCCAGCGAAGACGGCCCACGTGGCGCGCATCCGCGAGAACATATCCGGCCTCCATCTATCGATGAGTTCGAGCGCTGGCAAGAAGCCTCCGGAGGGCTGGTGCGGTTAGTAACATTGTCTCCGCACTTCAAAGGTTCAGCAAGCTACATCACCGCGCTTGCAGCCCGGGGAGTGCATGTTTCGATCGGACACACTCATTGCACCGCCGATGAAGTAAGAGCTGCAGTGGACTCTGGCGCGGCGCTCTCGACGCACTTGGGAAACGGAGTCGCCGATCGATTGCCTCGGCATCCGAATATGATCTGGGCGCAGTTGGCTAACGATCGTTTGACTGCGATGTTGATCGCCGACGGGCACCACCTGCCGGCCGACACCTTGCAAGTGATGTTGCGCGCAAAGGGTATAGACCGCGCCATCCTGGTCTCGGATGCGGTCGCTCTGGCGGGCATGGGGGCGGGCGTCTACCAAACCGCTATCGGCGGCGATGTGGAGTTGAGTAAGCAAGGAAGGCTGAGTCTTAGAGGCACGAGATACCTTGCCGGTGCCGCGCTTCCGTTGAAGGACGGAGTCGCCAATATGGTCCGCAATGGGACCTCTTTAGGGGATGCATTGAAGCTTGCAACCGAGAATCCAGGGCAGTTAGTAAAAGGACGCGGCACATTGCAGGTGGGCGCCGATGCCGACCTGATCCGATTCCACATCGACGATCAGGGGAGCCTGGTGATGGAAAAGCAACTGGTACAAGGAACCGAATGGATTTAGGCCCTCGCGTTAAGAGACACCACTTGAGGAAGCTGATTGCTTCCGCGATGCTCGCGTGTTGCGTCTCTTTGCTTCATGCACAGAGTAAGCGGGCCGTGTCTGCGCAGATCATCGGCTATGTATTTAGCCGTGATCGCATATTGCAGCCGAATGAAATCGCCGCACAAAAGCTCACGCGAGTGCAGTATGCGTTTCTGTATACCAAAGATGGGCGAGTTGCAGAAGCTTCCCTGGTGGACGCGGCAAACCTCGCCGTCATGGTCGCGCTGAAGCGGATCAATCCTGCGCTTGAAGTCGTTGTCTCGATCGGCGGGGGCTCGCATTCGGATGGCTTTTCAGACATTACACTGACTCCACAATCGCGTGCGCTGTTCGTGGAGAGCTGCGTAAAGGTGGTTGAACAGTATCATCTGGACGGGGTTGACATCGACTGGGAGTACCCCGCGATGCCTCGCCCCGGCGGGCACTTTCGTGCGGAAGATAAGCAGAACTACACGCTGCTCCTGCGCGATCTTCGCACCGCCTTCGATCTCGCTGAAAGGAGGCTCGGCCGGCATTTGGTGACATCGACCGCAACCGATGGCAAGCCGTTCTTTCTTCGCAACACAGAGATGGCAGAGGTCGCTCGTTACGTCGATACAATTACCCTGATGGGTTATGACCAATACGGCCGCAGCGATACAAACACGGGAAATCACGCGGCACTCTTTACCGACCCGGCGGACCCGAAACATTTCTCCGATGAACAGGCAGTTGAGGCCTACATCGCCGCGGGCGTTCCTGCTGAAAAGATTGTGCTTGGCGTGCCGTTCTATGGGGTCGGATGGAACAACGTTCCATCCGAGAACCACGGCCTGTTCCAGCCTGTCGTTACAGGCAAGACATTCGATGTTCTATATACCTATATAGCAAAGAAGGACCTTGCAGACGGTTCCGGCTTCATTCGCTATTGGGACAATGCATCGCAGGTTCCCTATCTTTACAATGCGGAGACACAAACCTTTATCTCGTATGAGGACCCTGAGTCGCTAAGGTGCAAGGCGGATTTCGTCCGGGCGCGGCATCTTGGGGGCATCATGTTCTGGGCGTATAACGGTGACCCGGAGAATGTATTGCTGGATGCCATCGATGCTGGATTGAAGTTCACGCCACGAGCCGCGAAACGCACTCTACGGTAGTCGTAGCCTACTCCGCGAGAACGGCCTTCGAGAGATTGCGCGGATGGTCCACATCGATTCCACTGTTGATGGCCATGAAGTACGACAGCAACTGGAGTGGGACTACCTCACAGATCGGCAGCAGGAGTTCACTTGTCGGCTCGACGCCGATCATGTCCGTCACAAGCTCTTTGACCGCGTCGTCGCCTGTATTCGCAACAGCAAGAATTTGCGCGCCTTGAGCACGCATGTCCCGCATCAAGTGGAGGACCTTCTCGTACCGCTCTATGGAGCCGGCGTCCTGCCGGTCAACGGTCGCCAACATGACAAGGGGCGTTCCTTCGGCGACCAATGCGTTCGGCCCGTGCTTCAGTTCTCCGCTGGGATAGCCCTCTGCATGAAGATAGGCGGATTCCTTGAGCTTCAAGGCGCCCTCGCGCGCAATGGGGTAATGAATGCCGCGGCCCAGGAACAAAAAGTTTTTCGCGTTACTGTATCTCCCCGCGATGGCGGCTACGGAACTCTCCCAGTCGGCAAGTTGGCGCTGTATGCACGCAGAGACGCCGCAGAGATCGAGCAATAATGTCTCCAACTGCGCCGGCTCGATCGCTTTTCGCGACTCTGCGGCCATCAACGAAAGGAGATAAAGATTGAGGAGCTGCGCGGTGAAGCTCTTGGTCGCAGGGATCGCCCGCTCGCGACCGGCTTGTGTAGGAAACGAAACTGTGGCTTCCCTGGCCATGGTTGAGGCTGCGACATTCGTAATCGCCAGCGTCGCATGTCCTACCGCATTGGCCTTGCGCAACGCTGCAAGAGTATCCGCCGTTTCGCCCGATTGCGAGATGACGATCACCGAGGCATTCTTGAGCGACTTCTCCGAACGATAGGTGTACTCGCTGGCATACTCAACGTCGACGGGGATACCGCACAGGTCTTCGAGCATCAACTCCGCCACCATACCCGCATGGCGGCTCGACCCGCTTGCGGCGATGACGATCTCACTTTGGCTTGCGTCTAGCCATGCGCGGATAGGGGCGCAGCTGTCCGTACGAAATTTTCCGTCCCGCACGCATACATCGAGCGTCGCCGCCAGCGTTGCGGGCTGGTCGTAAATCTCGCGAAGCATCCAATGGGCGAACGGTGTTGGGCTTTGGTTCTCAGGCATTGATCGAACGACCTCTTGTAACAGAATACTTGGATTACCGTCGATACTCTGATGGCCGCTAGCGCTTGTTTTCCTCAATACCAAGCTGCACCCAATCCAGCGTCCAGAAAGGGCTAAGCTGCGGGCGTGCTTCCGTCAGGCAAAGATCGTGCTTGCCGCTTAGTCCGGAGAGTTGCGATTGCAAGGACGCCGTCTGGTTGAGCTTTTGATCGGGTCCGAATGCAAGCGTCGCTACGACTTGTCCTGCGCAGGTATCCAGATGAACGGCAAGTTCTCCGTTAGAAGTAAGAGGCTGGCCTAATGGAGCATCGTTGTTCCTATCCTGAAAGACGTATGGCAACGGGACAACGTCAGCCGTGATGCCTGTCACGCCGGTTAAATCCGCGTCCTCGTATATCCAGCAGAGCTTCTTGTAGTTCGCGAGCATCACGGGCCGCTCACCGTGTGGAGGGTCGGGTTCCATGGCGATCACCGGCTCAGTGGAGCATTGCTTTAGTTCCTGACTATAGCGCCGCCGAACCGTCTGCGCATTGAGTTGTTCGTCGAACGCGCTTCCGGTAAGTTCATCGTCACGAAATGCGGCTGCACGCAGATGCGTGGGCAGCTTGAGGTCAAGCGGTATCTCATACTTCGCCGATGCGTTCGTAACCGGCGAGCCATCGGTCGTGTAGCGGATATTGCCAAAGCCGGTCTGAGTTGCGAGCACAACCGAGACTGCGCCCTGCGCCGATTGGATAGTCACAGCGCTCTTGACTCGAAATGCATCGGGATCGAAGCCGATGCCAAGCTCATGGTAACGATGGGTCTCCGCGACCATCCGCTCCTCAAAGTCGTTCCAGTCCCGGCGTTGCGGTGAAGACCACGCAATCTCGGCGAGCGCGGCCGCGCGTGGGAAAAGCATCCACGCATCACGATCGTCGCTGAGCATGTACTCGGACCACAGGTTACCCTGGACGCCGATGATGTGCTTGCGCTCTTCCGGCGTCAGGATATCGGGGGAAGGATTGAACCGGTAGACATCCTCGAGCGTGTTCAGAGCAAATCTTCCCGGGGCTTCATCGGCAGCGTCACTCTGCCTGTAATTGAAGTAGAGTGGCCGGACAGGGGTGAGTACAGCATCATGTCCCTGCTTCGCCGCATCGATCCCGCCCTGCACTCCGTGCCATGACATCACGGCTGCGTTCGGTGCGAGACCACCCTGTAGAATCTCGTCCCAGCCAAGAGTCCGGCGGTGATGCGCGGTCAGGAACGTATCGATCTGCTTCACGAAGTAGCTTTGCAGTTCGTCCTCGTTGCTTATGCCCAGCCGCTTCATCTGCGCCTGTATAGCCGGCGATGCTTTCCATTGGTCTTTGATGGCTTCATCCCCACCAATGTGAATGTACTCGCTGGGAAAGAGCTGCATCACCTCCGTTAAGACGTTCTCGATGAAGGTAAATGTCGCGTCATTGACGTTGTAGAGGTTCGGAAATATCCCATAGTGATTCTCCGGCGCCGTGATGGGAGTCTCCGCGACGCCGAACTCCGGGTAGGCGGCCAGCGCCGCTGAGGCGTGCCCCGGCATCTCGATCTCAGGGACAATCGTTACATTCCGCTGCGCAGCAAAGGCCACGAGTTCGCGGACCTCGGCCTGGGTGTAGTAACCGCCATAAGGGGGATAGGCTTTGCCGGTCGCAGGATCGATCTGGCCAACCTGGCTGGGAAGCTCGCGCCAGCCCCCCGTCGTCGCGAGCCTGGGATATCGCTTGATCTCCAACCGCCAGCCCTGGTCATCGGTCAGGTGCCAATGCAGCACGTTCAGCTTCTCCAGAGACATCCAATCCACAAGCTCGTGTATGAATCCGATGGATTGCATGTGCCGGGCAGAGTCCAGCATGATTCCGCGCCAGGCCATCTGCGGTTGATCGTGAATGGCGACACAACGCAAAGTAGCCGGGCCGCTCTCCTTTGTGGAAGCAGTCAACATCTGCCAAAGCGTTACGGTGCCGTAGAAGAGCCCTGCATCATGAGCAGCCGAGACCGTGACGTGACGGCTTGTGACCTCGACATCGTAAGACTCTTTGTTCTGTAAATCTGTAGCGGCGTTGGTCCTCGCAATAACCACCAACGCACTCCCTTCCGCGGCAGCGCTTTGGGCCTTCGCAACAAGCTGGATGTGGCGCGTGCGCTTTACCAGGTCGACCAGATGCTGGGCTGTAAATTGTGCGTAGGCATCTCCCTGCGGATAGGAGACAATCGAGCCGTCCGCGACCTGGAGCGTGCCCTCTGCGTCAACCACCGAAAGCGGGGCTGGAATAGTGGATGACGCCTGCGCGAACGCCCAGGGGTTTGACAGCGTGACAAACGGTATCAACAACGCCATCCGAACAATCGTTGCCGATGCGGTCGAGGAGCTGCGGCGCGCCAACATTCTGACCAAGGTGTATCCCTTCTGGGCGGTGGGTTCGCAATTTCACCGCTACCATGAAACCCTATCATGCAATCGGTTGCACAGTAGGAATTAAAGCGTCGTCTATGTAAGGAATAATCTTGACATTCAAGCTCTAAACCTGCTGATATATCAGTTAACATGTTTTAGAGTCATCAACATGAATCCATCGGTCAAATTTCATTCCGCAAGCCTCCCCTCCCTCGCTGCGCAAGCTTACACCGCCATTCGCAACAAAATTCTCAAAGGTCAGATCAGCTTGGGGCAGGCTATTTCGCGGCGCGGTATTGCAGCCGAACTGGGCATGAGTTTCATTCCAGTCGCGGAGGCGATGCAGCGTCTTGAAGCTGACGGAATGCTCGAAAGCCTGCCTCGTATCGGGACCCGCGTCCGCGTGCCCTCCGCGAGCGATGTGCGCGACCGGTATGTTATCCGCGAGGCGCTGGAGGTCCAGTCGGCGCGGCTGTTTTGCCAAAAGGCCAGCGCCACCGAGCGTGAAGAGTTGTCTGTCATGGCGCGACAACTCGACGAGATGGCGGAGCGGAACTCCGCTGCCGGCGAACAGCAGTTTGAGTTTCAATCGCTGCATGTGCGGTTTCACATGCGCATTGCGGAGTGCACCGGCTGCATTCCGCTCTACGATCTGCTCGAAAAAAACCAGGTGCTTATCTTCAACTGGCTCTTCGATGTGGCTGCCGATTCTCAAATGCCTCCTCAGTGGCACGCGGATCTTGTCGCCGTCTTGAACGGCAATGATCCAGATGTGGCTGCATTGGCCATGGGAACCCATATACGGACAGGCATGGCCGATATACAGAGTGCCATCGCCCAACGGTTTGGGACTGATCTCTCGTGGGTGCAGCGAAGGACCGATGCACCGAATAATGACGAGGTGTTGGTAAGCGCAATTTCCTGGAGAACGCGGCGGCAGCCATCGAAGAAGGATCGGAAAGCTCTTGCTCCTTCCCTCAACGATGACGATCCAGCTCGTCAGAAAACGGTGCGTGATGTCTTCTAATACTCGTTTCAAGAGCTGCGGGAGATCGTTCCTCGGGTGCCTGTTTGTTCTGCTGAACGTCTGCATGCTATGCGTCACGGGCTGCGTTGGCGCCAATGGCGCAGGTTCGACGGCAATCCCCGCATCGACAACCTCCTCGGCTGCTGTTCCGGGCCGCGGCATGTGGTTCTGGGCAGGAAGCTCCTCCGATCAATTCAGTTCCACTGCCATCGTGGGCAACCTGGCGCTTGAAACTCAAACCATCGCCAACTTGCAGTCGTGGAATGTCACCACGCTTTACGGCAGTTACAACTCCCTCATTCAATCGAATCCAGCGGCGGTACAGGCGTGGAACCAGATGCTTGCCTCGGCCCACATCCAGTCTTATGTTTTGTTTTCAAATACCAACAATTTTCTTCCCGAAGACTGGGACGCGGAACAGAGTGAGATTCTCACGAACTTCGTAGACTTCAATGCCTCTGCCGCGCAGGGCGCAGGGTTTGTAGGCATAGCCTTCGATGTCGAACCGGATTCGTTTGCAGGAACTACCACGCGGTTGTCGTGGAACGCATCCACCACTGCGACTCGGCGTACCTACCTGACCTACTTCCTCAACATGCTGCAATCGTCACGTGCTCTGTTGAACGAGAACGGCCAGAGCGCCGCTCCAATGGAAACCGCGCTCGCAACCTGGTATGCGACGTTGAATAGCTCCATCGGATGGGCGAACAGCGCCGATGTCGATCAATGGTTCGGTCAGCTTGCGCAGACATGCACCCGCGTCAGCCTGATGGCTTATGAGGTCAGCACGCCATCTCTCATCATCAGCGACGCCCAGGTGGAGGGCAGTCTGCTCGGCAGCACTCCGCGTATTTCGCTGCGCTCGACGCTTGGAGTTGAGTGGACCACATTGCCACAGTTCTGGCAGGCGCTACAGGCCGTGGAAACTCAGACCTCGGGATATGTGGACATTGAAGATTATGAGACTACCGCAAATTAGCGCAGTCGTCGCGCGGCTTCCGAGGTGAATGTTGCCCATAAAATTATGGAAGTTTTGTGTCTTCCTGTCCGCGCTGGGATCGCTGCTCGCCGCTGCTGAGGGACAGGTGCCTGTTGCCGGCCATGATCGCGCGGTCTGGCTCTGGCAATCGCCCAGGAGCCCCTATGGATCGACTTCAATCATTGGCAACGCCGGCCGCGAAGACGAAGCCATTCTCAACTTGAAGAAGTGGGGGATCACAACTGTCTATGGCAGTTATCTTTCCGAGGGGCAAGGAAACGCTACAGGCCTGCGCGAGTGGAACCGCAAGCTGGCTGCGAATGGGATCGCTTCCTATTTGCTGCTCTCCAATACTGACTATCTTTTTCCTGAGACATGGCCGCAGGCCAGCAAGATCATACTGACCGATTTTGCGTTGTTCAACAAACAGTCTGTAGAGAAGGAGCGATTCGCGGGACTTGCGTTCGATATAGAGCCTCATATCCTGAAGGAATCCAGCTACGGGATTGCGTGGAAACAGACGGATGCAAGTGGCCGGCGGAAGTATCTTGACGGCCTGCTGAACGTGTACCTGAGAACGCGCGACTTATTGAATCAGAATGGAGAGAAGGACGCGAGGATCGCTATCTCCCTGCCCGTCTGGTACTCCAAATTGGACGGCAGCATCCAGTGGAACAATGCGCTCGACCGCGATCGATGGTTCACGCAATTGGCACAGGTCTGCGACCGCGTGAGCATGATGGCGTTCGAGATCAGCGATCCAGCGGTGGTCCTGCGGCGTTCGCAGGAAGAAGTAGACCTGCTGCATGGGAAGGCGAGGATCGCGCTGCGGGCCAACCTCGGGAAAGAGTGGAGTTCTATTGCGGAATTCTGGAACGGTTTGCAAAGCGTGGAAGCAGCCACCAGGCAGAGCGTCGATATACAGGACTATGCTCTGCTCTGCGAGGACGAGAAGACAAAGAACGCTGCGAAGGCACAATGAATTCTTCGCTGGGCAGGATGAGAATCGTGTTGCTTGCCGCAAGAAGCATTCAACGCTGCCGTTCGAAATGAGGACTACGGCTTGGTGCCTAACGTTCCATTTTTCGCGGCAATCGAAAGCGGCGTGACCACCGGAACCGCCGCCCCTACGATCTCCGTTATCGATGCACCGGACGCTATACTCGCCGACGTACCGGAGTTCATGAGCCACACGTTACCGGAAGGATCAATCTCGAGATCGAGGTCCTGTAGGAAGTCTGCCTTTTGAAATCCGCCGCCGGTGGGACATCCTATGGTCGAGGTGCAGGCAGTTGTGGCAAGTGCTGTGCCCGTCGGTGAGAGTGCGGTAAAGGTTGCGCTGGTGCCGGCCCCGCTGGCCGCTATTTCAGTGACACCGAAGGCTCCAATACTTGGAGAGGTTCCAGTCTCCGGATAGATATTGGTGATCCACATGTTGGCGGCGCCATCGACTACGACAGCTTCAGCGCCGTTCATGCCGCCGAGGTATTGCGCACTGGCCGACACCTTGCCTGCAACAGCGCTAACAGCGGGCGTGTACTTCTCGGCCTCTTTGAAGTTGGCGGCCGTCGATCCACAGCAGATTGTCCCGCTATAGATGTAGTTGTTGGCATCAACCGCAACGCCGGAGGAGTTAGTAGCCGAGTAGGTCGCGGCGTCGGTGTAGTTCCCTATTTCGGTGGCTGTTCCGGTGTCCGAAGTGAGCGCAACGTTAGCTGTCGTCAAGCTTGCGGAGAATGTGCTGGCGCTGGCGGCCGCGATGGTCAGCTTCTGACCGTTGAACTGTATTCCTGAAGCCGTGCTGAGACCGGAGATAGATGCGACCTGGCCCACGGTGAAGGTGTTCGTGGCGGTGAACGTGACCACATTCGAAGTGACCTGATAGGCCGTGATGGGAGCGGTCAGCGGGTAAGCACCATATAGATACGTGGAGTTACTGGTCGCAGCCCATATTCTTCCCAGGGAGTCGGCAGCAAGACCGGAGAAGGTCGTGGTCGCGGTGCCGTTAAGGCCGGTGGTAACAGCGATGGGAGCGAAGGGGGTGGTCGTTGTGCCCGGATCGATGAGTTCGTAGAGAGTGCCGCCAGTGGCGTTGTTCGTGTAGAAGACATTGCCATTGCCATCGGCGGCGATGCTTGAAGGACTGGCCGGTGGCGTCCATGCGATGGCGGTAGTCGTCCCGTAGGGCAGCTCTTCGATCAACCCGGTCAAGGTCGCGTGGTCGTAGTCCGCCCATACATTTCCTGTGGTATCGATCGCGATGCTCGTGCCATAGGTCTGCGAGGTGACGATGCAGGCCAGCGGCTCGCCGACAGGGCTCATCTCACCGAAGATCGCCTTGGACGCGGACGCGTTGATGAACCACACATTGCCTGAAGCATCGATGGCCGCGTGTGCGGGGCCGGCGAAGAACGCGGCGCCACCGGTGCAGGTCCCCGTCGATTTATACGTGACACCGATGGTCCAGTCAGTAGGTTGGCTGGCAAGAGTCGGCTGGAAGGGTGAGGTGGCAGTGGCCTGGCTGAACAGGTTCGCCATATTGGTGGAGGACCCTGCCCCACCTGCGTCGATGGGATTTGTAGCCATGTAATACGCGGCCTGGATCGTGTCCTGCGCAGTCTGGAAGGTGGTCGCAGGCTGGCTGGTGACCGTTGCTGTGGGCGGCTGCGTTGCGGCAGTGAAGAGTTGTGTGCAGCTGGTGTTAGGCGCAGTCTGATTGTTCACACAGGCGGCGAGGATGTCGGCAATGGTTGCAATCTTGGCGCTCTCTGCCGTTGCAGTAACGGAGATCGCGGATGCTGTGCCCGTGCCTGCATAAGTCACCGGCGTGGACGTGAGGTTGGCTGTGCTCGCGACGGCATTGTTGAGACCAAGGGCACCCTGAGGCTTGCCGGTAGGGATGTTGGCGCCGTTCGTGCCGATCGATTCAGTACCCGGCGCCGTCCCAGGATTGATGTACTGCGCCAGAGCGAAAACGGCTGTAGTGGTTGATTCTTCGTCGACAATCGTGAAGCTATTGGCGCCGATCGTGCTACAAGCCCCCATGACCGCCATCAGACCGATGGCCGAGTTGGTATCGGCAGCATCGTTCAGGTGGTTGCCGATGGTGTTGCCACCGGTAGCGATGAGGTAGATCTGCGGATCGGCCGTCGTAGCGGGACAAGCCCAGGTTGTACCGGAGCCGCTGGAGGGTCCATTGGTGGAACTCTTCGTGAAGATGAAGTTGCCGCTTCCGTCGGCTGACGTCGTTGTCGCGAGCAGCGTCGAGGCCGAGCCGTACCCCGTGGTGCCGGCCGCATAGAGTTTCACAGTTGCGAAGGCGATAGGCTGCTGGCCGCCATGCACTGCTCCGCCTACGACAGCCGCGGAACCGAAGGTGTTGACGCTGGGGCCGGAGGACTCCGTATTCGCACAGCCGACCGACACGCCCAATACCGCAGCCAGCAGAACTGCCACAAATGCTCTTCCGGCGTTGAACTCGAGATGTTGTTTGTCGAGAAACATTTTGGGCCTCCAACGACGATGCAATGCAGCGGCAAGGATTTAGTGAAAGCGTATTTCTGCGGTTAGAAGATGATCTTTGCGCCCAGTTGAATGCGGCGCGGATCACGAACGCTGGAAACTGCGCCGAACGCAGAACCGGCAGTGTTGGTGTCTGTCGAGGTGAACAGCCCCTGGGGGTTTGTGTGGTTGAACGTATTGAAACTCTCGACGCGTATTTGTGCGCTCCAACGGGGAGTGAATGTGAGGTTGCGAAAGAGCGACATGTCCCATTGTTGAAAGCCCGGAGCGATGAGCGAAGTTGCGCGCGAATTGCCTACGCGGAAGGTGCCGCTCGGGACATCTTTGTAAGCCGCGGTATTGAACCAGTCCAGGAGTGTGTGCGGCGCGTTCACGTTGGGATTCGACAGAATATCGGGGCGCAGGGCCACGACGCTGCTGGAACCCAGGACACCTAGTCCTGCCGGGTCGAGTCCCGAGCCGGAGAGCACCTGGGTCGATAAGCCACTGTCAAAGCTGGCTGTCCCGCTAAGCTCCCATCCATGGAGAGTGGTGTGGGTGAAGCCTTCGCTGCTGGAGAAGAACGGCAACCTGTAAATGTAGCTGATGACCAGAATCTGCTTGCGGTTGAAGGGGGCAACAGCATACTCCTGGTGAATGTTGTAGCCATCCTGAGGAGGATTGTTACGGTCG
>Ga0302314_10017656_pt1 | contig 11943 bp, 12 predicted proteins | sample III_Palsa_N2_3_FD_200533 | JGI IMG/M metagenome (GOLD analysis project Ga0302314, IMG submission 200533) | Peat permafrost microbial communities from Stordalen Mire near Abisko, Sweden - III_Palsa_N2_3 | ecosystem: Environmental > Terrestrial > Soil > Palsa > Peat permafrost | place: Sweden...
AGCCGGGGGTGACGTCCGGGGCGTTGATCACGGTCCCCACGCCCCACCCGTCCCGCTGCGCCGGCCGCCCTCCCCTTGAAGGGGAGGGAGGAAGCCGGTGAAACCGCCCTCATCCGATCCTCCGCCGAAACATTACTTGACTATTCACGTAAGCCATTCATCAATTCGGGTTTCCTCGCAACCTCCGGGAAGCGCCCAATGACCCGCGCCGCCGAAAGCCTTTCCGCCCTCACCGCGCTCATCGGCCAGGGCGGCATCAGGGTGGTGGACCTCACCCAGCCGCTCACCGAGACCACGCCGGTGATCAGCCTGCCCGAGGCGGTGGGCAAGAATTCCCCGGGTTTTTCGAAGTCGGCGGTCTCCAACTTCGACGCCGACGGACCGGCGTGGGCCTGGTACGCGCTCAGCATGGGCGAACATTGCGGCACCCATTTCGACTCGCCCAATCACTGGATCACCGGACGCGAGCACGCCACCGGCGGTCCGGCCACCATCCCGCCGCAGAACTTCGTGGCGGCCGCCTGCGTGATCGACGTCAGCGGCAAGGCGGCCGCCGATGCGGACTATCTGATGACGGTCGAGGATGTGGAGGCGTTCGAGGCCGCCAACGGCCGCATCGAGGACGGCGCGCTGGTGCTGATGCGCACCGACTGGTCCAAGCGCACCGATCCCGAGGCCTTCCTCAACGGCGGCCATTGCCCCGGGCCGAGCGTGGAGGTCATGCGGTTCCTGGCCGAGAAGCGCGAGACCCGCGGCTTTGGCGTGGAGCAGGTCGGCACCGACGCGGGCATGGCCGGCATGTTCGATCCGCCGTTCCCGGCCCACCACTTCATGCACGCCAAGAACCGCTATGGCCTGGCCAGCCTCACCAACCTTGATCAACTTCCGCCCAAGGGCGCCGTGATCATCGCCGCGCCGCTCAAGATCGTGGGGGGTTCGGGCAGCCCCCTGCGCGTGCTCGCGCTCGTGCCCGCGGACTAGCCCTCGAATGGCCGAACGCTCGTTCGCCCGCGAAGTCGAGACCCTGAGGGCGGGGGAGGGCGAGACCTTCCGCGGCGAGGGCATCCTGGCGGTGGCCAAGGCCCTGCTGCAGTCCGGGGTCGCCTATGTGGGCGGCTACCAGGGCGCGCCCATCTCGCACCTCATGGACGTGTTCTCCGACGCCCAGGGGATCCTCAGCGAACTGGGCGTGCATTTCGAGCAGAGCGCCAGCGAGGCGGCGGCGGCGGCCATGCTGGCGGCCAGCGTCAACTATCCCCTGCGCGGCGCGGTGACGTGGAAGTCGACCGTGGGCACCAACGTCGCCTCGGACGCCCTGGCCAACATCGCCTCGGGCGGCGTGAAGGGCGGGGCGCTGGTGATCGTCGGCGAGGACTATGGCGAGGGCTCCTCGATAATGCAGGAGCGCTCGCACGCCTTCGCCATGAAGTCGCAGATCTGGCTGCTCGATCCCAGGCCCAACCTGCAGTCGATCGTCGACATGGTCGAGCACGGCTTCGCCCTGTCCGAGGCCAGCCACACGCCGGTGATGCTGGAGCTGCGCATTCGCGCCTGCCATCTGCACGGCCGTTTCGCCGCCAAGGACAACCGTCCTTCGCCGCTCAGCCTGCGCGAAGCGATGGAGAACCCCAGTCGCGACGCCGCGCGCATCGTCCTGCCGCCGATGAACTTCGATCACGAGCGCGAGAAGATCGACCAGCGGTGGCCGGCCGCGGTGGACTACGTCCGCCGCCACCGGCTCAACGAGGTGTTCGCGCCGGCGTCGGATCGCTACGGCGATCTGGGCGTCATCGTCCAGGGTGGGATGTACAACACCCTGATGCGGGCGCTGGAGCGGCTTGACCTGGCCGACGGCTACGGCGAGGCAGAGATCCCGATCTATGTGCTCAATGTCGCCTACCCGCTGATCGACGATGAACTGGCGGCCTTCTGCGCGGGCAAACGCGCAGTGCTGGTGGTGGAGGAGGGCCAGCCGGAATTCATCGAGCAGGCGCTGCATGCGATCCTGCGCCGCGCAGGCCTGCCGGCGGTCGTCATGGGTAAGGGCCCGCTTCCCCGGGCGGGCGAGTACACCGGCCAGGTGTTGAAAGACGGCGTCGAGGAATTCCTCGTCGCCCACGCCGGCCGCAACCTGGCGCCGCGCCAGCCGCCGCCACCGCTCACCACGGCCGATGTGCCGGCGCGGCCGCCCGGCTTCTGCACCGGCTGCCCTGAGCGGCCCGTGTTTACGGCCATGAAGCTGGTGGAAAAGGAGCTCGGGCCGTTCCACGTCAGCTGCGACATCGGCTGCCACCTGTTCTCAATCCTGCCGCCATTCAACATCGGCAACACCACCATGGGCTACGGCCTGGGCTGGTCGGGGGCGGCGGCCTTCAATGTTCCGGACAGCCAGCGGCGCACCATCAGCGTGATGGGCGACGGCGGCTTCTGGCATAACGGCCTCACCAGCGGCGTCGGCGGTGCGGTGTTCAACCGCAGCGACAGCGTGCTCATCATCGTCGACAACGGCTACTCGGCCGCCACCGGCGGCCAGGACATCCTCTCCTCTCGGCCCGGCAACGTCTCGCGCAGCACCGAGCACGCCATCGCCGACGCCGTGCGCGGCGTGGGCGTCGACTGGGTGCGCACCGTGCGCACCTACGACATCGGCCTCATGCGCAAGACCCTGCGCGAGGCGCTCACCACCCCGCTCAAAGGCCCCAAGGTCATCGTCGCCCAGGCCGAATGCATGCTCAATCGCCAGCGGCGCGAGAAGCCGCTGTTCACCGCGGCGGTGAAGGCCGGCAAGCGCGTCGTGCGTCAGCGCTTCGGCGTGGACGACGACCTGTGCACCGGCGACCACAGCTGCATCCGGCTGAGTGGCTGCCCATCGCTGACGGTGAAGCCGAACCCGAATCCTCTGCGCGAGGACCCCGTCGCCCACGTCAACAACGACTGTGTTGGCTGCGGCGTCTGCGGCGAGGTCGCCCACGCCGCCGTGCTCTGCCCGAGCTTCTATCGGGCCGACATCCTCTACAATCCGACGCGTTGGGACCAGTCGTGGGCGCGCATGCGACGGGGAGTGATCCGGGCGCTGCAGAGGTGGGCCAGCGCGCGCCGCATGGCCAGGGCCGCGTGACGTCCGCCCCGCGCTCGATCCGCATCTCCATCAACGCTCTGGGTGGCCAGGGCGGCGGCGTCCTCGCCGACTGGATCGTCGATCTGGCCGAGCACGCCGGCTGGGTCGCGCAGGCGACTTCGGTGCCGGGCGTCGCCCAGCGCACCGGCGCCACCGTCTACTACCTCGAGTTGTGTCCGCCCGACCCGGCCGGCCGTGAGCCGGTGCTGGCGCTGATGCCGATCCCTGGAGATGTGGACTTGGTGATCGCTTCCGAACTGATGGAAGCCGGGCGCGCCATCGCCCGCGGGTTCGTGACGCCGGACCGCACGGTGCTCGTGGCCTCGAGCCAGCGGGTGATGGCCATCTCGGAAAAGTCCGAGCCCGGCGATGGCGAGATGCCGGGCGCGAAAGTGGTGGCCGCAGCCCAGGCGGCGTCCCGGCGCCTGGTGCTGGCCGACTTCCACGCCCTGGCCGAACGCCATGGCAGCGTCATCAGCGCGGCCCTGTTCGGCGCCGTCGCCGCCTCGGAGGCGCTCCCGTTTGCGCGAGACGATTTCGAGGCCGCGATCCGGCGCGGCGGCCTGGGCGTGGAGGCGAGCCTGCGCGCCTTCGCCGCCGCCTTCGAGCGCGCGAGCGGCGGCGCCATGGACCTCCCGACGTCCCCGTCCAAGTTGCAGCCGCGGGTGGTCACCGGCGGAGCGGCGCATCGGCGCATCGCCGCCGAGCTGCCTGAGCCCGCTCGAACCAACGCCGAGCTCGGGGTCGCGCGCTGCCTCGACTTCCAGAACGGCGCCTACGCCAACCTCTACCTCGACCGACTGGCGCGGTTGGCTGCGGCCGACGCTCAGTTCGGCGGCGAGCGATTCGACTGGCGCCTCACCCGCGAAGCCGCCCGCTACCTGGCGCTGTGGATGACTTACGAGGATGTCATCCGCGTCGCCGACCTGAAGACGCGGGGGCGCCGCCTCGAGCGCGTCCGCGCGGAGGTGCGCGCCCAGGACGACCAGATCGTCGAGGTCTCGGAATTCATGCATCCGCGTTTCGAGGAGGTTTGCGATACCTTGCCACACTCGATCGGGGCCCGGCTCGAAGGGTCCCCGCGCGCGCGCCGGTGGTTCGGCGGCCTTTTCCGGCAGGGACGTCAGGTGTCGACCACCCGGCTGGCCGGCTTTCTGCTGCTGTTCGGCATCGCCCGGCTGCGCGCCCTTCGTCCGTTCTCGCATCGTCACCACATCGAGACCGAGCGTATCGAGGCCTGGCTCGCCTCGGCGCTCAATGCGGCCCGCAACAACTACGATCTGGGCGTCGAGATCATCGGCCTGCAGCGGCTGGTGAAGGGCTACGGCGAGACCCACGAACGCGGCCTGCGCCGTTACGGAGCGATTCTGGCGACCCTGGCCCCCCTCGTCGACCAGGCCGGAGCCGCCCAGACCGCCGGCGTGCTCGCCAAAGCCGCGCTCAAGGACGACACCGGCCGGCTGCTGGCGCGCGAGATCACGGCCGCCGGCGGCGCGCCGATGGTGGAAGTGGCGGCGCTCTGACGCGGAAACGCGGTTTGTGGAGCCGCCTCCCTGCGCGATACTCCGCCGATGACCAGGCTCACCCTTGCCACTGGCGGCTGTAACTGCGGGGCCATCCGCTATCGCGTGACCCGAGAGCCCCTGACCGCCTACATCTGCCATTGCCACCTGTGTCAGAAACGCACCGGCAGCGCCTTCAGCATGTCGGTGGTCATCCCCGCTGACGGCATGGAGATCGTGAGCGGGACGCCGATGAGGACCGAGAAGCCGCGATCTGGCGGCGGCGTCAGCGTTTCGGGACATTGCGGCGCTTGCCAGTCGCGCCTGTACACGCAGTGGGCTGGCGCCCCGACGATGAATCGGCGCGCCGGCACGCTCGACGACACCAGCGAAGTCAGGCCGGTAGCCCAGTTCTGGACCAGCAGCGCCCAGCCCTGGGCCGTGGTCGCGGACGATATCCTCAGCTACGCCGAACAGCCGACGGACTTCGCGCCAGTGCTGGCGGCCTGGCGGGAGGCGGAGGAACGCGGCGCATGACCGAGCATAAGGGCCTGCCCATCCTGGACTTCGCTTCGCTACGCGACTGGGAGGCGTGGCTGGCGACCGAGGCCGAGCGCTCGGCCGGCCTGTGGCTCAAGATGGCCAAGAAGACCGCCGGAGTCGCCACCGTGAGCAAGGCCGAGGCGATCGAGGGCGCCATCGCCTTCGGCTGGATCGACGGGCAGCTCGACAGGTTCGACGAAGCCTTCTGGTTGATCCGGTTCACGCCGCGCGGGCCACGGAGCAAATGGTCGCAGAACAACCGGGACACCGCCGGCCGGCTCATGGCCGAGGGAAGAGTGAGGCCGCGTGGCCTGGCCGAGATCGATGCGGCGAAGGCCGACGGGCGCTGGGACGCCGCCTACGCCCCACAGGCCAAAGCCGACGTTCCGCCCGACCTGCAGGCGGCCCTGGCCGCAAACCCGGCGGCCAAGGCTTTCTTCGACACGCTGCGCGGGGCCAATCGCTACGCGATCCTCTATCGCCTCCACGATGCGAAGACGGCAAAGACCCGAGCTGCGCGGCTGAAGAGGTTCGTGGACATGCTCGCGCGCGGCGAAACGATCCACCCGGCGGGCTCATGATTGGCGGCGGCGCCGGTTGACGCATTCGGGCTTGCCAGACGCATAAGTGTCCGCTTATGTGTTCTCCGATGGATCAGTCGCAAACCTTCCGGGCTCTTGCCGATCCGACCCGCCGCGCCGTGCTCGAGCGTCTGGCCGACGGTGAACTCAGCGTCTCGGCGCTCACGTCGGGGTTCGGGGTCTCCCAGCCGGCGATCTCGCAACATCTGGCGGTGCTGCGCGGCGCCGGCCTCGTGAGCGAGCGGCGCGAGGGACGCCACGCCTATTACCGCATCCGTTCGGAGGGTTTGGATCCGGTGCTCGACTGGATCGGCCGCTACCGCAGCTTCTGGCCGACACGGATCGAGAAGCTGAAAGACCTGATCAGGGAGATCGACCAATGAGCCTCGATGCGGACACGCCCACCGAAGCTGACGGCGAGATCGTGATCGAGTGCGATCTCGCCGCGCCGCCGCACACGGTGTGGAGAGCGCTGACCGTGCCCGAACTGGTGGCGACGTGGCTGCTGCCCAACACCCTGGAGGCCCGGGTCGGGGCGAAGTTCGCCCTGGATGGCGCCCCCGCCGGTCTCGCGGACAGGATCGAGTGCGAAGTGCTGGCCGCCGACCCGGACAGGCTGCTGCGCTACAGCTGGCGCGAGCGGCGAGCCGGCGACAGCGATCCAGCGCGCGAGACCGTGGTCACCTTCCGACTGGCCGCGAACGCCGACGGCGGGACTCGCCTGCGCATCGTCCAGGCCCCCCTCGCAGCCGCGGACCGCACCCGCACGCTGATGCTGAGAGCCACCAACGCCAACGGCCTCGGTCGATGGAAGCTCGCCGCCTGAAGTCGCACCCCGGTCAGGAGACTTGACCATGACCACCAGCCTCGTTCCCATGGTCGTCGAGGAATCGAGCCGTGGCGAGCGTTCGTTCGATCTCTATTCGCGCTTGCTGCGCGAGCGGATCATCTTCCTCAACGGTCCGATCGACGACACCGTCTCGGCCCTGGTGTGCGCGCAGCTGCTCTATCTCGAGGCAGAACACCCCAACAAGGAGATCTCGCTCTACATCAACTCCTCCGGCGGCGTGGTGACCAGCGGCATGGCGATCTACGACACCATGCAGTACGTGAGGAGCCCGGTGGCCACCCTGTGCATGGGGACGGCCGGCTCGATGGGCTCGTTCCTGCTCATGGCCGGCGCGCCCGGCCGGCGGGTCGCCTTGCCCAACGCCAGCATCATCGTCCACCAGCCCTCGGGCGGCTTCCAGGGCCAGGCTTCGGACATCGAGCGCCACGCGAGCGACATCCTCAAGGTCAAGCGCCGCATCACCCAGCTCTACGCCGAGCACTGCGGGCGCACCTTCGAGGAGGTCGAACACACCCTCGACCGGGATTACTTCATGACCGCCGAGGAGGCGAAGGCCTGGGGGCTCGTCGATCACGTCCCGGCAAGCCGCGAAGCCTCCGAGGCCGACCGGCCGCGCGAGCCGACCGTCCAGGCGTTGATGGGTGGAGCGCCGGCGGGATAGCGGAACGGCCTGTCGGGAGCGGATGACGGGGCGGACGCGGCGTTCCGCTCCAGCGGAGCGCCGCGCCGCCGAAGCCCCCGTCTCACCGTTAAACACCGTAGATGCGGTGCGCCGGAGACCCCTTCCCACCGTTAAACACCGTAAGTGCGGTGCGCGGAGGGGGCTGGATCGGCGTTGGCCTGGCTCGGCCCCGTCTCACCGTTAAACACCGTAGATGCGGTGCGCGGAGGGCGCAGGATCGGCGTTGGCGTGGTTCGGCCCCGTCTCACCGTTAAACACCGCAGGGGGCCGGGTCGGCGTTGGCGTGGTCCCCGTCTCACCGTTAAACACCGTAAATGCGGTGCGCGGAGGGCGCCCGATCGGCGTTGGCGCGGTTCACCGGCACGCCGTCCGGCTCGATGAGGGCGGCGCGCGGGGCCAGGTTGCCGGGACCGAAGCGCCCGTTGGCGTGGCGGGCGGGGTGATCGGTTGCGGATGGGGCGGACATGGGGGCCTCGCGAGAAGGAGGTGAGGCCCATGGTATGGCACACAAATTGCATTTTGTAAAGATCCTGGCCCTAGTTCCTGGCCCCGGCGTCAGTGCGGCCCAACCGCGGCCACGGCCGCCGCGGCCTCAGTAGTTGATCGACGGATTGTCGCCCGGGTAGATCACGCCGACCACGTCCATGCCGCCCTCGCTGACGCACTGCACCGAGTGGACCTGCTTGCGCGGCTGGAAGAGGACGTCGCCGGGGCCCACGGTGGTCTTGGTGCGCTCGGTCCAGACGACGCCGGCGCCTCTGAGGAAGATCAGGGCCTCCTCGTACAGGTGCCGATGCGGCTCGGCCTTCGATTTGGGAATGTTGCCGATGAACTGCGTCACCACCGTCGAGCCGTGCTCACGGTTGATGAGCAACTGGTAGAATCGCTCCGCCATGGCGTGCCGCTGCGAGGGGTCGATCTCCGCGCGTCTATGGGGATTGCCGTCATCGAACACGCCCGGCATGGCGTCCTGGAAGACCAGGTCCTCCGCGCCCGGGCCCTGCGAGATGAAGAGCTTGATCGGCGCTTCACCGGGGTTGTGAATGCGCCAGGCTTCGCCTGGACCGATGTAGACGCCGTTGCCAGGGGCGAGATCGAACCGCCGGCCGCAGATCTCCACCTCGCCCTCGCCTGCGGCGACGAAGAGGACGGTGTGGCGATCGTCCGAGTCGATCACAGGCGAGGCGCCGGGGCCAGCCTCGGCATAGAATTGCGCCTGGAAGAGCGCGCCCATGGCCGGGCTGATCACCGGGCAGTAGGCGAGGGCGCCCCGGCGGGTCAGCGCCGCCCGGCCGGTGGCGAAAACATAGCATTCGGCATCCAGCGGGACGCGCGGATCGGCCTGGTGCGGAACGCTGGCCACCGCCAGGTTCTCCGGGCTCAGGGGATCGTCCTCACTGTATCCACCGGGCAGGTTGCTGTGCGCGCCGTCGCAGAACGGCGGGGTCTTGGTGTGCTTGCAGCCGCAGAAGATCACATCTTCGTCGCATCTGGCCCGGAACAGCACAGGGAGGAATTCGGTGGCCGAGTGCGAACCGTCGCAGAACGGCTGGGTCGCCGAACGCCCGCAGCTGCACCATAGATAGCGCTCGCCGGACTTGAGCTCATGGTAGAAGCCTTTCCGGTACGCGATCGTCGGGGCGGCCATCCATGCACTCGCAGGCTTCAGGGCGGAGGCCGCAGGATAGCCGCTAGGGCGCTTAGCGCAAAACCCCGTTCTCATACGTCTGCGGGTCGGGTGTCAGGCCTCCATGTTGCCGATCAGACGGCGCATGACTTCGAAGGCCGCGTCGGCTTCGTCTCGGGAAAAGCCGTCTAGGAGCCGATTTTCTCGGCGACGCACCACTGGATCGAGCAGTTCGAATAGAGCCCGGCCCTGGTCGGTGAGGAACACCTCGACGAAGCGGGCGTCGTCGCGCTTGGCCAGGCGGCGCACGAACTGCTCCGCCTCCATCTTCATCAGCACCCGGCTGAGCGCCGACTGCCGCAGCATGGCGCGCGCCGCGATCTCGCCGATGGTGATGCCATCGCCCATGGCCAGAACGGCGAGGATCCGCCAGCGGGCGACGTTGATGCGCTGCCCCCGAAGCGTCTCGATCAGGTCGCTGTCGAGTTCATGCGCCAGGCGCGTGATCAAATAGGGCAGGAAGTCGTCGTAGAGGTCGCGGGATGAGGCCTTCGGCGGCGTTTGCGCCGCCGTGGGAGACATCCTTGCGCCCGCCATTCGCGCTCCCGTCTGTACCGACGCTGCGCTGGTATACGATTTGCTGTTCGCCATCCAGCACAGCCAACTGGATGCGCCCCCTCCGTCGGCCCGCAAGAGGGCGGGCCACCACTTCCCCGCATGCCCGGGAGGAGAGATATGGATCACCTTGCACATGTTCCGTTTCTCCTCCCCCCGGCTCGGTGCAGGCGTGCCGAGCCTGTTCAAGACACCCCAAAATTTTCCGTCATCCCCGGGCGTAAGTCCCGGGGCCCCATGAACACGAGGCCAGGGGTGGGCGGCTTGCGCGCCCAGAGCTCTGCCTCCCCGTCGCATTCGCGTCAGCGAATCTCGAAGCTGCGAGAGGCGATCGCGTGCGCTCAGCCGTGGCCGCGCCGGCGCGGCCACGGGCACATGGGGCGTTCATGGGTCACCGGGACTTACGCCCGGGGATGACGTTCAATTTGGGGGAGCGGCGGGAGGTGCTCAACGCCACCCACTCGATTTGTGCATCCCCAAGCTGCTCGCAAGGTGGCTCGGCGCCCTCTTGCGCCGAGACGGAAGGGGCGTCGCGCGCTCGCTCTCACCCCTCGAGCACGGCCTCGAACTGTTCGACCACCCAATCGACCTGTTCCGGCGTGATCACCAGCGGCGGGGCGATGCGGATGGTGTGGTCGTGGGTCTCCTTGCACAGCAGGCCGCGGGCCTGCAGGGCCTGGCAGTAGCGGCGGGCGCCGCCCGCCTCCGGGTGCAGCTCGACGGCGATCATCAGGCCGCGACCGCGCACGTCCCTGACCACATTGCTGCGCAGGTCGCGCAGGCCGCGCGCTAGGCGATCGCCCTGCACGGCCGCGTTGTCGATCATGCCTTCCTCGACCAGCACCTTGAGCGCCATGCGCGCCACCGCGCAACCGAGCGGGTTGCCGCCGAAGGTGCTGCCGTGCTCGCCGGGCCGAAGGACGCCCAGCACCTCCCGGTTGGAGAGCACGGCGGAGACCGGATAGAAGCCGCCGGAAAGCGCCTTGCCGATCAGGGTGAGATCGGCCTCGATCCCCTCGTGATCTTCGGCCAGCAGCCGGCCGGTGCGGCCCAGGCCCGTCTGCACCTCGTCGAGGATGAGGATCACCTCGTGGCGGGTGCATAGCTCGCGCGCGGCCCGCAGATAGCCCGGCGGCGGGATGATCACGCCGGCCTCGCCCTGAATCGGCTCGACCAGGAAGGCGACCGTGTGAGGCGTGATCGCCGCCTCCAGCGCTGCGGCGTCGCCGAACGGCACCACCTTGAAGCCGGGCCCGAACGGGCCGAAGCCAGCATTGGCTGTCGGATCGGTGCTGAAGCCCACCACCGAAAGCGTGCGGCCGTGGAAGTTGTCCGCGCAGACGATGATCTCCGCCTGGTTGGTCGGCACGCCCTTGACCTGATAGCCCCACTTGCGCGCCACCTTCAGCGCGCTCTCCACCGCCTCCACCCCGGTGTTCATCGGCAGCACCGAGTGCGAGCGAGTGAGGGTGCACAGCTCCTCGTAGAAGAGGCCGAGCTGGTCGTTGCGGAAGGCGCGGGAGGTGAGGGTCAGGCGTCGCGCCTGTGCGATCATCGCCTCCAGGATGCGCGGGTGGCAATGGCCCTGGTTCACCGCCGAGTAGGCCGACAGCGCATCCAGGTAGCGATTGCCGTCCACGTCCCAGACGTACACGCCTTCGCCGCGGGTCAGGACCACGTCGAGCGGCTTGTAGTTGTGGGCGCCATATTCCGCCTCCAGGGCGAAGTAGTCGGTGCGGTGAACGGCCGGCGCTTCGAGGGTCTGAGTGGTCATGGCGGGGTCTCCTATCGGGCCGCGACGATGTCGAGGATGCGGGCGGCGGGCGCGGGCGCGCTCGTCAGATCCAGGCGCAGGGTCATGCAGAAGGCGCCGCCGCCCGAGAGCATGAACGGCTCCAGCTTGACGCTCACGACGTCGTAGCCGCGCTCGGTCAGACGGTCCTCCAGCGCCGCCGGCGGGCTCGCCATGATCAACTTGCGCCCGACGCTGACAGCGTTGACGCAGAAGGCCTCGGCATCCTCGGCGCTGGCCTCGATGCGCTGGTCGGCCGTGGTGTGGGCGTGCAGCGCCGCCAGCGCCGCCTTGGTCAGGGCGGGCGGGTAATAGAGGATCTCCCCGCCGCTCAGGAGGCAGAAGCAGGTGTCAAGGTGATAGTACTGCTCGGTCGCCAGGTGCAGGTGAACCATGGTCTGGCCGAAGCAGTCGGCCAGCACGTCCACCGACTCCGGCGTCGAGCGCGGTCCGCTCGCCGCCCAGAACAGGCGCCGGTTGGCGTCCCAGATGCAGTCGCCGGCGCCTTCCTGATAGCAGCCCTCGATCTGGACCACCTCGTCGAGGAGGCCGCGGTCGCGCAGGGCCTCGAGCGCCGCGCGGTAGTGCGGCTCCTCGCCGGCGCGCTCGGGATGCCGGAAACGCGCCACCACC
>Ga0302314_10017657_pt1 | contig 11943 bp, 13 predicted proteins | sample III_Palsa_N2_3_FD_200533 | JGI IMG/M metagenome (GOLD analysis project Ga0302314, IMG submission 200533) | Peat permafrost microbial communities from Stordalen Mire near Abisko, Sweden - III_Palsa_N2_3 | ecosystem: Environmental > Terrestrial > Soil > Palsa > Peat permafrost | place: Sweden...
TAGACCGGCAGGTCGCCGGCGTTGACGATGCCCATGTCCATGCCCGCCGCGATGGCGTGATAGAGGAACACCGCGTGCATGGCCCGACGCACCGGCTCGTTGCCCCGGAAGCTGAACGAGACGTTGGACACCCCGCCCGAGACATGGGCGTGGGGCAGGCTCTCGCGGATGCGGCGCGTGCCCTCGATGAAGTCGAGCGCATAACCGTTGTGCTCCTCGATCCCGGTCGCCACCGCGAAGATGTTGGGATCGAAGATGATGTCCTCGGGCGGGAAGCCCACCTGTTCGGTCAGGATGCGGTAGGCGCGGGTGCAGATCTCGACCTTGCGGTCGGCGATGTCGGCCTGCCCCTGTTCGTCGAAGGCCATCACCACCACCGCCGCGCCGTAGCGCAGGCAGGTCCTGGCCTGGTGGATGAACTTCTCCTCGCCCTCCTTCAGGCTGATGGAGTTGACGATGCAGCGGCCCTGCACGCACTTCAGCCCGGCCTCGATCACCTCCCATTTGGAGCTGTCGACCATGATCGGCACCCGCGCGATGTCCGGCTCGCCGGCGATCAGGTTGAGGAAGGTGGTCATGGCCGCCTGGCTGTCGAGCAGGCCCTCGTCCATGTTGATGTCGATGACCTGGGCGCCGGCCTCGACCTGCTGGCGCGCGACCACCAGGGCCGCGCCATAGTCGCCGGCCGCGACCAGCTTCCTGAACTTGGCCGATCCGGTGACGTTGGTGCACTCGCCGATGTTGACGAAGACGGGGCGGGGCGCTGTGGTCATGAATGGGCGCTCGGATTTGGCTCGCGACCCGCGAGTTGAAGGCGGCGCGAGATCACGGCCTGGGGCGCGCCGGCGCTCTGCAGCGCCCGCCACGCAGCGGGGTTGGTCGTCAGACGCGGGTGCAGCACCGCCAGCAACAGGTTCAGCTCCGCGATGCCGGCGTCGCGTGTCGCCGCCACGGCCGCAGCCGGCGTGGGGCCGATCGTGGCGTCCAGCCGGGCTATAGCCGCTGGATCGCCGGCCGGCGCGAGATCGGCGCGAGCGATCAGCTGGTAGAAGACGCGGCCCAGGGTGGCGGATGCGGCGTCGCTTATCGCCGGCTTGTTCAGCCGGGTCCGCAAGGTGCGTAGGGCTTCCACCTCCACCTGGGAGAGGACGAGCCGGGGATTGGGACGGCCGGCCAAGTCGGTCATGCCATCTCGAACGGTTCCAGCCCCGACAGGCGCATCGCGGTCGGGCGGGTCGGCACGCGGCGGGGCGGTTTGCCCGCGACGCTTTCGGCGATGTGGCGGATGTGGTCCGGGGTGGTGCCGCAGCAGCCGCCCAGGATGTTGACCAGGCCGCTGGTCGCCCATTCCTCAAGCTGGCAAGCGGTCTCGTGCGGCTCTTCCTCGTATTCGCCGAAGGCGTTGGGCAGGCCCGCGTTGGGGTAGGCCGAGACCATGCAATCGGCGATCCGCGACAGCTCGGCGACGTGGGGCCGCATCAGTTCGGCGCCGAGCGCGCAATTCAGGCCTACCGCCAGCGGCCGGGCGTGGCGGATCGAGTTCCAGAACGCTTCCACCGTCTGGCCGGAGAGGGTGCGGCCCGAGCGGTCGGTGATGGTGCCCGAGACCCAGATCGGCAGCGGCTCCAGCCCGTCGTCCTCCAAGTCCAGGATCGCCTTGATCGCGGCCTTGGCGTTCAGCGTGTCGAAGATGGTCTCGACCAGGAACATGTCGACCCCGCCGGCGTGCAACACCAGGGCCTGCTCGCGATAGGCGTCGTAGACCTCGTCGAAGGTCACCGCCCGCTTGGAGGGATCGTTGACGTCGGGCGAGATCGACAGGGTGCGGTTCAGCGGCCCGATACAGCCGGCGACATAGCGCGGCTTGTCCGGGGTCCTGGCGGTCCAGGCGTCGGCGGCGGTGCGGGCCAGCTTGGCGGCGCAGGCGTTGATGTCCTTGACCGCCGCCTCCAGCCCATAGTCGGCCTGGCTGATCCAGGTGGAGTTGAAGGTGTTGGTCGAGATGATATCCGCGCCCGCCGCCAGATAGGCGTCGTGCAGGCCGGCGATCACGTCGGGGCGGGTCACGCACAGCAGGTCGTTGTCGCCTTGGAGCGGGCTGGGATGATCCTTGAACCGCTCGCCGCGGAAGTCGGCCTCCGACAGCTTGTGCTGCTGGATCATCGAGCCGGCGGCCCCGTCCAGGATCAGGATACGTGAGCGAGCGGCGGCCCTCAGGACCGTGATGCGATCGGCCCGGTTCATGCCGCGGCCTCCACCGGCGGGGCGGTGACGCCCAGCATTCGGCACACCGCATAGACCAGCTCGGCCCGGTTCAGGGTGTAGAAGTGCAGCTCGGAAAAGCCGTTGGAGACCAGCTCCTTGCACAGTTCGCTGGCCATGGTGGCGGAGACCAGGCTGCGGGTCTCGGGGTCGGCGTCCAGGCCGTCGAACACCTTGGCCACGCGTTCGGGGATGCGGGCATGGCTGATCTCGGCCATGCGCTTCAGCCCCTTGACGCTGGTCACCGGCATTACGCCCGGCACGATGGGGATGCTGATCCCGGCCTTGCGCACCCGGTCTACGAACCGGAAGAAGGCCTCGGTATCGAGGAAGAACTGGGTGATGGCGCGGGTGGCGCCGGCGTCGACCTTGGCCTTCAGCACGTCGATGTCCTGTAAGATCGAGGGGCTTTCCGGGTGCTTCTCCGGATAGGCGGCGACGCTGATCTCGAAGGGTGCGATGCGGGCGATGGCGGCGGTCAGCTCGCCGGCGTTGCGATAGCATTCCGGACCCGGCTCGTAGGCGCCGCCGAGCTGGCCTGGCGGATCGCCGCGCAGGGCCACGATGTGGCGCACGCCCGCCTCCCAGTAATCGCGCACCACCTGGTCGACTTCCTCGCGGGCGGCGGCGACGCAGGTCAGGTGGGCGGCGGGACGCAACGGGGTCTCGGCCAGCATCCGTTTCAGCACGCCGAGCGTCCGCTCGCGGGTGGAGCCGCCGGCGCCGTAGGTCACCGAGACGAAGGTCGGGCCGAGCGGGGCCAGCCGGTCCACCGCCCGCCAGAGCTGGGTTTCCAGCTCGGCCGTCTTGGGCGGGAAGAACTCGAACGAAATGCGGGGGCGGCGATCCGTAGTCGGGCGGGCGGGAGCCGCGTCGGGCTGAACATCCATGTGAAGGCCATCATCGCGGGCGAGGGCGAGCCTCATATAAAGATATACTTATGTCCTTATTCGTTTCGGGTCAATTAAGCCGTCGTGCGTCGGGGGTGTAAACGCGCGAGGGATTGGCCATATTCGGCAAGGCGGGGCATGGAGGTTGTGATGCGCTTTCCATTGGTGCCGTTCGCCTGCATCTCGTTCATGCCGGCGCTGGCCTTGGCCCAGCAGCCGCCGCAAGTGGCGGTCGTCCTTGGGCGGGCGGTCCAGGCGCGGGTGGCCGATCTCGGCCGCAGCGATCTCGACGCGGTCAGCGACACGCTCGCACGCGAGGTCGGCCGCGCCGCCCAGCGCTCCAAGGCGCCCATTTCCCACATCGACCTGGTGATCGAGGACATCCAGCCCAATCGGCCGACCGTCGCCCAGCTCGGGCGCAGCGCCGGGCTTTCGCCGAACACCTATGGTCTGGGCGGCGCGGCGATCACCGGGTCCATGACGGTGGGTGGGGAAAACAAGCCGATCCGCTTCCGCTTCTTCCAGACCGACCGCCGCAATGCGGTGAATTTCAGCAACTGGGGCGATGCCGACCAGGCGTTCGACATGCTGAGCGATCGTGTCGCGCGGGGCGAGGCGCCCTATGACGACAAGCCCTGGCCGGCTCCGCGCACGGCCCAGTCGCTGACCGGCACGCGTATTCCGGGCTGAAAAGGTCGACGCAAAAGGGGCCGCCCTCGCGGACGACCCCTTCCTTGGTGCGACCTGATCGGGTGGGATCAGTAGCCGGTGCGTTCCATCCAATGGATGCTGGCGCCCAGATGGTCCAGGCGGGACTGGATGTAGCCGCGATCGTCTGGGCTCAGCCCGCCGCCGTTCTGGCCGCGGCGTTGGCCTTCCCAGGCGCGGATGCTGCGCAGTTCGCCCCACGCCCGGCGAGCTTCCTGCGGGTTCAGGCGGCCCGTGTCGATGGCCCGCTGGATGCGCGTCTGCATGAAGTCCATCCGCTGGTGGATGCCGGTCGGGGCGCCCTGCCAGAAGCCGGCGGGGCCGGGGCCGCCGGGGCCGTAGCCGGGCCCACCGGGAGGCGGGCCGTAGTCATAGCCGGGAGGGCACGGGTCGTTGCGGCCGTTGGCGATCGTGCCGCCGGCGACAGCGCCGCCCACGGCGCCAAGGGCTGCGCCCGTGCCGCGCGAGTGGCGACCGGCCAGGACGCTGCCGAGCAACGCGCCCGCGCCCGCGCCGAGGATGGTGCCTTCGGCCGTGCTGGCCTGGTTGGACCGCACGCAGTTCGGGTCTGGCGGTTGGGCCAGGGCCGCGCTCGGCAGCAGGGTCGCCAGAATGCCCGCGACGACTAGTTTCTTGTTCATTCTCGCCTCCATCGCCGCGTTCGACCCGTTTCCAGGGCGCGCAGCCAGTGTGCTTGTTCTAGGGACGCCAAGCTGAACACAAGCTGACGAGCAGCTTAAACTGATCGTCAGGCTCGGCGGCCGTGGAGACGGCGTCCATAGCCCGCCCGCAACCCCGAACGAGGGTCAGCGTAGCGGGAGCAGATATGTTTCTCACCAGAAATCTCCGACAGCCCGCGTCTAACGCGCGAGCCGTCGGTTTGGTCTCAAAGCTCGGCTGTGAGCCTCGTCGCGAGCCTAGACGACCCGGTCGACCAGCATGGCCTTGATCGAGGCGATGGCCTTGGCCGGGTTCAGCCCCTTGGGGCAGACCTGGGCGCAGTTCATGATGGTGTGGCAGCGATAGAGCTTGAACGGGTCTTCCAGGTAGTCGAGCCGCTCGCCGGTGGACTCGTCGCGGCTATCGGCCAGCCAACGATAGGCCTGCAGCAGGGCGGCCGGGCCCAGGTACTTCTCCTGGTTCCACCAGTAGCTGGGGCACGAGGTCGAGCAGCAGGCGCACAGGATGCACTCGTACAGGCCGTCGATCTTCACCCGATCCTGCGGCGACTGCACCCACTCCTTTTGGGGTTCGGGCGTATCGGTGTGCAGCCAGGGCTCGATCGACTCGTACTGGGCGAAGAACAGGGTCAGGTCGGGCACCAGGTCCTTGACCACCGGCATGTGCGGCAGGGGCGAGATGCTGATTTCCTTGCCGGGGATGTCCTTCCAGGCGTGAGTGCAGGCCAGGGTGTTGCGCCCGCCGATGTTGAACGCGCACGACCCGCAGACGCCCTCGCGGCAGGACCGGCGGAAGGCCAGGGTCGGGTCCATGGTGTTCTTGATGTGCAGGACCGCGTCCAGCACCATCGGCCCGCACTGGTCGACCGCCACGTCGTAGGTGTCCCAACGCGGATTCTCATCCGTTTCGGGATCGTAGCGATAGACCTTGAAGGTCTTCACCTGCTTGGCGCCCTCGGGCGCGGCGTGGTGCTTGCCCTTGGTGATCTTGGAGTTCTTGGGCAGGGCGAATTCGACCATCGAACAAGTCCTCTAGAGACGGGGCGCGGAGGCGGCGGCGGCAAGGCCGCGCAGCGGTGCGGAAGGCGTAGGCATCGCGGCTCAGTACACCCGCTTCTTGGGGGGGATGTAGGCGATGTCGTTGGTCATCGTGTAGGTATGGACCGGGCGGTAGTCGATGTTGACCTTGCCCGAAGTCGGCTCGAGCCAGGCCAGGGTGTGCTTCATCCACTCGCCGTCGTTGCGATCGGGATAGTCGTCGCGGGCGTGGGCGCCGCGGCTTTCGGGACGGTTGACCGCCGAGTTCACCGTCACCGCCGCCTGGCCGATCAGGTTGTCGAACTCCAGCGTCTCCATCAGGTCGGTGTTCCAGATCATGCCGCGGTCGGTGACCTTGATGTCGGGTACCTTGTCGTAAACTGCGGCGATGCGCTTGACGCCCTGCTCCATGGTGTCCTGCACGCGGAAAACCGCCACATCCTCCTGCATCGCCTGTTGCATTTCGAGGCGGAGCTTGGCGGTTGGAGTAGAGCCCGAGGCGTTGCGGAAGCGGTCGAAGCGCGCCAGGTGCGGATCGGTCATTTCCTTGGGGATCTCGCGCTGGCTGGCGCCCGGCTTGATGATCTCGGCGGCGCGCAGGCCCGCCGCGCGGCCGAACACCACCAGGTCGGTCAGCGAGTTGGAGCCCAGCCGGTTGGCGCCGTGGATCGAGACGCAGGCGGCTTCGCCCACGGCCATCAGGCCTGGCACCACCTTGTCGTTGTTCTCGCCTTCCTTGGTCAGCACCTCGCCGTGATAGTTCGCCGGGATGCCGCCCATGTTGTAGTGCACCGTCGGCAGCACCGGAATCGGGTCCTTGGTCACGTCGACGCCGGCGAACACCCGCGCCGATTCCGAGATGCCCGGCAGGCGCTCGGCCAGGATCTTGGGATCCAAGTGGTCCAGGTGCAGGAAGATGTGGTCCTTGTTCGGACCGACGCCGCGGCCCTCCTTGATCTCCACGGTCATCGAACGGCTGACCACGTCGCGCGAAGCCAGGTCCTTGGCCGAGGGGGCGTAGCGCTCCATGAAGCGTTCGCCTTCGGAATTGGTCAGATAGCCGCCCTCGCCGCGAGCGCCCTCGGTGATCAGCACGCCGGCGCCGTAGATGCCGGTCGGGTGGAACTGGACGAACTCCATGTCCTGCAGCGGCAGGCCGGCGCGCAGGACCATGGCGTTGCCGTCGCCGGTGCAGGTGTGGGCGCTGGTGCAGGACAGGTAAGCCCGGCCGTAGCCGCCGGTGGCCAGGATCACCATCTGGGCGGAGAAGCGGTGGATGGTGCCGTCGTCCAGCTTCCAGGCGGTGAGGCCCCGGCACACGCCCTCGTCCATGATCAGGTCGAGCGCGAAATACTCCACGAAGAACTCCACCTGCCGACGGAGCGCCTGGCCGTAGAGGGTGTGTAGGATGGCGTGGCCGGTGCGGTCGGCGGCGGCGCAGGTGCGCTGGATCGGCCCTTCGCCGAAGTTCTTGGTCATGCCGCCGAAGGCGCGCTGGTAGATCTTGCCCTCGTCGGTGCGCGAGAAGGGCACGCCCCAGTGCTCCAACTCGTAGACGGCGGCCGGCGCATTGCGGGTCAGGTATTCGATGGCGTCCTGGTCGCCCAGCCAGTCCGACCCCTTGACGGTGTCGTACATGTGCCAGCGCCAGTCGTCGGGGCTCATGTTGCCGAGCGAGGCGGAGATGCCGCCCTGGGCCGCGACCGTGTGCGAGCGGGTGGGGAACACCTTGGACACGCAGGCGGTCTTCAGCCCTGCCTGGGCGCATCCCAGCGCCGCGCGCAGGCCGGAGCCGCCCGCGCCCACAACCACGACGTCGTAGGTGTGGTCGACGAACTCGTAGGCCGCCATGTTCAGTGCGCTCCCGCGCCCAGGAGGGCGACTTTCAGGATGGAGAAGACGCCGAGGGCGCCGGCGAGCCAGCAGACGGCGGAGTTGAGCAGCAGGGCCGGAATCTTGCTGCGCGGCTGGTGGACGTAGTCCTCGATGATCACCTGCATGCCCATCTTCATGTGCAGTGCGGTCACCGCGATCAGCAGCACGGCCAGGACCGCGTTCACCGGGGACTGCAGGAAGGCTGTAGCCCCCGCATAGCCGGCGTGGGAAATCTTCAGCGCGCCATAGATCGCCCACAGCGACAGCGGGACCAGGGCGACCGAGGTGGCGCGTTCGCTGATGAAGCGGGCGACGCCGTCATGGGCGCTGCCCAGGCCGCGGGCGCGGGACAGGGGTGTGCGGTAGGAGGAGTCGCCCATCGGATCAGCCCTTGATCATGAAGGCGCCGATGAACACGGCTATGGCGGCGACGATGCCGAAGGCGAAGGACGCCCAGGCGGTGGCGTTGGCGGTGGCCGGCAGGAAGCCCTTGCCGGAGTCGAAGGCCAGGTGCCGCAGCCCCGCCGCCAGGTGGTAGAAGATCGAGACCGCCAGGCCGAACAGCACCAGCAGGCCGAGCGGCGAACCCATCACGGTCATGAAAGTCCCGTAGGCGCTCGGGCCGAGCGCCAGGGTCAGCGCGCCGCCGACTACGATCAGCAGGCCGACGTACAACGCCACGCCGGTCGCGCGGGTGGCGATGGAGGCGGCCATGGTCACGTGCCAACGCCAGATCTGCAGGTGGGGCGACATCGGCGCCGCCCGGCGAGCGCATGTCGGCGCCTTCGCGTCGGCCTTGACCTGACTCATTCCCGTCCCTTCGCGTCTGCAACAACGGCTCGGGCTATTTAAACCGCCGTCAGGGGGTGTCAACGAAAGCGGCCCAATCGCGGCATTGCTGCAACACGTTCGCAACTGAACGGTCGATCTGCCTGGTTTTATAGCGCCCGCAGCGCCGCCAGCCGGGCGAAGGCCAGGGTCAGCGCCTTGCGCCGCGCCGGCGCCAGCGTGCAGAGCGGCGCTTCGGCCAGCACCGCGCCGCCGAACCCATCGGCCACGATCAAGCCCAGCCCCTCGGGCAGGATCTCGCGCGGAAACTCAGGCGCCACCGCAAAATAGAAGGCGTCGCAATAGGGGGCGTATTCGGACCATTTGTGATCGGTCCGGTAGTCCTCCAGCGAGGACTTCACCTCGACGATGACCAGTTCGCCCTTGGGCCCGAGCGCCAGCACGTCCGCCCGCCGCCCATTGGGCAGCGGCGCCTCCAGCACCGGCGCATAGCCGAGCTGCACCAGCAACCGCGCCGTCCCGCGCGTGACCATGCCGGTGGTTTCTGGACGGGGGGTGGGGAGGGTGGCGAGGCTCACCCGGCTAGAATGTTCGCCCTTCGTTCGGAGTCAAGCGGGACGGCGAAGCGCTGGGCCGCGTCCGTGCTCACGCGCCCTTGTCGTAGATCAGCTTGGAGGTGTCGTAACCCAGCGACTTGGCGCGGGCGACGAGCGCGCTCCTGTTGGCCTTCAGGTCCGGGGTCCGGCTGAACAGCCAGAGGTACTTGCCGGTCGGTTCGCCCAGCACCACCCAGCTATGGTCGGGCGCGTAGTCCAGCACCCAGTAGTCCTTGTGCACCACCAGGAAGAAGGTCAGGCGGAACTTGGCGTTCATGCCCGGGTCCATGATCTTCATGTTGGCGTGGAAGAGCCTGGGCCTGGCGTTCTCGGGCAGGCAGGCCTGGGTCACGGTATAACCGCCGTCCGCCGTGGGCGTGTAGGTGGCCTCGGCGTTGGTGCAGTCCTCTTCCAGCTTGTTGTGCAGGCGCGCCACCTCGTACCAGCGGCCGGCGTAGCGCTGCAGGTCGACGGGCTTTTGCGGCTCCGGCGCGGCGGCGCCGAGCAGCAGGCAGAGCGGGGCGAGGGCGAGCAGGCTCTTGAGGTGCATCAGATTGTTCGGCCGTTGTTGGTCTCGAAAACACCGATCTCTAAAGCGCGACGGCCGAACGGGTTTCCGTAATTCGGTCGCCAAGCCTCGGATATCGAAGCCTTTTGAACATGAGATCGTCTAGATGAACCGGGCCTGACGGGCGCCGTAGCGCGAATGTCAGGCGACCCCGTTGGCCCGGAAGAAGGCCAGCATCCGCCGCCAGCCGTTCTCGGCGTCCTTGGCGTTGAAGCTCTCGCGGTAGTCGGCGTGGAAGCCGTGGCCCGCGTCCGGGTAGACCACCAGCTCGTCATGCACGCCGGCCTTGGCCAGGGCGTCGCGCATGGCGGCGATATCAGGGGCGGTGATGCCCTTGTCCTGACCGCCATAGAGGCCGAGCACCGGGCATTTCAGCTTGCCGGGCAGGTCGATCGGATAGTCCCGGCCGGCCTCGCCATGGCCTTCCGGCGGATGGGCCAGCGGGCCGTACCAGGCGACGGCGGCCTTCAGCTCGGGAAAGCGCGAGGCGGACATCCAGGTGGTCCCGCCGCCCCAGCAGAAACCGGTCACCGCCAGCTTGTGCGGATCGACGAAGGGCTGGGCCTGCAGCCATTTCAGGGTGGCGCCGACGTCGCCCATCACCTGCTCCAGGTGGGCGGTGGCGACGATTTTCATGATCGCGGGGAATTCGGTGATGGTCGGCAGCTTGTCGCCGTCCGGGGCGCGGAAGAAGAAGGCCGGGGCGATGGCGACATAGCCCAGCTTGGCCAGCCGGCGGCAGATGTCCTGGATGTAGGCGTGGACGCCGAACACCTCCGAGCAGACCAGCACCGCCGGGTGGCGGCCGTGGCCCTTGGGGCGGGCGATGTAGGCGGGCAGCTGCTCGCCGCCTTCGGGGATGGCGATGGTGGCGGTGTCGAGGCCCTCGGCGTCGGTAACGATCGGGGCGGCTTCGGCGGCGAGGGCCGCGGCGGCGTAGCCGGCGAAGATCATTCCGCCCAGCATCCGGCGCGACAGGTGGAAGTCCTCGGGCTGGGGCCCATCGGCTCGGGTGAGGCTCAACATGACCGGCTCCTGTCGCAATCGGCGGGGAGATTGCCCGAGCTTTCGGGGCGCTGTCAAAGCCGGGGTTGTTTCAGCAGCGTCACGCGTGACGGGCGAGCCTCAGGCGGCGGCTTCGGCCTTTTCGGCGTCCAGGCGCACCCAGGTCGAGGGGCGGGTGGCGCAGGCCTGGCCGATCACTTCCGCCAGCACCGAGACCGCGACCTCGAACGGCGCCTTGCCGCCGAGGTTCAGGCCGATGGGCGCGTGCAGCCGCTCCAGCGCCGCATCGTCGGCGCCCAGGGCCTTCAGCCGGGCCAGACGTTCAGGCAGCCGCCGCCGCGCGCCTAGCACACCGACATAGGCGGCCGGGGACTTCAGCGCGGCGAGCAGGGCCGATTCGTCGGCCTCTAGGTCGTGGGTGGCCACCGCCACATAGGTCCAGGGATCGAGGCCGATGTCGCCCAGGGCCTCGGCCGCGTCGCGGCGGTCGTAGCGCAGGCCGGGCAGGGGCGGCGGTTCGGACGGACCCTTGGGCCGCACCAGCCAGGTCTCGAACTCGCTCTGGATCGCCAGGCTGGAGATGGCGATGGCGATGGGGTCGGAGCCGACGACGATCAGCCGGCGCCGGGGCAGCCGGCGCAAGCCGAGCGCCAGACCCTGGCCCACGACCGCACAGCCGACGTCGGGCCGGGCCATGGTGGCCAGCAGGGGTCCGAAGACCGGATCGTTGAGATTGGGGAGCGGGGCGTCGGCGGGTGCGCACAGCCGCCGGGTCCCGTCGCTAAGCCAGATCGCCTCGCGCCGAGCCTCGCCCAGAGCCAGCAGGTCGCGTACGGCGTCGTCGCCGGGCGGGATCGGTTCGAGCAGGATGTCGACGCGGCCGCCGCAGACCAGACGGATGTCGGGCGGACCGCCCTCGCCATAGATCAGACGTTTGGGGCTTCCCGTGGCCAGGCTGTCCATGGCGTGCATGCAGATGTCGGCCTCGATGCAGCCGCCGGAGAGGAAGCCGTGCGGCTCGCCCCCGTCGATCAGCATCTGGGACCCCACGGGCCTGGGCGAGCCGCCCACCACCGCATGGATGGTGGCCAGGGCCACGGCCCGCTTGGCGGCGAAGGCGGACGCGAGCGCGGGCCGCACATCGTCGGTCAGGCCGAACATCGGCCAGTCGGGCAGGCTCAGGATCTCCGACATGACGGTTCAATCGTCTCGTCGGAGATCAAGTTCCCCACAGGCCTAGGCCTCTTCGGCGGCCGGCGTGGCCGGGGCGGCGGTGTCGCCGGTTTCTTCCCCGCCTTCGAAGGTGCGGGGACGGCGGCGGCGGGTGCGGGGACGGCGGACTTCGCCATCTTCCGCGGCCGGCGCGCCTTGCAGGAAGGCCGGCGCTTCGCTCACGCCGCCGTCATGTGACCGCAGCATGGGGGACGCATCCGCTTCCGGCGCTTCGGGAGAAGGGAAGGACGAGGCTTCGGACGCGACGGCTACGACGGCCAAGGGGTCGCGAGCCTCGGCCGACGCATCGGCTTCGACAC
>Ga0302314_10017658_pt1 | contig 11943 bp, 10 predicted proteins | sample III_Palsa_N2_3_FD_200533 | JGI IMG/M metagenome (GOLD analysis project Ga0302314, IMG submission 200533) | Peat permafrost microbial communities from Stordalen Mire near Abisko, Sweden - III_Palsa_N2_3 | ecosystem: Environmental > Terrestrial > Soil > Palsa > Peat permafrost | place: Sweden...
CTCCTGTGCATCGAAAGAGACGGAGGGCGCCAGCGCCGCCCGCGTCACGTCGGCCAGCGACTGCGCTTCACGCACTCGCGCCATCGCCTGCGCAAGGCTCGGGTTATCTGCCAGAGCCTGCTGCATCAGATGATCGAACTGAGGATCGTTGAACGTGCTCCACCAGCCCGGTACCTGAACCGTCGCGGACACCTGCGACGCTAGACCGAGGTGATCATTTGCGATCGTTTGCTGCTGAGGACCGAGTCTCGGTGCGGTGATGCAGCCCGGTAGTGCGAGGGCGAGCGCAATCACAGTCAGACTAAAGGGACATATCGCTATTGTTTTGCGCTGAAACATGGCGTGATTAGGCCACGAGGATGCAATTTGTTTATTGGACCATGGTGTCGACCAATACCTTGGCATTAGTGAGCACTGCAGGCATTTATCGCTCGGCGGCTCGGAGCCGCTCACACCGGCAGGCGCAGGCGGTCATCCCCGATCAGCGCGGCGAGCAGTCACATGAGGTACGTGATCGAACAGCGAAAGGTCCGCATGGCCAGCTCGGGGACGCGCGTCGCCATCGCGCCTTAGCGCAATGATGTCCTCCGGAACCGACGTTCTGACCTTTCCCAATCGCCCAAATCGCCCGACTTTTAGGCCGGTTTTAGCCCCCCCCGTTCAGGGCGGCATCGGCTCGCCAAAGTCGACGCCGCAATCGGCACATTGGTCAGCGTCGGGACTGATTTTAGAGCGGCACCGTGGACAGAGATCCCTTCTCGCGCCGATGACGATAAATGCGATCAAAGCGACAAGGGAGAGCGCCCACCAGCAGATTGCCAGCGTCGCCGGCCACTTCTGGAGAAGGCCAAACAAACCGGCCACGAAAGCCGAGATCGTGAGATTGAACATCACCCGCGAGCGCCGCCTGAGGTGCTCCCTGATCGTCAGGGCTCCCGATTCCATAGGCTGAGATTCTACTCAGCCAGGCGGATTGCGCCGTGACCGGCCGCTCACTCGCCCGGAGGGGGGCGCTACGCTTCTTGCCCGGTCGCCTTCTGAGCACGAGGCGGCAATGAAATTCGGTGCGCAGGGCACATCCTCGGCCGCCGCCGGCGAGAACCGCGCTCGTAAACGAAAAACTTCGAACATGACTTCCGGGCACAGTGCTGCACGCGTGCGGGCGCGGCCGCGCGAAGTAATTCCGCGAAAGTCACGGCATATTGCGCGTCGATCGAATGGAACCGGGGCACGACGACCAGCTCGCCCGACTTCGTGAGGGATAGCACCCCGTCCATGGGAGTGAAGCTGAAGGCGGCGTGTGTGCTGGTGACGAAGGGGTCCTGCAACCACTCTCGCGCCGCGCGCAGCAAATCCTCCGGGCATCCGGTCTTTGAGGGGCGCCACGCCGCGAGCTTGATGAGTCGCTGCCGCGTCGCCTCACGTAGTAATGCCAAGTGCTCTGCGCTCGGGAGCACAGTTGTCAGCGCATGAGCCGCGTGGTCGGCCGCCTCATGGTCTTCCTCGGTGAAGAGGGCGGACGCGTCCTCAGGCTCCCCGTTCACGAAGCTCACCAGCTCATGAGCCCAGCGGATCAAGGTTTTCGGTTCGATCATGGGACCTTGATTATCGCCCGGCACTCCACTCGTTAGTGGTCGGCCCGTCCGGCACAGCTCGCAAAACGGTTGCGCGCTTCGTCCATGAAGTCGTGAATCTTGGAAATCTCGGCGGCGATCCCCGGCTTGGTGACGGCGGAAACGTTCTCCGCAGACTCGAGCCCAAACGTCAGGGGCTCCTGGATCTGCTGGGCGACGAGCTTCAACTGGCGGTCCACCGCGGCACGGTCGCGCTCGTCGACCGTGAGGTCCCTGACGGCAGCGAGGTTCTCCGCCGCCAGAAGATAACCCCACACCTCTCCGAGCGAGTTACGGAGCGCTCCGATGTTGACTACTTCCTTCTCTCTCGCCGTCGGGCCCGTTTGATTATCGGCTGGGGGTTTCGCGTTTCCGTCTTCGGCCAACGACCTGCCCAAGAGCACCAGACGCGTCTCGAAGTTGCTCGCTGCATCCATCATTTGAGCAACAACCTTGAAGCTCATGTCGTCACAAGCCCGCGGAACGGATTCCGTCGCGACTGCTGCGGCCGGAGCGACAAAAGTTGCGACCAAGGGCAGTAAAAACACGTACCACCTCAGTCCACGAGGCGGCCGGTCAATGTGAAATGGCATGGTTGTTCTGGATCTAACGGGAGAAGCGTCGATTCCGCGATACGATTGGCAATAGCATACTGCCACTCGTCATGAAGTAATGTTCTGAATTGCTAGGCTGGGGAGGCGAAATGCCACTCACATCATTCGAAAAGGGCAAGCTCAAGATCGCAGCACACGTGCGCGAGGAGCTCGAGCTCGCCCGGATTGCGTTCGAATCCATTCACTGCAAGTCAGGATCCCTGCATATACCGCCTGGTATCGCACGGCTGATCGTTACGGTCGATAAAATCCCCGCGCACATCGATCTGACCACCCCGGAGGTCGAGGATTGCGAGCTCCTCGTTGCCGGGGAAAGCTGGCACAAGATCGCCGCATTCATCGAGCGGTTAAAGAAGGAAAGTAACGCCGGCCGCGACTAGCGGCGGAGCTGTTCGGCCTGTTTGTTGCTATCGCGCAACGTGGGGTAAGAGGCCGCCTCGGCAGACTCTTGGGTAGCACATGCGGCAAAGCGCTACAGTACGTGTTTGGGGCGCGTAATCGGAGCTCGCGATGTCGACGTCGGAAGACAGTTCAAGTATCACCAGCCTGCGGCAGGCCAATAGTCCCAACCCCTTGGATCTGCGCCGTATCGGCGCGCACCCGGATTACTGGTATCCGGTCGCGTGGTCGTACGAGCTCAAACCCGGCAAGGTTCTAGGCCGGAGTTTCGCGGGCGAGCCGATCGCCCTGTACCGGGGCCAGAGCGGCCAGGTGTTCGCGCTCGAGGATCGCTGCGCTCACCGCCAGGTACCGCTGCACCTCGGTGTCGTGAGCGGGGATGAAATCAAGTGCCATTACCACGGCTGGACCTACTGCAGCAGCGGCAAGTGCACGAGCGTCCCCTACCTCGGTAAGGAGCGGCTGCCGAACGGCGTGAAGAGCTATCCGGCGCGCGAGGTGGAAGGTTTGATCTTCGTGTTTCCCGGCGATCCGGCGCTCGCGGAAAGCCGGCTGCCGCGACGGCTGGGTGCGTCGCAAAATCCGGCTTACAAGACCCGACGGTTGAACCGCGAGGTGGCCTGCCACTACACGTTCATGCACGAAAACCTATTCGACATGAATCATCAGTTTATGCACCGCAAGCAGATGGGCTCCATCCGCGCGAACTGTCTAGGGCGCAAGCATGGCGATGACTGGGCGCAGGTCGAGTACAGCTTCAGCCGCACGGGCGGTAAGCAATCGATGGGCGAGACGGTGATCGTCGATCTCATGCGCAAGCGCAGCCAGGCGAAAAAAGATTTCTCCGATCACATGCGGATCCGAACGGAGTATCCAAACCAGAACCTCAAGGTCTGGGTAGGGCGCGACATCCAGGAGAGCGACGATCCCGTGCTCGAGGTGTGGCTCGGATACACGCCGCTCGATGCGGAGCAACGGACCAATCGCACCTATGGCTATCTGTCGGTGAAGAAGCCCAAGGTGCCGATCGTTATCCATGCCGTTTGGCCGTTCGTCGTGTGGTTCACCGAGAACATCTTCCGCGAGGACAAGGAAATCGTGGAATACGAGCAGCGCGCCTACGACTCACAAGGCGCCGACTGGAACAACGAAGTGTTTCCCGCGATTCGCGATTTGCGCAGCGTGCTCGCACGCTGCGGCAAACCGATGGACTAGGAGGGGAGCGCCGAGCCGGGGGCGCCGAGCCGGGGGCGGCCGGCCTTACTTGGGGGCCGGCTGCACTGCCGGCACCGCATCGAGCGGAGGATCGCGGCGCGCCGGGTGCCCCGGGTACCAGTTGAATCGGCCTCCGAGCGTCATCGCGGCGGGCACGACGAACGTGCGGATCACCGTCGCATCCACGAGCACTGCGACACACAGGCCCACTCCCATCATTTTCAACACCGGCAACTGCGCGCCCACGAACGCGCCGAATACCGCGGCCATGATGAGGCCGGCACCGGTGATGACGGGCGCGACGGCGACGAGGCCTGCGACGGTGGCGCGGTCGTTGTTTTGATCGATGGCGTACTCGCGCTTGATGCGAAACAACAGGAACAGCTCATAGTCCATCGACAAGCCGAAGCTCAAGCAGAACACCATCATCGGCACCTCGAGCGGAATCGCCGAGAACGGGCGTTCGAGGCCGATGAGGCCGTTGAGCCAGCCGAGCTGAAAGACGGCGACCACCGCGCCGATTCCCGCCGTCACGGCGAGTAGATTCATGAGCACCGCTTCGATGGGCAGGAGATACGAGCGGAACGCGAAGAACAACATGATGAGCGTCGCGCCCACCACGAAGCTGAAGATCTTCGGCAGGCTTCTGTACATGGACTCGTCGAAATCGTTGTGCTCCGCCGGATCGCCGCCGAGCTCGACCTTGAACGGCCCGGTGGGCGATACGGATTTGAGATCGCGGGCGAGCTGCTCGATCTGCTTCACCCGCAGCGTGCTTACGGGCGTGATCTGAAATAACACGGCGTCGCGATCGTGGCTCAAATAGAGCTGCGCAATCTCGGGATGGGCTCGCAGCGTCTCGGCCGGGTTTCGATAGAAGGCGGCGTATTCGTTCGCGCCGAGGCCGCGCTGCAGCGTGAACGGCGAGGCAACGGCGGCAATGCGCGGGTCGCGGCCCAACCGCTCGGCATACTCGACCAGCGGCTTGATGTGCGCGGCGTCGAGCACCGCGCGACCGTCCGTCGCACGAACGATGGCGTAGGTGGTCAGGGACGAATTGTCATCGTGAACTTTCGCCAGAATGTCGGCGCCAACGCGTGCTTCGGCGGCCGGAGGCAGGAACCAGCGCTCGTTACTCACGCCGGTGGTCGCTTTGGTCAAAGGCAGGCCGAGCAGCATCACGCAGGCGCCCGAGATGAGGAGTACCTTGATGGGATGCTTGACGATCCAACGGCCCAGCCGGTGCCACAACGCAGTCGTGTTGCCGAGGCGCAACCGGCTGGGAATCACCGACCAGCGCTCGAGGTAAGGCCCGACCAGAACCAGCGTCGCCGGCAACAGCGTCAAAGCCGCCATCACCGACACGCACACCACGAGCGCGCCGCCGATACCGGCGCAGCGCGTCTCCAAAATGGGACTCCACAACAGCCCGAGAAAGCCGATCATCACCGTGACGCCGGACCAGGTGATGGTCTGACCCGCGCGCGCGACGGTGTCGGCCACGCGCTCCGCGACGCTTTCGTTCGGCTGATTTTCCCGATAGCGCGTCACCATGAGCAACGAATAATCGATGCCGATCGCAAGGCCCACCATGGTCACGACATTGCTCAGCAAGTTCGAGACCGGGATGAACTTTGCGAGCACGAATGCCAGCCCGAGCGCGAGCGTGGTCGTGCCGAGTCCCATGAGGAAGGGCAAGCTGGCCGCGATCAATGTGCCGAATGCCATCAGCAAAATAATCAAGGTCAAGGGCAGTGCACTCTTCTCGGCGCGATCGCCGCCCGAGGCGCTCAACGCATTCACGTCGAAATCCGCGGCTGGGCCGCCCGTGACCGCGAGCTGCGCGGCGGGGTCGAGTTTCAGTAGCGCGGCGCGCCACGGAGGGAGCGCGGCGCGCACCACAGCGACCTCGCGCTGCTGTGCGGATTCCTCGACGCCCGTCAACCCGACGATGAGCATCGTGATCTGGCCGTCGATCGAGCGCAGGTCCGGATTTTGCGTACCCGCATAATTCTCGACGCGGGCAACCCCCGGCAGCTGCGACAGCGCCTGCGAGGCCTGCCTCACCCAACCGAGATACGGCTCCTTGGCGACGTCGAGGCGCGGCGCTGACACAGCGACGATCAAAGGGTCTATGAAAGGATTGCTGAACTCTCTGCGCAGGGCGGTGTTGGCGAGGTCCGAGGGGCTGCCGGGCACGCCTGCGGCACCGCCCACGGTCACATCCGGCAGCCGATGCTCGCCCCACGCACCGAGGGCGATTGCCACGATCCAGGCAACAAGGATCGTGCGCGGATGTGTGGCCACCCAATGCCCAAGCCTGAGAAATCCGAAGTTCAACGCATCGCCTGTAGGAGTGGCCGCAAGCGCAATGTTAACGCCTTTTCTGACGTTTGTGGCGGCTCGGGGGTTCTGCCAGTTTCATTTTGGTGACAAAATCGCAGATTGGCGGAGTGCCAATTCTCGGGGAGCGCCCTACATCGACTATGTCCGAGCTTGAACAGTTCATTTATGCGACCGACGTCGCACGTCTTCCGTGGGATGCGCGGCTGGCGCGGCGATTGGTCAGTCCTCTCAGCAACAGCTGGGTCACCCCCAATCATCTGACGACCGTACGCCTGCTCGTGGGTCTCGCGGCGGCGGCCGCTTTCTTGCCGGGCACGTATGCCTGGTCGAACGCGGGTGCTCTGCTGTTGGCGGTCTCGAATTTTCTGGACCACTGCGACGGCGAGCTCGCGCGTATCAGCGGCAAATCGAGCCGCGCCGGTCATCTATACGATCTGGCGAGCGATGCGCTCGTTACCGTGCTGGTGTTCGTCGCGCTCGGGATCGGCGTGGGCGCGCACCTCGCGTTGCCGTTGCCGCCTGCGGCGCTCGGCGGCGTCGCGGGATGTGCGATCGCGTTGATTTTCTACTTGCGCATGCAAATCGAGCACAGGCTCGGCAAGGCAGGCACACTGCAAGCCTCGCTCGGCGGATTCGAGACCGAGGATGTCTTGTACCTGTTGCCCATCGCGACGTTGTGTGACCGCACGGCGTCGCTCCTGATCGCCGCCGCGGCGGTCGCCCCGCTCTACGCGGTGTGGGTGGTGTTCGACTATTGGCGCGTGATGCATCGGCCACAGGCGGCGACGACCAGCACGAGCTGCGGCTAGCAAGCGTGGCTGCTGTTCACAGCGAGAGGGCGCCGACATCGCGGCGCAAAGCCGAAGACTGGTGGCGTCTCGATCTACCCGCGCTGCAGTGCAGCTATCGGGATCAGGGTGCGTTCGTTTTCATCCCGGATTTTTTGCCGGACGAGATCGTCGCGACGCTCCGCGAGTGCGTCGAACGGACTGAGCCGTCCGTCAACCGCAATTATCTCCCCGGTCACAAGCAGGGCGGCAGCGTCAGCCGCCACACGATCGACCGGCTGGCTCCGGCCATCGCGGAGCTGTACGCATCAGCGCGGATGACCGATTGGCTCGCACGGCTCGCGGGCGAGCCCCTGCAACAATCGCCCGCCGACGATCCTCACGCATATGCACTCTACTTCTACACTCGTGCGGGCGATCACATCGGCTGGCACTACGACACTTCTTATTATGCCGGGCGCCGTTATACGCTCCTCCTCGGCGTCATCGATCACTCCTCCTGTCGTCTGGACTACCAGTTGCACACCCGCGAAGCGGGAGTGCGCGCCGAAGCGGGTTCGGTGCAGCTGCCGCCCGGAGGGGCGGTGTTTTTTGACGGCGACAAATTGCGGCATCGGATCACACCGCTCCAAGCCGGCGAGAAGCGTGTATCGCTTACCTTCGAGTACCTGACCGATACCCGTATGAGTCGCGGCCGCCGGCTTATTTCCCAGATGAAGGACGCCGTGGGTTATTTCGGCTTCCGCCAGGTGTTTGGGGGCGCGCGCGCGCGCCGCGCGCAACGGCGGGCAACCAAGGCCGATCGCTTGCCGTCATGACACGCGCAGCGCGCTGGCTGCTGTCCATCGGCCTCGTGATATTCATCGCGGTGCTGGCCTCGCAAGGGTTGTCGACCGTGCTTGCCACCTTGGCGCTCGCCGGCTGGGGGCTGGTTTTGGTGGCGCTCTTCCATCTCGTGCCGCTCGTCCTCGATGCCGCGGCGATCCGCGTCCTGTTTGTCCCCGGCGCCGCGGCGGGTGCGGGAGCGGCGCCGATGCGCGAGGCAATCCTGGCACGTTGGGTCGGTGAGTCTGCGAACAGCTTGATGCCCGGCGGCCAGATCGGCGGCCCTGTGCTGATGGCGCGGCACTTGTCGCTCCGCGGCATGCCGCTGCCCGAAGCCGTCGCCACGGTAACCGTGAGCACGACGCTGCAGACGTTCGCCCAGATCGGCTTCGCCTTGTACGGAGTGAGCCTGTTGGGCGCGCACGCGACTCACGTCTCGGAGAGCACGCTGCGCAATTCGTCGCTGATCGCGAGCGCGTTCTTGGCGCTGCAGATCGGCGGGTTCTACCTGCTCCAGCGGCGCGGATTTTTCAGCAGGCTCCTGCGCGCCGCGGCCCGTTTCGTGGGCAAGCGCGACTGGTCGGACTGGATGAGCCATGCTCAGGCGATCGATGCGGCCGTGGAAGTGACCTATCGACGCGGCGGCGCCGTGGCGGCGAGCTTCGGATTGAGCTTGGTCGGCTGGTTGGTGGGCACGGTCGAGGTGTACTGGATTTTGCAATTGCTGGGCTCGCCCGTGAGCTGGAGCGATGCGCTGATGCTCGAGAGCATCGGCCAGGCCATTCGCGGCGCGGCGTTCGCCATTCCGGGCGCCCTGGGCGTGCAGGAGGGCGGTTACCTGCTGCTTGGATCGCTCCTCGGCCTGCACGCCGAGACCGGACTCGCCTTGTCCCTGGCCAAGCGTGCGCGCGAGTTACTCCTGGGGCTGCCGGGCCTTCTTTATCTGCACTGGGCTGAACGCGGGGGCGCGAGGACCGCGCGCCCGGCTCCGCCATGAGCAATCCGCCCGCATCTGGGCTATCTTTGCGCCCACCTTTTACATGCCAGGGATCGAATGCGCGCCATCATTCTCGCAGCCGGACGGGGACAACGTCTTCAGCAGCCGGAGCACCAGCAAATACCGAAGTGTCTGTTGCGTTTCGGAGGCAGGACCCTGCTCGAGCGACATTTGACCGCGCTGCGCGAATGCGGCGTTTCGGAAGTGGTTTTAGCCCTCGGCTTCAAGCGCGAGCTCATCGAGGCGGAGATTGACCGTATGCGGGTGACGCCCGCGCCCGAAATCGTAGTCAACCCGGGCTTCGAGCTGGGCAGTGTTCTCACGGTGCATACGGCGGCCGAGCCGATGGCGCGCGGCGGCGAGGTGCTCCTCATGGACGCCGACGTTCTTTATCATGGGCAGATCCTGAAGGCGCTCGTGGCGGGTGAGCGGGCGGTGAATCGGGTGCTCTTGGACCGCGACTTCGAGGCGGGCGATGAGCCCGTTAAGCTCTGTCTGCGCGGCGGCGTGCCCGTGGAGCTGAGCAAGCGTCTGGCGCCCGATCTGCAATACGACACGGTCGGTGAGTCGGTCGGCTTTTTCCGCTTCGATGAGGCGGGGGCGCGCCGTCTTACGGAGATCGTGGCCGGCTATGTGGCGCGCGGCGCGAGCGATATGCCGCACGAGGAGGCGGTCCGGGACCTCATCCGCGAGGGCGGCTTCGACGTGGCGGATGTGACAGGGCTGCCTTGGATCGAGATCGATTTTCCGAACGATGTGGCCCGCGCCGAGCGCGAGATTTTGCCCGAGCTGGGGCCGGAGTGAGACTATGAATGCATCGACCTTTTCGCCGTCACGATCCGCGAACGATTCTCCCATAGAGGCCGGACGCGGACGCAGCGCCACGACCCGCAGCGAGAAGCTGCGCGCCATGCTGCAAAGTCCCGAGCTCGAGTTCCTGATGGAGGCGCACAACGGCCTGTCGGCACGCATCGTGCGCGAGGCGGGGTTCAAGGGCATATGGGCATCCGGGCTGTCGATCTCCGCGCAGTTCGGCGTGCGCGACAACAACGAAGCGAGCTGGACGCAAGTCGTCGACATGCTCGAGTTCATGGCCGATGCGAGCGACTTGCCCATCCTGCTCGATGGCGATACCGGCTACGGCAATTTCAACAATCTGCGCCGCCTGGTGCGCAAGCTCGAGCAGCGCGGCATTGCCGGCGTGTGCATCGAGGACAAGCAATTCCCGAAGACCAATAGCTTCATAAACGGGGAGCGTCAGCAACTCGCCGATATCGATGAGTTCGCGGGCAAGATCGCCGCGGGCAAGGACACGCAGACCGATCCGAATTTCTCGATCGTCGCGCGGGTCGAGGCGTTGATCGCCGGCCGCGGCATGGAGGAGGCGCTGCGCCGCGCGGAGGCCTATCGCCGGGCAGGCGCGGATGCCATTCTCATCCACAGCAAAATGTCGAAGGCGGACGAGATTCTGGAGTTTTCGCGCGAGTGGGCGCGACGCTCCCCCCTCGTCATCGTGCCGACGCGCTACTACAGCACGCCGACCGAGGTGTTCCGGCAGGCCGGAATCAGCACCGTCATCTGGGCCAATCACCTGGTGCGCTCCGCAGCCACGGCGATGCAGAGCGTCGCGAAGGAAATTCACGACAGCGAGACACTCGTGAACGTCGAGGACCGCATCGTTTCGGTCGAGGAGATTTTTCGCCTGCAGGACGCCGAAGAGTACGCGGCCGCCGAGCTGCAATATCTCTCGGCCGGCGCGTCGAGCGGCTCGGCCATAATACTCGCCGCGACTCGCGGCCGCGGGCTCGAGCAGATCACCGCGGATCGGCCGAAGGTCATGCTGCCGATCGCGGGCAAGCCGCTGCTGCGCTGGCTGGTCGACGGGTTCAAGAAACACAACATCAACGACATCACCGTGGTCGGCGGCTACCACGCCGAAGCGATCGACACCGCCGACATCAAGCTCGAGGTGAACGAGCGGTATGCGGAGACCGACGAGCTGGCATCGCTCGGCTGCGCCGCGCAGGCCCTCGAGTCGGATACGATCATCTCCTACGGCGACATCTTGTTCCGCAGCTATGTGTTGCGCGACCTGGTCGATAGCAAGGCGGATTTCGCCGTGGTGGTGGACTCGCTCGGCTCTGCGCCCGGCGACCGCACGGTCCGCGACTTGGCTTACTGTTCGCGCGGCGACGATCGCGATCTTTTCGGCACTCCCGTGCTCCTCGAGCGCGTGACCAGCAAAGCGGATCCGATCGGGGGCGCGCGCGATCCCGCCGAGCTTCCGGCGCCGCCTCAAGGCCAATGGATCGGCCTGTTGAAAGTGGGCACCCGCGGACTTGCGCGGTTCAAGAGCGTGCTCGAGCGGCTCCGCGCGGGGCCCGATTTCGATCGGCTCGACATGCCTGCGCTGCTCAACGAGCTGATTGCCGACGGGGCTGCGATCGAGGTGCAGTACGTGCACGGCCACTGGCGGGGAGTCAACGATTTCGACGATCTGCGTCAGGCGGTCGATTTCGCCCACGCTCAATCGCAGCTCGGCACGGAGCCGGCCGAAGCTCCTTCCGCGCGTGATTGAAGCGCGTCAGTTCGTCGAGGCGGCGCGCAGTCGGGGGTTTCGCTGGTACGCCGGCGTGCCTTGCTCGTTTCTCACGCCGTTCATCAATTTCGTGCTGGGCGATTCATCGCTCCGCTACGTCTCGATGGGGAACGAAGGCGATGCGGTCGCGTTGATCGCGGGAGCTGCGCTCGCGGGCGACGCGCAGGGCGGGCATCGGCGCGGCATCACCATGATGCAAAACTCCGGATTGGGCAATGCCGTGAGCCCGTTGACCTCGCTCACCTGGACGTTTCAGTTGCCGCAATTACTCATCGTCACGTGGCGGGGACAGCCCGGCATCGCGGATGAGCCGCAGCACGCCCTCATGGGTCCGATCACACCGGCGCTTCTCGAGACCATGCAGATACCTTGGGAGCTCTTCCCGAGCGACTCCGCTGCCATCGGTCCGGTGCTCGATCGAGCGGTTGCTCACATGGACGGGACCGGCAGGCCCTACTGTCTGCTCATGCAGAAGGGCAGCGTCGCGCCATACGGCCTCGAATCATCGCAAGGCCTGGGCGCACCGAATGCGTTCGCGATCGTCCCG
>Ga0302314_10017659_pt1 | contig 11941 bp, 12 predicted proteins | sample III_Palsa_N2_3_FD_200533 | JGI IMG/M metagenome (GOLD analysis project Ga0302314, IMG submission 200533) | Peat permafrost microbial communities from Stordalen Mire near Abisko, Sweden - III_Palsa_N2_3 | ecosystem: Environmental > Terrestrial > Soil > Palsa > Peat permafrost | place: Sweden...
TATTTAAGCGGAATCCACCGATTGCCGGCGAAGCGGAAGCGATTGAGCGCGCCAAGAATGGCGACGCTGACGCGTTTTCAAAACTTTATTCCCTGCACAAACGGAGGGTTTACACCCTTTGCCTGCGCATGCTCGGCAATGTCTCCGAAGCCGAAGACATGACTCAGGAAGCCTTCCTGCACCTCTTCCGGAAGTTGGGCAGCTTTCGCGGCGAAAGTGCATTTTCTACGTGGCTGCACCGCCTGACGGTGAACCTGGTGCTGATGCATCTGCGCAAGAAGGGTCTGCAACTGGTATCGCTGGAGGAGACAATCAATCCCTCCGAAGACGATGCGCCGAAGCGTGACTTTGGCTCTCGTGACCCGCAACTGGCTGGATCAGTGGACCGCGTGACGCTGGAGCGGGCCGTGGCTTCGCTGCCTCCGGGATACCGCATGGTCTTCGTGCTGCATGATGTCGAGGGCTTTGAGCATAACGAGATCGCCACCATGCTGGAGTGTTCAACCGGCAACAGCAAATCGCAACTGCATAAGGCCCGTTTGAAGCTGCGCGAGCTACTGCGCCAGCCCGATCAACTACCTCCGCTCGAGGGTAACAAGGAGGTTAAGCAATGAGTGACCTGACGAATGTGAACTTTGACACCATGACGGCCGCGCAGTTCGAGGATTATCTTCCTGACCTGTTTGCATCCGGGGACGGGAAAGTAAGCGAGGATCCACGCTTCGCCACGTTTCTGGCCGCTAATCCCGATTGCGCTGCGCTGGTAAGTGATCTTGAGACGATCGCCGAACACGCCAAGAGCTTGTTCGAGCCAACTGAAGAGCCTTCCGACGCTGTCTGGTCAAATATTGCCAGCAAACTCAAGGACGAAGCCCAGGAATAGGGTTCCCCTTCTCTTGCCTGATCTTAGGTTTCGGAGTACCTTTTAGCTGATGACGACGTATTGCACTTCCGGCCGATTTACCTATTGCTACTGGTGGCAACCAGCGGCCGGCGGACGTGCACATCTCTTGAATAGAAACTGATCAGAGACGTAAAACGATTCCACCGAGCCGCAACCCCCACGGGTTGCGGTTTTTTATTTGCACCAAATCCAGCAGCTTCCATCAAAACCGAACGGAGACGACAATGAGTACAGCAGTTCTTGAGATGCCCACAACTAACCAAACCCGAACCGTCAGCGCCCCCGCCGGGCTCGATCGCATTGTGCTGACCGGCTTTATGGGCTCAGGAAAGACAACCGTCGGCGCCCTGCTGGCTGAGCAGCTAGGCTGGAGGTTTCTGGACCTCGACCGGGAGATCGAGCGCCGGGAGGGCCGGAGCGTACCGCAAATCTTCGCGGAGAGAGGTGAACAGCACTTTCGTCACCTGGAGACGTCTGCATTGGCTTCGGTGCTAGGTCAGCGGCGGGTGATCATCGCACTGGGAGGCGGCGTTCCTGAGGAGCTTGGGAACCGGCTCCTGCTGGAGCAGACGCCGCGGACGGCCGTGGTTTACCTGGCGGCGGAGTTTGCGACGCTGATCGAACGGTGCCGGAAACAAGGGACCGAGCGACCGGTACTGGCCGATGAAGCTGTCGCGACGGAACGGTTTGCGAGGCGGAAGCCCCACTATGAGCGGATTTCGGGACATAAGATTGAGTGCGAAACAGCGGAGGAGAGCGTGCGAGCGTTGCTGGCGAAGCTGAGGGCGGCAGCCACAGCTAACAAGGAATGCCAATAGAGCTATCCCATGAGGCACAATAAGTGCATCAGATGGTACGAGATAGACAGGAGACTCCCCTGGCACTGAAGCCCGCACAGCGACCTCAGACCGATCAAACCTCCAGCACGGTGCGCGGTTATATTCTGTTCGCGTTCGCCGTGGCGCTGGCACTCGCACTGGCATGGAAGCTGCGGGGCGTACTGGAGATTGTGTATGTGAGTGCGTTGTTTGCGGTGGTGCTAACTCCGGTCGTGCAGCACATCATGAAGATCAAGGTCCGCGGTTGGAGTCCATCGCGGCCAATTGCCATTATTGCGCTGCTGACCACGGTATTTCTTGGTCTGACGCTGTTCCTGGTGGTGGGGCTGCCGCCGGTGATTCACGATGTGCAGCGTTTTGCGGCCGACCTGCCGGATCGTATTCCTGAGCTTGTGACGAGACTGAAGAAGCTGCCGATGGCCGACAAATTCGGTGTCGATTCGCTGGCAGAGCGTTCGGAGACGATGGTTTCCGCTTTTGCGAGCTATCTGTTGGCTTCGTTCCCGCTATGGGCGGCCAGGATTCTAGACCTGCTGACGGCGTTCATCCTGTGCATTTACTTCATGCTGGAGGGGGAGTTTGCGTACTACTATTTTCTGTCCCTCTTCAAGGATTCAGTGCGTGACCGGCTTTCGAGGACGCTGATCATTGCGGAACACCGGATGAGCAAGTGGCTGCTGGGACAGCTGACGTTGATGCTGATCCTGGGCGTGGTGAGCGGCATCGTCTTCGCCAGCCTGCATGTGCGGTATTTCTTTTTGTTGGCTGTTTTGATGGGGCTTTTCAATATTATTCCTGTGGCAGGCGGGGTGGTTACGATCCTGCTGGCGGCAGGGGTGGCGGCGCTGGATTCGTGGACGAAGATGGCTGGGGTTTTTATCTTCTATGCGATTTATGTACAGATAGAGAACGGGTATTTGACGCCGAGGATCATGAAAACGAGCGTGAACCTGATGGGACTTTCGGTGCTGATCGCCCTAATGGCCGGCCTGGCGCTGGCAGGGGTGGTAGGCGCGCTGGTGGCGGTTCCTACGGCGGCGCTGGTCGCAGTGCTGATGGACGAATACATGGTGCAGACGGAGGCGGACCTGCTGCAACGCGAGGCCGAGGCGGAAGCCGACGCTGGAGGCTGAGTTTTTCAGTGAATTTCGCTGCAAAATCTTTGAAACTAAGAGAATTTTCTCTGTAATCTGGAGCAGTCGGCGGCTCGTCTCCTACAATATGCAACTAGCACTAGAAGTCACCATGCAGAATGTGCAGGCCGCCGAACGGAGCAGCTCCGAGCTGGACGACATCGACGCGCTGGTGCGGACCTACCGTCCGCGGCTGCTACGATTCGTGACATTCTCGATTGGCGATGCCGATTTAGCGGAGTCGATTACACAGGATTGCTTCCTGAAGGCCTACAACGGGCGCGGAAACTTTCGCGGAGATTGCTCGGTAAACACCTGGTTGACGAGTATCGCGGTGAATCTTATCCGCGATCAGCAGCGGCTACAGAAGTTCCGGTTCTGGCGGCAGGCGCGGGCTACCGCGATCGATGTGAGTGACGCGGCGAACTTCCTGGCCAGCCACGAAAGCTCGGCGGAGGCCCGGATTCTGGCCATTGAACGCACCGAGCAGGTGCAGGCGGCGCTGGAAAACCTTTCGGTGAACCAGCGGACAATCTTTCTAATGCGCTTTGCCGAGGATATGGACCTGGCCGATATCGCGAAGACGATTTCGATGCCGATCAATACCGTAAAGACGCATCTCCACCGCGCACTGAAGGCTGTGCGCGCGCAAGTGGGAGGAGCACGATGAACTTTGAGACTCACCTGAGCGAAGAGCAGCTCGACGATGTACTGATGGGCGACCCTGGCCTGGAAGCTACGACCCACCTGCTGGAGTGTGCGGCGTGCAAGGAGCGCATTGCGGCGTTGGAAGTGTCGATTGCAAGCTTTGCGGCGGTTTCGCTGGCATGGAGCGAGCGGCGGTCGGTCACAACCCCTCCACCGGCTATGGTGGCGATGGGTTCGGCATGGCCGCGGCGGATGAGCTGGGCTCTGGTATCGACCTGCCTGCTGTTGATTGGCTTTGCTATCCCTATGGCGCGGCATGAGGAACATGAAAACCAGACCATGGTGGCCAATGAGCCGCGTGAGGCCGCGCCTTCCAAGGGCAGTGCGCCTGAACAGCTTGCTGTTATACAGGCCTCTGGGGCGCAGGTTCGGGTTGCGGTTGTGACGACCGCGGACCACTCGGCGGACGCGCAGATTGCGCGGGATAACCGGATGCTGCGGGCGATTGACCGCGAATTAGATGCTTCGATGCAGTCGCCTTCGGATGCCTTTGGAGCGATGGCTGTTGGCGGCAGGCCTAATGGGCATGGGCGGAATGCTCCGGCACCTAGCTGGGATTGATTGAGGACTTTGTGAACGTGCGCTCGAAGATGCGATTGACTGTGATGCTCTGCCTTGCGCTGGCGGGCGGCGGTGTGTCTTATGCGCAACACGGAGGTGGGCCTCCTGGCGGCGGAATGGGCGGGGGTGGCGGGATGGGTGGATCGCGTGGCGGGGATATGCGTGGGGATATGGGAGATATGGGTCGGATGCCCGGACCGCGTTTGCGTGCAGAGCCCCAGATTATGCTTCCGGGACGGTGGTGGGATGACCGAAAGACTGTTAAGTCGTTGAAACTACGGACTGATCAGCAGCAGCGGATGGACGATATCTTCAACGCGAATAAGGGTAATCTCGTGTCTCTTTATGAGAATCTACAGCGGGAGCAGCAGCGGTTTGTTGCTATGTCGCGGGAAGATTTGAGGGATGAGACTAAGGTTTTTGCTGAGATTGACCGGGTAGCGCAGGCTCGGGCGGATCTGGAGAAGGCTAGTTTTCACTTCCAGATGGAAATTCGGAAAGAGATGGATCCGGAGCAGGTTGCGGCGCTGGATAAGGCGATCGCGGAAGGCCAATAAAGACGCAGGTTTTGCGGTGTTTGGGCGGTGAGAGGAACGGTGCGCGACGGTAGTTTTTACGGTGGCGCGGACGGGTTTTACGGTTGATTTTTACCGTGACGGTGACTGGTCGGGTGGGACCCAGGTCTGGCGGGCTTCGGGGCTGTGGACTACGTCGAAGGTGTAGTAGCGGGTGTGGAGGGTCCGGGCTTCGCCGAACTTTGCGACGGCGTGGCAGGCGGCCTGCCAGGGGTCGTGGGTGGGGTTTGTTGAGGCGGCGATGATGTTCGTCCAGAAACGGGTGAGAGTCTCGTGGTAGCCCGAATCTGGGCCGTTGAGGGTGCCTACGGCTTCGTTGTGGCGGACGATGCCGGCTTTCATTTGGTCGAAGGCTGAGTGTTTGAAGCGGACGGTGTAGCAGGCGCAGATGGCTACGTGGGCGGCGTGGGTCCACTCGGGCTTGGGGAGGGTGCCCGATTCCCAGGCGGAGACGAAGGCGGCGAAGGTTTCGGGGGTGGAGAGGAAGGTGGGCAGCATGGGAGCTATGCTAAGGATGGCAGATTTTGCCGCTGCGGAGGAGAACCAATACGGGGGTTTCTCCACTCCGCTGCGCTCCGGTCGAAATGACAGCCTTGGGTGGCTACTTTTGGGTGGTGAAGGTCCAGGTGGTTTCGCTGTGGTAGAACTGGCCGGGTTTTAGTTCGGTGGTGGGGTAGGCGGGGTGGTTGGGGGAGTCGGGGTAGTGCTGGGTCTCCAGGCAGAGGCCGCTGCGGTACTGGTACTTGCCGCCGTTGCGGGAGGGCAGGGTTCCGTCCAGGAAGTTGCCGGAGTAGAACTGGACGCCGGGCTCGGTGGTTTTGACGAGGAGGACGCGACCGGTGGAGGGGTCGTAGATTTTGGCAGCGGGATGCAGGACGCCGGACTTTCCGGTCAGGACGAAGTTGTGGTCGTAGCCGGCGCCGTTCTTGAGCTGCGTGTCGGTGTCGTTGATGCGCGAACCGATGGTGTGGGGGGTGCGGAAGTCAAAGGGCGTACCCGCAACCGGCTCCAGAGGGCCGAGGGGGATGGAGGTGGGGTCGATGGGAGTGTACTTGTCGGCGTCGATGGTGAGCTCTTCGCCGAGGATGCTGGGGGTGCCGTCGCCGGCGAGGTTGAAGTAGGCGTGGTTGGTGAGGTTGACGATGGTGGGTGCGTCGGTGGTGGCGGAGTATTGCAGCTTTACGGTGTCGCCATCGAGGGTGTAGCGAACGTGCGCGGTGAGCTTGCCGGGGTAGCCCTGATCGCCGTCGGGGCTGACGAGGGTGAACTCGACGCCGTTGGCGATGACATGGCCGATCCAGTTGCGGCTGGCGAAGCCGTCGGTGCCGCCGTGGAGGGAGTTGGGCGTGTTGTTGATGGGGAGCTGGTAGGACTTGCCTTCCAACGAAAACTTGCCGAGCGCGATGCGGTTGGCGTAGCGGCCGGGGACGGAGCCGAAGTAGCTCTTGGGGTCGGCGACGTAGTCTGCCACGTTGTCGTAGCCGAGGACGATGCCGGCCATCTTGCCGGTGCGGTCTTTGGTATCGAGGGAGACGACGCGGGCGCCGTAGGTGGTGATGCGCATCTTCACTTCAGGATTGCTGATGGTGTAGATCTCTGCGGTGGCGCCGCTGGGGAGCTTGCCGAAAGGAGCATGGGTTACGGAGGTCTGGGCGACTGCCACGGAGGTCATGCAGAGAAGGATAGCGTAAACCGATTTCATTGCGGGGCCCTCGAAAGGAGAGATGGAGTGCGGGTGGGAAGATTCCGCCATGCGCCAATATACCGGAGCGGGTTGAGAGTGTGCACTTCGAGGATGAAAGCGGTTGCGGTTTTGCGTGGGGGTGGAGTGGGAGTGTACCTTTCAGTTGCGTGATCCTGCCCTGGATCCGTGCGGCTGACTTTGTTCTTTGGAGTGATTCTTTGCGACTTTCACGGATTTTTCCTGTACTTGCGACTGTTGTTTTGTGCTGCGGAGCTTCGGCTACTACGGCTGCTCCTGAGCATTGGGTGGGGACGTGGGCTACGTCGCCGGTGGCGGCGAAGAATGCCAGTGGGGCCTTTGGCGCAGAGGGTACGGATGGGACGACGCTGCGGGAGATTGTGCATGTCTCGCTTGGCGGCTCGTCGGTGCGGGTGGTGCTGACCAATGAGTTTGGCGAGGATTCGCTGACGGTGAGCGCGGCGCAGATTGCACTTAGTGCGGGCGGGGGAGGGATTGTTGCGGGGAGTTCGGTGCAGTTGAGCTTTGGAGGGCATCCTTCGGTGGTGATTCCGCCGGGGGCGCTGGTGGTGAGCGATGCGGCGACGATCAAGGTGGCTCCGCTGGCAGATGTGGCGGTGAGCCTGTTTGTGCCTACCCAGACGGTGAGCGTGATTACACGCCATAACTTTGCGGATGCGACCAACTATGCGGCGGCGGGGAATGCGGTTACGGCTGAGACCCTGACAGGCGCGAAGCCTATGTATAGCTGGGATTTTCTGAAGGGGCTAGATGTGAAGGCCGATGCGACCAGTGCGGCGATTGTGACGTTCGGGGACAGCATTACGGATGGCGCACATGCGACGCGGGACAAGAATGTGCGGTGGCCGGATGTGCTGGCGGCTCGACTGGCGGCGGACAAGAAACTGCCGCGGCTGGGCGTGCTGAATGAAGGCATTGGCGGCAACCGGGTGCTGCATGACACTACGGGCCCGAGTGCGCTGGCGCGGTTCGATCGCGATGTGCTGTCGCAGGATGGGGTGAGGTATCTGGTCATTATGGAGGCCATCAACGATATTGGCCATGCTTATGACACGAAGAAGCCATACGATGTGGTGACTGCCGACGATCTGATTGCGGGGTATGTGCAGATGATTGAGCGGGCGCATGCGCATGGGATCAAGGTGTTTGGGGCGACACTGACGCCTTATGTGGGGGCGGGGTATTCGTCACCTGCGGGTGAGGTGGTGCGGCAGGCGGTGAATACCTGGATTCGGACTTCGGGGAAGTTCGATGGGGTGATTGATTTTGATAAGGTGACGGTCGATCCGGCGAAGCCGGGGGTATTTTTGCCGGCGTTTGATAGTGGGGATCAACTGCATCCGGGGGATGCGGGGTATAAGGCTATGGGGGATAGCGTGGATTTAAACCTGTTCAAGTAAGGAGCGACCATGATCCTAAGGGGACTTCTGTGCCTGTTCGCCGTGGTGGCGGTCGTACTGGCCTATGCGGCGACGAAGACGGATACGGTGCGCGTGGAGCGCTCGGCCGAGATTGCTGCGTCACCGGATAAGGTCTTCGCTCTGCTCAGCGACTTTCACCGATGGCCGGAGTGGGCGCCGCAGGACAAGGAAGACGCTTCGATGGTGCGGACTTACAGTGGGGCGGCGAGCGGTGTGGGTGCTGTGTCTGCGTGGCAAGGCAAGGGCAGCACGGGACACGGCAGCATGGTGATTACGGAAGCAACGCCGGAGCACAATGTGACGGTGACGACGGACTTTGTGGCTCCGATGAAGGCGCATAACGTGAACACGTTTGTGCTGGAGCCGACTGCGCGTGGGACGCGCGTTACATGGACGATGGTGGGGACGAACGTCTACATGATGAAGGTGATGGGCGTGTTCACCAACATGGACCGCATGATGGGGAAACACTTTGAGGAGGGATTGGGGAATTTGAAGGTGGCGGCGGAACGGTGAGGGTTTGTGCTGGTATGGAGAAGAACCAATACAGGGGTCCTTCACTGCGTTCAGGATGACGAAAGTATGGGTGGGTGGAGGAGAGCGGTCGAGCTTTGCTCGATACCCCACCCTTTGCAAAGTGCGCAAAGGGTAGGGCACCCAGAGCTGTGGCGCTTTGAAATTACTTGAGTTCGTAGCCGGCGAAGAAGTAGCCGATTTCGAAGGCGGCGGTGTCTTCGGCGTCTGAGCCGTGGATGGCGTTTTCGCCGATGGAGGAGGCGAACTGCTTGCGGATGGTTCCCTCTTCGGCCTTGGCCGGGTCGGTGGCGCCCATGAGCTTGCGGAGGTCGGCGATGGCGTTGTCTTTTTCGAGAACCATGGGGTAGATGACGCCCGAGCTCATGAAATCAGTGAGTTCGCCGAAGAAGCCGCGCTCGGCGTGGACATAGTAGAAGCCCTCGGCCTGCTGCTTGGTGAGGACGATCTTCTTGATGGCGAGGAGCTTGAAGCCGGCCTTGGAGATTTCGGCGAGGATGGCGGCGGTGTCGCCCTTGCGGACGGCGTCCGGCTTGATGATGCTGAAAGTGCGCTGTGACATAAAACTCCAGTGAGATTGAGTGGCCGAGCGACGTTTAAGGCTCGGGCCTGCGCGGAAAATGCGCTTCTGCTAGTGTATCGCGTCCGGTTTTGGGGTATCGAGTTTGCTACTGCCTTTTTGGGCAAGGGTGCGCGATATTCTGGAGACTCCCCCGTTTCGGGGTCCTGTGCCTCCATGAAACAGCTAAGCTTTTTACGTTCTACCCCGATTCGGGGCCTGCCTGCCCTCTCTCTTTGCGCCCATTGCTTCTTCGCTTTGATGACGCTGACTCTGCTTGTGCCTGCGGGCGGGCAAACTCCTGCCAAGGTGAGTGGGGTGGTGCGGGACCCGACGGGGGCGCTGATTCCCGGCGCTACGGTGGAGATTACGCGCGCGGGAGGCGGCGTGGTTAGCACGGCGACTACCGATGACGGTGGACACTTCCAGATGGCGCAGCCGGCGGGCGGTGACTATGACCTGATCGTGGTGCGGGCGGGGTTTTCGCCGCTGGACAAGGCGCTGCATGTGGCGAAGACGCCGCTGGCTCCGTTGACGTTGACGCTGAACCTGGCGGACGTTACGACTAGCGTGAATGTGGATGCGGCGCAGGATATCGATGTGGCCGCGCCGGAGAACAACAACGATGTTGCGACGGTTTCTGCGAATGACATGAAGACGCTGCCGGTGTTTGATGGAGATATCGTGTCGACGCTTTCGGCGTTTCTGGATACGGGTATTGCGGGCGAAGGCGGGGCGACGCTGATTGTGGATGGCGTGGAGGCCAGCAGTGTTGGGGTTGCGGCGTCGGCGATTGAACGGGTGAGTATTAATGAGGACCCCTACTCGGCGGAGTACAGGCAGCCGGGACGGGGACAGGTGGAGGTGATTACGAAGAGTGCGGCGGACCACTTTCATGGGTCGGCCAGCTTTACTTATCGGAACTCTGCGCTGAATGGAACGAACTACTTTGCGACGACGAAGCCTTCGGAGCAGCGGAATCTTTATGAGGGGTATTTGACGGGGCCGATAAAGCCGCTGAAGAATACGGCGTTTCTGTTTTCGATGTCGCGGAAGGAACGGGATGTGTATACACAGGTGCTGGCGACTACGCTGCCTACGGTGATGCCGACAGTGAATGTGTATACGCCGACGCGCACGACCGAGATAAGCATGAAGGTGAGCCGGCAGTATAACGATCACCACTCGGCTTATGTGCTTTACAAGTTTCATGATGAAGGGGATGTGAATGATGGCGTAGGTGGGCTGGTGCAGGAGACGGCTGGGTATGCTGAGAATGACTTTGATCAGGACCTTACGTATCACGATGACCTGTCGGTTTCGGCGAACATACTGAACCAGTTGGATGTTCACTATGAGCGTGACTATGAGAGCGTGATCGACAATGAGGATGACAAGCCGCAGACCATTGTTGAAGGTGTGGGGACGTTCTATAGCGCGCAGTTGGATGCGGTGTATACGGAGAATAATCCGACCGTGAACGATATGGTGACCTGGACGGTGGGCAAGCGTGTGCCGCAGACGATGAAGTTTGGGATACAGATTCCGAATATGGGGCGGAGGATTTGGGAGGACGAGACGAACCGGGAGGGGACGTATACGTATGCCAATGCGGCGGCTTATCCGGGCACGCCTTCGTCGTTCAGCATTCAGCAGGGGCAGTCGCGGTTTCAGACGCTGTTTGCGCAGCCTAGCGGGTTCTTTCTGGACCAGATGCAGCTTGGCAAGAAGCTGACGGTTACGCCGGGAGTGCGGTATGACTTTCAGAACACGCTATCGAATACGAAGGATGGCGTGGAGCCGCGGCTTTCGATTGCTTATATGGTCGATAAGAAGCATGCGCTGGTGGTGCGGACGGGGAGCGGGATTTATATACGGCGGGTTGGGGTGAATATCGGGCAGCAACTGGCGCGGTATCAGTTTGCGGCGGAGCGGAATTTGTTGATCACGGATGGGGCGTGCCTGGTGCCGGCGACATGTACGCCGACGGTGCTGGCTGAGGCGCCGCCGAGTTTGTTTCAGTATCAGCCGGGGTTGCAGGCGCCGGTGCAGGCTTACTTTGGGTTGAGCGTGGAGCGGCAGGTTACGAAGAACTCGACACTGGTGGTTGGGTATAACGGGTATCGCGGATGGCATGCGTTGCGGTCGGTGGATATCAATGCGCCGCTGCCGCCGTTTACGAGCTATGCGAGGCCGAATCCGAACTTTGCGCAGGTGTTGCAGTTGCAGTCGCAGGGGTACCAGAAGACGGATGGGATGAATGTGAGCTATCGGGGGCGCGTGGGGAATGTGGTGTCGGGATTCCTGCAGTACACGCTGCAGCACTCGGATGCGAATACGACGTTTTCTACGTTCATGCCGCAGAACCAGTACAAGCCGAACGATGAGTGGAGCCGGAGCGACTTCGATCAGCGGCAGAGGCTGGGGTTGTTTGCGACGCTGTATCCGGATAAGCCGCTGAACTTCGGTGTGGGATTTTATGACAACACGCCGCTGCCTTATACGATCACGACGGGGACGGATGATTATAAGACGGGTGTGTTCAACGCGCGGCCGGCAGGGGTTCCGCGGAACAGCCTGAATGGCGGAGACTTTCAGGATCTGCAGGTGCGGGTGGGGTATACGTACAAGCTGCATCCTCGGGTGAAGGATGATGAGAGCGCGCTGGCGTTTTCGGTGTCGGGTTTCAATACGCTGAACCGGGTGAACTTTGAGACGTATAACGGCGTGCAGGGGTCGCTGTTGTATAAGCAGCCGACGTCGGCGGCGGACCCGCGGCGGTTGCAGTTGCAGATTAGCTATACGTTTTAGGGTCTGCCTGCTATTTGCCTAGCAGGCGGGCCATAGCTTCGCCGATCTCGGCGGGGCTTTTGACTACGGTGATGCCGGCGGCGGCCATGGCGGCCATCTTGCTTTCGGCGGTGCCTTCGCCGCCGGAGATGATGGCTCCGGCGTGGCCCATGCGGCGGCCCGGAGGGGCGGTC
>Ga0302314_10017661_pt1 | contig 11940 bp, 9 predicted proteins | sample III_Palsa_N2_3_FD_200533 | JGI IMG/M metagenome (GOLD analysis project Ga0302314, IMG submission 200533) | Peat permafrost microbial communities from Stordalen Mire near Abisko, Sweden - III_Palsa_N2_3 | ecosystem: Environmental > Terrestrial > Soil > Palsa > Peat permafrost | place: Sweden...
TGCAGGCGCGGCCGGCCTTCGACCGGGCGAAATTCGACCCCTTTATCACCACCCTCTGAAACGCCAATCGCATCCTCCTCACCGAAAGCAACCCCGATGCTAGATACCCCCACAAGCGCCGAGAAATCCTACGCCGACGGCAAGATCCTGCAGAGCAGCGCCGACGGCGTCGGCGTGATCACGTTCAATAATGCGGCAAAACGCAACGCCATGTCGCTCGACATGTGGGAAGGGCTCGGCAGCGCGCTGGTCGAATTGCGCGACGATCCCGGCATCCGCGTAGTGGTGCTGCGCGGCACCGGCGACAAGGCCTTTGTCTCGGGCGCCGACATCAGCCAGTTCGAAAAGACCCGCCACAACGCCGAAGCCTCGGAAGAATATTCCAAGCGCAGCGCGGCGCAGCGCGCGCTGCTGGCAGATTATCCCAAGCCGATCATCGCCTCGATCCGCGGATTCTGCCTCGGCGGCGGCATGCAGGTCGCGATGTCGGCGGATATCCGTATCGCCGCGGAAGACAGCCAGTTCGGCATTCCCGCCGCCAAACTCGGCATCGCCTATGGCTATGACGGCCTCAAGCACCTGGTCTCGCTGGTCGGACCGTCCTGGGCGCGGCTGTTGATGTTCACGGGCATGCGGATCCATTCCTCGGAAGCGGTCAGGATCGGCCTCGTCGATCGCGTGGTTCCCGACGCCGAGCTGTGGAATGCCACCATGGAGATCGCGCGCACCATCTCCGGCAACGCGCCGCTGGCGATCAAGGCCGCCAAGGTCACCATCGCGCAGGTGCTGAAGGATTCCGCCGAGCGCGACATGAAAGCGATCAAGCAGACCGGTATCGATTGCATGGACTCGGAGGATTTCCGCGAGGGCCGCCGCGCCTTCATGGAAAAGCGCAAGCCGCAGTTCAACGGGCGTTAATGGACGACCATCATGCATAAGCCTGCCGAACACTCCGCCGGCGCCAGCGCGCCAACGCAAGCGCCACCGCTGCCGCTGTCGCGTTTCAAGGTCATCGACCTGACGCTGGCGCGCGCCGGCCCGTCCTGCGTGCGCACTTTGGCCGATTGGGGCGCCGACGTGATCCGGGTCGAGCCACCACCGGTCGAGGGCGAATCCGACGAGCTGGTCGGGCGACGCGACGGCTCGGATTTCCAGAACCTGCACCGCAACAAGCGCGCCATCACGCTGAACCTGAAGACCGACGAAGGCCGCGAAATCCTGCTGCGGCTCGCCGAACAGGCCGACGTGGTGATCGAGAACATGCGGCCCGGCGTCACCAAGCGGCTCGGCGTCGATTTCGAGTCGGTCCGGAAGCGCAATCCGCGCATTGTCTATGGCAGCATTTCCGGCTTCGGCCAGTACGGCCCCTATGCCGGGCGTCCCTCGATCGACCAGATCGCGCAGGGCATGTCCGGCATCATGTCGGTGACGGGCCTTCCGGGCCAGGGCCCGGTGCGCGTTGGCGTCGCGGTCACCGATATCATGGCCGGCGCATTCCTGGCGCAGGGCGTCTTGATCGCGCTGCTCGATCGCGAAGTCAGCGGCGTCGGCCGCTGGGTGCAGACCTCGCTGATCGAATCCGGCATCACGCTGCTCGATTTCCAGGCCACCCGCTGGACCATGGACAAGCAGATTCCTCCGCAGGAGGGCAACAACCATCCGACCAACACGCCGATGGGATGTTTTCCCACCGCCGACGGCCACCTCAACATCGCCGCCACCAGCAACAGGAATTTCCAGAAACTCTGCCGGCTGATCGACCGCGAGAAGATGGCGAGCGATGCGCGCTTTGCCTCGAGCGCCTTGCGGGGCCGCAACAAAGAGGCGCTCAACGAGATGATCGCCAGCGCCCTGCGCGCCAAGACCACCCGCGAATGGTTCGACCTGATCGTCGAGGCCGGCCTGCCCTGCGGGCCGGTCTACAACATCCGCGATACGTTCGCGGACCCGCAGGTCGAGGCGCTGCGCATCAAGCGGCCGGTCGAGCATCCGCGCCTCGGCAAGCAGGATCTGGTGGCACAGCCCTGCCAGATCACCGGCTTCGACCGCGAGATTCGGGCGGCGACGCCCGACATCGGCGAACACAACAGCGAGATCTTGCAGACGCTCGGCTACGACGCGGACGAGATCGCGAAGCTGAAAGCCGCGCGTGTGATCTGAGGCGGGGCTCTTTCTTGCCCTCGGAGGGGGAGGGTGAAGAGACTTACAACGCCTCAAGCACCGCCTTGGCAACATCAGCGGTGCCGTGGCTACCGCCGAACTCCATCGGCTTGATTCCTCCCGCATAGACCTTGTCGACCGCGCGTTCGATGCGCTCACCGGCTTCGGCCGCGCCTTCGAGGCCGTGCTTGTCGGCCAGCCAGTCCAGCATCATCGCGACCGACAGGATCATCGCGGTCGGATTGGCTTTGCCCTGCCCCATGATGTCGGGCGCAGTGCCGTGGCACGGCTGGAACACGGCATGGCGGTCGCCGATATCCGCCGACGGCGCCATGCCCATGCCGCCGATCAGGCCGGCGGTCATGTCCGACAAAATATCGCCGAACATGTTCTCCATCACCATCACGTCGAAATCCCAGGGACGCTTGACCAGCAAGGCCGCGCAGGCATCGACATAGAGCCGGTCGGTCTTCACATCGGGATGACGCGAGGCTGCCTCATCGAACATCTCGCGGAAGAACGCGAACGCCTTGAACACGTTCGCCTTGTCGACGCAGGTCAGTCCGCCACTGGCGCGGCCGCGCGCCTTGCGGCGCTCGGCGAGCCGGAACGAAAACTCAAACAGCCGCTCCGAGGTCTTTCGGGTGATCACCAGCGTCTCGCGCGCCTCGGTATCGGTGACCACCCCCTTGCCCATCGAGGCGAACAGCCCCTCGGTGGATTCGCGGATCACGACCAGATCGATGCCGCGCGCGTCGGCGCCGACGATCGGGCTCGGCACCCCCGGAATCAGCCGCGCCGGGCGCACGCCGGCATAGAGATCGAAGTGAAAGCGCAGCTCCACCTGCGGCATGATCTCGGTATTATCGGGGTAGCGCACCGACGGCAGGCCGCAGGCGCCGAGCAGGATCGCGTCGGCCTCGTCGCACAGCCGCACGGTGCTCTCCGGCATCGATTTGCCGGTCTCGCGATAATTGTTGGCGCCGGCCGCAGCGTCGGTGAAACGAAATTTCAGGCCCGATCTGGACTCGACCTTGCGCAGGACTTCCAGCGCCGGCGCCATGACTTCGGGGCCGATACCGTCGCCGCCGAGTACGGCAATGTGAAACGCGTCATTAGCTGACATGGGATTTCCTTGGAAACTAGAACGAACGAGACTCCGGCGTTCGTCATGCTCGGGCAGAAGCGCGAAGCGCGTCCTCGCGCTAGATGTCCCGGGTATCCGCGTCTTATAGCATTGCAGCGAGAGAGACGTGGATGGCCGGAACAAGTCCGGCCATGACGAAGATGGGGTTCTACGGCGTCAAGATAGCGCGGCCGACCAGTTTGCCTTTTTGCAGATCGATCAGCGCCTGATTGGCCTTGGCGAGCGGCATCGTGGTGACCGGGATTGGCGCGATCTTTTTGGTACGAACGAGATCGAGCAATTCCGCGGTTTCCCGGAGATTGCCGACATAGCTGCCCTGGATCGTCACCGCCTTCATCGCGATCAGCGGCAGCGCCCACGGCGCGCCGCCGCCGAACAGGCCGACAATGACGAGCTTGCCGCCCTTGGTCAGGCAATCGAACCCGAGTTGTGCCGTCGCGGCGTTGCCGACCAGATCGATCACCGCGCGAATCGGACCGCCGGCCTTCCTGGCGAGTTGCTCCAGCGCATCGGGCGCCTTGCCGTCGACGGTCGCGAGCGCGCCGGCCGCTTCCGCCGCCTCACGCTTGCGCGCGTCGATATCGACGACGATGGCGCCCTTGCCGCCCATCGCCTTCAACAGCGACAGCGCCATCAGGCCGAGACCGCCGGCGCCGAAGATCACGATCGGCGAGTTGAAGGCGAATTCGACCTTCTTCAACGCGCTGTAGGTCGTGACGCCGGAGCAGGCATAGGGCGCCGCGGTGACGGGATCGAGCCCTTTCAGATTGAGGAGATATTTCGGGTTCGGCACCGTCATGTGGTCGGCATAGCCGCCGTCGCAATAGACACCGAGCGCGTTCGGCTTGACCACGCACATGTTCTCTTCGCCGGCAAGACAGGTCTCGCATTTGCCGCAGCCGAGCCAGGGATAGACCAGCGTGACATCGCCGACCTTCAGATCGCCCTTGTCCGAAGCCTTCACATCAGGCCCGAACGCGACGATCTCGCCGACGGTCTCATGTCCCATGGTGCGCGGCAGCGTCACGCCGCGATCCTTCAGGGACAGCGGTTTGCGGCCGTGGCCGAGATCGTAGCCGCCTTCCCAGATGTGCAGGTCGCTGTGGCAGACCCCGGCGGCCTTCACCTTGAGCAGAACTTGCGTACCCGACGGTTGCGGTGTCGGATGATCCACCTCCGTCAGGGGGGCGTTGAACTCGCTGACCTGGAAACTCTTCATCGCTTCTCTCCCGATATTCTTGATCTTGAGCCGACATTGCCATGTCTGTGCGGTTCAGACAAATGCGTTGCCGTGCGCGATCAGCGCTGCGCGGCCATCACCGGCTTGCCGGTGAAGGCGGCGATTTCGTCGTCCGCCAGGCCGCTTTCCCTCAGATAGGTCACGGTGTGCTCACCCAGCGTTGCCGTGCGCCGGCCTGCCGAGACCCTGGTATCCGACATCCGGAACGGCAGGTTCATCACCTTGAAGGTGCCGCCATCGTCTTCCACCTCGGCCAGCGCGCCGCGATGGGCGATCTGCGGATCCGCCAACGCCTCGGCCACGCTGCGATAGGCCGAACTGGGGACACCATATTCATTAAGCGCGACAAGACAGTCCGCGGTCGAGAGCATGCGCGACCAGGTCTCGATGCCATCCATCAAGGCCGCCCAGTTGCCGCGCCGGTCATGGTATTTCGCGAAACGGGAATCGCTGATCCACTCGGGATGACCGGCCGCCGTCACCAGACTCTGGAAGGTCTTTTCGCTGGCGATCGCGATCATCACATAACCATCCGAGGTTTCGACCGGGCCGAACATCGGGCGGCTCGGCGCGGCCACCGGAAATTGCGACCACTGCACCTCGTTCAGGGTCAGGCTGAGCATCGATTCCAGCATCGAAACGTCGATGTGCTGGCCGCGTCCGCTGCCCTGGCGCTGATAGAGCGCCGCCGAGATCGCGCCAAAGGCATAGACGCCGGTCAGAACGTCGGCGTGATAGATGCCGCAATAATCCGGCCGGCTGCGGCCGGGCTGATACGACAGATGCGCCATGTCGTAACCGGAGGCCGCATGGATCACCGGCGCATAGGCCGGCAGTTCGGCCGACGGGCCGGTCTGGCCATATCCGGAGATCGAGCAATAGATCAGCTTCGGATTGAGCGCCTGTAGCGTGTCGTAATCGAGCTTCAATCGCCGCATCACCCCGGGGCGGAAATTCTCGACCAGGATATCCGCGCTCGCCACCAGCCGGCGGACGATTTCGATCGCCTGTGGCGACTTCAGATCGAGCACAAGGCTCTTTTTGCCGGCATTGAGTCCGCCGAACACGCTGCTGCAACGGCTGCGAACCGGCGGGCGGTTTCGCATCGTCTCGCCTTCCGCAGTCTCGATCTTGATGACCTCGGCACCCATATCGGCCAGCATCCGGGTGCAATGCGGACCGGCGATCGTGGTGGAGAAGTCGAGTACGCGCAAATCCTGAAAGCTCTGGCCCCGAGCGCGCCGGCCCTGAAAACTCCGGTCCTGAAAGCTATCTGTCAAAATACCCTCATCGTTTCCCGCTATTGTCATTCTTGTAAGCTCCCTCCGCCGCATGGCCCTGCGTAGCCTGACCCTAGATTGTGCCGCCGAGCCAGGGAAGCGCTTCGCACTGGCACCTGAGCCTTGAGCACCTAGGTCTTGCGCGCGTTTTCGTGGTCGCCATCTACATCAGATAAAATTGGACCCATTCTTGCATATTCGTGATCAAGGTTGATACGAGGGCATTACTTGAGGGTATTGTTCGTTACCACGGAAATGGACGATTTTGTCCGGGTGGGCGGTCTTGCGGCCGTATCGGCGGCCCTCCCCCGTGCACTACGCTCCCTCAGCGATGTCAGAATCCTGCTGCCGGGTTACCGGGACGTCGTCGAGCAATTCACGCACCTTCAGGTCGTCGGCCATTGCGCGGCAATGGGAGAAATGCCGGCTTGTATGCTCGGTCGCACCTCGACCAGAGACGGCCTGCCGATCTATGTGCTGTTGTGCCCACAACTCTATGATCGTCCCGGCAATCCTTATGGCGACACCCAGGGCCGCGACTGGCCGGACAACGACATCCGCTTCGGACGATTTGCCTCGGCTGCTGCCCAGCTCGCAGCGGGCACCTTGGACAAAAATTGGGCAGCGGACCTGGTCCACGCCAACGACTGGCAGGCAGCACTTGTGCCGGCCTACCTCAAATGGCGCGGCAGCAAAATCCCGACCATCCTGACCATCCACAATCTGGCCTATCAAGGCCTGTTCCCGAAGGAGTCGCTGCGCCGGATCGGCGCGCCGGAGGATTCCTTCCATATCGACGGCCTGGAATTCTACGACAAACTGTCCTTCCTCAAGGGCGGCATCGTCTACTCCTCCCATCTGACCACCGTCAGCGAGACCTATGCCAAGGAGATCACCACTGCCGGATTAGGCTGCGGCCTGGAAGGTCTGCTTCGTCGCCGCTCCGATGCCGCGCAATTGACCGGAATCTTGAACGGCATCGACGAAAGTTGGGACCCGCGGGTCTGTGCGCAACTGGCGCAGCCGTTTGGCGCGGGCGACTGGGAGGGCAAGCGCGCGAACGCCGATTACGTCCGCCAGCAATTCGGGCTGGCGGTGTCCCGCGGCCCGATTTTTGGGCTTGTTGCGCGTCTGGTGCATCAGAAAGGCGTCGATCTCGTGCTGTCGGCCGCCGACGAGATCATCGAGGCCGGCGGGCAGATCGTCGTCACCGGCAGCGGTGAACCCGCCATCGAGCAGGCGCTGGTGGACGCGCATCGCCGGCGGCCCGATGCGATCGGGGTTGTCATCGGCTTCAATGACGGCCAGGCCCGACGGATTTTTGCCGGCAGCGACTTTACCCTGATGCCGTCACGGTTCGAGCCGTGCGGGCTGAGCCAGATGTACGCGCAGAAATTCGGATCGCTGCCGATCGGTCACCAGACCGGCGGATTGGCGGAAACCATCCAGGACGGCGAAACCGGCTTCCTGTTCAGCCAGCCGTCGACGGAATCATTTCTTGGCGGGGTCCGGCGCGCGTTCACGACCTTCGCGGCCAAGGACCGCCTCGACTCGATGCGCCGCAACGCGATGTCACGTTCATTCAGCTGGGCCGTCTCCGCGGCCAGCTACGGCGCGCTGTATCGCAAGGCGCTCTCGGTCTAAGGTCCTGCGGTCTAAGATCCTGCGGCGTGAGCTACCCGTTCCAGCGGCACCTGCCGCCGCGTTTCCGGCATCACCAGCCAGATCATCGCAAGGCCTAACGCTGCCACACCCGCAAGTCCGGTGAACGCGACGCTGCTGCCGAATCTATCGCTGACATGACCGGCAATCACGGTGCTTAAGGAAGCCCCAATGCCGGTCGCGGTGCCGACAAGGCCTTGTGCCAAATTGAAATGACCGCTGCCGAAAGCGACGTCGGCGACGATCAACGGCACCATGACGCTGAACACCGCGGCCGTGATGCCATCAAACACCTGCGCCGCGACCAGCAAATACGGGTCATTCACCACCGCAAACAGCAGACCGCGGATCGCCAGCGCGGCAAAGCCTATCAGCAGCAGCGGCCGCCGTCCCCATTGCTGCGCCTTGCGTCCGACCGAAGGCGAGGTCCAGGCGACAATGGCTTGCGGCACCACGATGCAGGCCGCGATCAACAGCGGCGCCCACTGGCTCGATCGGGTGGTGACGACGCCCGCCATCAAGGGCAGCATCGCTGCGTTGGCGAGTTGCAGCAGCAGGATGCTGCCGGCGAAGATCAACAACGCCGGCTGACGCACGAGGCTGAAGATGCTGGTGGGGGTGATGTCGTCAGCCTCGCGCGCGATCGCGCCATGCGCCCGCGCCGCATCGATCTCGCGCTCCCGGATGCGAGCCAGCGAAAGCAGCGCCGGTATGGCGAGGATGAACGTGACCACAAATACCGAACGGCTGGACAACAGATAGCCGCAGGTGCCCATCACCGCGGCTGCGGTTCCGTTGCCGAGCGAGGCGTAACGGGCGTTGCGCCCGAATCGCTCACCGATCGCCAACGGCCCGACCAGACCCAGGCTGATCGCAGCAATCGCCGGACCGAGCACGCAGCTCGCGGCGGCATGCAGCGTCGCCGCCAGGGCCACGATTGGAAGGATCGGCCACACCGCGTATCCGAGCGCGCTGACGCCGATGGTCGCGACCGCGAGACCCGCCACCAGCCGTTCGGAGCGGGCGACATCGACAATGGCGCCGCCAGGCATTTGCCCGATCAGGCCGACGATACCGCCGATCGACAGCACCAGGCCGATCTGACCTTGCGTCCATTTCTGCGTTGTCAGGTAAACCGCGACGAACGGACCAAACCCCGTTTGTACATCCGCCAGAAAGAAGATGAACCAATCGAGGCCGCGCAAGCTCTCGCGGCAAGGTGACGGTCCCGGCTGCGGCGCTTGCGGTGGTGGCGGCGCACGGCTATCGCCACCGATCGTTCGCTCGCGGTCATCGCCATCGAGCCTATCAATCGGGTGTGTGGCGGGGGCCAACAGAATATCTCTCTCCACATTATTCATTGGTCATCAAATTGCAGCGGCAGCAGGGTCCCGGAAGCACCCAGCACCACGACCGGCGCATCCTCCTTGTATTCCGGCGCCGCCTTGACTTGATCCTTGGTCAGTTCGAGCGTGACGCTGTCGGTCTTGTCGGCAACGCGGCCGAAACGCAACGCGTTCCAGTCGACGACGATCTTTCGGCTGCCGACACCGAGAAAGCCGCCGAAATCGATCACCGCCGCCCGCACTGTGCCGCTGCGATCGACGATCACGTCGATGATTTTCCCCATATCCTCGTTCGCCGCGCTGCGGACGTCACGGCCGAGCACGCCGTGCGCTTCCCTCGCGCTCAGGATGGTGACCGAAGCCGGCGGCACATCCTTGGGTGCCTCTTTCGACGCGGCCGGCGGCGTTGCATCCTTTTTCGGCGTTGGCGCTGGCGTCGGAATTGGCGCCGGCGTTGGAACGGGTGTCGGCGCAGCCCCGGCGGCCGGCGGCGAAACGGCTTCGTCGGCGGCCCAACCCGGGACCGCCGTAGATGTCAGGGACATCAGGACAATGGACGCTAGCAGGCGTTTGACGCGCATAGGGTCTCCTGCAATCGAGGGCCGTTTTAGTGCGCCAGCACGATCGATACCCGGATCTGGCCGCGCGTGCGCAGAACTTCCAAGGATACATCGTCGCCATGGCGGCGCACCCGGAGGTCGACGCTGGATGACCCCAACTGCAAATCGCGCAGCACCACGTCGTTGAGAAAGGCCGGCAGGCGCGGATTGCGCAGGCGGATCTCGCCCTGCGATGCGTCGAATTCCAGACCGAGGGCTGCTTCGAGCAGCGTGAACGGCGTCGCACTGGCCCACGCTTGCGGCGCGCAGGCGACTGGATAAAGTGTCGGCCCCCGCCCCTTCTCGCGACGGAAGCCGCAGAACAATTCGGGCAACCGGCGCAGGTCCATATAGGCCGCGGCATCGAACAGCGCGCCGAACAGATGCTCGACCGAATGTTTCAGGCCGTAGCGCGCGAGGCCCAACGCGATCAGGGCGTTGTCGTGCGGCCAGATCGAACCGTCATGATAAGACATCGGATTGTAGCGGGCCTCGCCGCGCGCCACCGTGCGAATGCCCCAGCCAGTGAAGAAATGCGGCCGCATCAAATCCGCGGCGACCATCCGCGCGCGATCCGCGCGAACCATGCCGCTGAACAGCAGCTGTCCGGCGTTCGACGTGCGCACCTTGCACGGCTCCTTGTCGCCATCGAGCGCCAGCGCATAGGTCCCAAGGTCCTCGCACCAGAATGCTTCCTCAAACCGCTCCGCCAATTGCTGGGCTTCGGCTGCGAGCTTTCGCGCCATATCGCTTTTGCCAAGCCGCGCCGCGCAGCGCGCCGCCATCTGCTTGCCGGCAAACACATAGCCCTGGACTTCGGCGAGCGCGATGTAGCCCTCGGCGAGGCGCCCGTCGGCGTGGAAGATCGCATCGAAGGAATCTTTCCAGCCTTGATTGGCGAGCCCCTGCTCCGAAGCGCGTTGGTACTCCACAAACCCGTCGCGGTCGGGATCGCCTGCGCCGTCGATCCAGCGCAGCGCCGCCTCGATCGCCGGCCACAGCTCTGCCAGCGTTTCCGCATCATTGGTGCGCTCGACATAAAGACCCGCCAGCAGCACGAACAACGGCGTCGAATCCACACTGCCGTAATATTGCGCGAACGGCACCTCGCGCAGCGCGGCCATTTCGCCCCCGCGCATTTCATGCAGGATTTTTCCGGGCTGCGCGTCGGCGAGCGGGTCGACGCCCTTGGCCTGATAGAAGGCCAGCCGCTTGAGCACGCCGCGGGCGACGCGCGGGTCGATCCACAGCATTTGCAGGGCGGTAATCAGCCCGTCACGGCCGAACGTCGTCGAATACCAGGGAATGCCCGCATAGGGATAGCGTCCCTGCGGCGTATCCGTCATCAGCATATTGAGGTCGGCCATCGACTGGCACAGCACCTCATTGAAGATATTGTTCGACGTTTCGATGCAGGTCGCGCCCGCAGTCGACTGCCGCATCTCGCGGCGATGCGCCAGCAATCCGCGAAAGAAATGCGCCGGTTTGAACCCCGGCTGCTTGTTGCAGGCGACCGCCACAAACAGCGAACTCGTTTGCTGCGGCGCCAGCTCGAAATGATAGGTCGCGGCGCTTACCGTCAGGCGCGTCGGCTTGGGATCGAGATGCAGCGTGGTGTTGCGCGATTTGCCGTCGAGGCCCTGATAGTCAAGCACGACATCGGCAGGTCCGAGCAGTTTGCTGGAGCCGATACCGCGGCGCGGACGCTTTTCGCCGCGCACTTCGAACAGATCGGCGAAGTCGTTATCGAACAGCAAGGTCAGGTCAAGGCTTGCCTTGTTCTCACCGTGGTTCTGCAGGCCGATGCGTTGATAGGCGGTTCCGCGCCAGAGAAAAATGGTGCGGACGATGTGCAGCATATCCTTTTGCAGCACGATCCGGCCGTTGCGATAAATATCGGGATTGGTGAGATCGACCGTCAATGATGAATTGTCGTCGCGCAAATTCGAGCCGAGCAGCAGTGGCTGCACCTCGTCCAGCGCCAGTTCGAGCCGGGCGAGATATCGCGTGTCGGCGTTGAACAGCCCATCCGGCCCGCCAGCGGATGCGCCGATGTCGCCATGGCTGTCCAGCACGATGAAAGTGTCGTCATGCTTGAGCGAGCGCCGCGGCCGTGCCGCGGGCCCGGTCATCGGGATGTAGAACGGTGATTCCGCGACCAGTTCGACGGTCCGCGCTGCTGCGATCTGGGCTACGACTTCGGCTGGCATGTGACCTCGCACGGTTTTCCCATTGTCCTGCGAGAGCGCAGCAGGACCCAACACCACAGCCGTCTGTCAGGCTGCATGCGTCGCGAGGCGGCTCATTTCCTGCGTCACCAGTTCGCGATACGGCCCCTCGCCCTGCATCAGGCGATCCGGCGGTCCGTCTTCGATGATCTTACCAGCTTTCAGCATCACCACGCGGTCAAAATTGCGCAAAGTTGCAAGCCGGTGCGCAATCGCGATCACGGTCCGTCCGCGCATCAACCGTGCCAACGCTTCGCGGATCGCCTCCTCGGATTCGC
>Ga0302314_10017663_pt1 | contig 11939 bp, 9 predicted proteins | sample III_Palsa_N2_3_FD_200533 | JGI IMG/M metagenome (GOLD analysis project Ga0302314, IMG submission 200533) | Peat permafrost microbial communities from Stordalen Mire near Abisko, Sweden - III_Palsa_N2_3 | ecosystem: Environmental > Terrestrial > Soil > Palsa > Peat permafrost | place: Sweden...
GCCGGGTCGGGCTGATCACCCTGGGCGCGGAGAGCGCGGCGACGGTGCTGCTCTATGAACCGGACCATGCCGCCGTGGGCGAGCCGCTGGGCGCGTACCTGCGCACCCGCGGGCTCACGGTCGAGGCGCTGAGCGATCTCGAGCTGGCGCTGCCGCGCATGGTCGCCTCGCGCCCCCGCCTGGCGATCCTCGCCGGCGATGGCCGGGCGGATCTCGCGGGCCTGGCGCGCGCGGTGCGCGGCCACCTCGAGGTCTCGGCCATCACGCTGGTGGCGCTGCTGCCGCCGCAGGCGGCGGATGCGGGCCTGCGCGAGGCCGGCTTCGATGCGATCCTGCACAAGCCCTTCGCCCTGGCCGACCTCCTCCCCCACCTCGCTGCCTGATCCTGGGACCGCCTATGACCACCGTCCTGATCGTCGATGATGTGAAGACCGACCGCGAGCTGATCGGCAAGGTGGTCACCGCCGCCGGGCATGCGGTGATCTACGCCTGCGACGGCGACGACGCGCTGGCCCAGGCGCGCGCCAACCTCCCCGGGCTGATCCTGCTGGACGTGATCATGCCGCGCATGGATGGCTTCAACGCCTGCCGCAAGCTCAAGGCGGACGCTGCGACCTCGGCCATCCCGGTGGTGATGGTGACGCACAAGTCGACGCCCTCGGACCGCTTCTGGGGCAAGAAGCAGGGTGCCGACCACTACCTGACCAAGCCCTTCTCACCGGCGCAGCTGCAGGAGGTGCTCAAGCTCTATGCCCGCTGACCTAAGCCTCGTGACCCAGAACCGGGCCTGCGTCTTCAGCCTCGCGCGCTCGCGCTTCGCCCTGGATGTTGCTGTGATCACCACCATCGCCAGCACCGGCCCGTGGCGGCGCCTGCCGGCGACCGCACCCGCGGTGCTCGGCGCCATGCCGCACCCGCGCCGCCCGCAGGCCCTGGCGGTGGTCGACCTGGCGCGGCTGCTGGACCTGCCGGATGAAGCCGTGACGCCGGAGGCGGAGCGCACCGTGCTGCTGGTGGAGCTGCCGCGCCTGTCCTGCGCGGTGCATGTGCGCCAGGTGCTCGCGGTCAGCCCGCTGGCCGGGCTGCAGCCCGGCGGCGGCAACGAGCCGCCGTGGGTCGCCGGCTACCTGCCGCAGGACGGTGCCGATCCGGCGACGGTGATCGACACCGCCACCCTCGGGCACCTGCTCGACACGCTGCGCTGCGTGCGCGACGACATCCTCTCCCTCTCCGCCACCGCCTGACGTCCAGGAAGCCCATGCCGCTCGCTAAATCTCGTTGGAATGGTCCCATCTCACGGGTCATCTTCGCCCCCGTCGACCTGCTCATCCGCACCATCAGCTTCGCGCCGACCCTGATGCTGCTGCTGCTGGTGGTGCCGGACGGGTATGTCGCCTACCTGCTCTTCCGCCAGACCAGCGCCGACGTGGCCTTCAGCATGAAGGAAGCCGATGGCGTGACCTACATCGACGCCTGCCAGAGCTTCGAGGCCGAGCTGCAGCACCGCCGTCTGGCGCTGCGCGTCGCGGCCCTCGACCCCTCGTCGGTTGCGGAGGTCACGGCCACCACCCAGCGCTGCGACAGCGCCGAGGCGGCGGTCGACGTGGTCGACGCCAAGTTCGGAGCCGAGCTGAAGACCACCGACACCTGGAACGGCATCAAGAAGAGCTACGATGCGCTCAAGGCTCTGGGCACCTCCGACCCGGAGAAGGCCGACCAGGCCCAGTCCGACCTCGGCAACGACGTCGGCAACAACCTGATCCAGAACCAGGCCGGCAACAACTCGAACCTGATCCTCGATCCGGACCTCGACAGCTACTGGATGATGGACGCCTTCGTCATCAAGTTCCCTGCCCTGGGCGAGCTGGTCGCGCAGGTCGGCGCGCAGTCCGCGGCGGCGATGAAGGCCACCTCCCTCGATTCCGCCACCCGGCTCGACCTCGCCGGCCAGCTGGCGCTGATCTCCAGCACCACCTCCAGCCTGATCTCGAACGACCTGGCGACCGCGCTGGTCGACAATGAGCAGTTCACCGCCTCCGAGCACCGCATGGGCAACCACCGCCTGCGCGCGCTCGAGCCGCAGTTCAACGCCCTGGCGGCGGCGCTCAACGCCTACGTCGACCAGGTGCACAAGAGCCTGCTGATCGACGCGCCGGGCACCCAGGCGGGTTACGACGCCGCGATCAAGGCCCAGTACCTCGCCGGGCAGATCCTCGGCGTCTCGGCCGACCTCAGCCCCGAGCTCAGCCAGCTGTGCAAGGAGCGCGCCGGGCGCTATGCGCATACGCGCCTGGTCGGACTGATCGTCGCGATCGCGGCCTTCTTCGGCATCAGCTACGTCTTCAACGGCTTCTACCGCTCCCTGACCCTGGCCCGCAACCGCATCGAGGAGGAGCATGAACTGCTGCAGGGCGACATCCTGGGGCTGCTGAATGTCGTCTCCGACGCGGCCCAGGGCGACCTGCGGGTGCGCGCCAAGGTCGGCGAGGGCGATCTCGGCAATGTGGGCGATGCCTTCAACCAGATGCTCGAACGCTGGCAGGAGCTGATCAGCGCGATCAACACCCAGCTCAGCCGCACCAACGAGGCGGTGGTCGAGCTGAAGGTCGCCTCCGGGCGCATGGCCGCGGGCGCATCGCAGCAGGCCAAGGAGGTCATGGCGGCGGCGGTCTCGGTGCAGCGCATGTCCGACCAGATCCACCTCGTCTCCGGCAACGCCGCCACCGCCGCCCAGGCCGCGCAGCGCACCCAGACCTCGGCCAACGAGGGCAACAGCTCGGTGCGCAACGTCATCGTCGGCATGGAGACGCTCAAGAACGAGGTCGCCGCCGGCGCCAAGAAGATCAAGACGCTCGGCGACCGCTCGATGGAGATCACCTCGATCGTCGCGACCATCGCCAAGATCTCGGAGCAGACCAACATGCTGGCGCTCAATGCCGCGATCGAGGCGGCACGCGCCGGCGACCATGGCCGCGGCTTCAGCGTGGTCGCCGACGAGGTGCGCAAGCTCGCCGAGCGCACCGCCTCCGCGACGCAGGAGATCGAGAAGCTGGTGCGCACCATCCTCACCGAGACCAGCAACTCGGTCGGCGCCATCGAGCGCCAGAGCCTGGTGGTCGAGGAGGAGGGGCGCGCGGTGGCCAATGCCGGTACCGCCCTGACCCGCATCCGTTCGGAGTCCGAGCAGTCCACCGCCCTGGTCACCGACATCGCGCGCATCGCCGCCGCCCAGGCCGAGGACGCGGTGGCGGTGGCCAGCACCATGGACCGCATCTCGGTCATCGCCGGCGAGACCGCCAATGGCGCCAACGGCTCGCTCGACATCGCCGCCTCGCTGCAGGAGCTCTCGGCCGCCCTGCGGGAGAGCGTCACGCGCTTCAAGGTCCACTGACCATGGCGGACGGGCAGGAGGCCTTTTCGCTGGATGACGTGCGCGAGAGCTTCATCGCGGACATCACGCACTCCATCCAGACCATCGAGACGGCCATGGCCCAGGCCTCGGCCTGGTCGCGGGAGTGCGGCCAGCTGCGCGCCGCCCGGGTCGCCAAGGCCCTGACCACGGCCGCCGACCAGGGCCACACCATGGTCGGCACCAGCAGCCTGGTCGGGGTCAATTCGCTGGTGGTCACGGGCGACACCTTCCAGCGCCTGTCGACCGCGGCCGAGCTGATGGCCATCGAGATCGTGGACCTGGCGCAGCGCCTCGAGGGCCTGTGCGCCGGCGGCATCCGCCTGGCCGGCGAGGCGCGCATGGTCCTGGAGCTGGAGCTGGCCAAGCAGCCGGCCCAGGCCCTGGCCATCGCCACCCAGACCATCCACGCGCTGCAGGTCGACCACCTGCCGGCGGTGGAGCGGGAGCGCCTTGCGGCGCTGCTGCTGGAGAGCGATGAGGAGGAGCTCAGCGCCCATCCGGCCGCCCCGGCGACCTCCGCGGTCAGGCGCAGCGCTGCCCCGGCATCGGCACCGACGGCAAGCGCTGCGCCTGACCCGGACGCCACGGTCATGGCCGGGGGGAGCGAGGCGCCCGGCACCGCGATCATGAGTCCCGAGGCGCACCGCGCCGCAGGCGCGGGCGATGCGCTCTTCGACTTCACCGAGGACGAGGCGCGGCTCGAGGCCATCGAAGGGATTTCGGTGGTGATCATCCCGGAGGACGAGGACACCAGCCTGCTGCTGAAGCCCGCTGCGTCCCCGCCCGCCGGCGCTGCCGCGGCAGCGGCCCCGTCCACCCCGGACGCGGCAGGCGAGGACGCCGACGGGCCGTCCGCTGCCGCCAGCATCGATGCCGAGACCCACCAGATCTTCCTGCAGGAGGCCTATGACATCCTCGAGCAGCTCGACCGGCTCTGCCTGACCTGGGGTCCGGCCACCACCGCGGAGGCGCGCCGGCTGTACCATACCCTGAAGGGGGCGGCGGCGACGGTCGGCGAGATGCGCATCTGCGCTGCGGCGCACGCGGTCGAGGACCGGCTGGAATACGGCAGCCTGCCGGCTGCGGATGCGCTGCTCGCGGTGCAGGCCCGCATGCGCGAAAGCCTGATCGACCCGGTCAATGCCCCCGCGGCCATCGCCCTGGGCGGCCTGGATGCGCTCGAGCAGCCGGCGGCAGCGCAGCCGCCTGCGGGCCGGCCGCAGGCGGTGCCGACGCCGGCCCTGGCTTCGACAGCGGCACCGAGCGCGGTGCCGGCGGCTGCAGGAACGCAGCGCACCGACCGGATCGTCATCCAGACCGCGCCGCACCAGGTCAGCGCCGCGGGTCCGACGCTGGCGGTGGCGGAGTCGTTGGGCATCGATGCCGAGCTCCTCGAGCCGGCCCGCGACCTGCCGGCCGGCTATGCCGGACCGGAGCCGCAGCGCAGCCTGCGCGTGCCCGCCGAGCGCCTCGACCACCTCCTGGCCATGGCCGGCGAGCTGCTGCTGGGGCGCAACAAGGTCGAGGACCGCGTGCAGTCGCTGATGACCCTGCAGCAGGAGCTTAAGACCGGGCGCGCGCGCCTGAGCGGGGTGGTCGACGAGTTCCAGGCGCACCACGAGTTCCCGGCCCTCGCCTTCTCCAGCGAGGCTGGGGCGCTGGGCACGGGCACGGGGTCGGTCCCGGGCCCGGGCGGCGGCGGGGCGCCAATCAGCCGCGCGCTGGTCTCCGAAGGCGCGACCGAGTTCGGAGCGCTGGAGTTCGACCGCTACCAGCCGCTGAACATCCTGACCCGGCAGCTGGTCGAGGTCGGCGACGACCTGGGCGAGGTCCAGGCGCAGGTCCAATCCGAGATCGACGCCTTCCGCGACGAGGCCGCCGGGCTGTCGCGCACCATCGGCACGCTCCAGGGTGAGCTGACCCGGCTGCGCATGATCCCGGTCACCAACCTCTTCGACCGCCTGCGCCTGGCGGCGCGCTCGGCGGGCAGGGACAGCAGCCGGCAGGCCCAGGTCGAGAGCAGCGGCGAGGACGTGCATCTCGACAAGATGATCAGCGAGCAGATCGCCGGTCCCCTCGAGCACCTGATCCGCAACGCCTTCGCGCACGGTTTCGAGAGTCCGCAGGAGCGGGTGCAGGCGCGCAAGCCGGCCCAGGGCCGGCTGGTGATCAGCGCGCGGCACAGCAACGGCCAGGTCGAGATCGCCATCAGCGATGACGGACGCGGCCTCGACCTGCACGCCCTGCGCGAGCGCGGGGTGGCGATGGGCCTGGTCACGCCGCATAGCGATCTCGACTCCGCGGCGGTGCGCGACCTGGTCTTCGCCCCGGGCCTCTCGACCCGGCCGGTCAGCGACCGGCTCAGCGGGCGGGGCATCGGCTGCGACGCGGTGCGGCGCAGCGTGCAGCGCCTCGGCGGCTCGATCGGGGTGCGCAGCCAGGCCGGGCAGAGCACGACCTTCACCATCACCCTGCCACTGACCCTGGCCATCACCCGGGTCCTGGTCGTGACCATCAGCGGCGAGGCCTACGCCCTGCCCCTGGGCTACATCGAGAACGTGCTCGACGCCGGCCAGTTCACGGTCAGCGACGGTCCCACCGGCCGGCGCCTCAATCTCGCCGGGGTGTGGCTGCCGCTGCACGCGCTCTCCGACGCGGTCTGTCCCGGCACCGCGCATGCGCCGGGACCGATGGTGGTCTGCCGGGTCGGGGAGCGCCGCACGGTGCTGATCGTCGAAAAGGTGCGGCTGCACCGCGAGGTGGTGGTGCACGGCCTGGGCGAGCTGCTCTCGGGCCACCCCCTGATCACCGGGGTCACCATCGGCACCGGCGGGGAGCTGGTGCCGATTATCGATCTGCCGGGAGTGGTCGATGTGCTGGCGCATGGCCAGCGCGTGGAGGCGATCGTGCCGGTGATCGCCGCGAGCGGGCAGGCGCGGGTGCTGTACGTCGACGATTCGCTATCGGTGCGCAAGACCGCCGAGCGCACGCTGCGCTCCGGCGGGCACCCCGTGGTCCTGGCCCATGACGGCGAGGACGCCCTGGAGCGGCTGCGCGAAGGCGCCATCGACCTGGTCTTCACCGATCTGGAGATGCCGCGCCTCAATGGCCTGGAGCTGATCCGCGCGATCCGCGCCAACCCGCGCTGGGCGGGGCTGCCGGTGATCGTCGTGACCAGCCGCACCGGCGAAAAGCACCGGGCGGCGGCGCTGGCCGCCGGCGCCACCGACTTCATCAGCAAGCCCTTCACCGCCGAACAGCTCCTGGCCGTGACCCGGTCGCTCCTGCACTGATGCCCGCGCCCGCGCCGCCCCTGAGCCTCTTCGTCCGCTGCCATCAGTGGCTGGTGGCGGTGCCGGCCCTGACCGTGGCCCAGCTCGCGCTGATCGATGAGCCGGGCTGGCGGCTGGTGCCGGGTGGCGCCGGACTGGGCACCCTCAGCCATCCCCAGGGCACCTGTGAGGTGCATGACCTGGGGGCCTTGCTCGACCTGCCGCCCACCCCGCAGGTGTGGCTGCGCATCACCGATGGGAACGGCCCGGACTGGGCGCTGCGCGCCGGCCGCTGTCTGCACGTCGGAGCCCTGCCCCCGACCTTGCCCCTGCCCCCGGGCGGCACCCGGCGCCGGCTCGGGCTGCGCATCTTCTCGGCCCGGGCGCTGGCCATCGATGTCTCCGATCTGGCGCCGGTCGGCCTCGCCCTGGACATCCCGCTGCTGCATAAGGCTGCGGTGCAGCCATGAGCGCGGCATCCGAGCGGCAGCTGGCAAGCGGGTCCCTGGCGGGATTGGACCTGCATGGCTACTTCACGGCCGATCGCCAGCTCGCCGCGCAGCGGCTCATGCAGGACATTCCCATGAGCGTCTTCGCCGCCGCTTCGCCCCTGGCGGCACTCGACCCCGCCGCGGCCGCAGGCCCGGCCGCCAACTGGGGCGGGAGGCTGCCGGAGATCGGCGATGTGGTCGACAAGTACCGCATCGAGGAGCTGCTCGGACGCGGCGGGTTCGCCGCCGTCTACCGCGCAACGCACCTGCTCATGCATGCGCCGGTGGCGCTGAAGCTGCTGCTGCCGGAGATGGTGCAGCGCCATCCGCACCTGGCCGAGCGGATGTGCGACGAGGCGCGCTTCGCGGCCCTGGTCAACCATCCCAACGTGGTGCGGGTCTATGACGTCACCCATGGCGAGCAGACCACCTTCATCGTCATGGAGTACATCCAAGGCGCGAGCCTCGCGCAGCTGATCCATCAGAACCGGTTGCGCGTCGAGGCGGTGGTGCGGCTCGGCATCGAGATCTGCAGCGGGCTGCGCGCGGCGCTGGAGCGCGGGCTCTTCCACTGCGACATCAAGCCGGCGAACATCCTCATGACCGATGACGGCCAGGCCAAGCTCGCCGACTTCGGCCAGGCGCGCCGCCAGATCGCGGGCGACGAGACCGGCATCCTCACCTCCGACATCGTCGGCACCCCGGCCTACATGGCGCCGGAGCAGGTCGAGAACCCGACCGGCTTCGACCACCGGGCGGACATCTACGCCCTGGGTGCGACGCTCTACCATGCGCTCACCGGCGAGACCCCATTCCCCAACGACCAGCCGCTGCAGATTATCTACAACCACCTCCACACCCCGCCGCCGGACCCCACCGTGCTGGTGCCGGAATGCCCGCCGGACCTCGCCGACCTGCTGCGCCGCATGCTCGCCAAGGCCCCCGCCGACCGGCCCGGCAACTATGCCGAGCTGACCCAGGAGTTCACCGCGATCCTCAGCGAAGCGCAGCTCGACGCCCCGTCCGTCGAACCGGAAGAACGGGGCGGACGCGAGCTCTTCGGCCGCCTGCGCAGGCTCTTCGCCGGCGGTCGCCGGTAGGCCCGTCCCTGGCCTGCGGGAAGCCGGGCAGCCGGCGCACGGCCCGCGACGGGTGCGCTGTGCAGGCGCTTCCAATTATCCCGGCGCCGGGAATAGCCGAGGGAAGACGCTCGCGAAGGGGGATCAGAAATATAGCTAGGTAAGTAGCCCCGCTCCGGAGAGTTGTCAGCCGCTCCCCGCTCCTGAAAACCCGCCTGCCAGTTCGAAAGAAGGATGCCACCGTGACCTCTCGTGATGGGATATCTCCCGCGGCGCTGCCCTCAGCGCGCGCTGCCGTGAAGCCTGCCGGAAGCCTGCTGGCCTCGCTCCAGCAGGCGACCGCCGAATCCAGCCACCGCATCGAGCTCACGCCGGTGGTCCGGGCGATGGTGTCCGGGACGGTTACCCCCGCCGCCTACGCCCAGCTGCTGGCGCAGCTCGAGGTGGTCCAGGAGGCCTTCGAGCGCCGGGTGCCGGAGCTGGACATTCCTGACGAGCCGCGCGGGCTGGTCTACCGCCTGGCGGCGCTGCGCTCGGATCTCACCGTCTATGCCCAGCCGCGAACGGCCTGTCCGGTGGCCACGGATGCGCTGCGCAACTGGATCGCCCGCAGCACGCATGACGAGCTGATCGGCTCGGCCTATGTGATGATCGGTTCGGCGCATGGCTCGGCGGTCGTGCTGCGCCATCTGCGCGCGGCCTTCGGCAAGGGCGATGCCGCCGGGGTCGGCCTGGACTACCACCGCATCCCGTCCCCGGATCTGCGCCAGGGCTGGGTGGCCTTCAAGTCCTTCCTCGCCGCGCTGCGCGACGCGAACGTCAGCGAGATCCTCTCCGGCGCGGTGACCATGATGAACGGCCTTGAGCACATCCATGCCGGGATCGCCATGGGCGCATGAGTGGTGCTCCTGAGCTGACGCCGGTGACCACCCAGATGATCACCGAGTGTGCTCAGGAGCCGATCCATATCCCGGTCGGCATCCAGCCGCATGGCTTGCTGCTGACCGTCCTGGAACCCGATCTCATCAATCAGCAGGTCAGCCAGACCTGCACCTACTGGCTCGGCGCCAGTGCCGGGGCCGTGGGCTTGGTCAAGCGGCATAGAGGAGTTCGAGCGAATCGAGCACGTTTCGGCGGAAGTACGGAGTGCGGTCGCTCTCGACGCTCGGGCGTGTCAGGAGATCGACGGCATGACCGAAGATAGTGGCAAACACCTCGGGCAGGCCGAAGAGCTCCAGCCCCGGAGTGTGGCCCGCCGCGCAGGTCACCAGCAGGTCCACATCGGAATCCGGCCGAGCGGTCCCTCTGGCGCGGGAACCGAACAGCTCTAGCTTGGCGACGTGGTGCCTGCGGCAGTGCTCCCCAGGCGGTCACGGTCGATTGCGAAGTCTAGGGGCATGGCTGTATCCTAAACATCCCAATGGGTTGGTGAACCGAAAAGGGGCGGCCCATCACGGTCGGCCTTGGTCACAACCTCGTTGATTTCGCGCCGGCTCTGGCCTGGGACCCTCCCTGGTAGACCTTGGAGATGTACGCATGGCAAGCCCAAGGAACACATGGACGCGTGTGTCGACGCCGCGGCGGACAGTCGGACGACGATCGAGTGCCGAACGAAGCCCCTGTGCAGACGCGCATGTTCGAATAACGGTGAGGACGCCGCGGATCCATATGCCGAGGGACGATTGGCGAGTCGGCGACAGCCGTAAATCCCGAATCCATGCACGGTGCGGTGGAAGGCGCTCGACGCCGGCCACAGAGGCACTGCCGCAGGGTTGCCAGGTCATTGCGCGGCATGCGGCAGCGCCGGGGTCCCTGGCGAGCGGCTGATGAGGATGGCGCCATCGGTCCAGGTCGCCACCAGGCCGTGCTGCGCGCTGGCCAGGGCGATCACCTGGACGACGGGGGTATGGTCGAGGGACAGCGTGCCGCTGCCGAGCGCGCCGGCATCGAGGTCCGGGTCGATGATGACGGCGAGATTCGTGATACTCTCGATGTAGGTCATCATGTCGCTGAAGGTGGTGTCCTGGAACTCGACATGGAGCTGCTGGGCGAGCCGCTGGCGCACCTCGAGAGGGGCGTCGCTGAGCGGCACCCCGGCCGGTCCGAGGCTGATCTCGTCGGCAGTGGGCGGGGTGCTGGCCTGCAAAGCCCGGTCGATGCTCAGGACATGCTGGGACAGCCGGACGCGCAGATGACGGTGGACGAAGACCCAGCGCAGCACATTCAGCATGCTCATCTGCTCGCCTTCCAGGGTCACGGTCAGGGGCGCGATCACGGCGGGATCGACGTCGATGCGCAGGCCTGTGACCTGGCGGAGGTAGCTCACCACATCGGGCATGCCCGTATCGGCGAAGGAGAAGGTCAGCTTCTGCTGCAGCAGCGGATCGCTGGGCGCTGCATGGGCGGGAGCCGGGATGACCGGCTCGCTGCTAGCGTTGCGGGCTGACAGACTGGCCACCGGGAGCGCGGCAGGCGGTGGCGTCGCGTGGGTCCGGCTCCAGGCCAGCGGCAGGGCCACGGCCAGCAGCGCCACGGCCGTCAGGCCGATGGCCGCCGCGAGCGTGGCGCTGGCCGTTCCCGCGACGCCCGTCGGCAGGCAGCGCAGGGTCGCCGTCAGCGGGGCGTGCAGGAGCGCGGCCGCGGACGTCGCCAGCGGCGCCGGGGCCAGCGTGGCCGGCAGCGCCAGGCCCAGCGTCAGCAGGCTGAGCTCCGGACGGCCGAGCCGCTCGCGCAGACGGCGCAGGCCGCGCGATACCAGGGACTTGACCGTGCCTTCCGCGCAGCCCAGAGCCGCGGCGATGTCCCGGTATTCGAGATCCTCCAGCACGCGCAGCGTGATGGCGGTGCGCTCCCGCTCGCCGAGCTCGGCCAGGGCCTGGCGCAGCTGCTCGGACTGCTCCTCGCGCTCGAGGCGCTCCGAGCTGGAGGCGCTCGTCAGTGCGGGGGCCGGGGCGCGCCCCGCACGCAGCCGGGCGCGGTGGCTGCGGCGGGCCAGTCCGAGGGCGGCATTGGCAGCGACCCGCAGCAGCCAATGGCGCGCATCGGCGTCCGGATCCTGACGCGGCCGGAACTGGCCGGCGTGGTCGCGTACCGTGAGCAGCGTCTCCTGCAGGGCGTCGTCGGCGCTGGGGGCATCCGCGCTCAGGCGTCCGGTCAGGCTGCGCAGCTGTGGGCCGAGCTCGGCGCACAGCCAGGCCCAGGCCTCGGCGTCACGGCTGGCGCCGAGGCGGCGCAGGGCCTCGGCAGGTCCGGAGATGTGAGTGGGGATGACGGTGGCGATCGGTGTCATGGCTGAGCCTCTGCCCAGCCAATGCCACCGGCATGGATCCGGTTGCAGCCGATTCCGCTCCAGCCGGGGCCGCCGCCGTGCAGCGCTGGCGCGGGTCGGGGGGACACGACGCCGAGCGCCGTGGTCAGCGCGGTGAGCAGGACCGGATGCAGTTGGGTCAGGCGGGATCCTCGCATGGCCACTGTGGAGGGCACATGCGCGGATTGCCATTCCCAAGGATCGCCGCTGGTGGTGGTGCAGGATACGCCGGTACCATGGGCGGCCGGGCGCCTGCCGCTGATGGCCATGGTCTGCCATCGCGTCGTGCAGCGCCAATGTCGAGTCTCATAACTTTGGCCTGATCTAGTCTCATAATTGAACATAGCCTGCGGCGCCCGTGGATCGGACATCGTTCGT
>Ga0302314_10017664_pt1 | contig 11939 bp, 8 predicted proteins | sample III_Palsa_N2_3_FD_200533 | JGI IMG/M metagenome (GOLD analysis project Ga0302314, IMG submission 200533) | Peat permafrost microbial communities from Stordalen Mire near Abisko, Sweden - III_Palsa_N2_3 | ecosystem: Environmental > Terrestrial > Soil > Palsa > Peat permafrost | place: Sweden...
GACGCGCACCGCTCCCTCCAAGAAATAAAACGCGAGGCTCACCTCTTGACGCTCGCGGTGAGTTTGTTGGTGGCGGTGGGCAATTGGCTTTATACCCGCCGGAAACCTTACCCGCACTGCTTCTCGGAGTCGAGCATCTCGTAAACTTACCTAAAAATCGGTTAAGTATCGCCGTGACGGTGACTGCAGGCTGCAGCGAAACTGGCCGACGGCCGTGCGCAGTGCTCTGCGCGTTTGGACCGATCATGAGAGTGTGGAAGAAAACCATGTGGGAAGAAAAAGAGAGCGTTAAAACAAAACAAAGAACAGAGCATGTCACCTGTTGGTCACAGTCATCACAATGACGGCACACACACCCACGACTGCCAGCGCCACTCCCAGGGCGCCTTTACCTGGAGCCACCGGCTCCTGGCCCGCCCCGTCGCCGTACAGCTCGCGCAACACACCGCCGTGCTCGACGCGCTTCATGGCGAGCAACTTGTTGGCCACACGGATCGACGAGCGCACGCCGCTCTCGAGCAGAGGCATCGTGTACAGCGAGTAGGCGCCCACAAACCACACGCCGTGCTTGCCGTTCACGCGCTGCAGGCGCTCCAGCGCGCTCTCGGACGCCAGCGTAAGCACTGGCCGCTCAAACTCAAACTTGGCCACGACTTTGTCGGGCGCAATGGCGCAAATCGGGTTCCACGTTTGGTACACGTCCTTTTCAAGGCACGCCATGGTCGAGTCCACCTTGTTCATCCAAATCGTGCAGTCCGACGCGGAAAGGTCAGCCGCCAGAGCCAAGTTGACGGCGCTGCGGTCGTTAAAGGCAAGCGGCAGAATGGCCTCGTCAACGTGTAGCACAGTCGTGTTGCGCTCGTAAGTGACCGCGCCCAGGCACTCGCGCGTCTCCTCCGTGCAGTGCCGCGACAGCGACTCGAGCGCGGCGTTGGCCTGCGTGGCGAGCACGACTTCGTCAAATTCCTCAACAAAAGTCTTGCCCGCGGCGTCGGTCCACGCCACGCCAACGCGCGGGCGCGCGGCCGACTTGGGAATGACGTCTGTCACCGAGCAGCCGAGCAGCACGCGCTGGCAGCGCTTGGCAAAGCACTGCACCACGTGCGCGGTGCCTGAGGAGGCGCGCTGCATGCTGTTGGAGAAGACAGAGCCGGTGCGGCCGCACACGTAGTCCAGGAGGATCTCCGCCGGGTAGTTGCCCACCGCTGCAAACGTGCACGTGCACACCACGGAAAGCCATGGCATGAGAATGCGCCAGTAAAACCCGCTCGAGTAGCGCGCGGCGCAGTACTGCTTGAACGAGAGCCCCTTGCACGCCCCGGAGCGCAAGTCGCGCGGCCCCGCCCACACGAACCGCACGTATTCGCCCACGAAGCGCAGCGTCGACAGGCTAATCACGGGCAGCGACATCTTTTCCACGCCAAACAGCTTACCCAGCAGCGGGTCGATGAGGTTGTAGAACTTAAAGTACGCCCCCGGCGAGCCGCGCTCAAAGGAACAAAAGCTGTAATCCGCCACGCCAAACTCCACTCCAAGCTCGCGGTACAGGCTCGACAAGTTCGGGTAGTACTCGAGGTTGAATGTGCGCAGCGGCACGTCGATGCGCCCGCCAGCAAAGCTCACCGAACTCTGGTCCATACCAAGGCTCGGCGCGCGCTCCAGCAATGTGACGTGGTGCTCTGCAGAAAGCAAGAAGGCAGCCGTAAGACCGGCGATGCCGCTGCCCACGACGCATATGCGCTTGCCGCCCGACGGCTCCGGCGGTGGCGCGGCGGACATTGTTTTTCAACTTCTCCTGACAGCGCGAGAAGTGTCGCGCGCTCGAGCGCCGAGCGGGACTTCGGGAAAATTTTTTTTCGCGCCAAGCCGCGGCCAAGGCACAAGGGGTGACGTCACATAGTCCGGGCTCGTACGTACGCACGGGCCTACGACCGGGCGGGCGCCGGCCGTGCCATCGGCAGCCTGCGCAGGGCGGCGCAGCGCGCAGCCAAGCACTGTCGGCGTCGCGTACAGTCGATGCATAAAATTGGGGGCCAAAGCACGTTATATTGAGCCAAAGGTTACATACAGCCGCCACCGCGCTCGCGCGCCACCCCATGCTAGCGCTGCGTATACCGACGAGGCATGGAGCGCTGGGCAACGGCGGCAACTCGGGCGTGCATCGGTAGCCCGGTGCGCGCCGTAATGTGGCCGACCTCGCGCAGTTCACGCCGCGCGACGCTCAAACTCGGCAGGCGGCCGGTCCACACGGACAGCGCCACGACTCGACATGCGCGCGCGCTCGACGCGGCCGTGCAGCGGTCCCGGAGCTTCTTTCCCGTGCATCGACGACGAGATATTTGCGCTTAACTGCGCGACAATCGTGGCTACCTCGTCGTCATTTACGACGAGGGCGGCTCGGCGACGCCGAGCCCGCGCTCTTTACGCGGAAGACATTACCCGAGCGCAGTACGTGGCGCGCAACACTACGCGCTTCGTGGTCATCTCGTGGTTTGACATCTTCGGCGAGGTGGTCGTGCGCGTCGGACTTTTAAGACCAGCACGAACCGCAACCACGACGCCGTCGACGAGATTATCTGCCCGCTGGCGGTGCAATGCGGCTACCTCGGACTGCACGTGATCCGTCGCTGCGCACTCACAGTCGTGGGCGACGTCGCCACGCACGGTCGCGTGGATTGGGTCCAGGACGGTGAGTTGTAAAAATACTCAGCCCCACACACAATATCGATGACGACGTGCATCATCTGCCTGGCCAACTTGCAGTCGCGCGACTGCCGCCTGGCGTGTGGACACGACGATTTTCACATGGGCTGCATGCACCGGTGGCCTACAAAATTACAAAATACTCTTTAAAAAAATCAGTCACTCATTGTCCTCGCCACCGGGTAAGCGTGTCCACCAGCACCACGTCCTTGCTGTTGATGGCCAAATGCGCAAAGTCGTCGTGGTTGTGCGGCTGTCTGAATCGGGCGCGCGGGCTGGCGTCAATCATTGGCCTTCACACGGAGAGCAACGACGCACTTTCTGACCAGCGGCAGCCGCTTGTGCGGAGGCGCGTCGGGTGCGCGGAAAAATCGGTACGAGGCTGCGAGGAACGCCAGACCGCCCACAGTTCCCACGGCCGCCTTCACGTCGCTGGATAGCGACGGCGTGGCTGCCACTGCAGCAGCGCTCACGACGAGCATGGCCACGCCGATCGAGTCCATGGCGAGCCCTTGTTAAGAAGCGAACGGCCGTCGTCGCCTCAGGGCTGATTTCGTGCTCTCTCGCGCTTGGTTGTTTCCAAGGCGCCGGCGCGCAATTGGCAAGCGCTTTCTCTCGCAGCGCGCGCTGCCGCGCCCGTGTTGGGCCCGTCGTGCGCCGCTACCGTGAACGCCGCGCGTTTGTTCGAGTGATCTTGCAAGAAGGCGCGCGGCGGCTCCTGTTCTATAAAAGAAAACACCGCAAAGAGAAGGCGCGGACGATGACGCTGACCAGAATAGAGTACGCAGGCTCGCCCGACGAGTGGACGCGGCTCGGCTTCACGGTGGACCGCAAGGGCGAGGTGCAGCTGGGCGACGTCGTCATTGGCATTGTGCCTGCAGCCGCCTCGGGCGGCGCGCAAGGGCTCACGCGTCTGGGGTTTGAGCGGCTGCCCGCGGGCGCGCCGTCGTCGCTATGCGGCGTGCCCGTGTTCGTGGCGGCGCCGCCCACCAGCCCCGCGCCGGTGCACAAGAATACGGCGCAGAGCATTGATCACGTCGTCATGTACGCGCGCGACGAGACGGCGGTGGTCGACGCGTTCAAGGCGCTGGGCGCGGACTTGCGGAGGCGCGTCACGCTTTTCGAGGGCGCGACGCAGCTCTTTTTTCGCCCAGGCACCACCATTGTCGAAGTCCTCGTCAACGAAGCGGCGCACGACCACCTGTGGGGGCTCACGATTGCCGTGGCCGACATTGACAAGGCCAGGGCGGGCCTGGGGCCGGACGACGCCTCGCCGGTGCGCGCCGCGCGGCAAAAGGGCCGGCGCATTTTGACCGTACGGCACGACGTCGTGGGGCTGCGCACGAGCATGGCGTGGATGTCTCCGCACGTCAAGGAGCCAAAACTGTGAACACGCCTTTGCTTTATTTACACTTTTATATTTAGCGCACCAAGGCAGCCTGGCGCCACGGCGCCTCCTGCAGGGCCGACGTGGCAGCGCCGTCGCCTCGGGCGCGCTTGGGAAACGCCTCCGCGTCGCTGCGCAGCTCAACGACGAGCGGCTCGAGCGCGCACAGACGGCCCTTGACCAGCCCGCGCGCCTCGAGCTGGGCGAACACGCACAGGAAACGGTCCAGGGTTGCGCGCGGCGTGGCTTCTCGAAAGGCGCTCAGCGCCAGCACGTGCCTCGCCTCGACGTGCGGCCCCACGGCGGCGACGCAATGCCGAAGCAAATTGCGATATGCGCGGTACTCGAGGCGAGACAGCGGGCCCACGGCCGCCACGCGCGTGAAGTAGGCGCGATGCGCGCGCAGCTCGGCGCGCACGCCCGCTGCGTTGCCTTGCCGCACGTGCGCCATGAGCGCGCCGTAGCGATGGGCGACGCCAAAGCGCTGCAGCATGGCGGACGAGGGCGCGCGGCCGAGGACGAGGCGCAGCGGCGCGAGGAACTCGAAGACGCGGCGCTTGTTGGGGTGCTGTGGCGCTATGCGATCAAACGCCTGAACAAGGTGCCATTCGGCGGCCTCGATTTGCTCCTCGAGCGCGCACTCGACGCCGCGGAAGAAGAGAAAGGTGACCTGCGAGGCGGCCGGGTGCGCCTCCATGGGCAGCATGCGCTGCAGCATACCCGGCAGAATCTGCGTGGGCTGCCGCAGACGCAAATCGAGGCGGTACATTGCGCTGTACACGTCCATGACGAGCTGCTGTTTCTCCGTGCTGCGCACGTTGACCATGCGCACCATGCTGTTGCACGCTCCGCGCAGCAGCTGCGACTGCGCCTTGTGGCCGCGCGTCACCTCGAGCGCTTCGGCGAGCACGCGGCGCGCCTCGGCGTTGAGCGCACCGTTGTCGAACGCCGTCCCGTCCAGCGCCTTGAGCACCTTATCGAGCACCAGCAGGTACGCCGATGCGCGCTGCGCGCCCGCGGGCTCGGCGCGAGCTTTGATTACGGCTTGATGAATGGCCGCGCCCACCTCGCCAAACTCGCGCGACCGGCTCAACTCAGCCTGGCGCTGCCCCGGCGTCGTTCTCAGCGACACCCAGCCCGTCGACGCGGCGTCCTGCATAACGCCGAGCCTGGCCGCCGCGGTCGTATACGTGGGGCCTGGTGCAAAGGCCGGTCTCACCTCACAAAAGCATTCACACGGCGGCGCGAGGCTTGGCGCGCACGATGGCCGATCGCCCCGTGCCTGTAGGCAAGCGAGCAAAGTCCAACAGCATTGCGCAAGAGTTGCCTTCACCGTTCGGCATTGAGCGCCAAAGCGTCACGGTGCGCACGCCGGCGACGAGGTTTGTCGCGGCGCGTGCGGGCACGCCGGGCTAACGCGCGGCACGCCAACGACGCAGCGCCAACCTGGGCTCTGGGTAGTGAGTTACTGCGGCTGCCCGCGTGCGTGCGTGCGTGGGACTAACACGTGTCGCGGGTTGGCGCGCGCTTCGAAGCGACTGCGTGGGCATGGCGCTCGACATTTTCAACGAAGTCACGGTGACTCGCGCTGACAAGTTCCTTGTAACGTGCGAAGGCGAGGGCAAGGACGCCCTTCCGCGCGATGAGACAAACTTGGTGGTGGAGGGCGTCAAGCGCGCGTTTGCAGTGGCCGGCAAAGACATGCCGCCGCTCCACTACCACCTCAAGCAGGAGATTCCGCACGCGCGCGGCTTGGGCTCGAGCTCGGCGGGCATTGTGAGCGGCTTGCTCGCCGGCTTGTGCCTCGCCGGCCACAGGCTCGAGGTGCAGCACAAGGAGGCGCTGCTGCAGCTCGCCAGCGAGATGGAGGGCCACCCGGACAACGTGTGCCCTGCGATTTACGGCGGCATTCAGCTATCGATTTTCTCCGAGCACGACAAGCGCTACAAGAGCGAGCGGCTGCCGGTGCCGCACGACCTCGTGTGCGTGTGCTTCATCCCCAAGAGCTCCGTGGTGGCGGGCAAGAAGACGGAGGAGCTGCGCAAGGTCGTTCCCAAGGAGGTGAGCATGACGGACGCCGTGGCCCAGGTAGGCCACTTTGCGTGGCTCGTGCACGCGCTGCTCACCGGCAAGACGGAGAACCTGCGCGAGGGCTTCGAGGACCGGTTCCACCAGCGGCAGCGCGGCGCAGCCGTGTACGGCCACTTGCTTCCTATGATCGACGCTGCCTACAAGGCCGGCGCGGTGGCCGCATGGCTCTCTGGCGCCGGGCCGACGGTGATGACGTGGGTCACCGGCGGTGGCGGGGACTATTTCACGCAGCTGCCCGCCGAGCGCAAAGACGCCGAGGTCGCGCAAGCGCTGCGCGACGTCGCGGCGGAGCTGGACCTCGAAGGCAACGTGTACATCACGCACGTGGCGCACACCGGAGGCTGCGTCGTCGCGGCCACGCCGCCGTTTACCAACGAGGTGCTCATTTTCAACGGCAGGACGTGAGACGCACACACGGTATTCACACGCGCACGTAATCCGTTCCTTCGGTTTCACTACCCGCGCGCACCGCGCCCGACGCCACAGCCTTGGAGAGCGCAAACGACAGGCAAACGGGCAGCACGCACGTAATCACGGCAAACTTGGCCACGTGGTGGCGCTCGCTGCCCGTCGCTGAGATGTTGAGCGCGTCCAGCGCGTACCCAATGCCCACCGCGGTGGCTGCTGACACGGCCGAGAGCCCCAGGCCGGCAAGCACGCAGGGCGCCGCAGGAAACGCATTGCCGGACAGCACCACGGTGGTTGCCGCGCCGCCGCTGGTGGCCACGTAGAGCGGCAGGCAGGTCACAAACGACGCAGTCTTCGTGGCGTCGCCAAGCAGCTTGAGAGCGCCAATGTAGCAGCTGTACTGCTTGGAAAAGCCTGCGCGATTAAACGAGGCGGCCAGGTGGCACGACGTGAAGCACGCCGCCAGAACGAGCCGCGCGCACTCGTCGCAGCAGTCAACCTCGCGCAGCTCGGCGTCGCTGAACGGAAACACGACGCCGCCCAAGGCGTCAAACATGTCAGAGTCGCGCCGCATGGCCTCTGACGCCGGCGCCGCGCCCCCGCCGCCCACGCTGCCCAGCAGCACCGAGGAGTAAGACTCGCCGCTGGACGCCGCGCGATCGTAATCGCCAGCGGCAGCGAGGAGGGGCATCCTCGCGTAGCCTTTAGGTGACGCGTGCGTGTGTCACACCTCGCTCGGCTCGTGTGACCCTAAAACCGCGATCCAGGAGCCACCACACCCTTTCGCACCGGCTTTTGCCGCAAAGCTTCGAGGGCGACCGCCACAGGTGCCGGCGCGAGATACGCGCACTGCAATGTTCTTTTCGAAGAAGGACAAGGAGGAGGACAAGAAGGATGACAAAGGTGAGCCGTGAACGCTGTCCGGTGGCGGTGGCGGCGGCGGCGGGCGGCGGCGGCGGCGACGAGGGGGCTAACCATCGCGCGCGGTGAGCAGACGACAAGAAGGACGACGACAAGAAGGACGACGAGGAAAAGGAGGAAAAGGAGGAGGAAGAAGACGCGGAAGACGAGGAAGAGGCCGAGGAGGCAGAGCCGCTTGACGAGGACGATCCGATGCAATTCGGCCAGGAGGCGCAGGACTGGGCGATGCGCGTGCTGGGCGACATTACCTACGCCAAGTACTTTGAGTTGGCGCAGGGCCGCACGGAAGAGGACGCGATTGAAATGCTGCGCAGGCGGACGTGGCGCATTCGGCTGTCGCGCATTGCGTACACCAACATGCAGGACGAAAACGACTTGTTCCTCACGTTTGCGTTTGGCTACGACTTCAGGGTGACGCGTAAGATGATCAAGGTCAAAGAAGAGGCCCCCAAGGCCAAGGGCGGCTCGGCGGCGCCGCCGGGAGGCGCCAAGCCAAAGTTAAAGTGGAAGTGGGTGACCAAGGGCGGGTTTGGCGTCGTGTCGATGACGCGCGTGTGTCTGAGCGTGAGCAAGGGCTCGACGTGCGAGTTTAGCGACGCGTTTGACTTTGTGTGGACCGGATCGTACTTTGACTTGTACCGCAAGACGCTGCACATGGAAGTGTGGGACTGGAACTCGCTGGCGCCGAACAAGTTCCTCGCCTCGCACGACCGCGTGCTGCGCGACATTGTGCTCGACTCGATGGACCAGCGCTGGCCCATATTTAGCGAGGTGCGCAAGCGCGGCAAGGTGGCGCTGGTGCAGGACGGCGAGGTGGCCTTCCAGCTCGTCTTCCAGGAGGTGCTCGAGTACACCGTCAAGCTCAGCAACTGGTCCGCCACGCTCAACCCCTTTCTCTTTCTCCCGCAGCTCGAGGAGGGCGACGATCCCGTGGACGTTCTGCCGGCCGCCACCTTTTGCTTGCACTCGCCCTCGCTCCCCTTCTGGTCCTCCAAGCGCTCGCGCAGCACGCGCATCAAGTCGTCCGTGTCCCCCAAGCAGCAGTGGCTCAAAATCGACTTTGGCCAGCTCAGCTCGCTGCACTACAAGGGCACGCGGAGCGACTTCGAGGCCGGGCTGCTGTACGTTAGCATCCACGACAAGGGCTCGCTGCTCAACGGCGCTCTCATGGGCCGCGCGGCCATTCCGCTCAAGTCGGTGATGGAAACGGGCACGCTCTCGTCCACGCTGTCGCTGCCCAACCGCGCGCAGGGACAGTTCGTGGCCTCCGTCGTCGACACCTTTGTGGGCCCGCGCACGCGCGCCTTCACCACCATCATGGGCGTCAGGCTGGCCAACCTCGGCCGCGCCATGCGTCGCGGGCTCACGCAGCTCACCGGCCGCGTCTCCAAGCCCGCCGACGAGCCGGCGCGCAAGCCCGCGGGGTCCACGGCGCCGCGCAACGCCGGCTTTATCTCCGGCAGCTTGGCGGTGGACGTCATTGTGCAGCCGTCGCCGTTGGACAGGCTGATGCGATTCGCTCCGTCGTCGGCCAAGATGTGGCGCGAGTTTGCGCAGCAGGGCGAGCCCAATCCGCCCGAGCTGCGCGACTACCCGCCGTACAATTACTCGTACCTGTGCGTCAAGGTGGTGCAGGCGCGCAACCTCATCGTGTGCGACCCCGGGGGCACGAGCGACCCGTACGTGACGGTGCAGTGGGGCGACCAGCGCCTGCGCACGCGCGTGCTGCGCGAAACGCTCGACCCGGTGTTCAACGAGGACTTGTACTTTTTGGTGCGGAGCTTTGACACCGCGCACCCGCAGGCGCACGAGCTGGCCAGCGTGCCCGTGGTGCAGTTCCTCATGTGGGACTACGACGACTGCGGCAGCTCCGAGCTGATGGGCGTCGCAGACGTCTACCTGCACGACCTCACTGGCTGCGGCGCGGGCGGCGATCCGGTCACGCTGCCGACGTCTCGCGTGCACGTGCGGTGCAGGCAGTACATGGGCGCGCCTCTCAAGAGCGCCACGATTACCACGCGCGTGCTGAAGAGGACGCTGTCGTTGACAGGGCTGCCGCGCGGTGTGGAGAGCTCGCTGCAGGTGGAAATGTATTTCCGCGGCCCACGCGGCGACTTGGTGGAGAAGGACGCGTGGACGCAGGAGGTCACGGGCAGCGACCTCGTCGTGCTGCCGCCCCTGCAGAGCGTGTACGACGACTTGCAGACGTCGTGCCTGTGCGAGCCGGTGGCCAGGTTTGCCAGAGCCGACGAGATGCGCGCGCCGCACAAGCTCGACTCGCGCGGCGCGCTGCCGTTGGAGCGCAAAATGTGCGAGCTGTCGCGCACGCCCGGGCACATTTGCGCGCGGCTCGAGCGCTTCGACGCGCGTCTCGCCAAGGCCAGCGAGCACGTGCAGGCTGTGGTGGGGTCGTTTTGCGTGCACGCCGACGTGGACTGCGCGCACTTCCTCGCCAAGGACCAGTTTGGCCGCCGGCACTGGCTCCCGCAATTTCTGCAGCCCATCACGCCGCCGCGGCACATGATATTCCCCGACGAGGCCAAGTACATGGTGCTGCGCTCGTCGCAGAAGCCCAACTCGTGCTTCCTTGCGGCGCAGATGGTGCGCGCCATCGAGTTCTGCGCGCTGGATGAGGCCAAGACGGCGCTCATGGACAGCGCGTCGTGGCTCACGCCGGACTTTTTCTTGGCGATGCGCAAAGGCGACGTCAAGGCGCACTGCCTCCTGCTGTGCAGCGTGCTGCTCGGGCTGATGACGGACGCGTACGTGTGCCTGGGCTTCGCCAGACCCGAGCCTGCGCACGAGCTGGTGCTGCAGATTAGAGAAAAGGCGCGCAAGGAGTCGTGGTCCACCGCGAAGAAGCGCGCCGCCTTTGCAGCGCTGCGCGGCGAGCCCAGGCCGTACGTGTGGGTGATGACGCGCGAGAGCTCGTCGGAAATGTACGGCCCGCGCTATGCGGTAGAGCGCTACGGCGGCGCGGTCAAGTTCTGGGACGTGACGCGGGGCGCGTACTACCCGCCGCTGCCCAACCGCTGGGAGGGCCAGGATGACGCCGCGTTGTGGAAGCAGTCCATGCAGCCCGAGCAGCGGCGGCGGCGCAAGGCGAAGAAGGCCGGTCCTGTGTTTGTTGGCGTGCAGGCGGCAGAGGACAAGGACGCCGCCAAGCTCGTTCCGGCGCTGCAGATGATGCCGCAGGAGGAGGACTTGCTGGAGGGCGGGCAGATGGGCAACGACGTGGCCGTGGACGTGGACGACGTCTTCGCGCTGGGCGCGGGCACGGGCGACATGTGGGGCGAGCCCGAGGCGGGCGGCAATGTGGACGACGACGACGACGGCGGCGCCGACGAGGCGGCCGACCAGGCTGGCGCGGGGACGCGCAACGAGGCGCACGAGCGCAGGGTTAAGTTTATCCTTGGCCGCAAGCAGCGCGAGCGCGAGGGCAGGATACGCGAGCGCATGCCGTTTACCAAGCTGGTGGCCGTGTTCAACCACAAGAACCTGTGGGTGAACGTGCACAAGCACCAGGGCCCCTGCGACGTCTCGTTTGACTTTGAGCTGGGCGAGGCGGGCGGCTGGCTGCCCGTGCTCGCCGACGAGGAGGCGCGCGTGGTGCAGTCCTTTTTCCCGGCACGCAACCTCGGTCCAAAGCTCACCGAGGACAGAGTGGCCTCGCTGCGCCACGGCATTGCGGAGGAGCTCGAGGCGGGGCTGTACAACTTGCGCAGCTCCCACAACGTGCCCACGCGCTTCGCGGGGCGGGACATGAACGCGCTGGTGAGCAAGCTGGTGCAGGCCAAGCACGAGCTCGAGGCGCTGGACAAGACGCGCGCCAACGGGTTCGACGCCGACGCGAGGCAGTGGCTGCCCGGGTCCGAGGGCGAGGCGCGGGCGCTCCTGTACGACGCACTGCTCAAGACGGTGCTGCGGACCGTGCCCCCGGGGTTCAGCTTCCGCATTGGGTTTGCCAAGTTGAGCACGACGGACCCGGTGGAGGTGCGCAAAGTCGTTCTGGCGCACGCGTGGACGCGGGGCGAGCCCGCGGCGCCGGGGCATGACCCCAACGCGTCGTGGGTCGAGAGCGTGCTCAAGGGTCGAGAGCGCGACCCGATTCAAAAAGACCGCGTCAGCATCCACGAGGAGAACCACGGCGGCAGGGAGATGTTCGCGCTGGGCGTGTGCGTGGTGCCGTACGCCAACCAGACCAACGTCGTGCGCGTGGCGCTCATTGTCGTATTCCCCACGCCTGACGAGGCCGCGCTCGCTGTGGCGCCCACGCGTGCAGTGGTCGCGTCCGTTTAGTGCTTTTTTCTTCGGTTTTAGACCTAGGCGCTCGCGTGTTGTGTTGTGTTGTGCGCTCGCTCGTTGTGAATTTTAACACTGCACAAAAACACTTTGTTGTACAAAACAACACGCGCAATTTAAAAGCGCG
>Ga0302314_10017667_pt1 | contig 11936 bp, 11 predicted proteins | sample III_Palsa_N2_3_FD_200533 | JGI IMG/M metagenome (GOLD analysis project Ga0302314, IMG submission 200533) | Peat permafrost microbial communities from Stordalen Mire near Abisko, Sweden - III_Palsa_N2_3 | ecosystem: Environmental > Terrestrial > Soil > Palsa > Peat permafrost | place: Sweden...
CAAGGTGGGCGATCGAGAGCGCGCCCGCGATCGTGTCGTGATCGGTGATCGTCACGAAGTCCATGCCCCGCCGCTTGGCGAGTTCATACACTTCGGCCGGTTCGGTGGCACACTCCGGGAGCTGCAGTGACCGCTGAATCCCCAGCTTCGACAGCTCAGATGCCGTCGAGTGCACGTGCATGTCGGCGCGGCTCACGTGCGTTTCATTGCGATGCTCGTCGTTCATGACTAGAGCATCGACGCGCGCGCGTACGTGCTCGTGAAGAACCTGCCCTTGTTCTGTGAAGTTCTGGTGAAGCCCGGCACGCCTGGCGCATTGCACGTAGAAACATCAGCCCGATGACGGACGCCTCAGCCCGATGACGGACGCCGCCGCTGCGGCCATCACGGACGCCGGGTCGGTGCTCGTCGCCACCAGCGCCGAAATGGTGACCCTCGACCGAGGCCAGATCTCGATCGAAGTCGCGCTGCGCCCGTTCGCGATCACCGCCCGCCGGGCCGGCCGCCGGTTGTTGCGCAACGCCGGCGCCTGGGTCGCCGAAGGCGCCGTTCGCGACCACTTCATCCAGTTCACCGAGGGGGTCATCGCCCGCGAAGAGAGCGCTCCCCATGAGCGAGCCGTTCGCGCCACCCTGAACGGGGCGGGTCGAATTATTCCAACGACAGTCGAAAAATTCGACCCGCCGAACGCTGGGTTCGCGTTCGACCTCTTGTTCGAGGGCGGGCGCGGGGGCCAGCTGACGATCGGTCTCCCCGGCCCCGATCGGATCTCCTTCACCCTCACCGCGGAGGGCGAGCCCTTGCGGTTGGCGCTCGATTGGGATCGGCGGACGCAGGAGCGGTTCGTCGGCCTCGGCATCCGCCACTGCACCCAGTTCGAGCAGGGCGGACGGGCGGTCCAGCTTGGGGCCGACCGGCGCTATACCGGTCCCGATTGCCCGCCCGAGATGCTCGCCGAGGGAGGAATCCCGCAGGGCGACTGCGCGCCGGTCCCGTGGATGCTGTCGAGCCGCGGCTACGGGGCCCTGGCGATCACCGAGGCGAACGGCACCCGTTTCGACATGTCCGGCGACCGCACCTCGGTCTCCACGCGCGCCGCCGCGGGGCCGCTCCGGCTCGAGCTGCTGTGCGCGCCGACGCCCGCCGGCCGGCTGCGGTCGCTGTGCCGCGAAACCGGCTTCCCGATGGTCCTGCCGGAGTGGGGCTACGGCTTCTGGAAGAGCCGCGACGTGCACGAGCACCAGGACGACGTGATCGACGACTGGGAGGGCTTCCGCCGCTGCGGGATCGCGCTCGACGCGATCGTGATCGACTCGCCATGGGCGACCCAGTACAACTCGTGGGAGATCAACCCGTGGCAGTTCCCCGACGCCGCCGGGATGGTGAGGCGGATGCGTAAGGACGGCGTCCGGACGGTGCTGTGGTGCACGCCGTGGATCAACCTCGACTCGCGCGACGGCCAGATTCCTCCGCAGCCCGAGTCCGAGCGCTCGCATCGCGAGCCGTCGCCCAACTACGAGCCGGCCGCGCGCGCCGGCCACTTCGTCCGCACCGCCGGCGGCGACCCGTACGTAGGGCAGTGGTGGATGGGGAAGGGTTCGCTCGTCGACTTCACGAGCGAGGCGGCCGAGGCGTGGTGGCGGGCGCAGGTCAAGCGCGTGCTCGGGCTCGGCGTCGAGGGGATCAAGATGGACGACGGCGACGGCTACTACGTCCCCGACGACGTCCGACTCGCGGATGGCACCCGCGGGATCGAGCGCGCGTGGGGGCTCGGCGGCCTGCACCGCCGCTCGATCCAGCGAGCGCTCGACGAGGTCCACCCGGACACGGGCGTGCTGTTCGGCCGCAGCGGCTGGATCGGCCAGCAGGCCGAGGGCTTCACCTGGGCCGCCGACCAGGCGTCGGACTTCTGGTCGTTGCGCGTGCTCGTCGTCGCGATGCTCGCCGCCGCCGCCAGCGGGATCTCGAACTTCTCGCACGACGTCGGCGGCTACCTCGGCCACCGCCTGGTCGAGCGCTGCCCTCCCGAGCTGTTGATCCGCTGGTTGCAGTTCGGGGCATTCACACCGTTGATGCATGCCCACTCGCGAATGCCCCAGGAGCCGTGGAACTACGGCGGGCGGGTCGTGGAGCACTACCGCGCGTGCGTGTCACTCCACGAGCAGCTCGTCCCGTACGTGCGGGCGGCGGCCGCGACCGCCGCCCGCACGGGGTTGCCGATCATCCGGCCGCTGTGCCTGATCGACCCTGAGGACCCGCGCGGCTGGACGATCGGCGACGCGTACGCCTACGGGCCGTCGCTGTGGGTCGCGCCCGTGCTCGACGACGGCGCCCGCGAACGTGAGGTGCCGCTGCCGCGCGGCGAGTGGATCGAGACCTGGTCGGGGCGACGCGTCAGCGGCGGCGGCGAGGTGGTCGCGCCCGCGCCCCTGCACCTGATCCCGGTCTGGGTCCGTCCCGGATCGCTGATCGTCACCTACCCCGCCGCCCACGTCGAGCGTGGGCTTGGCGACACGCCCGAATCCGAGCGTCCGCTCCTCACCACGCTGTGGGGGTCGCCCGCTTGCGGGCGGGCGACCGCGCGCCTGGCCGACGGCACGCGGGTGCGCTGGTCGCGCACTGCCGGCTGGTCGGGGCCCGACCGCGTCGTCGAGTTCAGGACGCTTGACCTCTAGCGACGCTGAGTGCCCGTCGCGACGCCGAAGCCGAGCCCGAGCAGGAAGATCGGACCGCTAATCTCGCTTCGTGCACCTCGCCGAGCTGACCCCCGCAGAGCAGCGCGTGCTCGGCTGCCTGATCGAGAAGCGCTTCACCACCCCTGACCAGTACCCGCTGACGCTGAACGCGCTGCGTCTGGCGTGCAACCAGTCGACCAACCGCGATCCAGTCGTGAACTATGACGACGACGCGGTGCGGGAGGCGGCGCAGCGGCTCTCGCGCTACGAGCTCGCGCGGCTGGCGAGCGGGCACTCGAGCCGTGCCGTCAAGTACCGGCACCTCGCAGAGGACGCGCTCGGACTCGATCAGGCGCAGCTCGCGATCCTGTGCGTGTTGCTGTTACGCGGCCCGCAGACGCCGGGCGAACTGAAGCAGCGCACCGAGCGGATGGTGCGCTTCGACTCGCTCGACGCGGTCGAGTCGGTGCTCGCGATGCTCGGGGAGCGGGGCTACGCGCGGCGGCTCGAGCGCCGGCCGGGCCAGAAGGAGGACCGCTTCGAGCAGCTGCTCGGAGGAGGAGGAGGAGGAGGAGGAGGAGGCGAGGGCGGGGGCGGCGAGCCGCCCGCAACCCGCGCCGCAGCGCCCACCTTCGCCGCGCCGCCGAGCAACGGCCTCGCCGGGCGGGTTGACGCGCTCGAGGCGGAGGTCGCCGCACTCCGCGCCGAGCTCACGCAGCTGCGCGAGCTGCTCGACTAGCCTGTAGCCTGCCTAGGGCTCCTACTATTTGTCGGCGCCGGGCGCCTCTCCCGCCGCGGACACCACCCGGCCCCCCGAGCGTTTCGCGTTGAAGAGCGCCGCGTCGGCCGCCTCGAGCAGATCGGTGGCGGTCGCGCCCGACCGCCACTGCGCCACCCCGATCGACGCGCCGAGCCGCTCGCTCGGGCCGTCCAGCGTGATCGCCGAGATCTCGGAGCGGAGCCGCTGCGCGAGCGCGCACGCGGTCGTCTGATCGGTGTCGGGCAGCAGCACGACGAACTCGTCGCCGCCATAGCGGCCGAGAGTGTCCGCGGCGCGCAGCCCGCGGCGAAGCGTGTCGGCGACCTTGGCGAGCGCACGGCTGCCGTATTCGTGCCCGTGCTCGTCGTTGTATCGCTTGAAGTTGTCGAGATCGATGAAGCAGCACGACAGGCACCGTCCGGACCGCGTCGCCGTCTGGATCTGACGTTCCAGCTCGGTGCGGAGCGCGGTCTGGTTCAGGCACCCGGTCAGCCCATCGACGCGCGCTTCGGCGAGCAGCCCGTCGAGGGTGCCCTGATCGCGGATGCAGAGCGCGGCGACGTGCGCATAGCTCTCGAGCAGCCACAGCACCAGCGGCTCATCCAGCGGTCGCTCGGAGAAGGCGACACACAGCGCACCCGGAGGGCACCCGGGCGGCCGGATCGCCACGCCCGCTGCGTAGCTGAGTGCCGCGCCCGCTGCGACCGTGGCCAGGACCGGGTCGCGCTCCGGGATGATTGGTTCGACGGCCGCGCGCCCGGCCTCCAGCACGCGGCCGACGAACCCGTCAGCCGGCAGCGGAGACCGATGGTCTCGCGCCGGCGCCCTGCCCCAACCACTCACCACGTCGACATGCCGGCTGCCGCGGTCGAGCACGGCGAGCAGTCCCGTCTGAGCCCCCGTCGCGACCGTGACCGCCCTCGTGATCAGCCCCAGCTCGCCCGGCGCGCGCCGGGCGACGTCGACGTCGACCGCACCGTTGGCCACGCCGGACGGCCGACGCTTGCGGGAAGACGGCCCGTTGGTGCCGGCGGGTGGCGATCCAGACATAAGCGAACTCCTGGCCTACGGCCAATCGTGGTTCACGGACCGTGGTCGCGGCCACATCGCCACCACGAGCTCGTTCCGCTCAGTATGAGCAAAACCATCGCGCCCGTGCGAGGACGCGCGCCACCCGAATCGCTGTCGAGAAGAGTAGCGCGCCGACTCGCGGGCTTGCAGGCCTGACCCCACACGCGCCGAGCGCGGCGCTAGCCTGTTCAACTGACTCGGCCCCTCGGGTGTCGCGATCCGGAGGGCCTCCAGTCGACACTCGCAAGCGACGGACGACGGGGTCTCGCTGGCCTCGCCGGACACGGGAGCGGCAGCAGATGGAGGGGATTCCAGCGGCAGGCGGCGCGGCCCGGTTTGGGGGCGGGAAGCTGTTGTCGGCGATCTCGACGAGCATCGTCGCGATCCTCCGCGAACATTACGGTCGCGGGCCGATGAAGGCGAAGACATACGTCGTCGACGACATCATCGTGGTCGTGATGCGCGGCAGCGGCTTCACGCCGCTGGAGCAGACGATCATGGACTCGGGCGAGCCCGAGCGCGTGGTCAACATGCGCCACGACTTCCAGCGCATCATGACCAGGCGCTTCACCGACACGATCGAGGAGTTGACCGGTCGCAAGGTCGTCGCGTTTCTCTCGCAGGCGCACATCGACCCCGACATCACGATCGAGATCTTCTTCATCGACGGGCCGCTCGAGGGGTTCGGCGCGGTCGAGATCATCGACGCCGGCTAGGAGCCCGCCTGGTGTCCCCCGCCGGCGGGGGACACCAGGAGCCCGCTCAGTGGCCCGATTAGGTCGGGAGCGCGAGGCCGACGAGGAACGCGGCGCCACCGACGATCATGCCCGCGAGCGTCATCTCCAGCCCGGCCCACCACCAGCTGCGCAGCGTCACGAGCGACTTCAGCGCACCCACCACGAAGTGCCCGAGCAGCGAGATGATCGCCGCCAGGATCGTCGCCAGCGTGCCCGTCATGAAGATGAACGGAATCACGGGCACGAGCGCGCCCAGGCCGGTCGAGATGCCGCCGGCGAGCGCCGCCTCGACCGGGTTGCCCGTGTCCCCCATGCCACCGAACTCCTCGACCGCCAGCGCCCGCAGCATCGCGTCCGGGTTGCGTGAGAGCTGCTCGGCCATCGAGTTGGCGGTCTCCTCGTCGATGCCCTTCAGCTGGTAGAAGAGCGACAGCTCCTCCCTCTCCTCCTCGGGATGCTCCGCGATCTCCTGCCGTTCGCGGGCGACGTTGACAGCGGCGACCTCGGCCGTCGAGCGCTCGGCGAGGAACGCGCCGGTCGCCATCGACAGCGCCGAGGCGATCGCGCCCGCGAGGCCGGCGGTCAGCACGAAGCTCGAGCCATTGGTCGCGCCGGAGACGCCCGCGACGATGCCGAACACCGCCGCGAGTCCATCGTTCGCGCCGTAGATCGCGCCGCCGATCCAGCCGCCGCCGGTCCGATGCGAGCCCTTCTCGCGCCGCATGATCTTGTCGAGACTGGCCTGTGCACGCTCCTGCGTGGGGGTCAGCGCCGGCGCCGGGGCGGCGCCCGTCGACCCGTCGACCGCCGCGCCCGAGCGGATCTCGCCGACCGCCATCGAGTGAGATCGCTCGTCACGCCGGATCTCGCGCAGCAGCGCGTCGGTGTCCGCGTCGCCGGTGCTGCGCCTGTAGACGTCATCGACCTCCTCGTCCTCGGCGGCCTCGCGCGCGGCGAGCAGGCGATCGACCGGCGCGATCCGTGCCTGCAGCCGCATCCAGGTCGAGATTCGCACACCGCTCTCGGGCGGGATCCCGATCCCCAGCTCGCGCATCCGCCCCTCGATCCGACCGCGGTGACCCGCCTCGGCGGCCGACATCCGCCGCAGGATCCCGGCCTCGCGCTCTGGCAGCCGGCGTGCGATCAGCTCGTACATCCGCCCCGCGACGATCTCTCCGCGCCAGGCCTGCAGCAACCGGTCGCGCGCCTCAGGTGTCGCCGCGGTGCTCATCGCGGCCTCAGGTTAGCCAGCGGACACTTTCGGCTACCGCGTTTGGCGGCCCTAAGGGCCCTCCCGTCTGCGATCCTTGCCCGGCGATGGCGCTCGAGACGGCGGTCTGGCGGAGGTTTCCAGTGCGCGGGGGCGGGCGGGTCGTGATGTCGGCGCTCGCGCGGCGCGCGGCCCGTGGGACGGTGGTCGCCGAGGGACCGTTCGCAACGCGGATCGAGGTCGACCCGCGCGACCCGGTCGCGCTGTCGGTGTACCTGTGGGGAACGTACGCGCCCGAGGCGGAGGCGGCGATCGGCCGGCTGCTGGCCCCCGGCTCTACGGCCGTCGACGCCGGCGCCGGCGCGGGTGTGACGACAGTGTTGATGGCGGCTCGCTGCCGGCCGGGCAGGGTGGTCGCGGTGGAGCCGTCGACCGCCAACCGCGCTGCGATCGGCAGGCAGGCAGAGCGCAACGGCCTGTCCGCCGAGGTCGAGATCATCGGCGGCGACCCGACGCGGCTGGACGAGCTGCTGACTGCGGCAGGACTACCCGACGGCCGGCTCGACCTGGTTCGGATCGTGGTCGGCGGGACCGAGCCGGCGGTGCTGCGTGGCGCGCGCAGCCTGCTCGCGACAACGCGGCCGGCGCTGCTGTTCGACTGGTGCCCGGAGAGCTGGCGGGCGCTCGGCGAGACGCCCGCGGGAGCTGCCGACCTGCTGGCCGAGCTCGACTACGAGCTGTTTGCGCCGGTGCTCACGGTCGCGCGCCGGTGGTGGTCGGCAGGGCCGCCGCGGTTCGAGCGGTTCGCGCCGGTGCCCCTCGCGGCGCTCAGAGATGGGAAGCTACCGGCTCTGAACGTGGTCGCGATCGCGGCCGGCCCTCACGGCGCCGGCCCGAGGGCGCGCCTGGCGGCGTCGTAGGCGACCACCCCCAAGAACGCGTCAGCCAGCTCCGCGCGCTCGGCCGCCGCCAGGTGCGGCGTGCCGGCTTGCACCAGATCCGCGATGCTCGCAGCGACCGCTTCGGCGACGGCAGCGCTGCCCGCGATCAGGAGCGACGCGTACCGCCGGTCGCCCACGAGCTGGCGCGCCGCCTCGAGGTCACGCACAAGGCGGGTCCGGGCCGGATACCAGGGCGTCGACGGTGCGAGCGGATCGTCCTCGTCGCTCTGGATGGTGAGCACGAGCCGATCGCTCATCAGCACGCATGCCGGAGGCGAGGCGTCCTCGAAGCGCCACCAGGCGTGCCCGAACTGCGAGCGGAGCAGCTCGTGGGCCCGCTCCTGCGCCCGGGCGCGCGAGCCGGGGGGATCGTCCCGGATCAGGAAACCACGCAGCCGCACCGTCTCGGCTGTGTCTCCCGCCGCGGCGGCCGGGACGGAAAGGCGCTCAGGGTGGTCGATCAGCCAGGCGAGCAGCTCGCGCGGCGGCACGGCCGGATGGTCGAAGCAGGCAGGCCGCCCGCCTACCCCGTTGACTGACAGCGACGTCGAGATCGAGCCCGGCTGCGCCGCCAGCTCACCGAGCCGCGCCCCACCGTGTGGGGTGGCTGCCAGCAGCCCTGGCAGCCAGTTGCGGCCGGATGGGTCGCGACGGATCGCCGGAGTGATCAGCGCCTCGAGCGGTGGCGTGTCGGCGGCTTGGCTCACCTGACCCAAGGTACCCCGAAAGTTGTGATCAGCGGCGAGCCGCTGGGCGGCCGAGTAGGCTAGCGCGGCTCTGAGTCTCCACGTCAAGCCCACAGCGCGACTGCGTCTGCGTCCTGGACCGGTGGCGCTCGGGCTGACGCTGGCGGCGGTAGTAGTAGTGCTCGTCCTGTGGAGCGGCGCGCTCGCCGGAACCCCGACGATCGAGGTGACGGTTGCGGGCACGCCGGCGGGCGTGCCCGTCCCCCGGGCGTTCATCGGCCTGTCGATCGAGTACTCGTCGGCCACCGCGTATCTCGGCGACGATCCGTCGGCTCCCAACGAGACGTTCGTCCGGCTCGTGCGCGCGCTGGCGCCGTCGGGCCACCCCGTACTCCGGTTCGGCGGCGACTCGACCGACTGGACCTGGTGGCCGGTGCCGGGGATGCGGACGCCCGGCGGAATCAGGTATTCGCTGGGGCCCCAGTGGGTCGACGTCGTGCGGGCCACCGCGCGGGCGCTCGGCGCCCGGCTGATCCTCGGGATCAACCTCGAGACCGACAGCAAGGCGATCGCGAAGACCGAGGCGCTGTCGCTGCTGCACGGCCTCGGGCGCTCGCTGATCGCCGGCTTCGAGCTGGGAAACGAGCCCGAGCTGTACCGCAGCGGGACCTGGTACACGACCGCGCGCGGAGTCGCTGTCCGCGGGCGCCACGGCCGCTATCCAGTGGCAGCGTACGTGCCCGACTTCGAGCGCATCAGCGCGGTGCTGCCAGGAAGCGTGCCACTCGTCGGTCCCGCGTCGGGCGCTCCGAAGTGGGTAGCGGCCGTGATGCCGTTCGTCGCCAGCAACCCGCGGGTCCGGCTGATCACGTTCCACGTCTACCCGCTCGACCGCTGCTTCACGAAGCGAAGCTCGCCGCACTACCCGACGATCCCGAACCTGCTGTCGCCCGCCGCCGCGCAGTGGCCGGTCACGTTCCTGGCGCAGGCGATCAGCAGCGCCCGGGCACTCCGGCTGCCGCTTCGAGTCGACGAGCTCAACTCGGTCTCGTGCAAGGGCGCCAACGGCGTCAGCAACACGTTCGCCTCGGCGCTGTGGGCCGTCGAGGCGCTGTTCGAGCTGGCCCAGGACGGGGTCGAGGGGGTCAACATCCACACGCTCGCCGGCGCCATGTACCAGCCCTTCACCTTCGCGCAGGTCGGCACGCGCTGGCTGGCGCAGGTCGCGCCGCTCTACTACGGCCTGTTGCTGTTCGACCGTGCAGCGCCCGCGGGCTCGCGGCTGCTCCCGACCACGCACGAGCAGGCACCGTCGTTGCGCACGTGGGCCACGCTCGGACGCGACGGGGCCGTCCGCGTCGTGCTGATCAACGTCTCGCCCAGCCGGACGCTGGAGCTGGCCGTCCGCTCGCCGCTCGGCGCCCGCGCGGCGACGGTCGAGCGCCTGCGGGCGCCCGGGCTGACGGCTCGCTCCGGGGTCGAGCTCGCGGGGCAGAGCTTCGGCGCGCTGAGCGCAACCGGCGTGCTCGCCGGAAGGCAGAAGCTGACCAGTGTCCGGGCACGGGCCGGCAGCTTCTTCGTGGAGCTGCCGCCGGCCAGCGCGGCCCTCCTGACCGTCCGTTAGGACGCGACCCGCTCGACGATGTACTCAGCGATCGCGAGCGAGGAGGTCGCGGCCGGCGAGGGAGCGTTGCGAACGACGACGACGCCGTCGCGCTCGCTGATGCGGAAGTCGTCGACGAGCGAGCCGTCGGGATCGACCGCTTGCGCCCGGACGCCGGCCGGCCCCGACTCGACGTCATGTACGCGCAGCTCGGGGATGAACCCGCGCGCCTCCGCGATGAACGCCCGGCGCGACAGCGACCCGAGCAGCTCGCGCGCGCCCATCCGCCAGTGGCGGCGCGCGAGGCGCTGGAAGCCTGGCGCGGCGAGCGTCGCGCGGAGGTCCCGCAGCGAGACGTCGCGGCGCCGGTAGCCCTCCCGCGCGAACGCGAGCACCGCGTTGGGGCCGAGGTCGACGCCACCGCCGATCCGGCGCGTGAAGTGTACCCCGAGGAACGGATATCGCGGGTCCGGCACGGGATAGATCAGGCCCCGGACGAGTCGCTCGCGTTCCGGGACGAGGCGCAGGTACTCGCCGCGGAACGGGACGATCACTGGATCAGGCGGATCGCCCGCCAGGCGTGCCACCCGGTCGGACTGGAGCCCCGCGCACAGCACCACGCGGTCGAACGCGACGTCCTCGGCCAGCCCGTCGCTCAGCCTGATCTCGCCCCCACGGCGCTCGATCGCCGACAGACAGAAGCCGAGGCGGAGCTCGCCCCCGCGGCCCTCGAGGTCGCGCGCGAGCGCGCGCGCGACCGCCCTGAAGTCGACGATCGCGGTCTCCGGCGAGTGGAGCGCCGCAGCGCCACGGGCGTGAGGCTCGATCTCCTCAAGCTCCGTGCCGGTCAGCCGGCGCAGACCCGGCACGCCGTTGGCGCGGGCGCGCCGCTCGAGCTCGTCGAGGCGCGGCAGCTCGGATGCTTCGCGCGCGACGACCAGCTTCCCGCAGCGCTCGTAGGGGATCGCCTGCTCGGCACAGAATGCTTCGAGCAGGCCGACGCCGCGCCGGCACAGGGTCGCCTTCAACGAGCCGGGCGCGTAGTACAGGCCGGCGTGCACGACGCCGCTGTTGTGCCCGGTCTGATGCGCGGCGACGACGAGTTCCTTGTCGAGCACGGTGACATCGGCGCCGGGCACGACCTGTTGGAGGCGCCGCGCGACCGCGAGGCCGACGATGCCGGCGCCGACCACTCCGAATCTCACCCGCATCGTGCGCCGGATTGTCACACCATTGTGATCGGCACGATCTCGCTCGTCACGAGCCCCGTCTCGCGAGTGAGCTCGTGGGTGGGACGGTTCAAGCGTGCGCTCCGATCGTGCGGCCAAGCGCAACGGCCGCGATACCCGCCACGAGACTTACGATCACGTTCGCCAGCGCCTGCCCGAACTGGCCCTCCTGACGCAGGCGGTGGGTCTCGAGCATCCAGGTCGAGAACGTCGTATAGGAACCGAGCGCCGCCGTGCCGGCGAAGAGCAGCGCGTCGCCGGTCACCGCGAGTCCCGTCAACAGCCCCAGCGTGAACGCGCCGCTGACGTTGACGACGAGCGTGCCGGCCGGAACTTCACCGTCGCAGGCCGTGGCGACGAGCGTGTCGATCACGAACCGCGCGACGGCGCCGACCCCGCCGAGCACCGCCACCGCAAGCCACGTGAGCGCGCTCATGCGCGCACCCTGATTCGGCGCGTGATCGCGGTCGCCGCGAATACCGCCAGGTAGCCGGCCACGACGCTCCCTAACGCGTAGGCGACGGCGAGCCCGTAGCGGTGGCGGTCGAGCATGCGCAGCAGCTCGAGCTGCATCGTCGAGAAGGTCGTGTAGGCGCCGCAGAAGCCGGTGCCGGCGAGCGGCCGGCGGTAGGTCGACAACGGCAGCCGCTCCTGGAGGCGCGTGACGAGGTAACCGAGCAGGAAGGCGCCGCTGACGTTGATCGCGAACACCGCCCACGGCCAGCTGCTCGCGTCGCTCGGGTACTGCGTGCTCAGCCAGACACGCAGCGCGGCGCCGGTGGCGCCCCCGGCGAAGATCGCGGCGAGCTCTCGGACGTCGAACTGTGGCATGCAGGCATGATCTCGCGCCTGTGCGGCGTTTCACAATTCCCTTGATGATCGGGCGAGTGGCTGGGCGTGGCTCAGACGCGTACAGACGCCGTCAGATCGCAAGGTAATTGTGAAACGGTGCACCAGTCGAGGGCGAGCACCGCGGTCGCCCGCGGCCACTCAGCCGCGGGCGAGATGGCGGGCGATCACGAGC
>Ga0302314_10017668_pt1 | contig 11936 bp, 9 predicted proteins | sample III_Palsa_N2_3_FD_200533 | JGI IMG/M metagenome (GOLD analysis project Ga0302314, IMG submission 200533) | Peat permafrost microbial communities from Stordalen Mire near Abisko, Sweden - III_Palsa_N2_3 | ecosystem: Environmental > Terrestrial > Soil > Palsa > Peat permafrost | place: Sweden...
CGGCCCGGCTCGCTGCCTCTATGGTGCCCGAGGGGCGCTAGTCGTTTTATGCCTGAATCTGAACTTCAGGTATTTAAGACCTATGAGGTTATTGTGTGTAGTTACGGTCGTATAGCACCGCAAACTACACACGATCACGATGCCCGCCCGAAATGCCTGAATGTAAGGTTCAGGCATTCGCGGGCGGAGGCGGGGTACCCGCCCTGCAACCGAGCGGCGGGCGAGGTTCGCGGCTGGGCCCTGGGCCTGACTGGCCGGTGGATTCAGGCTAAGACGGCAGCGATCCTGGCTGTCGGGCAACGCGGGTCGGCCGACCGTCGAGCTCCACCACATCGCCAACCCGCAACTGCCGGCCGCGCCGGGTCTCCGGCTCGCCGTTCACCAGGACCTGGCCGGCCGAAATCAGTTCCTTGGCGTCTGAACCGACCTCCACCAGGTCGGCCAGCTTCAGAAACTGCCCAAGCCGGATGGACTCCTCCCGGATGGGCACGTCGACGGGTCTGCGCACAGGCATATAAGGATCCTCCCACGGCCATCGGCCGGCCGGATTGCCGCGTTCGCTCGTGGGTGAGGTTCTAGCGACGGCCAGCTCCGCCGAATGGGGACGTTCTGCGTCGGCATGCCCTGGGCTGGTGGCAGATCGATCTGTCCCGGCGATATGGTTTCAGGTCTGTGTAGTGCCAGGGCCCAGGTGGCCCAATGTCGTCTGCCGGGCGATCAGGCAGTACGTTCGTCGCATCGGCGGCCGAGCGTGAGTGAGCGTGAGGAGCCATGATGAGCGGCGCGTCCGATGACCTGGTCGGGGCGGTCGTCGCGGTCGGCGGGTTCGTCGTCAGCCTGTTGACCGTGCTGCGCGCGATCACTCGGCCGGACCGGACGCCGGCCTCGCGGGTGGCCTGGATCGCGGTGATCATGTGCCTGCCGGTGATCGGCGTCGTCGCCTATCTCTTCCTCGGCGAGACCAGCATCGGCCACGAGCGGGCCCGCCGTCTGCGCGACGCGGAGAGCCGCCTGGCGACGCCGAGCGGGGCAGGCGTCGGGCCCGGCGATCCGGTCGCGAAGACCGTCTCGGACCTGTGCCGCTCGATCAACGGCTTCGGCCCGACGCCGGGCAACCGGGTCGTGCTGCTGGGCGACCCGGGCGCCGCGCCGGCCGAGCCGACGCGCGACTGCGACGCCGCGATCAAGGGGCTGATCGAGGCGTTCGACGCCGCGACCGAGCACATCCACCTCAGCTTCTACATCTGGCTCGACGACGAGAACGGCGGCCGGGTCGCCGACGCGATAAGCGCGGCCGCGCGCCGGGGCGTGACCTGCCGGGTCATGGCCGACGCGCTCGGGTCGCGCGACTTCACCCGCGGCCCCCGCTGGCGCCAGCTGCGCGAGGCCGGCGTCCACCTGCTCGCCTCGCTGGAGGACATCCCCCGCCTGGGCGGCTTCGCGTTGGGCCGGGTCGACCTGCGCAACCACCGCAAGCTGGTGGTCATCGACAACCGGATCGCGTTCTGCGGCAGCCAGAACTGCGCCGATCCGCAGTTCCTGATCAAGGCGAAGTACGCGCCCTGGATCGACGTCCTGCTGCGCTGCGAAGGTCCGGTCGTGCGACAGGCACAGCACCTCTTCCTCGCCGCCTGGATCGCCGAGACCGGGGAGGAGGACCTCTACGGGCTGCCCGCGGCGGCGCCGGAGCCCGAGCAGCACCACGAGGGCGTGGTCGCGCAGATGTTCGGCACCGGGCCGACCGCGCCCGGCAACACGATGTCGGACTCCTTCGTCAGCGCGCTGTACGCCGCCGAGCACGAGCTGATCATCACCACGCCCTACTTCGTACCCGATGAGGCCCTGTTCCGGGCGGTGTGCGCCGCGCCGCGGCGCGGCGTGACCACCACCCTGATCGTGCCCGCGCGCAACGACTCCCCGCTCGTCGCCGCCGCCAGCCGCAGCGCCTACCCAGACCTGCTCGCCGGCGGCGTCCGCCTCTTCGAATACCCGCTGGGCCTGCTGCACACCAAGTCGATCACCCTCGACGGCCGGATCGCCCTGGTCGGCTCGGCGAACATGGACCGGCGCAGCCTGGAACTCAACTTCGAGAACAACCTGCTCGTCTTCGACCCCGGTCTCACCGCGACCATCCGCCAGCGACAGCTCGGCTACCTCTCCCAGTCGACCGCCGTCGAAGCCGATACCGTCAAGGCCCGGCCCTTCCGCACCCGGCTGATCGGCGACGCGATCGGCATGGCCTCACCACTGCTCTGAACCCGCAGGTGGCGCCCGGGCGCTCGACCACCGCGATCAATTCGTGGCGGTGACCAGGCGGCAGTGGCCCCAGCCGTGTCGGTAGTAACGGCTGGATGGGGCATTTGGTTCAAATGGCGGCCGACATTTTTTGTGCGGGATTTATCGTTACGTTATGTGAGCGGCCGAGGTCGACGAGTAAGAGATCTTACGGCCAGGCAGGCCGCCGAACGGATATCCGGTTACTTCTCCGTTATCGCCTCTTTATGACCTCGTCATGGTCTACTCTGTCGTCTCGGGAGCGGCGGCGACCAGAACTTCGCAAGACATGGAGGTGGATTACATGCCGGACAGGCATCGCTCCGCGTCATGGCGTCGTCGGTCGAGAAGCCAGGTAGATCGCAGGCTTAACCCGTATCCCGGCATTCTCCCGTGACGTTATTTTTCCGTAAGAATTCTCGCTGGATGTACCATCCCCAGTCGAGAACAAGAAAGAACGCAAAACATTCCCTATGACATGGAGGTGGATTGCATGCCGAGGAGGCATCGGTCCGCGGGTCGTCGGTCGCGAGGATCGCTAGCGCGCCTCGCAGTGCCTGTCGCCATTCCGGTGGCACTGGTCGTCGCGGTGGGCGCTATCGTCGCCATCGTCGACCACTCCGGCGCGAACAACGTTACTTACGCGGCGAATGCTAACTGCGCCTCGCCGGCCGCGTACGTCGTGCCGGCCAAGCCGGCCAACAGAGCAAGCCACGGCCACCACGGGCCAGGCGGCACGGCGTCGCCCACGGCGGCCGCCTCAGGGACGGCGTCGCCCACGGCGGCCGCCTCAGGGACGGCGTCGCCGACGACGGCCGCCTCAAGCACGGCCACCCCGACGACGGCCGCCACCGCGACGACCGTCGCGACACCGGCCAACTCGGCGTCCGCGACACCGTGCCCGAGTGCGACGGCGACGACCAGCACGGCCACGACGACGGCAGCCAACGTCAACTGCGACATCATTGTCCCGGCGAACCCGCTGTCCGCGCGCGGCCTGGCCACGCCGTACCAGCTCACCGGCCCGGACGGGATGACGCCGGCGCAGTCCGGCTGCACCATGACCAACGCCGCCAACCTGGGCGCGTTCGTCCAGGCGACGATCCTGAATACGCGGACCGGGCGGCTTTATGTCTACGACCCGCTGGTCATCACCCAGGGCACGACGCCGGCCGTCGCACCACCGGTGCCGACCCTGCCGAGGCACTACGTAGCCACGATCGACTTCGGGTTCAACGGCACCGTCCTCACCCAGGTCGGCGCCACCGCGAACGCCCTTCGGCAGGGCAACTGCGTCAACGGCCAGAATGGCTCGGCGTTCGGCCAGGTGTCGTTCTGCAACGGGATCAGCTTCTTCAACGCGGCGTTCCAGGACGAGCGCGAGGGCAAGCTGGTGGTGCCGTCGGCCGGAACCTCCGACAAGATCGTCGCTTCTGGCGGCAATCTTGGCACCGGCCAGACCTGCCCGACCACGCGCAACTTCGACATGGTCGACCAGGACCAGTCGGACAACGTGACCACGTTGTACCTGCTCAACCCGGCGACCGGGCAGACCGCGCAGGACACCACGGCGAACGCGGGCAACCTGGCCGGCGCCACCACGCTGGCGAACGGCAGTGACGACATCCTGGTCGACGCGTTCCTCGACCCGACGCTCGGCTGCACCCCGTTCACGGCCCCGGAACTGGACAACAACAACCAGCCGGGGACCTCCCAGGCGCTGAACGAGCTGCTGTCGGCGAAGAACGAGCCGGCCATCACGGCGCTGGTCCCGGAGAACGACGAGATGACCCTGGACGGCAACGGGAACTTCGACGCGGCCAAGACCAACATGTACCGGGAGGAAGTCGGCCAGAATCCGATCAGCAACCAGAACAACCAGCAGGACAGCCCGGCGATGTACTGCCAGAACATGGTCAACATCCAGACCCCGTTCCTGGCCGCCAACCAGGCGCTGCTCGCGACCGGCGCGACCCCGGTGCCCGGGATCGGCGACAACCTGCTCACCTTCATGGCGAACAGGCTCAGCATGTCCTTCACCAACCTCAACTGCCAGAACTTCGGCCTGACCGACCCGGTCACGGTCACCCTGGACGGTAACGGCGCCGCGGTCGCGGCGACCTTCAACACCACCGTGCAGACCGCGACCAACACGACAGGGACCGCGACGCCGACCGCGACCCCGAGCGCCGGGGCCTCGGCGACGGGACAGGGCAATGGCGGTCATCACCACAAGTTGATGAACCCCTCCGGGATGTAGCCGCTCCTTTTACCCGTTAAAACGCTTACCCGAGATCGTCGGGCCCCAGCCCGGAATTGTCAGGCAGTTCGGCCACCAAGACCGTCCCGAACTAGCTAGGAATTGCCGTCAGCTATCTGCTGGGCGTCGGCCAGCGCCGTGTTGATCGGGATCGCGTACCCGGTGATGTTGAGGCCGCTCCCCGAACCCCCGATGGTGATGCCGATCACCTTGCCGTTCAGGTCCACCAGTGGGCCGCCGAGCACCGACGGGGTGTCAGACTGCAGCGTTGACGCCATCAGCCCGCTCCGGGTTTTGTTGGTGTTGGCGACGTCGACGGTCACGTTCATGGCGGTCAGGGTGCCGGTATCGATGGTCACCTTGGCCGTCGTCCCCGTGGTGCCGACCGCGGTGTCATAGACCCTGCCCGGCACGTGGTAGGAGGTGAAGTCGGAGATTTCCGCGTTTTGAACGAGCCTGTCCGAGTTCCCGACCTCGACGGTCACGAACGGCCACCCCGGACGGCTCGCCATCTGAAGCAGCGCCAGGCCAGTCGCCGGGTCCGTGCCGATCACCGTGGCCTTGAAGGTCGCACCGGACAGGACGTACTCCGCGAGGAGGTTCTGCGCGCGCTTGGCGGGCTGGTACGTGGTCAGCACCCTCCCCGACTGCGTGAGCACCAGGCCGATCCCGACCGATTTCCCGCCCGACAGGATGTGGACCATGCCAGGCGCCGTCGTCGCCAGGATGTTCTCGTGGCTGTTGTCGGCGATGGAGCCGGAGCCCTCGATGAACGGGTCAGCGGTCGTCTCCGGCCTGGGAATGTCCGAGCGAACCACGTTGTTGCCGACCCCGGCCAGCTTGCCGGCACCGAAGCCGATCCCCGCCATGAGGATGACCACCGCCGCCATCGCGGTGACCCTGACGGGCTTGCTGCGCCAGGCTTCCGGGACGACCCGGTCATCGTCATCGTCATCGTCATCGGCGGAGTTCTCAGAGTTCCCAGAGTCCTCGGCATCACGGGTGCTCACGTCGTCATCGTCGTCGTCTGAGCGCGTGCCCTGTCCGCTTCCGCCTGCTGCCCGAACATCCATTGTCTGACTCCTTGGTCACAGTGCCGTCTGCACGGCGGTGTCGAAGGCCGCCGCTATCGCCACGCCAGCGCTGTTCCGCTTGAGCGTGACGGGATTCGTCAGGTGGAACTGCTGGCAGCCAAGGCTGGTGAAGGACGCGCTCAGGTCGTTGGCCAGGAAGGTGAGCAGGTCGTCAGCGGCCGCGGTCACCGGCGACTGGCCGGTGGCGAGCAACTTCTGGTTGGCCGCCAGGAACGGCGTCTGGATGTCGACGAGGTTCTGGCAGTACATCGCCGGGCTGCTGGACTCGTCGGTCGCCGCGCTGACCGGGGCCTGGCCGAGCTCCGCCCGGTACCGGTCGGTCTTCGCCGGGTCGGACTCGCCGCCGTCCATTACTACCTTGTCGTTCTCCGGCACCAGCGCCGCGGTCTTCGGCGGATGCGCTCCCGCCGCTATCTCGTCCAGCGCCTCGGAAAAGGTCGGCACGTTGGCCCGGGAAAGGTCGGGCGCCTCGAACGGGGTGCACCCGAGGATCGGGTCAACGTACTGGTCAAGCACGGCGTTTGCGCTATTGCCGTGCAGCAGCGTCGCCCCTGCGACGTAACCCAGGTACGTCGCGTTGTCCTGCGCCGTCTGGCCGGTGAGCGGGTTGAGCAGGTAGGTGGTGGTCACGCTTTCGCCCGGGTCCAGGTCGGCCACCTCGAAGTTGCTGATGACCGGGCACGACCGGCCGGTGCCCAGGTCGCCGCCCGACGCGGCGATCGCGGACGAGGTACCCGGGGATGGCACCCTGAGCAGTCCCTTCCGCTCGGCCTGCCGCACCGCGTTGAAGAAGTTGGCCCCGTTGCAGAACGACGTCTGCCCGAAGGCCGACCCCGCCTGGCCGCTGACACAGTGGGCATCCGCGAGCGTGGTCGGGGTCGCCCCCACCTGGACCAGGTCCGTGCCGTTGAACCCGAAGCCGATCGTCACGACCGCATCCGCCGCGATCACGGGCGGATTGAGCTTCATGCCCGGCGTGTCCGGCGTGGTTCCCTGCGTGATCACGAGCGGCTCAAAGACCGACAGCGCCCCGGTGGCCGGGTCCAGGATCGTGGCCTGGACGAAGGCCCCCAGCTTGGCCCCGTTGCTCATCTCGCACCCGGACTGCGCCGGCGTCGTCCCGTTGGGACCGGTGAGCTGATAAGGAGTAGCGAGACCCTGCGCGCTCAGCGGGTTAGCCGGAACGATGATGTCGCAGGTGGTATTGGACTTCATGCTCGCCGCTTGAGCAGTCGGGGCCAACGCCGCAGCGGCATCGGAGGCAGTCGGGGTCACATACGTGCCGAGAGGGATCTGGGTAAGGCCTGAGTTGCTCGTGCCCGACTGGAACGCGAGCACCACTCCGATCACCAGCCCCAGCGCGGCGGGAACGGCAAGCTGCCCCGCAACACGGAACATGCCACTGCGCTGCATGCGGCGCCGCCACGCGAACGGACGCTCGTCATGCATGCAATCCACCTCCACGTGCACCGTTCAGCTCTCGAGGGCATACGTTAGCCCAGCAAGGCGGCAGGACGCGGTAAATTCGGAACTTCTACCTAATAACGCCTCGGATGGGGTGCGTGATCGTAGGGTGATAGTGGAGTGATGGTCCTGAGATACACACCAGACAAGCGTCTGGGAGTCATCCCCCGGTAATCGAACGCGATCATTACTTACGTATCTATAACAAGCCAGCGCTCACCTTTTACTGGTGGTACCATGCGAGGTCAACCCGCCGTGGACGCGGTGGTCACTCCGGGTAGCGAAAGGTTGGGAAGATGCTTAGACTACTGGCTTTTACCCTGCCTTTGTGCCTGGACAACTTTGCTATCGCATTCGCCGTCCTGGGGGAAATTCGGCTGACACGCAAGCAGTTGCTGCGCGTCACCGTGGTGTTCATCGCATTCGAAGCCATAATGCCGCTGATCGGGCTGGCAGTGGGGACGCCGCTGATTCACTTGATCGCGGGGCCTTCCCATATAGCCATCGACCCTTACCAACTCGGGAGCCCGACCGAGTTCAAGGAACTTCAGCAGGCGTACCGCTCCCACCTAGCCGACGTAATCGACCTGACCTTCGTCGGCCGGTATATCGTCCCGCTCGTCGTGCCGGTGATCGTCGGCGGCCTCGGCATCCTGATGCTGGACGAGGCCTTCAACGACGACGATGACGACGACGAGGCGGAGAAGGCGAGGGCGCTGGTGGCAGCGCGCGGTCGCGCCATCATCGGGCTCGGCCTCAGCATCAGCGTGGATGAACTGATCGTGGGCTTCACCATCGGCTACAGCCAGTACTTCACCACGGTCGAGGCCATCACCGCCATCGTCGTCCAGTCATTCCTGGCCCTCATGGCCGGCCTGTACTTCGGCCGGAAGGTGCGCGATGGAAAGATCCGGATCAGCGCGGAACGCATCTCCACCGGCACCAAGCTGATAGCGGGCGGCATTCTCGTCACGCTGTCGGCCGTCCTCCTGGTCGGCCCCCCGCTCGCCACCCACGCCTTCCCCCACTTCGTCCACTCCTTCTTCCCCCACAAGGTCAAACCCGCGCCGGCGCCCCCGGCGGTCACCATCAAACTGCCGGGAGCCGACGGATAAGCGGGAGCCGACGGGTAAGCGGGAGCCGACGGGTAAGACAGGGTCGGCGGCGAACCGCTCGTCCACCTCTTCGCCGGTCAGGCCGAACTCGTCGAGCGTGTACCGGTGGGCGGAGTCGCCGCCCGCGCGCGCCGTCGCGGCCAGCGACCGCACGGCGTCGGCGGCCGCGCCGGTCAGCGGCAGCCCGAAGTGGCCGTAGATCGCCTCCACGGTGCCGACCGGGTCCGCCACCAGGTCGTCGTAGCGCACGTCAAAGAACCGCGCTTGATCATGCCGGGCGCGCTCGGCGGTGAACAGGGACAGGCCGCGGGCCCACAGGTCGAGCTGCGAACGTCCGATCTCCTTGCCGGTGAAGACCGGCGACCAGCCGGCTGACGCGTGCGCGGCCAGGCTGCAGGCGGACGCGATCGCCGTCCGCGGCGAGCGGTGCGTCTGGATCACGGCCGCGTCCGGATAGACCGCGAGCAGCGCGTCGAGCGCGAACAGGTGGCTCGGGTTCTTCAGCACCCAGCGCCGGCCGCCGTCGTGCAGGCCGATCATCTGCAGGTTGCTGCGGTGCCGCTGGTATGCGCCGGTCCAGTCCTGCCCGCGCAGCCACGCCGAATAGCCGGGCACGTGCGCGAGCGTCTCGAACGAGATCGAGCGCATGGACTGCTGCAGCAGCTGCCAGCACTCCTCGACCTGATCGGCCGCCATGTAGTGCACGCCCATGAACTCGGGGTGCTCGACATGGTGCTGGGCGAAACCAGCCTGGATCTGCTGGAAGATGGGGTTGTCGGCCCAGGTGCGCCGGGGCGGGCGGGGCTGCGGCACCTGGGCGAGCCACACCTCGAGGCCCTGGCTGGCCGGGTCCGCGGTGAGCAGCCGGTGCAGCGCCGTGGTGCCGGTCCTCGGCAAACCGGTGACGAACACCGGCCGATCGATCGGGACCTGGACATACTCGGGGTGCGCGCGCCAGGCGGCCGCGCTCAGCAGCCGGGCAGTCAAAATCCCGCGCAGGAACGCACGGTTTGCCTTCGCGCCCGCCGGCGTGAGTCCCGCCTCTTCGGCGTACGAGTCAAGCAGCACCGCGAGCCCGTCGGTGTAGTCATCGGGGCCGAAGTCGGTCAGCCCGGTCCGCCGCGACGCCGATGCGTGCAGGTCCTCGACCGTCCCGACCGGGTTCACCGGGGTCAATGGTGGTACTCGCCGCAGTTGACGTCCAGGCACTGGCCGGTGATGGCGCGCGCCAGGCCCGAGGCCAGGAACACCACGGCGTCCGCGATCTCGTCAGGCTCCGGCAGCTTGCGCAGGTCGGTGCCGGCCGCGGTCTCGTCGTACACCTGCGCGACCTCCACCCCGCGCTTCTTCGCGAGGTACCCGAAGTACCACTTCAGCGAGTCGCCCCAGATGTGTCCAGGCGCCACCGAGTTCACCCGGATCCCCTGCGGTCCGAGCTCGGTGGCCAGGCTCTGGGCCATCGCCAGCAGGGCCGCCTTGGTGAGCTTGTAGGGCCCCATCGTCAGCTGCGAGAACCGCAGCACCATCGAGTTGATCATCACCACCGAGCCCTTGCTCTCGGCCAGGGCCGGCACGAAGAGCCGGGTCAGCCGGAGCGCGGCGACGACGTTGGCGTCGAAGCTCGCGCTGACCGCGTCAAGGCCGACCTCGCCCAGGGCCTTGATCGGCGGCATCGCCAGCGCGTTGTACACCAGCGCGTCGACCCGGCCGAACGCGTCGAGCGCGGTGTCCCGCAGCCGCTCCACCGCCGCCGCGTCGGCCAGGTCGGTGGGAACGGCGAGACCGCGCCGCCCGAGCGCGGTGACCTCCTTGGCCACGTCGTCCAGCCGGGCGGCGGTGCGCGCGGCCAGCACCACGTCGGCCCCCTCGCGCGCGCTCGCCAGCGCGATGGACCGGCCGAGGCCGGGGCCGACCCCGGCCACCACGATGACCTTGTCCCGCAGCATCATCAGCCGAGCATCCTTTCCGCGATCGCGGCCTGGCGCGCGGCGATGCGCGCCTGCCATTGCAGCGCCGACACCTGTGCCTGGTCGTAGAACGGCAGCGCGCCGGGGAGTTCGTCGAACGGGACGACCAACACCGCGGGCCCGTCCTCGGGCCCGAGGTCGCGGGTCAGCCGCTGCCAGCGGAGCTGGACGTAGCCGCGTCGGTGCCCGGTCCGCTCGAGCCAGTTGGCGACGCCCGGGTCCCGCTCGCTGATCACGAAGCGCATCCGGCCGTCCGGGTCGATCCTGGCCTGATCGGCGGTGAGGCTGGTCTGGTGGTTGATGTAGTCGAGCGAGACGTACCACATGCTGCCGAGCTGGATGCCCTGGTACGGCGCGGTCTCCTTCGCGGCGGTGGGCACGGTCACGATCATCGCCTCGTCGTCGGCGAGATCGAAGTGGCCCACCGACGAGAACTGGGTGGCCAGACCGCCGGGCGTGGCGCGCGGCGGCGTCAGCGTGTTGACCGGCTCGTTCAGGTAGAACCACTCGGGGAAGGCGAGGAACGTCCGCAGCCTGGACAGCAGCAGCTTGCCCGCCACGCCGTAGCGTTTCGCCGCCGTCGCGGTGTCCGTCACCGGCGGCGGCGCGCAGCCGGCCTGGTCGGCCCGGTGGATGCGGATGGTGCCCCGGCGCTCGGCGCCCCAGTCGCTGTACACCTCGCGCACGATGAGCATGGCCGATCCCGGCCCGAGGGTGAAGTAGCCGGGTCCGGACGGGCCGGGACCGAGCCGGAACTCGAATGCGCCGTTGCCCGCTATCTCGATCGCCCGGTCGTCGAACGCGCTCAGGCTGTCGGGCACCTCGGCCGGGGTGTAGTCGCCCTTGAGCACCTGGAAGCTCAGGTCGGCGGTCGTACCGCGGGTGCCGGTGACCACGTATTCCGCGTCGTCGCGAAGATACGCGTGGAAGTACAGCGTGTCCGGGTTGTCGAGGCCCATCTTGGTGTACGGGCCGGTGGACTGGACGAAGTACGGGAAGTCACGCTGGTAGGCCCAGGCCAGGCGCAGCGACGCCTGGATGCTGCCCGCCAGGTAGTCGTGCCCCTCCGCCAGGTCGAGTTCCGACGTGACGTGCGGGGCGCCGGCGATGATCTTCTCGGCCTCGGCCAGCGCCTCAGCGAACGGTTGCGTCAGCAACGCTCGCCCCGGTGCCGGCAGCGCTCGACGGCCCGGCCGTGAGCCGGAAGCTGGGCAGGTCGTCAAGCGACAGCATCGCCTCGTAGGTGCGCACGTACCCGGTGTGCGCGATCCGCCACTTGCCGTCCGCGCCGCGTTCGTACCGGTCCTCGTAGAAGGCCGCCCCGGTCACCACGACGCGGTGCTCGGTCGCGATCACGGTGTCCTCGAACCGCCAGGTGCCGGTGGCGGTCTCGCCGTCCACGGTGATCTCCGGCTGGCCCGCGGCGTGCACGGTGATGACGTCGGGTCCCAGCTTGGCCCTGAAGTACGCGATGATGTCGCCCGCGCCGGTGATCTTCAGTGGCTTCCCGTACACGCGCGTGCCGTAGTCGACGGTGGCGTCGGCGGTGAACACGTCCGCCAGCTCGTCCCACAGCTTCTGGTCGACATAGCGCAGGTAGCGGTATTTCAGCTGGCGGATCTCTTCAAGCGTGACAATCTCTTCGAGCGTGACAAGGTCCATGGGACCAGCTTGGGGCATCCGCTTGATCGAAACAAGAACCTGTTCTAGTTTTAGCTGGCGAGATCGCCCAGATTGCGACATGATCGACGGCGACACCGGT
>Ga0302314_10017669_pt1 | contig 11936 bp, 9 predicted proteins | sample III_Palsa_N2_3_FD_200533 | JGI IMG/M metagenome (GOLD analysis project Ga0302314, IMG submission 200533) | Peat permafrost microbial communities from Stordalen Mire near Abisko, Sweden - III_Palsa_N2_3 | ecosystem: Environmental > Terrestrial > Soil > Palsa > Peat permafrost | place: Sweden...
TACCGCCGGCTTCTCGCGCGGTTCATCGACCTCTATGCCGACAGCCTCTGCAACCCTCACTGGGGGGAGCAGGTGACGGCGGGGCCGGACAACCGCCTCCAGGTCGCGATGGTGTTCCAGGGTTTGACGCAGGATCAGGCCAGCGCCGCGTGGAAGCCCCTGGTCGATTTCGCGAACGCCAATTCCGCCGACTACGACGGCCAGCCGTCCTTCGCCGCCTTCGCCTTGCCGGCCCGGCGCTTCTGGGACGTCGAGTTCATGCGTCGTGCGCCCGGCGCCACCGTATCCGACCCCAGGCCCGGCGCCGCGCCCACGGACTTCTGGTGGACCGGCGACGGCGAGACGGCAGGCGGCTTCTGGCACGCCTACACATCGGCCTGGATGCCCGCCGCACTGCTCGAGGCGCCGAACCGGGGGCGCCTGGTCGACGCCTGGTTCGCCGCCAGCCGCCACTGGTCGGCGGCGTTGCATTTCAACAAGGGCCTGGCCGGCGCGCCGGCCGACGCCGTCGCCGCCAGCCGCGACACGGCCACCAACCCCGATGCGCTGAGCGCCTTCGCGCTGGCGATCATCGCCGCCGCCGGCCCCCCGGCTTTCCCCGGCATGCCGCCGCCGAACCCGGTCGGCGCCCGCTGGGCGGCCGGCCGCGTCCAGGCCGCGATGGCCGCCCTGCGCGTCGCCGCGCCGGACACCGGCGCCTACGTCAACGAATGCGACTACTTCCAGGACAGCTGGCAGAAGGCCTTCTGGGGCGACAACTACCCGCGCCTCGCCCGCATCAAACGCCGCCATGACCCGGGCGGCCTGTTCACCGTCCACCACGGCGTTGGCAGCGAGGCCTGGAGCGCGGACGGCTTTACGCAGCCTGCTTAGCGGGCCGCTGAATTCCTCAGGATCTCGTCGACGACCCGTGGGAGCGGCGCCGTGGCGTCGATGATGACGCCGCTCTGCGGGACGTCTTCTTTCGTGGCATGCAATCGCTCAATGCGTTCGCGTTCGATCGGGCGTCCGCCCCACTCGTTGTCCGGCCTCGAGGCAAGCCGCCGGTTCAGCGTGTCGATGTCGACCTCGAGCACGAAGACTCCGTCGAACAGATGGATGAAACGGGGAAAAATTTCTGGACCCGCCGCAGACGAAGGTCATCGCATGGGTCTGGTCGGCGACCAGGGCTTTGACCTTGTCGATGTCCCAGATGTGATGCTCGTGCGCAAAGCCATCGAGCGGTTCACCGGTTTCCGGATCGCCTTGATACGCCAATACGCGGTCGCCATGAACGGCGTGGTAGCCGCGCCTCCGCAGCTCGTCGCAGACAGACGTCTTGCCGGTGCCGGAAACCCCTTCGACCAGATAGTTCCTGACGCCCATTTCCGCTCCTTGCGGCGTTGACACCTAGATCGCGCCGGGGGTTTCTTCCAGGCGGCGAGAGGCGGGGCGGGGAAGGATCGAGCGGATTGGCGAATCAGAAGGGTGCGCCCGATCGCCGTTCGGTCTGCCTGTCGATTGTCAGTTCGCCCTTGTTCGCGGCGAGCTGCGGGCGCCGCCCGAGCGCCTCCGAGGCCACCGCGTCGCTGACGGTCATGCAGACCGAAGGGCCGCGGAGCATGGACCCGGCCGACCACACGGCCACCCTGACCGGTGCGATCCTCGATCCGATGTACGAGGGCCTGGTTCGCCAATCGAGCGGCCAGGGCGTCGAGCCGCTGCTGGCGACCGGCTGGACGTCCTCGGCCGACGCGCTGGCGTGGACCTTTCAACTGCGAGACGGGATTCGCTTTCATGACGGTGCAAAGATGGACGCCGACGCGGCAGCCAGGGCGTTTCGGCGGTTGGTCGATCCGGAGTCGGCGCTGGCGGCGGCCGGCAAGTTCATCCCGGTGATCGCGTCGTGCGAGGCCTTGGACCGCCGGACGATCCGCTTCCGGCTCAGAAAGCCGTACGCCGATTTCCTGACGCTGCTCGCCGCCAACCAGGCCGCCGTCGTCTCGCCGCGCGCCGTGGCCAGCGGCGCAATCGGCAGGGCCGCCTGCGGGACGGGGCCGTTCCGCTTCGTCGCCTGGCGCTCGGACGAATACGTGCTGCAGCGCCGCAACGGCGCCTACTGGGGCGAGCGGCCGCGCCTGGAGAGCCTGCGATGGCGGTGGTCGTCCGAGCCGTCGGTCCTCTACATGGCGCTGCGGACCGGCGACGCCGACGTCGTCGCGCCGCTGTCGCCGGTGTTCGCCCACGCGACGGCCGCGAACGCTTCCCTGCGCCTGATCCACCAGAGTGCGACAACCTTCTTCTGGATCGCCCTCAACACCCGGCTGCGGCCGTTCGACGACGCGCGTGTCCGGCAAGCGCTGGGCTACGCCACCGATCGGGCGGCGCTGGTGGCGGGACTGCTGGGCGGCTTTGGGCAGGCGGCGACGGCGCCGCTGGCCGGGGCGACGCCGTTCGTCGATCCCGACCCGGCGGGCCTGCGCTTCGATCCAGAGCTGGCGCGGCGCCTGCTGGCCCAGGCCGGACACGCCAAAGGCCTGCGCATCGCCATCGCCGTGCAGGATGACGATGAACTGCTGATCGAGGCGCTGCAGGCGATGTGGCGCGAGGTCGGCGTCGCGCTCGAGATCCGCCGGCTGGAGGGCGGCGTCTATGCGCAGGCGGCGTTCGCCACGCCGCCGGTCAAGGCGGCCGAGGGGATCGGCGGCGTGCTGTCCTCCTGGTCGTCCGGCGTCGTCCCGGACCTGCAGCTGCGGCCGCTGTTCGACTCCGCCAGCGCCGCGCCGGCCGGGGCCAATCTCGGCTTCTTCCGTGACCCGGCCGTCGACGCACTGATCGACGCCGGCGCGGCGACGAGCGACCCGATCGCCCGCGCCCGCCTCTATGCGGCGGTCCAGCGCCGGATCGTCGCCGAAGCCCCCGCCGTGCTGCTCTACACCCGCGACGACCTGGCGGGAGTTCGACGCGGCGTGTCGGGCGTCGCGTTCCGGCCGGGCGGGGAGCTGATCGTCTCGGCCGCCGGCAAGCCGAGCGGGCCCGGATGAGCGGCTACATTCTCCGCAAGCTCGCCATGCTGCCCGTGGTGCTGCTGGTCGTCTCGGCGCTGATCTTCCTGGCGGTACGCATGCTCCCCGGCGATCCCGCGCGGCTGCTGGCCGGACCGGAGGCCCCGTCCGCCGTGGTCGCGCGGATTCACGAGCAGCTCGGCCTGGGGCGGCCGCTGCCGGAACAGTACGCCACGTTCCTGGGCCACGCGGCGCGGGGCGACCTGGGCGTGTCGATCGAGTCCCGCCGGCCGGTGAGCCAGGAGCTGGCCGAGCATGCGCCCCTGACCATCGCCCTGGGCCTCGTCGCCTACGCCCTGGCCGTTGGCGTCGGCGTGCCCGGCGGCGTCCTCGCCGCCGCCTTGCCCGGCGGGCGCTGGGACCGGGTGTTCTCGGCGCTGACGATCTCCTCCGTGTCGCTGCCGAGCTTCTGGGTGGGGTTGATGCTGATGGAGCTGTTCGCGGTCCGGCTGCAGTGGCTGCCCCTGATGGGCGCCGGCTCGCCAGGCGCCATCGTGCTTCCCGCCGTCACCCTCGCCCTCGCGCCGCTGGGTCTGATCGGACGGATGACGCGCGCCAGCATGATCCAGATCCTTAGCCAGGACTATATCCGCACGGCGCGCGCCAAGGGACTGGGGCGCGTGGCGATCTGGTTCCGCCACGCGCTCCGCAACGCCCTGGCGCCGATCGTCACCATCGTCGGCCTCAACCTCGGCAGCGTCATCGGCGGGGCGGTCGTCACCGAATCGGTGTTCAGCTGGCCGGGCGTCGGGCGCCTGCTGGTCGAGGCCGTGAAGTTCCGCGACTACCCGGTGATCCAGGGCGTCACCCTCCTCGCCGTCGCCGCCGTCGTCGTCGTCAACCTCGCCGCCGAGATCGCCATCGCCATCCTGGATCCTCGCATGAGGGGCGGCCGATGAGGATCGGCGGAGCAGCATGACAGCCGCGCTGGCCTGGCTCGTCCGCCACCGGTCGCTGGCGATCGGCGCCGCCATCGTCGGCGCGCTCTTCGTCACCGGCTTGCTCGCGCCCGTCCTGACCGGCGCATCGCCGCTGGCCCCGGACCTGCATCATCCGTTCGAGGGTGTCTCGCGGAGCCACCTCCTGGGCACCGACGCCCTCGGGCGCGACATCGCCACGCGCGTCGCCTGGGGCGCCCGTTACTCGCTGCTGGAGGTTACGGCCTGCATCGCCGTTTCCGCGATCCTGGGAACGGTGCTCGGCCTGACGTGCGCCGGCGCCGGCTCGCTCGTCGACCAGGCGGTGATGTGGCTGATGGACATCCTCTTCGCCTTTCCAGGTGTGGTCCTGGCGCTGCTGATCGTCGCCCTGCTCGGGCCCGGGCTGGTCAACATGCTGCTGGCGATCTCGCTGTTCTCGGTCCCGGTGTACGCGAGGCTGACGCGCAACCTGGCGATGGCCCTGCGCCGGACCGGCTATGTGGAGGCCGCCGAGGCGATGGGCGCGGGCGTGCCGCGCATCATGCTGTTCCATATCCTCCCCAACGCCGCCGGCCCGATCCTCGTCCAATGTGCGGTGTCGGCCGGATCGGTGATCCTGATGGCCGCGAGCCTGTCGTTCCTCGGCCTCGGCGTCGAGCCTCCGGCGCCGGAGTGGGGGGCGATGATGAGCGACGGCCGCGATTACGTCGGCGCCCACATCCTTCCTTCGCTGTTTCCGGGCCTCGCCATCTCGATCGCGGTGCTGGGATTCAATGTGCTGGGCGAGGGGATCAGGCGCCTGTTCGAACGCTCCTGATGCTGTTAGCGGTTCACGCCGGCTTGTGGCCAGCGAAGGTTTCCGCCGTGAAACATCAGGACTTGGAGAGGTATTCTGTGCAACCAATCTTGACAGTTCTGATAGCCGGGGCCGCAACGCTGGCGGCGGCGGGCGCGCAAGCGCAGGTCACCGGCGTCGTGACCAGCACGACCGGGACCCTGACCGCCGGAGACGGATTCTCCACCGCGCCGCCGCCGACCGTCTACAGCGGCGACCAGATCGACGTGCAACAGGGCAATCGCAAGAGCGGCTTCGGGGTGACGATCGCCGCCACCTCAAAGGTCATTCCCGGCCTGATCGAGTTCCAGAACGGCTCGGGCACGTCGGGGCCGTACACCTTCCTGGACACCGAGACGGACGTAAACATCACCTTCCGGAACAACACCAGTTCCGTCCAGACGCCAGTCCTGGATTCCCAGATCATCGCCGCGGGGCTCGGCGTCTTCGTGGGCGGGGAATGCCTGGCGACGCAGACGAGCTGCACCGGGCTCCCGGCGCCAACGTTTCAGGCCTTCTCGCAGGCGGCTCAACCCGGCGCCCCCGCCAACACCCTGCTCGCCGGCGAGTCGGTCGAATTCCAGATCCTCGACGGCGGCCAGAGCCTATACGACCTGAACGCCTCCTCCGATCTCGTCCACGACGCCAGCTCGGCCAGCAACGTTTTTGTCGACAACATCACGCAGGCCCAGACGGCGCTGAACGGTTTCCAGTTGCAGACGCCGGTCGGCAGCCAGACAGCTCACGGCTATAGCTGGGACACCACCGATCTGACGCTCCCCCTCGGGGTGACGCTCGAGCCGGGGCAAGCCACAACGGTGACCTATCAGACGACCACGCGCAGCTTCTCCCGGACCGACTGCCTCGCGCTCACCGCCTGCCTGATCGGCTATTCGGCCTTCGGCGATCCGATCGGCATGAGCGGCGGCGTGAACTCGGTGAGGGCCGATACGTCGGGTGCGTCGGCGGGCTTTGCGAGCCTGATCACCGGCCCGACCTTCGACATCTTCGATTTCGCCGCGCCCACCTACGTCAACGGCGTGCTGACCTACGTCCTGGCGGCGGCGACTCCCGAGCCGGACGCCTGGGGCCTGATGCTGGCCGGCTTCGGCCTCGTCGGCGTCACCGCCCGCCGGCGGCGCGCGCGGACGCTCCTGGAAGAGTCTGTCTGACACCAAGGCCTCCCTCCTCTCGTGGGGAGGGAGGATCGGTCTGAGCCTCAGCGTCCCGTGTCGCCGATCAGGACGAAGGGCGCCCAGGAAAACGGAAAAGCGTCGTTCGGGGCCCGGTCATCCAGGATCGCGAGAGACGCCCGGCGGAGCGCCTCGGCCTTGGAGAGGCTCGGATCACGCCGTTGGGTCAGCAGCATAGACGGAATCAGCCGCGCCGCGATATCGTCGCGAACCCCCCAATGAGAGACGACGAGCGAGCGCGCGCCGGCGAAGAAGAACGCGCGGGTCAACCCTGACAGGCCCTGGGCCTCGGGGGCGTCGGGGCTCGCCGTGTTGCACGCCGACAGCAGCACCCAGTCGGTGTTGAGCCGCAAGGTCGAGGCTTCGGAGGCCAGCAGCAAGGTGTCCGCCGGCCGGGTTCCGGCGGCCAGCGCCAGGGCCGGTTCGGCGAGCCCCGATATGTCGCCGGCCACCAGACCGTGGGTGGCGAACTCCAGGATCCTGACCTTGGCCAGGCGCCCATCGGCGTTTCGCGCCATCAGCGCGGCCTTCGAGGCGTCGGCCCCGGTCAAGAGGCTGCCCGGCGGAGCGGCCAAGGCCTGTTCCAGGGCGTTGGCCTCGATCAGCGTCCCGGGCAGCGAGGGCAGATATCTGAGGGCGTCACCCACCACGGCGCCGTCCTTGAAGTACAGGGTGAAGCTGCGCGGGCCGCTGGCCTCGGCCGCCCCTCCCCCGAAATCGGGATTGGCGAAGGCGAGTAGCGGATCTGTGGCGGCGCCGCTGCTCGCCCGCGCCAGTTGTCGCAAGGTGCGCAGCGACGAGACGGTCGGCAGCACCGCGAGCGCCTTGCCGCGGAGCAGCCACGGCGTGGCGCGCAGATCTTCCGGCCGTCCGTCACCCGCCACGCCGCCCTTCGGCGGCGAGGTCACCAGCACACCGGGCGGCAGGCTCAGCATCGGTCCAGAGGGGACGATCAGCCAGGTCGAGGCGCCCTTGATCACCGACTGGATCGCCCGATTACCAAGCAGAGCCTGGTAGAGTTCAAACGCCGCCTGGCGATCGAACGGCCGGTAGAGCTTTCCGGTGGCCGGACCACCCTTCTCGCCATAGGCCCGAGGGTCGATCTGGGCGCGCAGCGCCTTGACCCGCTCGGCGATGGCGATTCCGTCGAGGCCGATGCGCGCCCAGGCGGCCCCGGTCCGGGTGACCGCGAACACCAGGCCCCGTTCCTCCCCCGGCGGAATCATCCAGAGGATCAGCGCCTCACCGGACCGCAGCAGGCTCGCGTCGGCGCCGGACGCCGCGTGCAAGGCGGCGACGCCGACCGCGTCGGGCGCGCGGTAGTCCCAGTAGAGGGGCGCCTGCGCCGCCAACGCCTCCGACAGCCGCGAGAGCATCGGGGTGGTCGAATCCAGCTCGCGCGCCAGGTTCTGCCGGCGCATCGCGGCGGCTTCGCCACTTTCGCCGGCCGCCTTGCCGTACGCCTGCTGCAGCGCCTCGCGCTCCGCCAGGGCGGCCTCGTAGGCGCGAGCGGTCGGGCCGACGCCGGCCGCATTGGCGGCCGTCAGCGCCGCGGATCGCGCCAGCGCCTCCCCGGCCGCCGATTGCAGGCTGCGCTGGGCCGCGAGGAAGGCTTCGGACAGCAGCGCATCGGGCCGGTCGGTCGGCGGCGTCCCACCGCCCGCGGCCGACCAGTCCCACAAGGCCAGGCTAAGCTGCCTGTCGCAGCGGCTCCGGGCCTCGCGCGGGGCCAGCGCTCCGGTTTCGCCTTCCGCCTGGGCGCCCGAGCGTGCGGCTTCCGCCGCACAGGCCGGTCGCAGCCCGGTCACCGCATCGGCCGGACGCGCCAGCGCCCGCCGAACCTCGCCGAGATCCTCGGCCGCGCGCAGGGTGTCCGGGTGGCCTGGTCCCAGCGCCGAGGCGTAGATCGAGACGGCGCGGCCGAGCGGCGGCTCGGCTTCCGCGTACCGCTTCTGACCGCTCAGGCTCGAGGCCAGGTAGCGCAGATCCTTGGCGGTGTTGGGATGGTCTCGTCCGAACACGGCTTCGCGGATCGCCAGGCTGCGGCGCAGGATCGGTTCCGCGTCGGCGAAGCGCCCCTCGCCCGCCAACAGCCAGCCCAGGTCGCTCAACTTCTGCCCCGTCACCCGATCGTTCGGACCCAGGCGAGCCTCGTCGATCGCCACAGCCTGGCGCAAAAGAGGCTCGGCGTCCGCGAAGCGCCCTTGCAGCGCGAGGACCGCAGCGACGTTGCCCAGGCCGTAGGCGGTCTCGGGATGGTCGCCGCCGAGCGCCTTCACGTCTATCGCAAGGGCGTGGCGGAGCAGGAGTTCCGCCTCCCCGAACCGGCCCTGGCGGATCACCAGAGCGGCGAGATGGGTCAGCAGGACCGCGCTCGTCGGCGTCTCGGATCCTTGCGCGACCTCGTAGATCGCCAGGGACTGGCGGATCAGCGGCTCGGCCGCGGCGTAGTGGCCGGTGTCGCCCAGCAGCTGCCCGAGATCGTTGAGACTCTCGCCGACCCGCGGGCTCTCGGGAGCCAGACGCTTCTGGCGGATGTCCAGCGCTCGCCGAAGCATGGGCTCGGCCTCCGCGTAGCGCGCCTCCTCGTTCAGGATGGAGCCGAGGTAATCGAGGCTGGCGGCGGTCTCCAGATCGTCTTCTCCGAGGGCCTTTTCGTCGATGGCGAACGCCTGGCGCGCGAGGGGTTCGGCGTCCGCGTAGTGGCCTTCGTAGTCGAGGAGCCAAGCCAGCTTCCTCAGGCTCTCCGCGGTTTTCGGGTGTTCGGGGCCTTCCGCCTGCTCACGAAGGGCAAGGCCTTTCCGGAACAGCGGCTCCGCCTCGGCGTAGCGACCGTTGCCCTGCTTGGCCATCGCCAGCCAGGTCAGGGCCGCGGCAAGCTCTTCGGGCGAATGGGCGCGCGCTTCGACCCCCGCCAGCAGGCGAGCGGACAGGTCTTCGAGGCCGACCCAGTTCGAATCGTCGTTCAGCTTGTCGAGTGCGCTGACCGTGGAGGCGTCGAGGGCGGGCGGCGGCGGGTCCGGCGCCGCCCGCGCAGGGTGAGACACGGCCAGACCGAGGACCAGGGCGACGAGCGGCCCCGCGACACGGCGAACGAAGATCAGGCGCATCGCACCGCCAGGTTAGGTCGTCGAAGCCACACGACCGTCATAGTCGGGCCAGCCGTGGCTTGGCAATGGAGCGTCCTGCTCGACCCCACACGGGACCCGGGGGGCGACTACGGGTGGTGTGGCCGCAGCTCGCCTTCGGCGTGCGCGCCAACGCGAACCTTCGTCGGGGCGGCGGCGGGCGTCGAGCGTTGGTAGGCTTCCATCCCGGCGGCGGCGCCGCCGAGCGCCGGCTCGAACACCAGGGTCAGAAGACACCGCCCCAGCGGCATCCGGTTGGCGAGCGGAATGCTGTCCACGTCGATGCGCTCCAGCGCCGCCCAGGTTTGCGCCATCAGCGCCGCATAGGCCGGCCGCGCCGCTTCATCGTCGCCGGACTGGGCCCACAAGGCGCGCCAGCTCACGTGGAAGCGGTTGAAAACCTGCGCGACGGCCGCCGCCCGCGGGTGGCCGGGCGTCACCTCCTTGAGGAGGAAGCCCAGGTGGTCGCGCAGCTCCCAGGGGGTCATGATCGTCGGGACGTTGCGGCTTTCGTAGGCGAGTTCCGGGGGCGGGCCGCCGCGCGGCGGCGCCGGGCGCGGGGCCCAGCCTGGCCGGGTTTCGCGCGGCGATCGCCCCTGCTCGACAAGGGCCAGCAGTCCGGCGCCGCCGACCGTGTCGGCGACCAGATGGACGCGTGCGGCTGTCGCGTCGTTGTGCACACTGTGCTGGCTCCAGGTGTCGAAGATCCAGCACTCGCCGGCGGCCATGTGCACCTCTTCGCCGCCGCACAGGAAGCGGACGGTGGGCTGGGTGACGATGGGGACATGCACCCGCATGTGGTCGTGCCAGTAGTAGTCGGTATCCACGTGTGGCCTGACCTCGGCGTGACCCGACAGGCGCATCAGGCGCGTGCGGCCCCACGTGGCGCCCAGGTCGCCGAGCACCTGCATCAGGTAGGGACAGGCGAGCAGGTAGGGGGTCGGGCGCATCGCGCCGGCGCGATCGTCGCTCGCCGGATCGCCGTCGGTGGTGACCAGCGTCAGGGCGTCATTGCCGGCATACTGTTTCGGGTGCGCCCGCCAGCCCTCCTCCGGCAGCGCGCCGATCTCCTCGGCGAGGCGCTCCGCGTCGAACGAGATGGCCAGCTGCCGGAAACGGAAGCCGAGCTTCATGGGGTTCCTTCCGCGACGAAAATCGGAAGTTCCTGGACACGATCGAGTCTGGCCAATGCTCGCGGCGAGTCACGCGCTGCGCCGTATCAAGGGATGGTTTCCGCAACTCCGCCTACACGGCGAGCACAAGACTGCGGCGGGGCCAGACTTGCGGGCGTCGGCGGCGGATGCTCTGGGCGCCGCGACGCGGTCGGAGCTCGGCGGCATGTCGCCTTCCCCCGCCCACCGCTATGAAGGAAGGAGAGAGCCGGCGCCGCGCCAGCGCTCTAAGGGAGCCAATTGCATGATCAGACAAGCCGCCCTTCTCGCCGCCGCCGCGCTGCTTGCGCTCGCGGCGGCGCCGGCCGACGCCGCATGGACGATCGAGCACGTCACGGTGATCGACGGCACGGGCGCGGCGGCCAGGCCGGACATGACCGTGGTCGTGGACGGCGAGCGGATCGCCCGGGTCGTCCCCACCGCCATCGCCGGACCGGCCGCGGGCAAGGTGATCGACGGGCGGGGCAAATACCTGATCCCCGGCATGATGGACGTCCACATCCACCTGGCCGGCTGGAAGGGGAAAAAACCGGACGGCACGCCGATCGTCGACCACGCCGTCGCCGAAGCGGCGCTGGCCAGCTACATCTATGACGGCTTCACCACCGTGGTCGACGTGGGCAACCAGCCCGAGAACAGCCTCGAGCGGGCCGGGAAGATCCAGTCGCCGCGCATCTTCGCCACCGGCAACCTGATCACCTATCCGGGCAGCCACGGCGACGCCATGGCGATCCGCATCAGCGACTTCGAGAAGGACAAGGCGCTGCTCGACAAGCATATCGCCGAGCAGCAGCCCGACATCGTCAAGCTGACCTACGACGAGGAAGGCTGGGGCGCCCGGCCGATGATCACCCTGATGCCCGAGCCGCTGCTGCACCAGATCATCCAGTACTACAACGAGCACGGCATCCGCACGACGGTGCACGTTTCCAACGAGCGCCGCTCGATCGAAGCCATCTACGCCGGAACCGACACCCTGGCCCACCCGGTGATCCAGGGACCGGTCAGCGACAGCTTCGTCAAGCTGATGGCGGCCAAGAAGACACCCTTCGCCACCACCCTGACCATCGGCGAGAACTACAGCCGCCTGGTCGAGCACCCCGAGTTCCTCGACACCCCCGACTACGTGACCAGCTTCAGCGCCGCCGACCGCGAGGAGATGAAGACCAAGCTGCGCGAGACCTGGAAGGCGCGGCCGTGGACCTGGTGGATGAAGATCATGACGCCGATCTGCGAGGAGAACGTCCGCAAGATCGTCGCCGCGGGCGGCGTCGCGGCGCTCGGCACCGACCAGTCCAGCGGCCCGGCCGCCCACCGCGAGATGGAGCTCCTGGTCCAGGCCGGCCTGACTCCGGCCCAGGTGATCAAGATCGCCACCCACAACGGCGCCGTCTTCCTGGGCAAGGCCGACGACATGGGCTCGGTCGAGGAAGGCAAGCTCGCCGACCTCGTCCTCCTGACCGCCGATCCGCTGAAGGACATCGACAACACCCGCGCCATCGCCCTGGTGATGAAGAACGGCCAGCCTATCGACGAGAGCGCCCTGCCCCTGGCGGGCGGTCCGGTGAAGCGACGCCTCGCCCCATGATCGCCGGAGCGCCAGGAAAATCGCGCCCCGGCTGTTTGCGGCGCGGTGTTTAGCGC
>Ga0302314_10017671_pt1 | contig 11935 bp, 9 predicted proteins | sample III_Palsa_N2_3_FD_200533 | JGI IMG/M metagenome (GOLD analysis project Ga0302314, IMG submission 200533) | Peat permafrost microbial communities from Stordalen Mire near Abisko, Sweden - III_Palsa_N2_3 | ecosystem: Environmental > Terrestrial > Soil > Palsa > Peat permafrost | place: Sweden...
GTTGGCTGGAGGTCACGCACAAGGGGCGTACCGACCGGGTGCTCTTCCCGAAGCGGCCGGGGTCGTTCTATCACCTGTCCAAGGTGCACGACAGCCACAACATCGAGTTCGCCTGCCGGGCCTGGGGTCTGGCGGCGACCGATCTGAACCAGGGCATCGTCTACGGTCAGGAGACCGCGCAGACCGTGCGCGACCCGCGCCTGGCCACCCGCTTCGACTACGACGCGGTCTTCGGCACCGTGCTCAACCGGTTCGTGATCCAGGCCGTGCTCGGCCAGCCGCTGACCGTGTACGGCTCCGGCGACCAGACCCGCGGTCTGCTCGACATCCGCGACACCCTGGCGTGTATCCAGCTGGCCTGCGAGAATCCCGCAGCCGCCGGCGAGTTCCGGGTGTTCAACCAGATGACCCAGTCGTTCCCGGTCGGCGAGCTGGCCAAGACCATCGCCGAGGCGTTCCCCGGCGAGGTCGTGATCGAGAACCTGGAGAACCCGCGGGTCGAGCTGGAGCACCACTACTACAACCCGATCCACACCAGTCTGCCGGAGCTCGGGCTGCAGCCCCACCTGTTGTCGGACACGCTTGTCGAGTCGATGTTCGATCTCGTCGCCCGGCACAGCGACCGGGTCAACCTGGCTGCGCTGCGCCCCACGGTCCAGTGGCGCCAGGTGAGCAGCCCATTGTCCAATGGCTCTGGGTCCGACAAGCCCGCCGCGTAGTAGTGACGGCGCCTGACAGGCCCGTGCCTGTTGTGTCCGCGTCTGTTGTATCCGCTGTCCCTGCCGAACGCCGATCCCTGGAGGAATGACGACATGTTGGTGCAACAGCCCAAGTCCCTGAGCGGTAGCCGCGTCCTGGTCACCGGCGGGTCCGGTTTCATCGGCCGCCAGCTGGCCGAGACGCTGACCGCGGCCGGCGCCTGGGTCCGGGTCGCCGACACGCACCCCTCCGCCGCTCCGCAGCGGGGCGAGACCCTGGTCGGCGACATCCGCGAGGCGGCCTTCCGCGACCAGGTGGTCACCGACGACCTCGACGCCGTCGTCCATCTGGCCGCGGCCACCTCGGTGCTCGGCTCGATCGCCGACCCGGCCGGCGTGCACGAGCTCAACGTGAACGCCACGGCGGCGCTGCTCGAACTGGCCCGGCTGCGCGGCGTCCGGCAGTTCGCCCTGGCCTCCACCAACGCGGTGGTCGGCAATGTCGAGGCGGACCGGATCGACGAGTCGTGCGTGCTGCGCCCGCTCACCCCGTACGGCGGCTCGAAGGCGGCCTGCGAGATGCTGCTGTCGGCCTACGCCGGGTCCTACGGGATGACGAACTGCGCGCTGCGCCTGACCAACGTCTACGGCCCGGGGATGGGCCACAAGGACAGCTTCGTGCCGCGGCTCATGCGGGCCGCGCTCGAAGGCAAGAAGGTGCAGATCTACGGCGACGGCCTGCAGCGGCGCGACCTGGTCTACGTGGCCGACGTGGCTCAGGGCGTGCTGGCGGCGCTGTCCAACGCCGTCAGCGGACCGCTGGTGATCGGCGCCGGCCGCTCGGTGACCGTGCTCGACCTGGTCGAGGCGGCCCGCAAGGCCACCGGCGTGGACATCGAGGTCGAGCACATCCCGCAGAAGTCCGGCGAGATGCGCGCGGTGGTCGTCGACATCAGCAAGGCCCGTTCGTTCGGCTACGAGCCGGCGGTGGACCTCGAAGAGGGGCTGGCCGAGGTGTGGCGCAGCTTCGGTGGCCACCTCATGGTGCGTTCCCCGCTAGTCTCAGTGCCGACGAACGTCGAACATGATGACGACCACGCGGCCAGCGGTAGCTGTGCGACTGCCCTAGTGTGACGGAGTTCCCCATGAGTGCCGCTACCGCGCCGGTGGCCGGCGTCCCCCAGCAATCCGGGACGGCCTGGCCCGGCGCGGTTCGGCGCTGTGCGGACGCGGCCAAGACGCACTGGCTGTTCCTGATCGTGTTCGTGCTGGGCGCGGCCGGCCGGGTGCTGGCGATGATCGCGGTCAGCCCGGCGATCCTGTACATCGATTCTTATAATTACCTGCAGAACAGCGCCGCGCTCGATCCGCTGGGCCAGGACCCGCTGGGTTACCCGGTGTTCCTGCGCTTGGTGCTTGAGCATGGGGCACTCGGCCTGGTCGTGGGGATCCAGCACCTGCTCGGCCTGGCCATGGGGCTGTGCATCTACGTGCTGCTGCGCCGTCGCCGGGTACCCAAGGTCCTGGCCGCACTGGCCTCCGCGCCAATCCTGCTCGACGCCTACCAGTGGCAGATAGAGCAGAACGTCCTGAGCGACACGCTCTTCCTCTCTCTGATCACGGCCGCGCTGGCCCTGCTCGCCTGGCAGCGCCGGCCGAGCGCGAAGCTGGCCGCCGCGGCGGGCCTGCTGCTGGGCCTGGCGGTCACGGTGCGCCTGGTCGGCGAGGTGACCATTCTGCCGGCGCTGCTGTTCGCGGTGCTGGCGGCCGGACCGAGCTGGCGCCGCAAGCTCGGTGTCTGCGCGGCGCTGTTCGTCGCCTTCGCCATTCCGGTCGGTGGCTACTCGATCTATTCGCACGCCTTCAGCGGCAGCTACAGCCAGGCCGAGAACGACAACACGCTGCTCTACGGTCGCGCGGCCACCTTCGCGGACTGCGCGACACTGCCGGCTCGGTTCAAGCCGATCTGCCCGACCGGGACGGTAGCCCAGCGCGAGGCGCTCGGCCCCGACTTCTTCGCCAACGCCGCCCCGTTCCCGGTGCCGGTGGACCTGCAGCACCCCTTCGCCGTCTACGTGTTCACCCACCAGCCTGGCGACTTCGCCACGGCGGTCGGCCGGGACTTCCTGCAGCTGTACATCTCGCCCCGGCAGACCACCTTCGGCGGCACCGACATCATCCGCTGGCAGTTCTCGACCGTTTACGGGCCCTGGGCGCTGAACAACGTCACCACCGTGGCCAACGCGCTGACCGCGCGCAGCCCGAACGGTCCGATCGTGAACAAGGGCGTGGCCCAGATCCTGGTCGACTACCAGATGAACGGCGGCTACACCCCCGGCTGGCTGTTCGCGGCCTTCCTGCTGGCGGGCCTCGGCGGCGTGGTCGGCCTGACCCGCGGCTCCCGCCGCAGCGGACTGCGGCTCGAATGCCTCCTGTGGACCTCGACCGGGATCGCCCTGCTGCTCATCGCGGACCTGTTCGAGTTCTCCTGGCGCTACCAGTTGCCCGCGCTCGTCATGCTGCCGATGGGCGGAGCACTGGGCCTGACCGCGCTGCTCGGCCTCGGCCGGCCGGTCCGGCCCAAGCTCGCCGCCTACCCGGACGAGGTCGACGCGGCCGCGGCCGCGGACTTCCACGAGCGTTACGGACCCGGGGAACTTTCCGCCCCGCTGTTCGTGGTGATCGCCGCCTACAACGAGGAGAACGGGATCGGTGCGGTGCTCGACGCCCTGCCGACCGAGTGCCTCGGCCTGCCGTTGCGGCCGCTGGTCGTGGTGGACGGCGCGACCGACGCGACCGCCGAGGCCGCGCTGAAGCACGGCGCGCTGACCTGCGTGGCGCCGAAGAACCGCGGCCAGGGGGCCGCGCTGAGGTTGGGTTACAACCTGGCCCACGCGGCCGGGGCGAAGTACGTGGTCACCACCGACGCCGACGGCCAGTACGACGCGTCCCAGATGCCGCAACTGCTCGCGCCGCTGCTCGACGGCTCGGCCGACTTCGTCACCGGATCGCGGATCCTGGGCGCCAGCGAGACCGGGGACACGGTCCGTGAGCTCGGCTGCCGGGTCTTCGCCGCGATCGTGAGCGTCTTGATGCGGACCCGGGTCACCGACACCTCGTTCGGCTTCCGGGCGATGAACGCCGACGTCCCGGTCTCGCTCACGCTGGCCCAGCCGCAGTACCAGTCCTCGGAACTGCTGATCGGGGTGATGGCGCACGGCTACCGTGTCGCCGAGCTCCCGATGACGATCGCGGTCCGCAACGCCGGGACCACCAAGAAGGGCAACAACCTGGTCTACGGTTCGCGCTACGCGCGGGTCGTGTTCGGCACCTGGTGGCGGGAGTACCGGCGCGGCATCACGCGCGCCGACGCCTATCGTCCGGTGGCCGAGGGAGCATTGCTTGACGGCGCGGCGGTCGAGGACGCGGCGAGCGATACCGCTGAGGGCGCGAGCGTCGGCTCGACGAGCGACTGAGCCGGGTCCAGGGCCGCTGTCGACGCCGACTCGGCCCCGCCTTGGCCGGTCCTGCTTCGGCCGGCGAACACCCACTTGTCGAACAGGACGAACTTCACGGCGAACACCACGCCGTAGGCCGCCAGGTACACCACGCCGAGCAGCAGAGACTGTTCGCCGCGCCCGTTGACGGAGCTGCGGACCCAGTTGTCGACCAACGACGTGGTACCTACGGCCATCGCGGCGGTACTCAGCGTAATCACCCAGTACGGCAGCGTCTCACGCAGGAACTGTGCCCGGCCGCGCCGCTTCCAGGCCCAGCGGCGGTTGAGGATGTAGTTCGGCACCGCGCCGGCCACCCAGGCCAGGCTCGCCGCGGTCCACGCCCGGGTGCCCAGCAGCCCGTACGCGGCCATCAGGACGACCTCGCTGCAGCCGAAAGCGACGACCGAGCCGGCGGCGTAGCGCATGAACGTCCCACCGCGCGACCAGAGGTTCGCTCCCACTTTCGGCATACCGGCTTCTTCCAGGCTCGACTGAGGACCGCGGTCCTATGAGTCAACCCTATGTATTTCCGGTCGAAGTTGCCAGGCGCTGCTCATCAGACCGGGTGGGAAGGTGTCACGGTGGTTGTTATAACCCGGCGACAGCCGTCTTCGAGCACCGATTCGCCGGCGTACGCCAACTACATGGTTTCCAGGATTCGGAGTCTCGGCCCGGTGATCTAGCGTTCCCTCCATGACTACTAATCGATATTCTGACACTGCATCTTGCTATATTGGCAACCGGAGAATCGCTCTGCTCCTCGCGGTGAGCGCCGGCGCCATGGCCCTGGCCGCGTGCTCCGGCAGTTCCAGCCCGGCCGCGCCCACGGCCGGCCAGTCCGGAGCCCTGCCGGCGACCGCTGCCGCGGCGGCCGACGGGAGCGCGGGCGGCACCCATGAGTTCCAGGGAGTGCTCACGGTGACCGGGGCCTACAAGCAGACGCTGAAGTTCACCGAGCCCCTGGAAGAGCTGCAGCCGTGCAACGTCCTGGCTCAGTCCGGCGAGCAGGGCACGTGGAGCCTTCCCTCGCCTCCCGAGACCACGTTCTCACTGGGCATCAACCTTGAGCCGTACAAGGGCGCCGGGACCTACACCGATCTGTCCGCGATGCAGAACTCGACCTGGCTCGACGCCGACAACCAGGAATGGGACCCGGTGTCGGCGACGGTTGCGAAGATCACGGTGAACTCGGACGGATCAGGCTCGGCCACCTTCACCGACCTGGAGAACGAGTACTCCCCCGGAATCTCCGTCAGCGGTACCGAGACCTGGACCTGCAGCTGAACCAGCTGGTTGGTCGCCGCTCGCGCCGCCGGAGCAAGCCGGAGGGATTACCTTCGCCGTCTTCCCCTCCGTGCTCGGTCACATGATCGAGGAACAGGCTCAGCAGCTGCTCTCGGTTAGTCCGTTCGTGGGACAGCGGACCGCGCATCACAGCGTGTGGCTATCACGGAACGGGGCACTGCCGGGCGATACTTCGAATAGATGTACTTCTGTCACTCCCGCCTCATCCGGCCTGGTCCGGCACACTGGAGAACCAGATTTGCCGGAGAGGATCTCAGCAGCCGTGTCTTGGAAACCCGATACGACATCGGACGATTTAGTAGACCGGGCCCTGTTCGCCGAGGCCGACCACGCAGGCCTCGACTCGCTGCTCAGCGCCGCGATCGGGGCCAGTCCGCAGGCTGTGCTGCTGGTCCGGGAGCGCGACCACCGGGTCGACTTCGTCAACGGCGCGTTCCGCGAGGGCTTCCGCACCAACGCCGAGACCGGGCGCCCGATCAGCGAGGTGGTGCCTCAGTTCGAGTATCTCGGGCTGCTCGACGCACTCGACCACGTGTACGCCACCGGCACGGTCTACACCGCGCCGGAGGTCCGGCTGGGCGGGTACGGAGCATCCCGCCGGGCGGCGACCCTCCGGGTGATCTGCTCGCCGGTGCGCAACCCCGCGCTCGGCCCGATCACCGGCGTCCTGATGTGCGTGCACGACGTCACGGACCAGCAGCTCGTGGTGGACCGGCTGCGCTCCGGCGAGCGGCGGCACCGCTACTCCGCCGTCGCCCTGCAGCGCTCGCTGATGCCCCAACGCCTCCCTCAGCCGGACGACCTGCGGATCGCCGGCTGCTACTTTCCGGGGGCGGCCGAGATCGACCTGGCCGACACCCTGCGGCCGGGCGGCGGCCGGATGACCGAGCCGGGGGAGTTCCAGGTCGGCGGGGACTGGTACGACGTGATCCCGCTCGGCGCCGGGCGGACCGGGCTGGTCATGGGCGACGTGATGGGCCGGGGGGTGCACGCGGCCGCGATCATGGGGCAGCTGCGGGCGGCGGTGCGCGCCTACGCCGCGGCGAACCTCCCGCCGGGCGAGCTGCTGCTGCACCTGGACCGGCACGCGGCCGAGCTTGAGGGCGTCGCCTACGCCGAGGGCTCCCCGGTCGCGGGCGCCTGCGACGTCGGGGCTCTGGCCACCGCGGTGTACGCGGTGTACGACCCGGACGAGCACGTGTTGACCTACGCCCGGGCGGGGCACCCGGCGCCGCTGCTGCGCCGCTTGGACGGCACTGTGGTGGAGCTGGATGCGGCCGGCGGCCCGCCGTTGGGCACCGGGGAGTGGACTTGGCAGGAGGCCAGCGTCGCGGTCCCCCCGGGCTCGTATCTCGCGCTGTACACGGACGGCCTGGTGGAACGGCGGGGCGCCGACCTGGACACCCAGATCGCCCGGCTGCGCGAGGTGTTCGCGACCGCGCCGCAGATCCCGCCGCAGCGCGACGGCGGCCGGCCCGGCAGCCGCCGGTCCGGGCCGGTGGACCTGGTCCGCGACCAGCTGCTCGGCGGGATGGACCTGGCGACCGACCACGAGGACGACGTCGCGTTGCTCGTGGTGCACGTGCCGAGGTGGCAGGGGCCGCGGGCGGACCTGTTCCGTTCGGCGGCGGTGGACCTGGTCGGCGGCACCGAGATCGCCGCGCACGCCCGTGCCTTCGCGTCCGGGGTTCTGCGCAGTTGGCATGTGGGCGAGGAGCTGTGCGACAGCGGGGTGCTGGCGGTGAGCGAGTTGGTGGCCAACGCGGCCACGCACGGTCGCCCGCCGGTGCGCCTCCGGCTGCGGCGGACCGACCGGCGGCTTAGCATCGACGTGACGGACGCCGACGATCATCTGCCCCGCCGCCGGCTGGCCGACGACACCGATGAGGACGGACGAGGGATGGGCATCGTGGCCAACCTGGCTTCGTCCTGGGGCGCTCGGCAACTCGACGAGGGCAAATCCGTATGGTGTGAATTTATGTTGTAGGTATAGCCCAAAAGTCCCCTGACGAGGGTAATGTCGGATTTTCCTGCCCGATTGATGTTCACCCTGTGTTCACTCGTTCCAATCCGATGATTTACCCGGACTGCTTAGCTTTTGGGTTGTCAGCACAAATCGACAGCTCAGGCTTGCCCGGTGTCATGCTCAGGCGCCGGCCTCGGACGAAGGAACCTTCACGATGAAGCTCCAGCGATACGGCGCCCTTGCAGGTGCAGCGCTCATTGGTATGGCCTCACTCAGTGCCTGCGGCAGCGACAACAACGGCGCGTCCAGCGCCCCCACCAGCGCGGCCGCGGCCAGCGGCGCCGCCACGACCGCCTCCGCCATCACCTGTGCCAGCGGCACCCTGGCAATGGCCGGTTCCACCGCTCAGACCAACGCCATCTCGCAGTGGACCAAGGACTACCAGACGCAGTGCAGCGGCGCCACGATCAACTACACCGCCAACGGCTCCGGCGCCGGTGTGACCTCGTTCACCACCGGCCAGGCCGCAGTGGCCGGCTCGGACTACCCGCTGAGCTCGACCCAGCAGCCGACGGCCAACACCCACTGCGGCACGGGCAGCACCGCGATCGACATCCCGGCTGTGCCCGGCGCCATCGCGGTCATCTTCAACGTCCCCGGGGTCACCGCCCTGAACCTGTCGGCCAAGAACCTCGCCGCGATCTTCCAGGGCACCATCACCAACTGGAACGACCCGGCGATCAAGGCCGACAACCCCACCGTCACCCTGCCGAACCTGCCGATCCAGACCTTCCACCGCTCGGACACCTCGGGTACCTCGTACAACTTCTCGAACTACCTCAACAGCCTCGACCCGAGCTTCCCGGCCGCCAACAAGCAGTGGCCCGGCACCGCGGGCGTCGGCGAGAAGGGCTCCTCCGCCGTCGCGGCCAAGGTCAAGGCGACCTCGGGCGGGATCGGCTACGCCGAGTACTCCTACGCCACCTCGAACAACCTGAGCTACGCCGCGGTCAGCAACGCGGCAGGCACCTTCGTGCCGCTGACCCAGACCAACGCGACCAACTTCATCGCCCAGGCGAAGGTCGTGCAGAGCGGCGAGGACACCCAGCTGAAGTTCGACTACACCTACGCCAACGCGACGGCCTACCCGAACGTCCTGGTCACCTACGAGATCGCCTGCTCCAGCGGCAACGGCGCCAACGCCGCGCTGATCAAGGGCTTCCTGGGCTACATCGTTTCGCCGACCGCCCAGGGCGAGCTGACCGGCCTCGGCTACGTGCCGCTGCCGACCGCCATCGCCGCCACCGACGAGACCGTGATCTCCTCGCTCAGCTAGTCCAGCATGATCAACCGATAAGCCGCCTGGCTCCGCCAGGCGGCTTGTCTGGCCCGATCGCCGAGACGGTGGATTCCGGGCGATGTTGCACGTGAAACAAGATCAACGAGTCGGCCTGCGAAGGATAAGAGCCCATGACAGCTAGTGACGACGCCATAGTGGCCGACCCTGCGCCGGCCGATGGCGCGTTGAACGGGCCACGCAAGCGACGGCGGGGCGCCGAGAATCCACTCAGTGCGAAAACCGGCTCCGGGGACGCGGTCTTCGCCGGCCTGGCCCGGGGCAGCGCGATCTTCATTCTCGTCCTGATGGCCTCGATCGCCGCGTTCCTGATCTTCCAGGCGGTCAGCGCGATCAGCCAGGACAAGTCGAACTTCCTCACCGAGTTCAACTGGGACCCGGACGGCAACAACAGCAATGGGGTGCCGCACTTCGGCATCGCGGCGATCGCCTGGGGAACCCTGACGACCTCCATCATCGGCTTGATCCTGGGCGCTCCGATCGCGATCGGGGTGGCGCTCTTCATCACCCAGTACGCGCCCCGCCGACTGGGACAGGTCCTGGGATACATCGTCGACCTTCTTGCCGCGGTGCCCAGCGTGGTCTACGGACTCTGGGGCCTGCTGGTCCTGGACAACCACATGGCCGGGATCTCCGAACTTCTCCACGATGTGCTCGGCTGGATCCCGATCTTCGCGACCAACGGCACTTATGGAAGTTCCTATTTCACCGCCGGCATCGTGCTGGCCATCATGCTGCTGCCGATCGTCGCGGCCATCTCCCGGGAAGTCTTCCGGCAGACCCCGCGGGAGAACGTCGAGGCCGCCTACGCCCTCGGCGCGACCAAGTGGGAGATGATCCGGATCGTGGTCCTGCCCTACGGCCGCTCCGGGGTCTCCAGCGCGATCGTGCTCGGCTTCGGCCGGGCCCTGGGCGAGACCATCGCCGTGGCCCTGGTCCTGAGCACCAATTTTACGATTGTCACCAAAATCCTCGAGCCCGGCGGCAACACCATCGCGGCGAACATCGCCAACTCCTTCGGCGACGCCGGCCCGGTCGGCCGGCAGGCCCTGATCGCCTCCGGCCTGGTGCTGTTCGTGATCACCCTGGGAGTCAACTACCTAGCCCGGACGATCACCCGCCGGGGTAGCCGGAAGGCGGTTGCGGCATGACCACGGACGCATTCGAACCCAGCCCGAAGGGTGACGCGGCCGCGCTCAAGAGCGCCTACGCCGGGCTCGGCCGGACCAGCCCGATCCGCCGGCTGCGCAACAACTCCGCCGCCGCGCTGATCACCCTGGCCTTCCTGGTCGCGCTCTCCCCGCTGATCGCGGTGCTCTGGACGGTCATCAGCAAGGGTCTCGGCGACTTCGACCCCTACTTCCTGACGCACTCGATGCGCAACGTGGCGGAGACCGACTCCTACGGCGGCATCTACCACGCGATCGAAGGCACGCTGGAACAGGTCGCGATGACGGCGGTGATCGCTGTGCCGCTGGCCATCTTCGTCGCCATCTACCTGGTGGAGTACGGGCGGGGACGCCTCGCCACGGCGGTCACCTTCTTCGTCGACGTGATGATGGGCCTGCCCTCGATCGTGGCCGGCCTGTTCATCCTGGCGGTGTGGATCCTCGGCGCGCACTTCCAGGCCTCCGGCTTCGCCGGCACGCTCGCCCTGATCATCCTGATGTTGCCGATCAGCATCCGCTCCACCGAGGAGATGCTCCGACTGGTGCCGGGCGCCCTGCGCGAGGCCTCTTACGCTCTCGGCGTCTCCCGCTGGCGGACCATCGCGCGGGTCATCGTGCCGACCGCCCTGCCCGGCATCATCACCGGCATCATGCTCGGCGTCGCCCGGGTGATGGGGGAGACTGCGCCGGTGCTGCTGCTGGTCGGCACGACCAGCTCCATCAACCCGAACCTGTTCTCCGGTGCGCAGGGCTCCCTGCCGGTGTTCATCTTCGGCGAGGCCGCCCAGCCCGAGGCGACCGCGCAGGCGCGCGCCTGGGCCGCCGCGCTCACCCTGATCCTGCTGGTCATGATCCTCAATCTGATCGCCCGCCTGATCGCCTGGTGGAAGGCCCCGGCGGGCAGCCGCTGACCGACCCGCACGGCCCCGCCTGAACACCCGAAGACTTAAAAGGAAGTGAACTGACAGATGGCTAAGCGGATCGACGTCTCCGGCCTCTCGGCCTACTACGGGGCCACGCGCGCGATCGAGGACATCAGCCTGACGGTGGAGCCCCGCACGGTCACCGCCTTCATCGGCCCGTCCGGCTGCGGCAAGTCCACCGTGCTGCGCACGCTCAACCGGATGCACGAGGTCATCGTCGGCACCCGGGTCGAGGGCAAGGTCATGCTCGACGATGTCGACCTCTACGCCCCGGGGATCGACCCGGTGGCCGTGCGCCGCACCATCGGCATGGTGTTCCAGAAGCCGAACCCGTTCCCGACCATGTCCATCTTCGAGAACGTGGCCGCCGGGCTCAAGCTCAACGGGCTCAAGCACAAGGGCGACCTGGCCGGGATCGTGGAGCAGTCGCTGCGCGGCGCGAACCTGTGGAACGAGGTCAAGGACCGGCTCAACAAGCCGGGCGGCGGCCTGTCCGGCGGTCAGCAGCAGCGGCTGTGCATCGCCCGGGCCATCGCGGTCTCCCCCGAGGTGCTGCTGATGGACGAGCCCTGCTCGGCCCTGGACCCGATCTCCACCCTGGCCATCGAGGACCTGATCGCCCAGCTCAAGGCCGAGTACACGATCGTCATCGTGACCCACAACATGCAGCAGGCCGCGCGGGTCTCGGACCGCACCGCCTTCTTCAACATCGCGGGCACCGGCCAGCCGGGCAAGCTGATCGAGATCGACGAGACCGCCCAGATCTTCGCCAACCCGACCCAGCGGGCCACCGAGGATTACATCACCGGTCGTTTCGGCTGATCCCCTGGGTCGATCCGGCCGCTCGGCCGGTCAGCCCAGGATCGCGTGCACGGCGTAGTAGAACAGCGCCGCGCACAGCGCCGCCGCGGGAATGGTCAGGACCCAGGCGTAGGCGATGTTCTTGGCCGTGCCCCAGCGCACCGCGTTCTTGCCCTTGGTCGCGCCCGAGCCCATGATCGAGCCGGTGATGATCTG